>SXGT01529149.1_pt1 | contig 10280 bp, 27 predicted proteins | sample 3176221 | NCBI WGS metagenome assembly SXGT01 (sample SAMN11356862, study PRJNA531348) | freshwater metagenome | isolation source: freshwater sample F1-120 | place: China: Fuxian Lake, Yuxi | collected 2017-12-25
CGAGTTGCAGAAGGGAGTCGGCATCGAACTCAAAGAATCCCTTTTGTTCGGCGGTAAGCTGTTCGTCGAAATAGTTGACAGCGTAGCAGAGCATCTGCTTGATGGGGCGGGAGAGGACTTCCTTCCAGCATTTGCCGTTCCAGATTTCAATGATGGCGTAGGATTGGAAGTCGTAGGCGTTGCGACGGATTCGGGTGCGGAACTTCTTTGACCCGATTTTGACGGTCTTGGTGTAGTACCAAGATTGTGAATTATGCTCAAAGTCGGCTTGAATGACGGTTGTTTTCATAACTCTCTTATCTCATAGGAGTCTGATTTTGTCAACTAGGCATCGTCAATGCCAGCCCAGAATTTAGACCAAAATTCGGCTTGTTCCGAAATGGGTTCTTTATTGATTTTGGCTTGTTTCGAGATAGTGCTGACAAGGCTGATGGCAAGAGCCTTACGGGTTTGCTGGGTCATCTCCTCAATGTTTGCCTCGCATTGTTTGAGCAAGCCGCTCTGGGTATCGTCGAAGATGTCTTCAGCAGGAGGAACTGGTTTCATTTGACTTCCTCAATGTCGGTCATCATATTGAGCGGGACGAAAAAGATGGTTGCGTCTGGATTTTCAAAGACGCAGATTTCCCCGAAGTTGGGGTCGCCATGCGTCGGGATAGAACCGAAAGAGGAAACAAATTCGCCATGCGTTGGGAGAGAGGGGTCGAGTTTCCCCCAAAGAGCGACAGAAGGAGAGGGATGCCATTCGTAGAGCTTGCCTTGTTTCATTTTCATAGGCTTGTTTTACATCAATAGTCTTAAATTGTCAACTAAAGTTTTCAAGAATTTTTCAGGAGTGTTTTTTCTGACTCAGAGGCCTGAAGGTCATCAGGACCGTTCCCAGCGGGCGGATGCCCAGTAGTCCTGGTCATCGAGAGATGCTCGGATCTCGGGATTGAGTTAGACACTTTTCAGAAGAAAGCTATAAGTTGTTCATACGCATTGTATAACATCGCATTGCGTGAGGAGTGGTTTAATCAGGACGACGGAAGCTCCTGATGACGGCGGAGAGCTGCCCAGGCGGAGTCGTCTGCGGGCGTCGTTTGCCAGGCGAGCGGATCTCGGAATTCTCAGTTGCACGGCAAAGCAAAGCACTTCTCAGCAAATATGTCATTTTGCTGGGGTTTTCGCATATAACGCATAGCGTGGTCGAAGCATCCAGAAGAGGAGTTATCTAGCCCCAGGCGGGCGGAGCGCAGGCGGCCGGCGACTGATGAGGCTTCAACGCTTAGCTGCCATCCTGGTTCTAACGAGTTCCAGGGCTTGCTTGGCGATAATCCTGGAGATTTCAAGGTCGGTAAGGCGAGGAGGTTGCGGTGGTTCTTCGACCACTTCTTCGTCTTCATCGCCGTTGTAGCTATCCTTCCAATGACGCCAACTATTGCTTGCGTATGCGTAGCCTTCAGCCGCAGCCCTAGACTTGAATACAGCCCAATCCTTACCTTCAGCATCTACATAAATCCAATCGCCGTCTTCTGTATGGAAGATTTTGTTTTTCCAGTTCATTTCTTCATCCTAGCTCTAACAAGTTCCAGAGCTTGCTTGGCGACTTTCTTTCCTTGTACCGTCAAGTCGGGTTCAGGGGCAGGTTCACTCTTCGGAGAGATTCGATGGTCATCAAGATATTTCTGATATCCTTCAAGAGTCCAAGGGAATGAGATTTGGTCGGTAAGACATTCATGGCGGACTTTGTAAGAATTCATTTCATACTTTGAAGGTTCTCGGCATTTCTGGCAAGTCATCCGCATAGTTCTAGACCCATCCATTTGAGACGGATCGATTTCCATCATAATTTCCATATTTTCAGTAATCATCGCCGCATCCTAGCTCTAACGAGTTCAAGGGTTTGCTTGGAGAGTTTCTTTGCCTGCTCAAGTTTAGCTTCAGCCAAAGCCTTTTCTTCTTCCGCCTTGCGTTTGTCTTCTTCATACTTCAGTTCTTCAGCAGTTTTCTTACGTCGGGGCTTTGGAGCTATGGCATCCCCCCAATTATAGTCTCCGTTTTTGTCGTACTCCTCAACATACTCATCTTCGTTATTGGAGCTATAGTAAACTTTCTTTTTCTTCCTTATTCCCTTTTCTAAGACAGCGATTTCTATATTGATTTCATTGAGATTTTCAAGACTAAGAAGAAAGTCGGCCGCTTCAACAATATTGTAGTAAGTATTAAGATCCTTATTATCCATATCTGGGTGCGGATGGATAAAAGCTTCCATAATCAGATTGAGAAATTCAGAGTTCCAAAGGGTAAAGGTCCCTGACTTTTTCATAAAGGTATCGTCATCGAGTTCCTTTAGATTTTCAGGAACCATGTCGAAAGTGACGAGGCCATCAGAAAAGTCAAAGAAGATAAGCAGCAAATCGTATTTCAGGATTTGAGCTTTTACCGAAGCGAATCTAGATCTGGTTGCCATATTCCCCTTCTATCATAAGGGTGTTTGATTTGTCAACAGGTATGTGATGGGTATTGCGTGAACAAAGAAAGCCCCCTCGCCTTCATGAATCCGGAGAGGGGGCAGAACAACAACAATTATTAATACTAACTACAAAAAAAGAATCTTGTTTGTTGCTTACATGGGCGGTCCTCTCTCTCTATTACAATTATATATATTAGTTTTCATTTTACTAATAGGCGGACACCCGCCTCAATCTTTACATGGTTAGTTATACCACAATTTGTCAACAAGTATTTTCAGGCATGCGCAGGGGCATTGCGTGAGGGCGAATATTTTCCTTCAGGATTCACTTTATGCTCCCAAGAATCCCTTGCAGAAGAGTATGACTCAAAGCGTTGGCCTTCAGCCCCGCAAGCTGTACAGCGAAACTGATGCTCGGTCCAAGCGTGGAGAAGTGAACCACCTAGGGCGTACTGCTGGACGAGAGGGCGTTGCCCGCAGGTACAATCTGGGATGCAGGGCGGGCAAGGGGATGTCTGGGTAGGGTTCATACGGGCGTATTGCGTGTAGGGGGTTCGTAGGCTTCCCAATTGGCCTTCATACGGCCAATGGTTTCCTTGGGGCAATCATGGATGTTCTTGTACTCCCCTTTGGCCTCGACGACTTCAACAGGGATGTCAAGGTCGCCAGCCATTTGGAGATAAGGAATCATCTCCCACATCCGGCAGAAGGTATTGCTGACGACAACGCTATGTCCTTCCGCCAGAGCGGTCCTGCAGGAGTCTTGGCACCACTTGTGAGCTTTGGAGATTTTGGCCTTGTCGAAGACGTATTCGCCCTTGTCGTTGACGAAGTACATATCGGCCTCGAAATGCTTGAAGCCCTTGTAGGGGTCGCTCTTGGCGATGGTAGACTTTCCACTTCCTGGAAGTCCCCTGATGATGACGAGCTTTTGGGTCATGAAGGCTTCTGGTAGGGAGTGGCGGTCCAACTCGTCGGCGTCCAACCAGACTGCTGGGCGATGAGCTGGGGGATGACTTCATCGGGGATTTCGTCTTCAGCAAGGTCGACGATGTAGTTGTTCTTGATGGAGCCAGAGGATTGGCACTCGTCAAAGTCGTCCTGCTGATAGGGTTCGACTTTCCATTTGAGGTTAGAGATTTTGAACTTCTGGATTTTCATGATGCCTTTATATCATCGGTGGTTTGTTCTGTCAACCTACTTTAAAATTAATAATCTATTCAATCCGCTTCCTAGTGACAACTTCATAAAAGATAACACACTCTCGATTTGTTTTCCAATTACGAGGGATCCACCATAACCAGTAATAAGCTTCAATCGCCAAAATGATAAATAGGAAAATTCTCATTTCGGCTCCTTGCTATTGGATTCGCCTACGCTCTCCAAAGCATCATCGAGGACATTCCAAGCGGAACCACCTTCGCAATTGTCGAGATGTTCCTTCGCTTGCTTGGCAGCTTCAACGAGGGCTTGGCGGTCTGCGGCAAGGGCTTTCGCACTCTTCTTGACTTTGCGGATATTCGCCTTTAGCCGCTTGATTTCGTCTTGGATGATACTCATTGGATTCTCCTAAAATAGACAGACTTGGTTTAGAGGGGTTCGATCGTACATTTAAACGACTCTATGACTTGTTAGCTCTAATCCTTGTCTGTCAAAAGTGGTTAGCGGCCGTACAAGAGCTTCATTTCGGCTTCGTCTTTGGCTCGTTCCCAATCGTGCCATTGGTCGGGGTAGCCATAGCGGTCAAAGGATTCCATAGCGATTTTAACGGCGTCCAGGACGGCGTTAGGGCCTTCGTTCTTGGCTTTTGCCAAAGCTTTTTTTTGGGCCAGATAATTAGACTGAAATTTGGGAGAGTCCATTGTTAGCTCCAAGAGTTCGTGGGGTGGCCAGTTCGGATATGATATTCAGCATCGTCCTTGGCGTTCTGCCAGATACGCCAGTCGTCAGGCCAAGCGGGGAAGCTTTCATCCCATTCAGCGATGGCCTTGTTGACGGCGGCAATCACTGCTTGCGGACCCTGCTTCTTGGCTCGGGTCAAGGCTCCCTTCTGCCTACGGTAGAGAGCTTTCATTTGGTCATTGGTCAATTCGTTCATATTTCCTTAAACTCCCTGAGGATTCCCGGCAGATGAGAAGAAAAGGCTCCTGCACCGATAGCCAAAGCCCAAAGATGAAGGGCAATCCTTCCGCCCTTCCAAGAGCAAAGCCAGAGCTTGAATCTCGTTTTCATTTTCATGACTTACTTATATCACAGGGAATCGGTTTTGTCAACCGCCTGATTTTGCGTCAAGTGCTTGCTTTTGAGCCAAGCCTTCAGGGCTGTAATAGTCTAGATAGGCCTTGCCGTCCAGGTCGGCTACCCATCCAGCCTTTGCAGCTCCGTTCCAGGACATCTTAACGCCAGTCTGGATGCAACGGATGTATTGGCCAGCGGCAGCGGTGCCTTCTTCTTTCATGTCTAGGGGTACAAGTCTCACTTTTCCCATCCAATCTTCCAGCCTGAATCTTTCGGAGGGGTCAACGCTTTCCTGAGCTGGTCATCGGAGCGTTGAACGGCTTTCTGGCATTCGGGGCAAAGATGAACCAGAGTATAGCCTTGTTTCGGTTCGCGTTTACACTTGTTGCAGGGAGGTTTCATTTCAATTCCGTAGCGTTGAAGTAGGCAACGGCGTCTTCCAGTTCCTTGCACATGCAGAAGAAACCCTCGCCGTAAAATTCGGGTTCGATATGATACTTTGCAGGGTCGAGTCCCATGTCAATGAGAGCCTGTCGCATTTCGGCTTCTGTCGGCCTACCGCCATTCAACCAGTATTCAACCGAGACTTCTTTACCAGAAAGGAACCAGCGAGGCCATACGGCATTTTCAACGCAAAGCCGTTTGCCATTGAAAAGCCATTCGGAACGGTCGAAGTTCTTGTAGGAGATGATAGGACGGGCAACGATATTGTCAACGGTTGCCTTCGTCGCTTTGGGGTCTGCCTTTTTCATGGTTCCGTTATCTCATAGAAGCTGGTGTTTGTCAACCGACTTTTGCGGGATGGAGATAAAAATGTTCCCATTCCCTGTCGAGAAGAAAGACAAAGGGGTCGACTTCCATTCCTTGAGCTTCTTCCAGCTTTGAACAGCTTTCAAAAATACGGGCGACTGTTGCAACCCGTTTCCCAACTGTCCATTCAAGACGCTCGGGTGCGTCCACAATGGTTAACCCACTTTCTGAGACTAGGAAACAGAAGGGATAGAAAAACCATCGGCTGCCAATATCGTCGGCGTATTCCCAACCTTCTTGTTCTGTTTCAAAAGAAGGGCGTTCTTTTTGAAAGTCTCCATCGAAGGCCATACAGATTAGTTTCATAATACCTACTTAATCCGCTTGAAGTTGAAGCAATCGGCATCCTTCTGCAAACGGCCGCGGAAGAGTTTGCCTCCCCGCACAAAAGTGATAGTCTTGCCAACGACTCGGGCGGGGGCTACCAGCGTACCATTGAAGGTATGGACGATATTCTTCTTGCCGTCGTAGTAGAAAGTCCCCATCATTCCGATTTCGCAGTTGGCATCCAAGCCCGCGATGAAGGCTTTATCCAGGGCGACGTTATGGGCGTCGGCTTCATCGGGGGTGACATCCACTTTTCCCCAATGAGCATCGAAGACGCCGTGGCCAGGAAAATTCATGAGATTGCCTAGGCAATAGTCATGAGATTGGTCTGCAAAGAGAGACTTTTTGACGGTAATGATGGAGCCAAAATTCTCCATTTCTTCCCGTTTCAAATATCGTTTTTCATTTTTCATAGCTTCTTCATACCATAGGAGATTGTGTTTGTCAACGGGGTGAACCAATCTTTTTTTCTGGATGGGAAGGGAAATGCCAATCGACTTTGTCTTCGGGATGAGTGGAGTGAATGTCTCCTCCGAGGACAAGGCCGCATGAGTGCTTGGCGACTTCAGCAGCTTCATCCTTCGACATGGCCTTGATGAAGAACGTCCCCTTAAAAGTAAACTCAACAGGAACGGCATATTCTTTTTCCCTGACGGGCTTTGGCATAATTTCTCCTTAGAACAGGGCCATTGTTTTCTCTTCGGGACCGCTGCCTTCTCGTTTTATAGGGAGCTTGTCGATATCGACATTGTAGCGTTCCAAGAGTGAATGAGGAATCCAATAGCCGCCGCATTTGCTTTTGACCCAGCAGTTGCAGATGGTACATACCCAGCCAACTAGAACCACGCCAGAAGAAGATATCTTCTTATGGAGTTTCTGAGTAGTCGGGACTTTGCATTGGTCGCAAAGCTGTTTCTTTGTAAGGAGAGAGGCCATTGGAGTTAGCGATAGACGGCAAACTTCAAATTGAATCCGTCAACTTCTTGAATCATCGGTTTGAGGACTTTGAGGACATTCACCCGTTTTGGTTTCGTCCCAGTCCAAAAAACACCCCAGTAGCGAAGTTGGCCAGCGATGGGCAAGACTCCCTTGGGGAAGAAGCCTCCAATTTCCTCGCCGTTGCAATCATGCTTCTGGGCGTAATAGGGGATCTCATGATAATCCCCAAAATGGACAATTTCAAACTTTTCAGATGCTTTCATAGTCCCGTTATCTCATAGGTGTTTGATTTTGTCAACTATGGATATGACTTCCGCATGAGTTCTTTCTGGGCAGCAGGCGGAAGGTCTTTCCAGATACCTTTCAGAAGGTCTGCGGGAGTCATTTCTTTGAAGTTTTTTGAGCTGGCCGTATAGGTTCCTGGAAGGCCAAAAGGCTTTTCAACGGTAATCGCATCGGGATACAATGCTGGATTCGGATTTCCTTTTACGATTTCGCCGATCCAGGATCTGCTGTCTCCTAGAAAAGCTTTATCAACCCCATCGTCATTGAGAATCTGATAAGTTTTCATACAAGACTTATCGCATACAAATTCGTGTTTGTCAACTAGAGACATTCAGAGATGGACATTTTCCTGGGGCGAGCGAGTTGGGCGACATACCCAAACGGTGCGAGTTCACTCCTCAAGGCTTTGAGGTTCCGCTTGGCTTCGGCTTCCGTTTGACCGTTGAACATGGCTGAACCTGCGGGCTGGATGTATGTCTCCGTCTGAATAGTGTCGGTCAGTGGATAGCTGGCCGGGAGTCGGGGAGCGGCGAACTGAGGCTTTCTCCAGCCTGCGCGGGCGATTGCGTGGCCGAGCGGCGAGTCGTCCTCGATATAGGCTCCATAGACAAGGAGGGCGGCATCGCGGGCGTGGCGGCCAGAATAGGCTAGTTCCAGGTACATATCAGTCCCTTGCGATGGTACATTGGCTGGTTTCGACTTCCCAAACATCATCATCGGCATCGCGGACTTTCAAGAAGCCGTTGCGGACGCCGATACAATGTCCGCGAAAGTCATTGAGAAAAAGGTCGTCGGGACGAGCGACAACATCAACATCTTCTCCTACAAAAGTTTCAGGGTCAATCAGATGTTCCATAACGGCTCCTTATCTTTAGAGCTACATTAGCATTGAAGTCTTGATTTGTCAATCAGACATCAGCGACTTCAAAGTCGACAACTTTGCCGCCGTGGTTCTCGACAATCCAAACAGCGAATTGAGCTTCATCGGCATCGGGTTCCTCCGCCTTCCACTTTTCCCACAGCTCCTGGACTTCATCGGAAGACAGTTCGGTATCAACAGCACCGACGATTCCGTTGTTCGGATAATCGCCATCGTTATAGGTCCTACGGATTAGTACAAGGCTCATTTACTTCCCTTTCTGAATATCAGATTCCAGCCATTCGGTATCGGCAACTTCCGCCCCAGGAGTTTGGGATTTGAAATTATAGTCCATGTCTTGAAGGACTTCGTCGATATCCACTCCCTTGTCCAATTCGACTTGAATACGGATGGTTGCAACAACATATTTCGTAGCCATAGCTATTCCTCCGTTTTGATTTCATCTTCCCATCCAGAGAAGATGTTGTCGCCATCAACAGTGATTTCAACATGTCCTTGGTCGTTGCAGATGTAGGCTTCGTGCCGTCCGCTACGCAACCAGTATTCGGTTCCTACGCCAGTTGAAGGTCCGTCAAAATACTTCCAGCCGCTTCTGCCAGTTTGCTTGGTGACAAACTCTTTGTAATCGATTCCCGATTCGGTTTTCATGATTCTCTTATCTCACAGGTTGCTGGTTTTGTCAACAAGGTTGGGCAGGTTTTGACAGGAGGCGGGTAAGGCGTTTGAAAGTTCCGCGTTGCTTTCCCAAGGATAGTGGTTTGGTTGCACCGCCCTTGCAAACCCTTGAAGGAAGCATAACCATCCCGCATTTTGAGCAAACAGAAACGCAGCCAACAAGTTCTTCTCCGTCGAAGATATTAAGGACGATTCCAGAGGAAATGAGATGGATGCAGGACTGGTTCCTTTTGATATTCTCCCTGGCCTTGATTGGGTCGTCAGCGTAATCAAAGGCATAACGGCGTCCATTGAAAACCAAGTCAATCTGGCCGCGGAGTTCTTCTGTCAATTGTTCAAAGGTTTGGTTCATTTATTCTCCTACGGACGGATAACTTTGAAACCTTCTGCCTCCAAGCCTTCTTCGTTCATACGAGCCAAGGCTAGAGCTGCGAGGGCTTGGGTCGAAAGGTTTTGGTCATTGGAGATTGGCTTGTCTCCTAGGCATTGAGGGAAACCTTTGTAATAAACTTCGATTCGCCAGCCGTCGTATTCCCACCAGACATGACAAGTTTTTTCGACTCCATCGCGTAAGGCGGGGGCGTATTGCGTGGGAGTAGTATCTTTTTTCATTTTCATGGCTTCTTTATACCATAGGAGATTGTGTTTGTCAATTAGAACAACTCACCTTTTTTGTTCCAAGAAATCAAACCAGTCAATGTCTGGACTTTGGCCCAAGTTCCGTTCTTATTGAGAACAACGCCATAAATGGCCAGACTACGAGAACCATGAGAACCATTGGTACAACTAAACTCAAACTCTACAACTTTCACTTTACGGGCATCGCCCTTAACTCCCTTGTTGTTAAAAACATGGAGGACATTGTTGCAGAAAGGGAAGGTAGTCCCATTAAATTCGGCATAAGATTCTGGAATGGTCAAGACATCTCCCTCTCGGACTCCAAGACGGAGAATGGCGTCTCCCATAAGTTTCAAGAGATGAAGTTGAGAAGCCTTTACAATTGGTTCGCATAGGGCTTGACGGTTTTTATTCATAGTTTTGTTATCTCACAGGAGTCTGGATCTGTCAATTGTTTTTCTACGAGGTTGAGATAGCGTACAATAGTTCTAAAAGTCATCTCTCTAGTCGGAGGGCATTTGTCCGCCTTCATCAATTCAAGGACTTTCTTGCAGGTTGGACAAGTCACTGCGGCTTGGTTTGTTGCGAAAGATGCATGACCGTCGCCAGTCAGGCAAAGAGAGGGATAATGCCTAATACAACCGCCATAACCAGTTCTATATTCAACCTGAAAATGGTAGACGTGATTCATGGTTTTGTTATCGCACAGGAGTCTAGATTTGTCAACTAGAACATCGTCATTTGATTCGGGTCAATTCCTGGCCCCTCTTGTTTGACTGGGAGGCTGTCAATATCTACGCCGTATTCTTTGAGAAGTGAATGAGCAATCCAATAGCCGCCCGTCTTGCTCCTCGTCCAGGAATTGCAGCGGAGACAGACCCATCCGACAAGAACAACCCCTGATGTTGAAACCGTCTTATGGAGGCGGTGCTGCGTATGGGTTTCGCAGTTCTTACAGCGAGTCGTCTTTTCAGTAGCGTTCATGGCTCGATGACATACTTGAAGTTTTTAGGTTCAACGATTGCCCCTGCGATTCCGCCAGTCATCTTAAAAA
>SXGT01384476.1_pt1 | contig 10279 bp, 8 predicted proteins | sample 3176221 | NCBI WGS metagenome assembly SXGT01 (sample SAMN11356862, study PRJNA531348) | freshwater metagenome | isolation source: freshwater sample F1-120 | place: China: Fuxian Lake, Yuxi | collected 2017-12-25
AACGATGCCAAACCCGGCTATCAGCTTCAATAAAGGTTTTATTTCTTTCATGATTGCCACCCCCGCCGCCAGGTAGTTGCCCCAAACCCCAAAAGAGCTGAAACAAACAGCCAAGCTGATGCCGGTATAGGCACGACAGTGGTACCACAGCCGCTGAAGCTGCCAAATCCCAGACAAAAATCACCCACATCCGTCATGACCGGAATTTTTAATAACAACGCGTTCTCCGGCGTTATCATCAAGTCCCCTTGCAGTTTCCAGTCCGTGGCACTGTGATACACCAACGCCAAATTTTCCAATTCGTAAACTACCGCACTAAAACTGACGTTGTTTTGTAAATACCAGCCTGATACTTGATGGGAATAACCGAACTCATCCAACACTTGTTGACGGGTATTCGGGTCATAACTCAACGAATAGTCACCATAAATCAACGCGCCGTTATAGCTTCCCTTGTAAAGCTCAATTCCCGTCATCCCTAACGATCCGTTGCCCGAAAGCGTGGAAGAATCCAAGCTAAAATTGGGCGAACTGGCTTTGACATAGCGACCGGGTGCCTGTCCGGATGGATGACTGGCTGCTGCAGGCGTGATGTCGTGCAGCAAATTTAAAGCTGAGACTTCATCGCGTAATGGGTTATTAAAGTAGAAGGATGAATCAGAACGACGGGTGTAATCCGACCCCACAGTATCGTAATATTGCACCAAAAAATGCCCTGGATTGCTGGCGCTACCCTTGATAGCCAAAGCCAGAGCATCTCTGTCCATATCCATGGTAAAGGTACCGCCTGCCCCTTGCATCAGTAATTCTGCTTGAGCAGCGGGTGTTATGCACAGTGCAATCAGCACCATGCTCAGCAAGCTTGGATTGTTTTTAATTTTTTTCATATCAAAATCCTAAATGAAATCGCTTTAAACCGACCGGCGGCGGCCTAACCATAAAATATTGACTGCGCCACCCAGAAACAGCCATACAGCTCCCGGCACTGGGACGACGGTCGCTTGAAAACTAAAGTCACCAATCACCGCCGCTTTAGCTCTTGCCGCGCGAGCACCCAAATGATCAAAGCCATTGCCGAACCCCAGGTCTCCATTCAGGCTGAGGATATTGCCATTCAAGGCGGTCGTGACGTTAAACAGCTCAAATGCCCCGGCATCAAAACCGATATGGTTGGTGATCACCCAACCGGAACGCCCGGCTGTAGCGCCTTCCAGTTCCGGCTTATAGGACAGGCTCATATCCCCCAACATGATTCGGTTGCTGGGCGGCTTCACATCAATCCTGAACCGCAAAACCCCATTCAAGCCGATATTGCCAGTCGCCGAACCCAACACATCGGTCGGGTTAAAGGTAAAGTCCGTGACTTGATTTTTTCTACCCAACGGATTGGCCGGTATGCTGGCGCCGTTGACTGAAAACTGCAAATTTGCGGCTGAAATTTCGTTGGCAGCCACATCGAACAAATCGGTGGGTGTCAGGCTATCTCTGATATCTGTAAAAGACAGATTGGCAGCGGAGGCGTCGAAAAATTCTTCCAGATAAATCGAAGGCACCTGCAAAGGCGTAATGGGGTAATTATCCAGTACCACCCCCGCAATCAACGCGTCGCGATCAAGGTTGATGGTCAGTAATCCATCTGATAAGGTCGAGGCATGCAGCGGCTGAGCGAGAAATGAGCTGGTCATGATGCTCATCATAAACAGCCCGGTTTTTTGTAATATTGTTAAGTTCAATTTCATAGATTTTTCCTAATTGAATGATTGCGACGCTTGGCCCCAAGCTGAGTCCATAAACCCAGCAGACCACTCATGAATAAAACGCTGGCAACAGGCAATGGCACTTGCGACAACTGTCCGCAACCGGCAAAACTTCCCGTGCCCAGACAGAAATCACCGACATCGTTGAGTATTTGGCCGCGCAGCATGCTGCCGTTTTCCGGCGACATCCACAGGTCACCCCTCAAACGCCAATTATCAGCATCCGTATAATTCAATTGCAGATTGGCGAAGTCGTAAACGACCATGGTGAAATAGATATTATTCGCCAATAGCCAGCCACTCCTGCCGTCCGCTTTACGACTGGAATCGTAAAACACTGAGAAATCACCATTCACCAAGCCGCCGCCTAAACCACAACAAGCGGTTTGCCAATAAGGAGCATAAAACCCCTGCACACCTGTCATGCCAATCTGTGCGCCGGCGATGCGATTGCCATAAGGGCCGACAACGGTATCCACTCCCTGTAAGGTCTCGCTATCGAGATAAAAATTAGCGGAAGTGGCTTTTACGAAACGCTGACTGGGTTGATTGACGGGATCTTTGCCAATGCCATTCAGTACCAAACTTTGATTCAGTGCAGAGATTGGCGTGGTATTAATGTGACTGGAAAAATATTCGCCGGTAAATATTGGATTTCGGTAATCAACCTGCTCGGCCAGCCAAACCGTCGATAAAAAATAACCCGAATAAGCTGCCAATTCTGCTTCATCCAGGTTCATGGTGAAGGTGCCAGTCTGCGGTGCATTCAGCACATTAGCATGCACCGCCAACGGTACCCCTAATAGGCCGCTAAATAGCATAGCCAGCCAGACCGGGCGCTGAAAACGGATAAATTTCTGCGTCAAATTCATTTAACAAACTCCCAGAGGTTCATTCTTCGGGCACACGTATACTTAACCCACCCATAACTGAGCAGCAAAGCTTGTCTCGGATCACTTAAAAAATTGAGGACTGAAGCAGCCGAAAAGACTGCTTCAGGTGTATTACAGCATCAAGCTGTAACAGCCGATTTTTTACGTGACAGCCCCACCAAGCCGAGTAAACCACTGCCGAACAGCCAGACTGCGGCTGGCACCGGAACAGCCGCTAAGCTGACATGACCAAGTACGATAGATCGATTCTCTGCGGGTACTTGCAAAAACGAAGCCCAAGTCAGGCCGAATGGGCTGGGGTGGGTGGTGGAACCAAAGTTAGTGCCCCAAATCAAGTCACCCGCCAAAGCCAAGTGACCGTTTGCATCAACTGATTCAGATACATTGGTCAATTGGAAAAACGTGGTGCCTTGAAATGACTGATCGTGGGTGACCAAATTCCAGGTACCACTGTATTTTTGCAGACTAAAATCGTAAGGTGCCAAATTGCCAAGTGATGGGTGGAACATGGTCAACGCGCCACTCAAACCAATCTGACCAACCGAGGTATCATTTGAGTCCATCGTGGTTTTTTGCAGGGTTCGGTTTACTGCTGCATAGCTGATGGTTGAACTGTTACTATTGACGGAGAACAGCATGTTAGTGGTAGATGTAGAGCCGCCAGTAGTACTGCCATTGATAGCCACTTCGTTGTAACTGGCATCAAAGAAATGCGGAATATCCCAACCGTTACTGGTGCTGGCAAAAACCGCTTTATCAATTGTGATCGTTGCATTCCCCGTTACGAGAGCAGCTTGAACATTGCTGGTCGCCACAGTACTGAAAGCCAGAATGCCTGCGGCCATGATATTGAAACGATTGGTTGTTAAGTTTGTCATTTTCTTTCCTTTATTCATTACAGTTAAAGTTAATCTCATCAGTCATTCGCACCCAACTGGCGCAATGCCTTGATCAGGTAACCCGGCTGTCTCACATTCCAAGACCCGTGGCTTTCCGGCTCCGCCTCGCAGCGGGTGTGGCGATCGTGTCGTGATCCTGACGACATCACTCCTGTCCTTGAGTGAGGTGATCCTGCTGATTCCCCTAAAAACCTGATCGTCATTTCAGTAATTCAACGACAGGGTGACGAACACCGATGCACCCTGCGACGGCGCAACTCGTCCGTCCAGGTAGTCATACGGTTGAAAATAAGTTTCGCTACTGAGGTTTTTGGCAGTAGCGGCCAACTTGAATCGTTGGGTCTCATAGGCAATCGTGGCATCAAAACTGTGATAACCCTGAGTTCTGAATTGATTGTCATCACTCAGATAGGCACCATCGCGTAAATAGACCCCAAACCCCATACCCAAGCCATTCAGGAATCCCGCCGAAAAACGGTAATTTGCCCAGATTCGGCCGGTATTTTTTGGCACCAGCGCCAAACGGTTACCGGCGGCAATCCCGGGTAAAGCCTCGATGAATTCGGCTTTCGTGTGACCATAGCTGGTCAAAATATCCAGTTCTTCCAACGGCTGCCAGGTCAAATCGACCTCAAAGCCTTGCGAACGTTGCTTGCCCTCAGCAACAACGCCGCTACCGGCATTTACCGCGACGTTTTCGCGATCAATTTGATACACCGCCAACTGTCCGCTCAGTTGGTGGGCAATATCCAGTTTGATGCCGGCTTCCAGTTGCCTGGATATCTCCGGTTCCGGCGTGCCTGAGAAAATGACAAAAGGTTGACCGCGCATACCTTCGCTATAACCGGCAAATAGAGACATCGACTCCGTGATATCCACTACGCTGCCCAGTCTCGGCAACCAGTGCAGGGATTGGGTTCGACTCTGGTTTTTCCGCGGCGATGCTTGATCGCTATAGTCAATATCCATTGCCCCCAAACGTAAGCCGAACAACTGGTGCACACGTTTGAACCAGCTACTCTGCCATTGGGCGTAGCCTCCGTAGGTGGTATTGCGCATGAAAAGACGGTTTTCACCGGGTCCCGGATCGGTAAATCGGCTTTGAAAGTCCGGTGCATCCAGATTGACCAACGACAAAAGGGGAACGAAATCGGTAAAACCGGCGTCATCCAATTGACTATGATCCGCACCGAACAACAGACTGTTTTCACTTGATCCCCAAGTAAATTTGCCCAGCGCATTGCCCAAAAAACTCAGTTCCTGTTGTTGTTGATACAATTCCGCATTGGCGAGCCCCCAGGTTGACGGTGGGCTAAAGGGTTTATCCGCAGAAAAGGCTTCGGCGGCACTGGTTCCACCGCCTATCAACGTTTGCACTTTCTGATCAAAGCTGGAATCGGCATATCGGGCTTTGAAATTGACCGACCAGTTTGGGTTAAAACGAATATCCAGATTCCCCCAAACCGCATCGCTATCTGAACGACTGTCGGCGATATCCTCCGGACCAACAAACGTTTTCGGATGTGTCTTGAAATGTCCGATCAAGGTGCCGGTTGCCGGCAAACCTTGATAATCCGGCTGGCTCCAACGCGAAATCTTGCCCTGCAGAGTCAATTCAACGGCGTCATGATCCGTCAAGGTCAACGCAGGATTGATATTGAAACGTTGCGTTTGCAGGGTGTCTACATAACTGCCGGATTGGGTGTACTCACCTGTGACACGGAACCAAACCGAATCATTCAGGGGCTGATTCCAGTCGACATAGGGCTGATAAAAACTATAGCTACCCATTTTATAGCCGGCTTTGGTAAAGGCTTCAGGCTGCGGAAGCCTGGATACTATGTTGACCACGCCACCGACCGGTGCCCCGGAACCACCGCTATACAGAACTGCATTCGAGCCTTTCAACACTTCAATGCGGTTGATGTTAACCAGACTTTCTCGATCACCCGGATTGTAATATTGGGTAAATCCGTCTATCAGTTGCTCGGCACGAAATCCCCGTATCAAAGTCCCTTCCAATACCGGTGTGTATAGTGTGTTACGAGGCACGACACCGCTGACATTGGCCAACACCTCACTCACATTCACGCTTTGCTGATCATCAATCAGCGAACGGTTTATCGCTTGTATCGATTGCGGAATTTGCCTGACGGGGGTGTCGGTGCGGGTTGCTGAACTGATATTGGCGACTTGATAGGTAGTGGCATGTCCGGAGGAATCCCAGCCAAGGTTTTCGGCTTGCTCATGCTCTGGGTCGGCCGCTTGACCCACCACCGTCATCGCATCCAGTACGGTAGGCGCTCGTTCCTGAGAAGAAGAGGTCTGCGGCTGAACAAGATTCAACAACATGACGGTGTGCGCATCCAAAAAGCGAAAACCCAAACCACTCTTGTTCAGCAATTGCTGCAATGCCTGTTCCGGGGTCATGGTGCCCAGCAAAGGACCGGCATTCAAGCCGCGTAGGTTATCTGCAGAGAACACCAACTCCAAATTCGAATCGGCAGCAAACTTCAACAAGGCATCGTTTAGGGATTGCGCCGGAATGTTGTAATGGATCAGGGCTTCGATCGCACAAGCCGATTCACAAACTGCCAGCCCACCCATCAGGGATAGCGTCAAAACAAACCAGCAGAGCCATTGACCATTCTTGCGCCCAAACTCTCGGCACCGGCCAAACAGCCGATACCGGACGCCGCAATTGCAAGTTTCGCGTGCAGCCTCCAATCTGTGTTTCACGTAACCGAAAACAACGTTTTTCAAGTGCATCCCTGGCAGGTAGTCAAAATAAATCTGTTTACCGCTTAAGCCGTGCGAACAGACAATTTGACTACTCAAAAATGAAAAAAATTTTCCAGCGTTTTATTTCGATTGTTTGATTGATTGAGGTACGGATATTTGGATGGAAGATAACGATAAACATTCCTCTGAGCTTTCAGAGTAACGCCCGACAATCTGCCGGAGGATCAGCGGCCAAAACCAAAAATCCTTTGCAGCCATTTGCGTCGGGTAGGCGTCAACGCCTCTTTAAGACGCAGATCGGCAACACGACGATTGATTTGTGCCAGCGTAGGATAGATATGCAGCGTGTTGCTGATATCGGCTGTACTCAGGCCTTTGCTGATGGCCAAACTAAATTCGGCAATCAACTCGCCGGCATGAGCACCGACGATACAGGCGCCCAGCAATTTTCCACGCGGACTGGTGATAATTTTGGCCATACCGGCTGTTTGCCCGGCAGTGATAGCCCGATCGATCTGGGCAAACGGAAAGTGGTATACCCGATGCGCAATGCCTTGGCGAACGGCCTCGTTTTCAGAATAACCGACCCGTGCCACTTCCGGATCAGTAAAGGTACACCATGGAATGCCCTGCATCCGCACCTTACTGGGCCAGTGAAACAAGGTATTGCGCAGTACAACACCGGCCTGATGTTCAGCCATATGGGTAAACAGATACGGCCCTGCTACATCGCCACAGGCATAAATTCGCCGGTTGGTCGTGCGTAAACGGGCATCCAGAACCAATCGTCCTTGTCTGACTTCGACACCGGCTGTTTCCAGACCCAGTTGATCTATATTGGCTTGCCGTCCCGCGGCTATCAGCAGATGACTGCCACTCAGCCAATATTGCCCTTGTTGTGGATGTTCCAATAAGGCCCTGATTTCACCTTCCTCGCTATCATTTTCCAGTTTGAGTACTTGCACCCCTAGATGCAGGTCGATGGCATCTTGACGAAATTGGGCCGCAATCACGTCGCTGATTTCTGCATCCTCACGCGGCAGCAAACCTGCATCGGCGCTAAACAATGACACTCGACTACCAAGCCTGCCCAGGGCTTGGGCCATTTCGCAGCCTATGGGGCCACCCCCCAGGATCAACGCATGTCGAATATCTTCCTGCAGACCGAACAGCGTTTCGTTGGTTAAAAACGGCGTTTGATCCAGCCCGGGAATGGGCGGAATTGACGGGCGACTGCCGGTGGCGATAACAAAATGCCTGGCGCGCAACTGTTTGCCGTCGACCGCAAACATATCCGTAGACGAAAACTGTCCGGCGCCGAAAATAAGCTCCACGCCTAATTCGGTAAATCGTTCCGGACTGTCATTCGGTTCGATTTGCCGGATGATCTGCTGGACCCGCTGCATGACCGTAGCCAATTCGATAAACGGCACTTGGGCAGGGATACCAAAGCGCGGCGCGTCCCTTAACATATAGGCCACTTTGGCGCTGTGAATCAGTGTCTTGCTGGGAACACAACCATAATGCAGACAATCCCCACCCAAGGCATTTTTTTCCACCAACACCACTTTTGCTCCCAGCGTTGCTGCCCCGGCTGCAACCACCAATCCGGCGGCACCGCCGCCAATAATACATAAATCGTATTCATATCGCATTGCATCGAATCCCTATTGCACTGGATAAAATCAGCAACAACTTCCGCTGGCAGCCGTTAAAGCACTATTCAATTCCGGACCGCAATCGAACAACCCAAAATGCCGGCTTTTGTCACCCAAAACTTGAAAATGGGGCGCATAACGGCTGCAGGCCAGCATATCGGCAGTATTTCCGCAAACGCGTAACGGCCGGCCGGTCTCAAAGTGATGATGATCATCCAGATCAAAGGCGTGAGGATGCCCTGGTAAAGAGCCCAGGTAACATGCCACCTGACCAAAATCCTCACAGCGATCTTCCAGCGGCAATTTGAAAGCTCTTACTGTCATCGAGCGAAAATTCACCATGCCGATCTTTGCCGCAACGTCAGCATCATCTAGACTGATGGCGTTTTGTTTGACCACGCGCACATCCGGACAACCCAAATCAGCCATGATGCGGCGAAAATCTTCCCAATACAGCGCTCCGGCCAGACATTCGCCCAGCAAAACCGGATCCCGGCGTAATGCGTCCGGAATACGCCGATCCGCAAATACATCGGAAAAATACAATTCCCCACCCGGTTTCAGCACACGAAAAATTTCCGCCAGTACACTGGGTTTATGCGGTGACAAATTAATTACGCAATTGGACACCACCACATCCATGCTGTTATCAACGATTCCCACTGACGATAAATCTTCGATATATCCTTGCAAGAAATCCACATTGGCAAAACCAAAACGCCGGGCATGCCATTCCTGATGCCTCAAAGCCACTTCTAGTTGTTCGCTGGTCATATCCACACCCAAAACACGTCCTGCCGAGCCGACCAATTGCGACAATAAATAACAGTCGCGACCACTGCCGCATCCCAGATCCAGTACCGTTGCGCTATGCAAGGCGGGCGGCAAGGGGGAACCGCAACCGTAAAAACGTTCCGTGACCTCGGGGTGCAGATTTGTCAACAAAGGTTTCAAGTGAGGTGGCATGGCATCGATACTACAACAGGCGCTGGTTTTCAAATCCTGGCTGGTTTGCAAAACCTGGCCGTAATAATGTTGGACGGTTTCGCTTATTTCAATGCTGTTCGTCATGTAGGAGTCCTTAAATGAGTGGGATATAGCGCTTGCCAAATGGTTAAATCAATCGTACATGGACTGGTTAAGGTTAAGAAAATTCCTGCGCATAGGCATTTTGCATGCAGTTTAGCTTAGTAACACACTGGTGAATGGATTTATAACCCTTGTCAATTTCGGTGATGAATAGGCAAACATTGCTTAGTATGGGGAAAATAGCAGCCCAGTTTGCGGCAACACTCCAATATGGAGAGCGAGAGCCACACGCATAATACTTTGCTGGCTTTGCTCTGCAACAGCGATTATGCTAAACCCCAGGTGGTGAAAACCGGTTGGCTATATTCCAAGCCACGATAATTCATCATCTGCCCGGCTAACGCAGAAAGCCTGATACTACCCGGCCAACCTGCTTAGCACCAACCCAGGTTTTAAGTGACTTTAAAGAGGAACATCCATGTCAAAATTATTAGAAAAAAATCAGGAGGCGCCCTTTTTCCGCGCTGTGAATCAGAATAATAAATTGGTGTATTTATCCGATTACAAGGGCGAAAAAATCGTCGTCCTGTATTTCTACCCCAAAGACGACACTCCGGGATGCACCATCGAGGCCAACGACTTCACCGCCATGGCCGATCAATTTGCTGCTGTGGATGCAGTCATCATCGGCGTCAGCAAGGATGATTGCGAAAGCCACCGTGCCTTTATCAGCAAATACGGTTTGAACGTGCAGCTCCTGGCCGACACATCCGGCGAAGTTTGCGACAGTTATGGTGTGTGGCAGGAAGTTGAAAAGGACGGCGTAAAAAAATGGAAAATCGTGCGTTCCACATTCATCATCGGTAAGGACGGCTTGTTGATCGAAGCCCTTTACGGCGTCAACCATGAAGGCCATGCACAAGCGGTTCTGGATCTGATCAAAGGCCCAGCCGTCGAGTAAATCTCATCCGTGGGAAGTTAAAAGACTTCCCACATTGTTTTTTTTTGGTCTCATCAATACGCTGGAGATTGCATAATCTGCACTACCTCAGACTCCATATATGACAATAACTATCTAAAACGACCCAAAGCTTCATGAATATTGACGGTTTTCACGGTGCCTCCAGGTTAGCTAAAACTTAACTTATTACAGACAATCGGCAAACGCAACTCTTTCAAAGCCCCGTGTTGATCCGCCAAAAAAGCATCCCTAAACCGACAATCATCCCATTAAGACAATCCGATTAAATGTCACTGACTTAATGAATCGATTCACATCCTGCGGAACCCGGTAAACCGGT
>SXGT01327382.1_pt1 | contig 10278 bp, 7 predicted proteins | sample 3176221 | NCBI WGS metagenome assembly SXGT01 (sample SAMN11356862, study PRJNA531348) | freshwater metagenome | isolation source: freshwater sample F1-120 | place: China: Fuxian Lake, Yuxi | collected 2017-12-25
ATCGAGGAGCGCATGGCACCCACGCCGCAGTATATCGGCCCCGTCGCAACCGTTGTCGATCCCACCGAACGCGCCGACAGTGAGCGGGCTGGCGCCGGCTTGTATCGAACCGTCCACAGGGACTCGGTGGCCGAGGTCCTCCGAGACCTTCGCGAACGACGCGTCAGTGCGATCCTGCTGTCGACAACGCGCTGCACACCGGCAGAGCTCTCTCCAACTCGACGCATGGTCAGGGAGTTTCCTCGCGTGCCCGCGCTCGTTCTCCTGAGCCCAAAGGGAACCCCTTCCGCCACCGATCTGATTGCAATCGGGGGATGTGGAGTGCACCAGGTCATAGACATTCGTACCCCTGCCGGCTGGGGACGCCTGCGGAGCACACTGGCCCGCGACGTGGTGCGCGAGCGAGACCAGCAGGCCGTGTGCGAACTGCTTGACGAACTCACCGGCGCACCGAAGGACCTGCTGGTCTTTGCCGAAGCCCTCTTTGACGGGTACGCCGGCGCGCGGACCGTTCAGGCTCTGGCGCGAACCCTCGGCGTGCTGCCGTCAACGCTGGTGAGTCGGTTCTTCCGTGCGCGCGTGCCGGCGCCAAAGCAGTTCATCGTGTTCGCGGGACTCGTGCGCGCAGCGCGGCTCTTCGAAAATCCCGGCCTGACAATAGCAGACGTCGCAACACACCTCGGGCACTCGTCGCCGCAGAGTTTCGGCAGGCACATCCAGACGTACATGCACATGACAGCCGGGGAATTCCGTCGACGTTACGACGGGGTCACGATGATGCAGTACTTTCGCGCAATGCTGATCACTCCGCATCGCGAGCGCCTGATCGCGATGTCGCCCCTCACCATGCGCGGCCGGGCGCCGGGCGCCGAGTTGGCGCCTGCGCTCAAGCGCGCATCTTAGGGAACCAGCGCCATGATATCGGCAGCCCTGGCGAGGCAGACGATCGGTACGTTGGCGGCGGCCGTGATAGCTTCGCGGCCCCCCTCGTCACGATCCACGACAGTAAGGACGCCCACCACGGTTGCGCCGGCCTTCTGAACGGCGTCAATGGCGCGCAACGCCGAGCCGCCGGTTGTGATCACGTCCTCGATCACAACAACCTTATCGCCCGAGCGAAACGGACCTTCGATCAAGCGACCGGTTCCGTGTGCCTTGGCTTCCTTGCGCACAGTGAAAGCGCGGATCGGCGCGCCCGCGAGCGCGCTGGCGTACGCGATCGCGTAGGAAACCGGATCCGCACCAAGCGTCAGGCCGCCCACCGAGTCTGGCGCGAGACCGGCGTCCGCCATGTGTTGCAGGGCGAGCGGCCCAATCGTGGCGAGTCCATCCGGGCTCATCGTCGTGAGGCGCGCGTCGATATACACAGAGGATTGGCGACCCGACGCGAGGGTAAACGAGCCGCGGCGCGCAGAGCGCTCGGCAAGCATCGCGAGAAGGCGTTGATGAGCAGTCACGACGCGGAGGTTACCGGGTGATACTTTTGCCGTCAATGCAACACGTGCACGACATTCGGAATCGGTGATGAGTGGTCATGCGGTGCGGCCGTCGGCCGTGGCGCTGGGAACGGCCTCACTGGGAATCGCTGCGGGACTGTGGATCGCAGACCACTACGTTGCCGCCGCGGCCCCCTGGCCGGTCAGGCTGGCGCTTTGGGTGACGCTCGCGCTCGCCATGGTCGCGCTCGCCGCCGTTCTGGTCTTCGAACGACGGCAGGCGCGGCACATCGAGGAACGCTCGGCCGAGCTGGAACAACTCTCTGGAGAGCTCTACCGCGCCAACCGGGCGAAGGCGGAGTTTCTGGGAAGCGTTTCACACGAATTGCGCACACCCCTTTCAGCGATCGTCGGATTCGTGGACCTGCTTCGCGACGGATCGTACGGGGAACTGACGCCGCGACAGCGTGGTCCCGTTGAGCGTATTGAGTCATCGGCCAACCACCTGCGGGAGCTGGTGGAGCAGGTGTTGGACCTCGCGAGAATGGCTGCCGGCCGGCTCGAGGTGCACCCGGAGCCGATACGACTTCGGCCATTCATTATCGATGTTGTGTCAGAAATGGAGCCGCTTGCTGCACAGCGCGGGCTGGCATTTGCGATCACGGTGCCGGCGACATTGCCGCGATTGGTGACGGATAACGGACATTTGCGCCGCATTCTGGTCAACCTGATAGGAAATGCCATCAAGTTCACGTCGAGCGGAACCATTGGCGTGAGAGCAACGCACGTGGGCGATGCGGACCTGGCGCGTGTCACCGCGAGCACCGGCCGCCGACCGCTGCTGTTGGCACATACCTCGTGGATGGCGGTGCAGATCACCGATACGGGGCTGGGAATCGCCGCAGCCGACCTCGACCGGATCTTCGAAGAATTTGAGCAGGTGAATGCCGGGCCGCGCGCGGACTCGCAACGCAGAGGAACGGGGCTGGGACTTGCGATCTCCCGACGACTCGCGCGCCTGCTGGATGGCGACATCTCCGTGGAGAGCGTGCCGGGCAGTGGATCGGTGTTTACGCTCTGGCTGCCCGTGGATGCGGGCCAGGTGGAAGGGCCTAGCTCTTTCCCTTGAACATGCCCTTCATGCGCGAAAAAATACCGGAGTCATCCGCAGCCGGCTTGGCGTCCGTCGACAGCGCCGCGGCGAGGGCACTCGCGAATTCCAGGACGCTGGCATAGCGCGCCTTCGGATCTTTCGCGAGGCCGCGCATGACAACCGCTTCGACGGAGTTCCCGTAGGCGAGCGTAGGTTTTGCCTTGTTCAGTGCGATCGGCGGCTGGGAAAGCAGCTGCGTGAACATCTCGCGCGGAGACTTGGCAGCATACGGGAGCGTGCCGGTGAGGAGCAAATACGCAATACAGGCCAAACTGTATTGGTCGGCGGCCGGAGTGACGATCTCACCGCTGAGCGCCTCAGGGGCGACATACATCAGCGTCCCAACAAAAAACCCGGCGCGCGTCAGTCGCTCGTCGGGGGCCACGTCCGTTGAGGTGGCAATGCCGAAGTCGAGCAGTTTGACGTTGCGAGTCGCCGGGTCGTACATCAAGTTTTCAGGCTTGAGATCCCGGTGCACGATTCCATTGGCGTGGGCAGCGTGAACGGCGTCGCCAATTTGAGTGACGATCGTAGCCACTTCGTCGATCGGCAGCGGGGCGGAGCGCTTGGCATATCCTTCAAGCAACTCACCGGCTGCCCACTCAATGGCGAGGTAGTGAAGTCCCTCGGGCGACTGGCCGAGTTCAATAGTCCGTACAACGTTGGGATGCTGGACGCGGGTGCCGAAAGACGCTTCGCGAAGGAAACGGGCCACAGCGGTCCGGTCTTGGCGAAGCTTGTCGCGCAGGACCTTCAGGGCAACAGTTCCATGTTGACCATGGGTGGCCTTATAAACGGTAGCGGTCCCCCCTTCGCCGACCCGCTGCTCAAGGGAGTATCCTGCGACATTGGTTCCTGCGAGTGGATCACGTGACACCGGGGCGAACCTAAGCCCCGGAACAGGCTGGAGCAAGCGAAACGGTTGGTCGAACTTTGGGGTATGTAGACGGAATGAATCCGAAAGCGATGGAACAGGGGTCGGTAATGCGCCAATTGGCGCGACGTGTTCGGGCGCTGCTCCCGGCTTTATTGCTCGGAGCTGCCGCTGCTTGCGGCGGGAGCCGCGCGGGAGCTCCTCCATCGGCACGTGCTCCAGGCCCTGAGCCGTCGGCACGCACGGCGCTCGGACCCCAGTATGACGCGATCGGACTTTTTCGACGACTCGGTCTCCTGGCGCGCGGCGCGCCGATGCCGTTCGTGGGCAGCGTGTCGTTCTTTGCGACGCCGTCGCCGGACTCCACGCATGTGCTGGTCGCGATTTCCCTTTCGAACGCCGCGCTGACCTTCGGTCGCGAAAACGACCGCTTTCGCGCGGGGTACACCATCACCATTGGTGTGAAGAACGGAGCGGAGTCGGTGCGGAACATCGAGGCGCACGAGAATGTGGTCGTTGCGAGCTTCAAGGAGACGACGCGGGCGGATGAAAGCGTCCTCTACGAAGAGATCATCACCCTGCCTCCGGGACGGTACGACTTCACGGTAGCGGTGCGAGATGACGGGAGCGCACGCACGGCTGAAGACGGCGCTACCCTGGCGGTTCCCACGCTCGGCACATCGGGGCTTTCAACCCCCGTGTCGTTTGCCCGCGCCGGAATGCGAACCCGCCTGAGCACACTGCCACAGGTCATTGCCAATCCGACAGGCGGGGCCACGTTCGGGCGGGATTCCGTCGTCCCGTTCGTCGTCGAGGCGTATGGCGGAGAGGGCGGTCCGCGGCTGCTGCAGTACATCGTTCGTGCGGAGAATGGGCGCGGACTTTATCGGGACAGCGTTGCGATTCCCGCGCGTGGAGGCCTGCATGCGGGCGTGTTGAATGTGCCTATTAGTCGCGTCGGTATCGGCGCAATGACGCTGGCCGTTTGGACACCGGGCGCGTCGGATACCACCCGCGCTCCATTCTTTGTCGGCTTCGGAGCGGATCTTCCGCTCGCGTCATTCGAAGAAATGTTGAGCTACCTCCGGTGGTTTGCGCCGATTTATCGCTTGCAGGCACTCAAGGACACCGCGGCGGAACATCGCCCGGCTGCGTGGGCCGCGTTTGTGCGCGAGCACACGGATCCATCCGGCCAGTCAGACGCGCTACGGGAATACTTTGCCCGCCTTCTCGAGGCGAACACCCGTTTCCGCGAGGAAACGTTGCCAGGGTGGCAAACGGACCGGGGCAAGGTGATTCTCGGACTCGGGCGCCCTGACCAGATCTATGAGCAGATGGGCCGGGGACTCAATACTCAGGGGCGACAGCAAGTCTGGGAGTACCGCCGCTACAGCATCGTGCTGACCTTCTACGACCAGAATGGATTCGGGCGATGGAAGCTCACAACCACCAGTGAATCGGATTTCATGACGGCATGGCGCCAGCGAGTGCAGTAGCGCCTCGGCGATGACGGCGCCGGAACGCGGACGGGTCTTTCTCGTTGACGGATATGCACTGATCTACAGGGCGTTCTTCGCCCTTGCAGACCAGCAGCTTGTGAGCAGTCGGGGCGAAAACACCGCGATTGCGAGAGGGGCGCTCGAGTTCGTGCGCCGGTTGATCGACAAGCACCACCCGGAATACCTCGCCTGGGTACACGACGCCGGCCTCTCGTTCCGGCATGAGCGGTACCCCGAATACAAGGCCACGCGCGAGCGACTTGAGCCGGAGCAACAAGCCGACTTCGACACCGGAATCGAACGCGTGTCGGAGATCCTCGCGGGCTATCATGTGCCGATCCTGTCACTCGACGGATTTGAGGCCGACGATGTGATTGGAACGCTCGCCCGGCAGGCCGCAGAGCGTGGCCTGCAGGCGGTGATCGTGTCGGGCGACAAGGACTTTGTGCAGATGGTGGGCCCTGGAGTCAGCATTCTGAATCCGTGGCACGGGCGCCCGGGGCGCACAACAGAAAAGTGGTATGACGAATCGAACGCTGCCGAGCGCCTGGGCGTCCCGGCCAACCGTGTCGTCGATTACCTCGCCCTGCTTGGCGACAGCTCAGATAACGTCCCTGGCGTCAAGGGAATCGGAGACAAGACGGCCCTCGCGCTCATTGAGAAATGGGGGCCCCTCGAGGAGATCCTCAGCCACATTGACGAGGTCGAGCCCACGCGTGCCCGGACGGCGCTTGCGGCGAACGCAGATGTCGGCCGGATGTCGAAGGACCTTGTGACGATCCGGACAGACCTGCCAATGCAATTGGATCTCGATCAACTCAAGGTGCGCGAGCCCAACTGGGCGCAGCTAAGGGACCTGTTCATTCGCCTGGAGTTTCGCACGCACGCGCAGGAAGCTGCGACGCGCGCCGGCGGATTGCCGTCTGATTCGGCCGACACTTCGCCAGAAAAACCGGCACTGGCATATGAAACGATCGACACACTCGAAGGCGTAGCGCGCGTCGTTGCCGCGGCTCGCGCAGCCGGCTCGATCGCGGTTGATACGGAAACGATGCTCGATGCTGGTGCGCCGCCGGTCGTGAATCCCATGCGCGCACGGCTTGTTGGGCTGTCCATTGCGACCGGGCCGGGCACAGCGTTCTACCTTCCGTTCCGCCACCGCTCGGCAGCAGCGGGCCAGCAGGACTTGGGGTCCGGCTTTGGCGGGGAGTCCGGCGCAACGGAAGAAGCAACAGTGCGAAACCTGCCCGATCCGTTGTCGCCGGAACTCGAACCACTGCGCGCCCTTCTGGCCGACGCATCGGTCGCCAAGACCGGACACAATATCAAGTACGACCTGCTCGTGTTGCGTCGCGAAGGACTGGTCCTCGCCGGCGTGGATTTTGACTCGATGTTGGCGAGCTACCTGCTGGATCCAGGGCGTCGGTCGCACGCGCTCGATGCGTTGTCGATCGAATTCCTGCAACGTGCAATGACGTCGTACGACGAAGTTGCCGGCAAGGGAAAACAGCAGGTGTCATTCGACCGCGTGCCGGTTGCGGCGGCCACCGCATACTCGGCGGCTGACGCCGATGTGAGCCTTGCCCTCCGCGTGCTGCTCGAACCACGGGTGGCCGAGTCGGGCGCGGCACAATTGCTCCACGAGGTTGAGCTTCCCCTGCTGTCTGTACTGGCCGATATGGAGTGGACGGGGGTTTCGATCGACCTTCCCTGGTTCCAGTCACTCAAGACGCGGTTTGCCAGGGAACGCGTGGCTTCGGAAGAAGCCATCTATGAGCAAGCCGGCGAACGATTCAACGTGAACTCCAACCGGCAACTCGCCGCGATCCTATTCGAGCGAATGCAGCTGCCGGTGCGGAAGAAGACGTCGACAGGACCAAGCACGGATGCATCAGTGCTCCAGCAGCTGGCCGACGAAGGGCACGTCCTCCCGGCGCTGATCATGGAATACCGCGAGTTCGCAAAACTCGAGAGCACGTATCTCGACACGCTCCCGGCGCTGGTAAATCCATCAACAGGACGCATCCATACGTCGTACAGCCAGACTGTTGCGGCCACCGGTCGGCTTTCATCGCACGATCCGAACCTGCAGAACATTCCCATTCGCCGCGAGCTGGGGAAGGCGATTCGACGCGGGTTCATTCCGCGGACGGGGTGGAAACTGCTGGCCGCCGACTACTCGCAGGTGGAACTGCGCTTACTCGCACACCTGTCGGGAGATCCGGCGTTTGTCGAGGCGTTTCGCGCGGGCGGCGACATTCACCGCCAGACCGCATCAATCATCTTCGGAGTGCCACTGGCCGATGTGACCGGCGAAATGCGATCACGGGCGAAAACGATCAACTTCGCCACGATCTACGGTCAGGGGGCCCACGCGCTCTCCCGCCAAATCAAGGTTGAGCACGCCGAGGCGCGCGAATTCATCGATACCTACTTCACGCGATTTGCCGGTGTGCGCGCCTTTCTCGATCAGATGGTCGCGGCCGCGCGCGAGCGGGGCTATGTCGAGACGATTCTGGGGCGCCGCCGCTTCATTCCCGAAATCAACGACCGAAACTTCAACATCAGGGCGTTCGGCGAACGGCTTGCTCAGAACTCCCCCATTCAGGGCTCGGCGGCCGACTTGATCAAGGTCGCGATGATACGGCTACACGATGAACTCAAGGCCCGCGGGCTCGAAAGCCGGATGCTGCTGCAGGTACACGACGAACTTGTGTTCGAATCGCCCCCGGCCGAACTCGACACACTCAAAGAGGTCGTGAATCGCTGTATGACCACGGCAGTGGAACTGCGGGTTCCCTTGGTTGTCGACGTTGGAATCGGGGACAACTGGTTGGAGGCCAAGGCGTAGCCCGGCGCGCTATCACAATGTTGCAGTCTGCGGCACTCCACCGCGAAACGACCTGTCCCAGCCGCATTCGCCGCAGACGCCCCCTGCGCGCAAGCCCTAACGCTGCATAGGTTTGCCTTAGGCAGACGCAACGGCACCGGCATTGCACCCTTGGTTTAGTACAAGCTTTGTTCGTCCCCCCCGCACCGGAGCCAGGGTGTGACCTTAGTCACCAACTCACATTTCGCAAACGAGCACGGGGTGGTTGCCTCACCAACCCGCCGCGGTTTTACGCTCATCGAACTGCTGATTGTTGTGGTCATCATTGGAATCCTGGCCGCGATTGCAATTCCGAAATTCCAGAACACCAAGGGCAAGGCAAACGCAGCGGCGCTGAAGACGGACCTGCGCAACCTGGCGTCGGCACAGGAAGCGTATTTCTTTGAGAACGCGCGCTATACATCAGACGTCTCGCAACTGAAGATGCAAACATCGCCTGGTGTCGTACTGAGCATTGTTGATGCGACGGGGGCCGGGTGGTCAGCGAAGGCGACGCATCCGGCATCATTTCCGCTCACATGCGCTCTCTTTACCGGCACAGTCACCGCGTTATCGCCGGCTAGTGTTGAAGGGCTCATTGGGTGCCAGTAGGTGCCGAAGCTCGCACCGACCCGGCGATCTGGCATGAGTTTCGTTTCTGGAGGGCTGGCGTCGAGCACGCGCTGACCGGTGGCCTCTGGCTGCACCGGCACACATGGCGCGGCGTTCGGATGGCCCACCTCGTGTCCTCAGACCTCGCACGGCTAGAGTGGGTGGGGCTGACGATCGGGCTCCACCCCGCACGACTGCAGTATCGGCCGCTCCGCGATCCACGCAGTGGCACCCGCACGCCGGCGTGGCACTGGGACCTGGTCGGCCCCTGGGTGCCGCCGGAAAGCTCACGCTGACAATCAGTGGTGCTGTGCGGTCTCGCGTCCCAGCGCAGCAGGTGAAACCCGGGCGCCACCGAATGCCGCCATCGCGACGAGCGTGAGCAGATAAGGGAACGCGAGCAACAGGTTGTACGACACGCTCCATCCGAGCGATTGCGCCAGAAACTGCAGCGCGCTCACGGCGCCAAACACGAGCGCCCCCGCGGCGACGCCTCCGGGATGCCAACGGCCGAGGGCCACGATTGCGATGGCGACAAATCCGCGTCCGGCCGACATGCCGTCCGAAAAGGTTCCCACCTGTGCGACGACAAGCGTTGCGCCACCAATGCCGGCAAAAAAACCTCCCACCACAACAGCGCCAAACCGAACCGCGTCGGGTGAATGTCCGCTGGCGTGGGCAGCTTCAGGATTCTCTCCGGTGGCCCGCAACACCACCCCGCCAACCGTGCGGTACATGAAGAACCACGCCGCCGGAAACAACAGATAGAGCGTGTAGGTTGTCAGCGGTTGTGCGAAGAATGCCGGACCCAGGATGGGAATCTGCGAGAGCACTGGAATCGCCACCACGGGAATGGTCACGACCTGCGACACCGCGTCTGGGCCAGCCATGGAAACGCGATGCAATGCAGCCGCGAGCCCGAGTCCAAGCAGGCTCACGGCGGTGCCGGCGAGCACCTGCTGTGCTCGGAGCGTGACCACGAATGTGCCAAAGACCAGCGCGACAGCCGCTCCGGCGAGACCGCCCGCGACCAAGCCAGTCGCGGGTCCGAACGCCGCCGTTGCAAGCAGTGCAACGAATGCGCCGAGGGCGATCGATCCTTCCAAGCCGATATTGATGACGCCACTTCGCTCGGCGATCAGTTCCCCAAGTGCGGCGAACGCGAGTGGCGTTGCGCTGCGCACGGTGGCTTCGAGAAATCCTTCCGCAACGGTCACGTGGCACCCCCCGCACGGCCGCCGTTCGTGAATCGCGCCGTCAGGCCAGGAACGGCCAACACGCCCAGAATCACGATCGCCGCGACGACCGACGCAAACTCGGCAGGAACAGCAGCCTCGCGCTGCATCGCGTCAGCGCCCGCTCCAAGGGCGCCGAAGAAGATCGCGGCAATGACGATTCCACCGGGATGGAGGCCGCCGAGGAGCGCGACGCCGATGGCCGTGTAACCGTATCCCGGAGAAATTCCTTCGTAGAGTGCGTGCGTTACTCCGGTGAGTTCACCGGCGCCGGCGAGTCCAGCAATGGCGCCGCTGGCAACGAGCGCCATCGCCTGAACACGCTCCACGGGGATCTGCCCGGCGCTTCGTGCCGCATCCGGTGAGGCGCCGGTGGCACGCAGACGGAAACCCGCTGCTGTGAATTTCAGCACCCACCATGCCCCGAGCGCTGTTGCCAGCGCGATCAAGAACCCGAGATGGAGGCGGTGCTCAACGAACAGGAGTGGAAGCTTGCCCACATCCGGAATCGTGGAGGATTGGGGATACGCTCCCGTTGGCTCCTGAAGCGGTCCGCGAATGAGAAAGCCCACGAAGTTCAGGGCAACAAAATTCAGGAGC
>SXGT01342353.1_pt1 | contig 10278 bp, 8 predicted proteins | sample 3176221 | NCBI WGS metagenome assembly SXGT01 (sample SAMN11356862, study PRJNA531348) | freshwater metagenome | isolation source: freshwater sample F1-120 | place: China: Fuxian Lake, Yuxi | collected 2017-12-25
GAGACCGGCACGCGCGACATCCGCCGGCTAGGCGGACTGGCGGCGATCATGCCGCTGACCGTGACGCTGGGCGTGCTGACCGCGGCGGCGATGGCCGGCCTGCCGCCGCTGGGCGGGTTCATCTCGAAGGAGATGATGCTGGAGCGGAGCGCCAACACGAGCCTTGCCGGGCAGGCGCTGCTGGTGCCGGTCCTCGCGACGATCGCGGCGACGCTGTCGGCGGCCTACTCGCTGCGCTACGCGGTGGCGCTGCATTTCGGCGCGCCGCGGAGCGGCGAGGTCGCCGCGCCGCACGATCCGGGCGCGATCCTGCTCGGCCCGCCGGCGGTGCTCGGCGCCTTGGCGCTCGCGCTCGGGCTGCTGCCGATGACGGTGGCGGCACCGCTGGTCTCTGCGGCGAGCGCGGCGGTGACGGGCGGCGAGCGGCCGGACCTGCACCTGGCGCTGTGGCACGGGTTCAATCCGGCGCTGGCGATGAGCCTGGGCGCGGTCGCGGTTGCGATCCTGCTGTTGTGGCGCTTTCCCGCCCTCGCCAGAGCGGTCGCGCGCCTGCCGTCGCCCGAAGCCAAGCGTCTGTTCGACGGCGGCATGGCGATCTTCGTCGGCGGGATGCGTCGCGTGTCCGATCGCGTCCACGCGGCGTCGCTGCAACGCTATCTCATGGTGCTGTTGGTCGTCGTGCTGATGCTGGGGATGGACGCGGGATGGCGCTTCGGCGTGGCCGCAGGATCGCGGGCGACAACACCCGCCGCGCCGGTGGCGGTCGTCACGTGGGCGGCGCTGATCGTGGCCACCGCCGCGGTACTGGCGGCGGACCGGCGTCGATACCTCGCGCTGATCTTCATCAGCGTCATCGGCCTCGTCATCGCGCTGGCCTTCGTCCACCTGTCCGCGCCGGACCTCGCGCTGACGCAGATCGCGGTGGAGATCGTGACGATCCTGCTGATGCTGCTCGCGCTTCACCTGCTGCCGGGCCGTCTGCCCCGCCTGTCGAGCGCGACTCGGCGCCTGCGGGACGGCACGATTGCGGCGGTCGGCGGGCTCGGCACCGGGTGGCTCGCCTGGGCTATGATGACCCGGCCGGCGCGCGAGGGCGTGTCGCGCTTTCATTGGGATAACAGCTATTCGGGCGGGGGCGGCACCAATGTCGTCAACGTCACGCTGGTGGATTTCCGCGCGTTCGACACACTGGGCGAGATCATCGTGCTGGGGATCGCCGGCCTCGCCATCTACGCGCTGCTCGAACCGGCGGCGCGCGGCGTTGCCGGGCGGCGGCTGCGGGCCTGGCGATCCGACGACCGGCATTCGCCCGAGCGGCACCCGATGATGTTCGTGATGGCGACCCGGCTGCTGCTTCCGCTGGCGCTGCTGGTCGGCAGCTACATCTTCCTGCGCGGGCACAACCAGCCCGGCGGTGGGTTCATCGCCGCGCTGGTGTTCTCGATCGCGATCCTGCTGCAGTATCTCGCCTCCGGCTTCGACTGGACTGACGAGCGGCGGAAGTTCGGCGAGCATGTCCTGATCGGCGCGGGGGTCCTGATCGCCGTCGCGACGGGGGCGGGGGCGCTGCTGTTCGGCGCGCCGTTCCTGTCGAGCAGCTTCGGCCATTTCCACCTGCCGCTGATCGGCGAGTTCGAGCTGGCTACCGCGATGCTGTTCGACCTGGGCGTCGCCTGCGTCGTTGTCGGTGCGGTAATGATGGCGCTGGCGCAACTGGCGCATGTCGCTCAGCGGGCCGCCCGGCATGACGAGGAGGACGCGGCATGAGCCTGGAATTCCTCGTCGCCTCCGCCATCGCCACGCTGGTGGCGGGCGGCATCTATCTCGTGCTCCGCGGACGCACGTTCCAGGTGGTGCTGGGGCTGACGCTGCTGTCCTATGCGGTCAACCTGTTCCTGTTCGCGGTCGGCCGGCTGATCGTCGATCGCCCGCCACTGTGGTCGCAGGGTATGACCGAACACGCCGATCCGTTACCCCAGGCGCTGGTGCTGACCGCGATCGTCATCACCTTCGGCATGACCGCGCTGACCGTCATCCTGTCGCTGAGGAGCTTTCTGGAAAGCGGATCCGACCAGGTCGACGGCCGCGCCGAAGGCGGTGGGGACGAGGACGCATGAACCCGTCCGATCACCTGATGATCGCGCCGGTGATCGTGCCCGCGATCGTCGCGCCACTCGCGATGTTGTCGATGCGGCGCCGGCGCGGGCTGGCCCTGTTCCTGTCGCTGGGCGGATGCGCCGCGATGCTGGCCGCCGCGGTCGCGCTGTTTGGCATCGCGCAGGACGATGCGATCCGCAGCTACGCGCTGGGCGCGTGGCCGGCGCCGTTCGGGATCGTGCTGGTGCTCGACCGGCTGTCGGCGACGATGCTGCTGGTGGCGGCGATCCTGTCCACGGCGGTGCTGGCGCACGCGATCTTGACGGGCGCGGATCGCAAGGGATGGCATTTCCATCCACTGTTCCACTTCCAGCTTCTCGGCATCAACGGCGCGTTCCTGACCGGCGACCTGTTTAACCTCTTCGTGTTCTTCGAGGTGCTGCTCATCGCTTCCTACGGCCTGATGCTGCTTGGACAAGGCGCGCTGCGGCTGAAGGCGGGCGTCGCCTATGTCGTCGTCAATGTCGTTGGATCGGCGCTGTTCCTGGTCGCGCTGGGGCTGCTCTACGGCCTCACCGCGACGGTCAACATGGCGGATCTGGCCGTCCGCGTCGCCGCGCTGGGGCGGGAGGATCAGGGGCTGCTGCGCATCGCCGGGCTGTTGCTGACGACGGTGTTCGCGCTGAAGGCGGCGGCGGTGCCGCTGCACCTGTGGCTGCCGCGCACCTATACTGCGTCGATGCCGGTCGTCGCCGCGCTGTTCGCGATCATGACCAAGGTCGGCGTCTATGCGTTGATCCGCACCGTGCCGCTGATCTTCGGCGCATCGGCGGGCGCCGCGGCATGGGTGCCCGCGCCCTGGCTGCTGCCCGCCGGGATCATGGGCGCGGTGGTGGGATTCGGCGGCGTGCTGGTGGCGCGGGGGATGCGCGAACAGGCCGCGTTCGCGGTGCTGGCCTCCACCGGCACGCTGCTGATGCCGGTTTCCTTGTGGCGGGAGGGGGCATTGGCCGCGGCGCTCTATTACGTGGTGCAGGCGATCTTCGCGGGCGCTGCGCTGTTCCTTGTCGCCGACGTGACGGCGCGGCGGCGCGGGCAATATGCGGATGCCACCGTGGCGAGCCCGCGTTTCGCCGGGCAGGATGCGGCGGGCCTGCTGTACCTCGTCGCGGCGGTCGCCGCAGTCGGGCTGCCGCCGCTGGCGGGGTTCGTCGGCAAGCTGCTGATCCTCGACGCGAGCTTCGCGGCGCCCGGATGGCCGGCGATCTGGGCCACCATCCTCGTCACCACGCTGATCGGCGTCGTCGGACTCTCCCGCAGCGGCTCGTCGCTGTTCTGGAAGACGGCAGCGGCCGACGCCGACCCCGTCACGACGGTGGCCCGGCCGCGCACCGACTTCCTCGCGCCGGCAATGCTGCTGGCCCTGCTGGGCGTGCTGACCGTCGGCGCGGGCTGGGCGGCGGCGCAGGCGCGGGCCACGGCGGCGCAGGTCATGGCGCCCGGGCGCTACGTCGCCGCGGTCCTGGGACCGGCGCGATGAAGCGGCTGCTGCCCCATCCGGCGCTTTCGGTGATGCTTCTGGTCGTGTGGCTGTTCATGGCGAACGACATCACCGTCGCTGGGATCGTTCTGGGCAGCGTCCTCGCGGTGATCCTGCCCAAGTTCACCCAGCCCTTCTGGCCCGATCGCCCCCGCATCCGCTTCGACCGCGCCTTCCTCGGCTATCTGGCGATCGTCCTGTTTGACATCGTGGTCGCCAACTTCCAGGTCGCGCGGCTGATCCTGTTCCGCCGCAACCGCGACCTGCGCGCCCGCTGGCTGGTGGTGCCGATCGACCTCGCCACGCCGGAAGCGATCACGATGCTGGCCGGCACGATCAGCCTGACGCCGGGTACGGTGTCGGCGGACGTGTCGTCGGACGGCCGCTTCCTGCTGGTCCACGCGCTGGACGTCGCGGACGAGGCGGCGGAGATCGCGCGCATCCGGACGCGCTACGAAGCGCGGCTCAGGGAAATCTTCGCATGATCGGCATCGCGCTTCCTGTCGCGGCGGGCTGCATCGCGCTCGCGCTGGTGCTGAACCTGTGGCGGCTTCTGCGCGGGCCGACGCTGGGCGACCGGATCGTCGCGCTCGACACGATGGTCATCAATGCGATCGCGATCATCGTCCTGATCGGCATGATCGGCGGCAACGACACCTATTTCGAGGCCGCGCTGCTGCTGGCGATGGTCGGATTCGTGAGCACGATCGCCTATTGCAAGTTCATCCTGCGCGGGGACATCGTGGAATGAGCATTCTCGCCGACATCGCGATCGCAGCCCTGCTGCTCCTGGGCGGCGGGTTCGCGCTGATCGGCAGCTGGGGCCTCGTCCGCCTGCCCTCCACGATGGAGCGGCTGCACGGGCCGACGAAGGCGACGACGCTGGGGCTCGGCGCACTGCTGCTCGCCTCCGTCGCCTATTTTCAGGCGCGGCTCGGCATCTGGACCGCGCACGAGCTGCTGATCTCGCTGTTCCTGTTCATCACCGCGCCGATTTCGGCCAACATGATCGCCAAGGTGCACCTGCACCGCACGCGCGCCGGTGCCGCGGGCGAGCGCGACGGCGTCGCCGGCCGGCCACCGCGTCCCGGCGGTGACGGTGACGAAGGCGCGGACTGGGCGACGTTCGAGGCGCCGAAGCGGGGCACGCCCGCCTCGACCGCGAGCGACTGACCCGCTCGTGGAGATCGACGCCCCCCGTCCGAATTACCACCTCTACCGCCGGAGCCGGACACCGGTGTGGCTGGCGCTGTCTTGGCGCGCGCTGCTCGCGCTGGCGCTGATCGGCGTGGCGCTGGCGGTCCATTGGTTCGATCGCGCCGGACTGCGCCAATCCTCGGGCGAGCCGATCACGTTCGCCGACATTCTCTATTTCACCATGATTACCGTCACTACCGTGGGCTACGGCGACATCGTCCCGGTCACGCAGCAAGCGCGACTGTTCGACACGTTCGTCGTCACCCCGATCCGGCTGTTCGTGTGGCTCATCTTCTTGGGGACCGCCTATGACTTCTTGCTCAAGCGCGTGTGGGAGCGATGGCGCATGTCGGTGATCCAGCGTCAATTGCGCGACCATGTCGTGATCGCGGGATTTGGGAACAGCGGGTCGGAAGCAGCGAGCGAGCTCGTCCGGCGCGGCGCGCATCCCGACACGATCGTCGTCATCGACGAGGACGTTGCGGCGCTGCGCCACGCCGAGGCGATGAACGTCGCCGTGATGGAGGGGAATGCGACGCGCGACGCAGCGTTGCGCGCGGTGCGTGTCGGCACCGCCCGTGCGCTGATCGTCGCGGCGGGGCGCGACGACACGTCGATCCTGATCGTGCTGACCGCGCGGCGCATCGCGCCCGATCTGCCGATCAGCGTCGTCATCCGCTCGCTCGACAACGAGGCGATCGCGCGCCAAGCCGGGGCCGATACTGTCATCAATCCGGCGAGCTTCGCCGGGCTGCTCCTCGCCGGCTCCACGCACGGCGCGCATCTGGCGGACTACATGGCCGATCTCGCGGCCACCGACGGGCGGGTCGCGCTGCGCGAGCGACCCGTCATGGCGGCGGAAGTCGGCATTCCCCTGCGCGACATCGCCACGGGGCTGGGCCATCGCATCTACCGCAGCGGCAACATGATCGGCTTCTGGGAAGCGGGAGCGGACCGCCTGGTGGCCGGGGACGTGATCCTGGAGGTCGTGCCGGCTCGCGGGAAGGACACGGACGGGCCGTCGTGAGCGCCATCGTCGCCGCCGTCGAGGCGCACCGCGCGGGGTTGGGACTGGCGTTCGTCATCGCCCTGTTCGTCGCCTTCGCGCTCGAGCGCTTTCCCCCTGTCACGATCGCCGTGGCCGGTGCGGCGATCATGATCGCGTTGGGATGGCTGACGCCGCCCCTCGTCACCGCCGCCTTCGCCAATCCGGCCCCGATTACCATCGCGGCCTTCTTCATCCTGTCGGGCGCGCTCGTGCGCACGGGCACGATCGAGGCGCTGGCCAGTTTGATCGTCAGGCGCGCCGGTCGGGCACCGCGGCGCACCGTGGCGGAAATGCTGACGGGCGCCGCCATCGCGCCAGCCTTCGTCAACAACACGCCCGTTGTCATGGTGCTGATCCCGCTCGTCCGCCGGCTCGCCCAGTCGGTCGGCATCCCGGCGACCCGGCTGCTGATCCCGCTGTCCTACCTGTCGATCTTGGGCGGCACGCTGACGCTGGTCGGCACCTCCACCAACCTGCTGGTCGACGGTGTGGCGCAGGCGAACGGGCAGCGAGGCTTCGGCATCTTCGACATCACCGCCGTGGGCCTGGTGACGATGACGGCCGGGGCGGTGACGATGCTGGTCCTGGGGCCGCGCTTGCTACCGTCCAGGCCTGACAATGCCATCGCGGATCGGCATCGGCTTTCCTATCTGACGGAAATCGCGCTGTTGGCCGACAGGCCGACCAAGCCGATCCGCATCGCCGACCTAGCGTTCCTGCGCCGCGACGCGGTGCGCCTGATCGCGATTCGTCGCGGCTCGACGATCGATCGCAACCCCCCACCCGACCTGGTCTTGCTGACGACTGATCGCCTGATCGTCAGTGCCACCGCCGACGAACTCGACGACCTGGCGCGAAGCGAGGGCTATATGGTCGGGCTGCAGAATGTCGGGCGACCGATCCGCCTTTCGGCCAGCACCCGCTCGGACGACGTGCAGCTGATCGGGCTGACGATCAGCCCGACGCATCCGGCGCTGGGGCGCGAATTGCGCGACATCCCCTTCCTGTCGAACCTTCCGGCGCGCGTGCTGGGCATCGGCCGCGCGCGGCACCTGCCGGGCCCCGACCTCGGCAGCGTGCGCCTGCGCGCCGCCGACAACCTGCTGGTAGCGGCCGGCGACCCGGCCATCGCGGAGCTTCGCGCCAACACGAACCTGATCGCGGAGGACACCACCCACATCCGCCGCTTCCGCCGCCAACGCGCGCCGGTCGCCATCGCCGTCCTCGGCGGTGTGATCGTCCTGGCGGCATGGGGCGTCATGCCCACCGCGCTGCTCGCGATGATCGGGGTCGGCATCGTCCTGGTCACGCGCTGCGTCGACGCGGAGGAGGCGTGGCGCTCGATCGACGGCAGCGTCCTCGTGCTGATCTTCGCGATGCTGGGCATCGGCAGCGCACTGGAAGCGATCGGTACCGTCGACCTGATCGTCGGCACGATCTCGCCGTCATTGCGCACGCTGTCGCCGCTTGGGCTGATCCTCATCCTCTACTTCCTGACCTCCGCTCTCACCGAAACCGTCACCAACAACGCCGTCGCCGTCATCATGACGCCCGTCGCGATCGGCCTGGCGCAGGCGACGGGGCAGGAGCCGCGCGCGCTCATCATCGCGGTGATGTTCGCGGCATCCGCCAGCTTCGCAACGCCGGTCGGATACCAGACCAACACCATGGTCTATGCGGCGGCCGACTACCGCTTCTCGGATTTCGTGAAGATCGGTCTGCCCATGAACGTTATCGTCGGCCTGTCCACCTGCGCAGCCATCGCATGGTTGCGGTGATCGGCAACAGACAAGGTGGTGGAGCTGACGAGGCTACGTCCGCCCGCTCTCCGCCAGCGGCATTGCGAACGTTCGTGACAGACCATGATAGAGCTTCTCGTGGCAGATGAGCTGGCTCACCCCGTCGGCGATGAAGGCAGCGGCGAACATCGGTAGCATCAGCCCGCGGCTCGCGGTCGTTTCCGACAGAATGATGACTGCGGTCAGCGGCGCACGGACAACGCCTGCGAAATAGGCGGCCATTCCCAGGATCACGATCGCCGATGCCGGGTAGCCGGGGAACAGCCACTGGAGGAGGTTGCCGAGCCCCGCGCCCACCGCCAGCGAGGGGGCGAAGATGCCGCCGGGCAGTCCCGCGACCGCTGTGGCGAGAGTTGCGGCGAACTTGGCCGGCCCGAACCACAGCGGCGCATCGGTGCCGACGATCATTGCCCGCGCCGCGCCATAGCCTGTTCCCCAGGTCAGCCCGGTCGCAACGCCCAGGCCACCCACGACCAGCCCGCACAGCGCAGCGAAGGCGACCGGGCGGCGCTTGCTCCACCGGGTCACCCGGCCGCTGCCGGTCGCAAGGGCGAGCATCGCGCGCGCGAACAAGCCGCCTGCCACGCCGCCGGCGACACCCGCGACCGGCACCGCGAGTAGCGCCGCGGAGAGCGGCATGTGCGCGCCGATCACGCCGAAATAGACGTAATCGCCTTGCACCGATTGCGCGACCATGCCCGCGATCACGATCGCGGCGATTACCAGCAGCGTCACCTTCTGCTCGTACGCCGAGGCGAGCTCCTCGATCGCGAACAGCAGCCCGGCAAGCGGCGTGTTGAATGCGGCCGCCACGCCCGCCGCGCCGCCCGCGATCAGCACCGCGCCGCGAAGCGGCACCCGCAGCAGTCGGTGGCTGACGCCCATGACCGCCGCGGCGATCTGCACCGTCGGTCCCTCGCGACCGACGGACGCGCCGCCCATCACGGCCGCCACCGTCAGAAGCGCCTTGCCGAAGACGGTACGCACCGACACGAGCGATGCGGTCGCACGCTCGGGATCTTTCTGCGCCGCGATCACCTGTGGAATGCCCGACCCTCGCGCCAGCGGCACGTAGCGACGCGTCAGCCAGACGAGGATGCCGAACAGCAGCGGCGTCGTGACTAGCGGCGCCCAGCGGAAGCGGGACGAGTAGCGGGTGAAGACCTCCGCCGTGGCGTCGGCAGCCGCGGCGAACGCCGTCGCGGCAAGGCCAATCGCCACCGCGCCGAGCAGGATCGCGATCCGCGTCCTGAACTGGACCGAGCGCGGGCCGCGTGCACGCAGGAGGGCGCGGCAGCGCGCAGGCGTCCACCGACATTCCGAATCTCTTGGCAATGGTGTGTCGGACATGGCGGCGGCTTTTCCACCATCAAAATACGGAGGCCAGGGCTGAGAGTGATTTCTTTCCTGATTGCATCTCCGGCCATACGCGTTGGCCTTGCCGGATTTGTCAGAGCTCCACAAATGGTCGTCTGCTTGTTGGAATGCAAAGGCAAGGCCGACCATCCACGAATGGGTCAATGCGGCGACAGTCCCAACTCGACGCCAGTTTTGTCGTACAGCGCGAACCGGTCGACGAGGTCGGCGCTGGCCCGGTTGTACCCGATTACCTCCACGTCGCGACCGTCGCGGCGCAGGCGGGCAACGATCTTGTCCAGCGCGCCGACGCCCGAGATGTCCCAGAAGTGCGCCCGGGTCACGTCGATCACGACCCGTTGCGCCGAACCTTCGGTCTGGAATGCGCGGGTGAAGCGGTCGACCGAGGCGAAGAAGATCTCGCCGGCGACGCGATAGGTCGCCTCGGTGCCGTCGACGGTTTCCTGACGCTCGACCGAGAACATACGCTGCACCTTGCCGGCGAAGAAGATGCCAGACAGCAGCACGCCGGCGAGGACGCCGAGCGACAGATCGCGCGTCGCGACGACCACCACGACCGTCGTCAGCATGACGATCGACGAGGTAAGTGGGTGACGGCGCAGATTGGCGATCGAGTTCCAGCTGAAGGTGCCGATCGACACCATGATCATGACGGCGACGAGTGCCGGCATCGGCACTCGCCCGACATAGGGGCCAAGCACCGCCAGCAGAAACAGCAGGAAGCCGCCAGCGACGAAGGTCGACAGCCGTCCGCGGCCGCCTGAGGTGACGTTGATGACTGACTGGCCGATCATCGCACAGCCGCCCATGCCGCCGAAGAACGCTGCGACTATGTTCGAGCCACCCTGGCCGGTGCATTCGACTCGCTTAGCGCTGTCGGTGTCTGTCATGTCGTCCACGATCTGCGCGGTGAGCAGCGACTCGAGCAGACCGACCGCGGCCATCGTCAGTGAATAGGGCAGGATGATCCGCAGCGTGTCGATCGTGAGCGGAACATTCGGCAACGTCAGGCTGGGCAATCCTTCGGGCAGCTTGCCCATGTCGCCGACCGTATTGACGCTCAGGCCCAGGCCAATGCTGATCGTGCTGAGGACGAGGATCGCGACCAGCGGCGACGGCACCGCCTTGGTGACGCGCGGAAGGCCGTAGATGATGGCAAGGCCAGCGGCGACCATCGCGTAGGTATCCCAGCCTCCGTTGGTCAGCTGGGGCAGCTGCGC
>SXGT01046404.1_pt1 | contig 10277 bp, 12 predicted proteins | sample 3176221 | NCBI WGS metagenome assembly SXGT01 (sample SAMN11356862, study PRJNA531348) | freshwater metagenome | isolation source: freshwater sample F1-120 | place: China: Fuxian Lake, Yuxi | collected 2017-12-25
AAAAGTCTCATAGATTTGAAACTTTTTCTTCTTTAAAAAGGAGAAAATTTTTAAAAATGGAAAAGAAAAGAGAAATTGATGTTCAACCGGAAGTGCCTGTTAGTCAAGTCGGTGAGACTGTTGCAAATCTGCGCTTGCGGGTTGTTGCTTTGGGGGTGCCGGGTCTGGCGATGTATAGCCTTGCAAAGGGGGTTGTTGTGGGGGGCTCGGCTGCGGCATTGACGGAAGGCGATACTGAGGCAAAATTAATTGTGGGATCTTCGGCAGCGGCAGTTGCTGTTGTTTCCGGCCAGACTTTTTGGATTTTATGTGTTATTCTTGGAAAGCGATTTTTAACCAAAAAATAAATGAAACCTGAAGAATTAAAACGTCTTATAGAAGAAGGGGTACCAGTAAAAATAATTGATGTGCGCGAGGCCGATGAGTTTGCGGCTGCAGAGAAGATCGAAGGTGCAGAAAATATTCCGATGGGGAGAGTTTTTATCGAGGCTTCAAAAGGGAATTTACCGAAAGATTTAAAAATTGTGACAGTTTGTAAATCTGGTACACGCTGTGGAATTGTCGCAAAAGAGTTGCGGGAACGCGGCTATGATATTGAGGCTCTTGAAGGAGGTGTAGAGGATTTTAAAAGATTTTTTTCTTAGAATGGCAATAAGGTGTTTGGCCGTTTTTTAGATAATAACTTTGATGATAATCTTCGGCGGGCCAGAAAATAGTTGCAGGCAGAAGTTCTGTAGCAACTTTGAAATTGCGGTCGAGGAGCTGGCGGATTAATTTTTGGGCAATTTGTTTTTGCTCATCGTTATAATAGAAAATCACGGATAAATATTGATGGCCTTTGTCCGGTCCCTGGCCGTCGGTTTGGGTAAAATCGTGAATTTCAAAAAATAGTTTTGTCAGTTCCTCGTAAGAGGTTTTTTCGTTGTCGAAAGTTACTTCGATTGCTTCGAAGTGGCCGGTGTTTTCATAACAGACTTCTTTATAACTTGGATTTTCGGTTTGCCCGCCGATATAGCCGACGCGGGTGCTTTTTACGCCTGGTGCTTGTTGCATATAATATTCAACACCCCAGAAGCAGCCGGCGGCGAAAATGGCTTTTTCAAGCATCTTTTTTGAAATTTAAAGAGATGGAATTTACACAGTGGCGAACATTTTTTGGCGTGAAGCGTTCGCCTTCAAAGACGTGGCCTAAATGTCCTTTGCAGTTGGCGCAGACTATTTCTGTGCGGATGCCGTCTTTGTCGAGGATGCGCTCGATTGCGCCGGGGATTTCATCGTCGAAGCTTGGCCAGCCGCAGCCGGAATTGAATTTTGCTTTGGATTCGTATAAAGGTGCGTCACAGCGTTTGCAGACATATTTGCCATTTTCTTTGTGGTCAGTGAATTCTCCGGTATAGGGCATTTCGGTGCCTTTGTAGACAATTACGCGTTCTTCTTCGGGTGTGAGGTCTTTATAATTGTTCATGATTTAATCATAACATATGAAGAAAATATCCCATTAGCCTTATAGGCTTGCAAAATTTTATTTTTAGTGTAGAATCTCGGGGATTTAAAACCAATTCTAAAAATGGAGATTCGAAACATTGCAATTATTGCCCATCTAGATCATGGGAAAACTACTTTAGTAGACGCCTTGCTTAAGTCCGGAGGCGCGTTTGAGGCCCATCAAAAGGTCGAAGAACGGGTTATGGACAGTAACGATCAGGAAAAGGAGCGCGGAATTACGATTTATGCGAAAAATGCGGCGATTACTTATAAAGGAACGAAGATTAATATCGTGGATACGCCTGGACATGCCGATTTTGGATCGGAAGTTGAGCGTATTTTGCGAACTGTGGATGCGACTTTGTTGCTTGTGGATGCCTATGAAGGGCCGATGCCGCAGACAAAATTTGTTTTAAGAAAATCTTTGGAGCTTGGACTAAAGGTTTTGGTGGTAATTAATAAAATTGATAAACCGATGGCGCGGCCGGATACGGTTGTGGACCTGACTTTTGATCTTTTTGGCAAGCTTGGCGCCAGCGATGAACAGCTGGATTTTCCTTATATTTATACAATTGCCCGCGATGGCGTGGCAGTGAGAAATCTTGATGATGAGCGCAAAGATCTGGCTCCTTTGCTGGATTTTGTGCTTGAGCATGTGAAACCTGCTGTCGCTGACGTCGACAAACCGTTCAAGATGCAGCCTGCGACGCTTGCTTATGACAATTTCCTTGGCCGTATGGCTGTTGGAAGAGTTGTTGAAGGAAAGCTTACGGGGAATAAAAGTGTTTTTGTAATTGATAGTGAGGGTAAAAAACGTTCCGCAAAGGTGAGCAAGGTATTTACCTTTAAAGGAATGGAGCGCTCGGAGGCGACGGAAGTTGTTGCTGGAGATATTGTGGCGATTGCCGGAATTTCGGATATTTATGTAGGTGAAACAGTTACGACTGATGAAAATGCGGAGGCTTTGCCGGCGATCAAGATTGATCCGCCTGCATTGGCGATCGAATTTATGGTTAATGACTCGCCTTTTGCCGGGCGTGAAGGGAAATTTGTAACGAGCCGTCATGTGCGTGATCGTCTGATGAAAGAGCTGGAAACGAATGTGGGTCTTAAAATTGAAGATGTTCCAGGTAGTGATTCGATCAAGGTGTACGGACGTGGAGAGATGCATATTGCCGTTTTGATTGAGGCGATGCGTCGAGAAGGCTATGAGCTTCAAATCTCTCAGCCTGAAGTAATTATGCAGGAGATTGACGGTGTGAAGTGTGAGCCAATTGAATTTGCGGTAATAAATGTGCCGGAAGATATGGCAGGAAAGATTATTGAGGTGGTTTCAGCGCGAAAAGGTCAGATGAAAAATATGCGAACGGAAAACGGCAATACGTTGCTGGAATTTGAGGTGCCGACACGTGGACTTCTTGGCTTCCGATCAATGTTTTTGATTATGACGCGTGGTGAAGGAACACTTTTTCATTCTTTTGATCATTTCGAGCCGCATAAAGGGCCGATCGAAAAACGCAGCGTTGGTTCGATGATTTCTGGCGAGACAGGTACAACGATGGCTTTCTCTCTTTGGAATCTTCAGGAACGCGGTCCGCTTTTTGTGACTCCGGCGACAGAAGTTTATGAAGGAATGATTATTGGTGAGCACAATCAGGGATCTGATCTTGTGGTTAATCCGTTAAAAGGAAAAAAACTTACAAATATGCGTGCATCCGGTGCGGATGAAGGAATTAATTTAACGCCTCCGATTGATATGACGCTGGAAAAGGCGATAGAATATATTAAGGAGGATGAATATGTAGAAATTACACCTTCAAGTGTGCGTATAAGAAAAAAATATCTAACTGAAAATGAAAGAAAAAGAAAATAATATTACTTTTGAAAGTACAGGACTTGATCCGCTGATTTTAAAAGCGCTAAAAGATCTTGGCTTCGAAAATCCTACAGAAATTCAGAAGGCGACGATTCCACATTTGTTATCATCACAACAGGATTTGGTGGCTTTAGCCCAGACTGGAACCGGTAAAACGGCTGCTTTCAGTTTGCCGATAATTCAGCAGATTGATCAAAAAGAACGTCATGTTCAGGCAATTGTTCTTTGTCCAACGCGTGAACTTTGTATGCAGATTGCTCGAGATATTGAAAATTTCACAAAACATCTTGGAAAAATTTCAGTGACTGCAGTTTATGGCGGTTCGAGTATTGTGAAGCAGATGGATGATTTGCGTCGCGGATGTCAGATTGTTGTGGGGACTCCGGGTCGTGTGAACGATTTGATCAATCGGAAAAAATTGAAAATCGATGCGATTAAATGGCTGGTTTTGGATGAGGCAGATGAGATGCTTTCAATGGGTTTCCAGGAAGAGTTGGACACGATTTTGGCTGAAACTCCTAAGGAAAAACAGACTTTGCTTTTTTCTGCGACGATGCCGAAAAGTGTTGAAGTGATTGCGCGAAAATACATGAAGCATCCATTTGAAATTAATGTTGGTCAAAAAAATACTGCGGCGAAAAATATTCAGCACTTATGTTACATGGTGCATGATCGTGATCGTTATCAGGCGCTTCGTCGTATTGTTGATTTACATCCGAATATTTATGGAATTGTATTTTGTCGCACCAAGCGAGAAACGCAGGAGGTTGCGGATAATCTGATGCATGATCATTATTCTGCAGAGGCGATTCATGGTGATTTAACTCAACAAAAACGAACGCAGGTAATGAATTTATTTAGAAAAAAACAAATTCAATTATTGGTGGCGACAGATGTTGCGGCGCGTGGAATCGATGTAAAAGAATTAACACATGTAATCAATTATAATCTTCCGGATGATCTTGAGGCATATATTCATCGCAGTGGACGAACAGGAAGGGCTAACCAGAGCGGTATTTCGATTGCAATCATCAATATGCGCGAGAAATATAAAATTGGGGCGATTGAAAGAAAAATCGGAAAGAATTTTGAATTTAAAAATATTCCTTCAGGAAAAGATATTTGCGGCAGTCAGTTATTTAGTTTGATTGAAAAAATTAAAAGTGTGCCGGTAAACGAAGAATTGATTAAGCCTTATTTGCCGCTTATTGATGAGAATTTTAAGGATTTAACAAAAGAAGATATTATCAAGCATCTGGTTTCGATGGAGTTTGCTAGATTTTTATCTGCGTACGAAAATGCACCGGATTTAAATGTTAAAGGAGGAAGTTCTTACGAAAAACGTGCTCCGCGAGATAGGGGAGATAGAGACGATCGTGGTGGTCGCGGCAGTCGTGGAGGTGAGATAAAATTTGCGGCTTTTATGATCAATCTTGGAACGAAACATGGATTTAGTAAAAAAGAGTTCTTCGCTTTTGTTAACGGCAATCGGGCGCTTAAAGGCGTGGAAATTGGCAGAATCGAAGTTGGTCCTGGCGCTTCGAAATTTGAAGTTGATGAAACACGTGCGCGAGATTTTGTAACTGCGTTTAAAAAGGTGAAGTTTAAAGGAGTGCCGGTTGTGATGCAGTCTTTATAAACTATTTACAATTGCGAGTGCGATTTTTCGCACTTTTTTTCGATCTGGCTGAAATGTTAAAACATCGTAAAATTTTCTTGGATCTGATTGAAGCAGGTGACGTGGTACATCGATTGTTAATTGTTGTAGTCCAAGGTGACCTGCGTGGGCAGCAAGTTCAGTGCCAGGATATTCTGGTAAGTATTCGTAGGGTTTGTTGAAAACATAAGGAACTTTTATCCTTTCTAATTCTTGGGCGAATCTTAAAGAAATGCCGCCGTCTAAGAGATTTTGGAGCTTGCCAGCTTGCTCAGGTTTTACGGCATTGATAATATCGATTGCTGGGCGGTCACGCCGGTCGTTCATGTTTGTCGAAACTTCTTCCCAAAGTTTGATTAAAGCTTGTGCTATTTCGGGGTTTTGATATAGAGGTTCGGAGTTTCCTTCTTCTGATTGTCTCAGTTGAGATGCAAGCATGCTTAGCTGTACTGTTTCACCTTGTCTTCTTCCTCCAGAGGCCATGGTGTGCGGCTGAGTGACTGATTTTAAATTCTTTGCGGCTAATGTTAAGAATACTCTGAAAACTAGCTCGTAAGAGATGTCGAAAATTCTTCCAAGATCTTCAGTGACAGCTTGAGGTAAGGAGAAAAGGCTGTCGCCTGATGCTAGTTTCTTCGGCCGATTTAGGTCTAGGACACCGCGGCCGATTAATTTTGGGGTAATCATCAATGCCCCTTGATGACGGCGGCGCAGTTCATTTAGCATTTCCTGGCCAATTTCGTCGGCGCCGCCATCAGCTTGGTATTGGCTGAATTTTGCGATTAAAAGACCTAATTCGCTTCTCATAAGCTCTTTGAACCTGCTAAATTCATCCGGTATAGCTTCTGGGTCGAAGTGAAAATCTTCTTCTTTTGCTATGCTTGGTTTTCCATGCGGATTGAAAATAAAATGCCGTACGTTGTCGAGATCGTCGTCTGACCCAAGATTGTGGTCTATTTTTAGGAGAACTCCGCTGTCTTCTGTGATTTCTTTAACTTTTTGGTAATTCATGGATTGAGAATATAGAGATAGGTCGTCAAAAAATCAACTTTTTCGGCATTGACTTTATGTTCCTGGTGTAATTTAATTGAGTGCCTAATTTGTAATTAATTTGATATGGCTAGAGGTGTAACTAGCATAGATACTCTTTCTGTTGTGAATTCTGTAATGAATGATCCGGAAATTGTCTGGCTTCAGGAGGTTACCATTGATAGGGTAAAGGCATTTGTGGATTATGTTTTGCATGTGGATTTTGAGCATTCAAAAGCTGAAATTGCTAATGTGAAAACCGCTGTCGTTCAGGAGTTGAGAGACAGGGGGTATGTGAAAAATTTTGTACAAGACGCTGCTGCCTAGTTTTAAAATTTAAAAACCTTGTTCTATGATTGAAGATAAAATTTCTTTGGCGATCAAAGATATTCAAAAATTAAAAGAAGAATTGAAGGAGATTCGAAAAGATTTGAAAGAAGAAGAGAAAATTGAAACGGAAGAATATGAGCAGAAGAAAAAAGTTTTGAAAGATTTAAAGCAGGAGGTGAAAGATTATGAAGAAGAATGGGAACGGGAACTTTTACAGGATGAAAGTTATAATAAACTGCGCGAATTGAAGGTTCAGAAAGAGGAAGAGATCGCTATAGCAAACCAAAAATTGTTTGAGGCAATTGAGAAGCTGCCGCCGAAACTTTTTATGATGAATATGGATACTGAAGAGGGGGTAATTAAAATTCAGATTCAGCCGGAGATGAGAGTGTACTTAAATGGAAAAGAAGAAAAAAAGAGGGCTGTATAAATTAGAACGAAAAAGGACACTCTATGAGTGTCCTTTTTGAAAACAAAATTTAGAAAAAAATTATTTTTTCTTAGCTTTTGCTTTAGCTTTTGGTTTAGCAGCTTTCTTTACTACCTTCTTTGCTGCTGCCTTTTTTGGCTTTGCCTTAGCTTTTGTCGCCTTTTTAACAACGCGTTTTACTGCTTTTTTTACTACCTTCTTTGGTTTAGCAGCAGCGCGCTTTACTGTTTTTTTAACAGCAGGCTTTTTAGCTTTTGGTTTTTTCGCCTTAGCTTTTGTCGCCATGGGATGAGGATTAGCGAATAATAATTTTATTTTAATTCACTTTGAGAAAACGGCAACTCTTTCGTGTATAAATGTTGAATATCCGATAGCGAAAAGTTGATTTTATGTTGTTACTTAAGTGGGCTTTTGGGGCTTCTTTCTGCGCTAAATTCGAATATTCAATTCTTTTAATTAGTCGCTTGTTAGTCGCGCCTAACATTTGTGTTGAAATTTAATTTTTACAAATTTCCTTTGTTGTTTTAAAATCCACGTATGTATGAAGTAAAAACTTAAATTTTTTATGGAAATTTTTTTTACACTTTTGCTTAAGATTATTCCTCTTTATTTGATTATTGCTTTGGGATTTTTTGCGCAGAAGAGACTTGATGTCAGTAAGGAGCCGATTGCGCGTCTGCTGATTTATATTATTGCACCGGCAGTGGTTTTTCTTGGTACATATCAGGCAAAACTAGATACGGGAATGTTGATTTTACCTTTTCTAACTTTTTTTGTTGGAGCATTTTTATTGTTAATTACTTTGTTCTTAGGCCGTTTTATTTGGAAGGATGGTACGGAAAGAATTGCGGCTTTTTCTGCAGGAACTGGTAATACTGGTTATTTTGGTATTCCGGTTTGTCTTGCTTTGATTGGTGAAGATTCTTTGCCGGTTGTGGTGATGGCGACTTTTGGTTTAATTTTTTTGGAAAATACTTTGGGTTTTTATGTTGTTGCCAGGTCGTCTCATACGGCAAGGCAGGCGTTGAGAAAAGTTTTAACTCTGCCATCTTTTTATGCATTTTTGATTGGTTTGTCTCTGAATATTTTTCAGGTTAATCTGCATACTTCATTTTTGGATTTTTTTACGGCGATTAAAGGGGCATATCCGGTTTTGGGTATGATGATGATTGGTTTGGGCCTTGCCGGAATGACGATGGGGCATTTTGACTGGAAATTTACTGCTACTACTTTTATTAACAAATTTCTTTTTTGGCCGGTAATTATTCTTCTGGTAATTTATTTCGATCAAAATTATTTTCAGGTTTTTAGTGAATTGATTTATAAGGTTTTGATTATTGAATCTCTCGTGCCGCTGGCGGCGAATACTGTCGCTTATGCTTCAGAGCTTAGGGCGCATCCGGAAAAAGCAGCTTTGGCTGTGTTGGCAAGTACTGTGTTTGCTTTGATTTATATTCCATTGATGATTTTATTTCTGGATATTGCTTAATTGTTGCTTTAAAATTGATCTATGTCGGAAATTAAAGTATGTAAAAATTGTAGTGGAAAATTTGAGGTTGCGGATCTTGATAATAGTTTTTATAAAAAAATTAATGTTTCGACTCCGACATATTGTCCGGATTGTCGTCAGCAGAGGCGTTTGGCTTTTCGTAATGAGAGGAATTTGTTTAAAAGGAGGTGTGATATGTGTGAGCGGCAGATAATTTCTTTTTTTGAAGCAGGCACGGTTTTTCCTGTTTATTGTACAGAGTGTTGGTGGACAGATAAGTGGGATCCTTTGAGCTATGGTCAGGATTTTGATTTTTCCAGACCTTTTTTTGAGCAATTTAAAGAGTTGATGATGAAGGTTCCGAAAATGGGGATGTTGCATTTAAATAATGAAAATTCTGAATATAATGCTTTGTTGGCCTTTAGTAAAAATACCTACATGAGTCCAGGGAGCTATTTGATGGAGGATTGTTATTACGTTAGGAAGAGTCAGTTTTGTTCAAATTGTTTGAACAGTAATTTTCTTGATCATTGTGAGCTTATGGTTTATAGCGTTAACTGTAATTCTTGCTATAATTGTTCTAATTTAGTGAACTGTCGTAATTGTACGGACTCCCAGTATTTGGAAAATTGCAGTTCTTGTCAGAGTTGTTTTATGTGTAGTGATGTTTCGAACAAGAAGTATTGCTTTAAAAATAAACAATATTCCGAAGAAGAGTATAGTAAAATTGTTCAAGATAAGTTGGCTATGAGTAGAGGCCAGTTGCTAACGGAATTTAGAGAATTTGTTAAAACGATTCCCAAAAAATATCAAAATCAGATTAATTGTGAAAATTCTTCGGGTGACTATCTTCAAAATTGTAAAAATGCCTTGGATTGTTATGATTGTTTTGAAGTTGAAGATAGCAGGTATTTAATTGAATCGGTTGGAGTTAAGGATTCTATGGATCTTTCAATGCATGATAAAGAGGTGGAACTTTGTTATGAGCTCTCTTCTGGCGGGGATTCTAGTTACAATGTGAAGTTTTCTTTTTGTCCCTGTACTTCGAAAAATTGCGACTATCTTTATAATTGTTTTAATCTTCAAGATTGTTTTGGATGTGACAGTATTCATTTGAAACTGAAAAATTGTATTTTAAATAAGCAGTATTCTGAAGATGATTATAAACAGTTGAGAACAAAAATTGTTCAGCACATGGGGGAATCTGGAGAATGGGGTGAGTTTTTTCCAATTGAGCTTTCCCTTTATCCGTATAATTTAACTTTAGCTCAGGACTATTATCCTTTAACAGAAGAGCAGGCTTTTGCCAAAGGATTTAAATGGAAAAAGAAAGATACGGCACATTATCGTGAGGAGACTGGGAGTTTACCAGATCAGATTAGGGATGTTCCGGACTCGATTATAAAAGAGGTGCTTGTTTGTAGACATTGTACAAAAAATTATCAGGTGATATCTCAGGAGTTAAGTCTTAGCAGAAAGCTAAATCAGCCTGTTTCAAAATATTGTTCAGATTGTCGGCAGTTGGAACTGATGTCGTTTAAAAATCCGCGTAAACTCTGGAAGCGAAATTGTTCAAAATGTACGGCGGAGATTGAAAGTACGTATTCCCTGAAGCGGCAGGAAAGAGTATATTGCGAGAAGTGTTATTTGGCTGAAGTTTACTAATGAATGTTTTCAAATTAATTGCATCGGATTTTAAGGTTATTAAACAAAAAGATCCGGCGGCACATAACTGGCTCGAGATTTTGCTTTGTCATTGGCCGTTTTATGCAATTATGAATTATCGTTTTGCGCATATTTTATGGAAGTGGAAAATTCCAATTTTGCCGCGTTTTATTTGCCAGATTGCAAAATTTTTTACAGGAGTGGAAATTCATCCGGGGGCAAAAATCGGTTTTAGTTTTTTTATTGATCATGGAACGGGAATTGTGATTGGAGAGACGACAATTATTGGTAGTGACTGCTCTTTGTATCAGGGAGT
>SXGT01416872.1_pt1 | contig 10277 bp, 7 predicted proteins | sample 3176221 | NCBI WGS metagenome assembly SXGT01 (sample SAMN11356862, study PRJNA531348) | freshwater metagenome | isolation source: freshwater sample F1-120 | place: China: Fuxian Lake, Yuxi | collected 2017-12-25
CGATATTTTCGGTGAGTGCTACTTGCAGGAAAAACGGGGTCAAAGCCTTCGAATACATCAGATCATGCATCGAATCCTTCAGGAAAAAGCTTCCCTCACCTCGACTCATCCCACTACAGGGTTGAGAAAATCGGGACCCTGACTACCATTCCTATACCCGTTTAGCACTAAAACCCGTGAACGCATACCATAAAATCGTAAAAATTCACTCCACCTGCATAATCATGGTTAAAAGAGTAACCATTTCCTAGTAAAAAAAAGAGATGTCAGGTTTTAACGATCCAGGAATTACGACTGCCAAACCTTGCAATTACCCTCCAGGATGCTTAATTCGGCTTCAGGCAAAACATAGATTGCAACCCCATCTTGGGTAATAGTTATCGATGGTTTTGAGGGAGGATTGCGCAGATCAATCATTTTCCAGATCGAACCTGGACTGATTTCCAACCTTTCCCCCCAAGGTTCCACCCAGACGACAAGGGGTATTGGAGACCCATTGTGCAACTCCAACAATTCATGGTCCAAAGCTAGCCTCCTAATAATGCGATAATTCGTTCAAAAAACAAGACTCGTGCCGGAGCTGTGTCACCCCCTTTACCATTTGCTACCGCCCTCTGGTAGGAATTTCGCCAATATCGAGCAACCGGAAGGGTCACCCTTGCTGTTTGAATTTCAGCCAGCGTTATGGCAGCCGCCCTGTCCAAGGCAACCTGTCGGCCCACACCCATTCCTATTAAACGAGAAAAAGCAGCAGGTCCCCCATACGCCAATACCGCTTCCGCTTCTGTTGCCACTGAAATAGCGGCGGCTTCAATGGCTTGAACCGCCAACAGGCGGGCACGGATTTGGGAGATTTGAAGAGCAGTAAGTTGTCCTGTTTCCTCCATTAGGGAAATAAAAGCACGGATCTCCGCTACATTTCCACTAGCCATCAGTCTAGCGAATGTCGCAGTTACCGAATTCGTGGTCATTAAAAAGCTAACTTGTACTGGGCCATTTGACATATCGCTAAATGGATCATACAGGATGATAAATGGGTTGCCAATCGAATTTTGAAGTTTATCCCTTGCCAGAAAAGCATTAAAAGAACCGTACTCTAAAACAAATAGGAAACCGCTGTCCAAAAACCCAAGATCATCAAACACTTCGTAATAGGCAATGCCAAGGGTAGATAAACTGACTGGACCATTTCCAATTACTACATCCTGTTCGGAGGACACTTCAACAACAGCCGCCAAGCCATAGGCAGGCCCATCTTGGGCAATCGTGCCAAAAGTTAACCCGAACGCCCAACCAATCAAAACCAGTATTGCAATGTTAATTGCTTTCATTGTCTCTCCAATTTAAGTATGCGTTCACTGGTGCTACAAATTTTACCATAACTTACCCAGTTGGGACCATGAAAACTCAGGTTTCCCCTAAAAAAAGTCAAAGCGACCTGCAAAAATCGGAACTACAAATCCCCTTTTCCTGGGCCTTTTTTTGGCGGTTCTTCCTGATTCCCAATGACTTTCAACCCTTCAAGCCGAGGCTAATGGTTTGAAATCGGCCAGGGTACCTGCGAACAATTTCAAACCCCATTGTTCTAATCGCACAAGTAGCGTGCAATATCAAGTAACTTGGTCGGGACTACAAGCCGTTTTGAACTCGACATACGCCAAATTCCCGGGAAAAACCGAAATTCTGGTCCCAAAAAAGACCAAAAAGTCGTAAAAAATCACTCCAACTACGGAACTTGGGTTAACCCAAAAAATTTTGAACCAGCTGGAAGCAACAATTGGAACGCAAGTTCGGCTCAAAATCAGCCAACCCCCTTTGCCAACTTGAAGCGTGATCAAAATCTGGTTTGGCAAAATGGAAACCATAATGGTTTTGACCAAGGACATGAGATGATTGCGGGTAACCGAAACGGGTCGATTCCGGACCTTGTGCTTGGCCTTGTCCAGGAATTAGGGTTGTTATCCAGGGTTGGATAGGAGGGAATGGTACGAACCAAAGAGGGTTGGTGCCTGGTTATCCGAATTGTTTTGCGTGACCAAGTACTAGGCCAGCAACTCTTTGACCACTTTTTGCGGTTCCACACCGGTGAGCCTTTGATCCAATCCCTGAAACCTGAACGAGAATCGTTCATGGTCAATGCCAAGGCAATGAAGGATGGTGGCGTTCAGGTCATTGACGGGAACCGGGTCTTTAAGGATATTGTAGCTGAAATCGTCGGTTTCACCGTGGGTGATACCTCCCTTGATGCCGCCACCTGCCATCCACATGCAATAGTTTCTGGGGTGGTGATCACGCCCATAATTGTCGCGTTCAAGCCCCCCCTGGCAATAGACGGTTCGGCCAAATTCCCCTCCCCAAACAACCAAGGTTTCATCGAGCATACCCCTTTGTTTGAGATCCATAATGAGGCCTGCATTGGCCTGATCGGTGTCCTTGCATTGGTTGCCCAGTTCACGGGGAAGCCCACCATGTTGATCCCAACCCCGATGAAGGAGTTGCACCGCCCGGACCCCCCGTTCCACAAGTCGTCTGGCCATGATGGCACTGTGGGCATAAGATCCCGGACTGGTAACATTGGGACCATAAAGATCCAAAATATGTTTTGGCTCATTGGAAAGGTCGGTTAATTCGGGAACGCTTGACTGCATTCTGTAGGCCATCTCGTATTGACCGATTCGCGATTGGATTTCGGGATCGTGAAGGCGATCAGAATTCATTCGGTTGAGGCTTCCTAGCGTATCAAGCATGGCCCGGCGATCGGCGGTCGAGACCCCCTCGGGATTTTTCAAATACAACACGGGATCACCCGAACCGCGCAGGGCAACCCCATTGTAGGCAGTGGGCAGGAACCCACTGGACCACATCCGGGTAAAAAGGGCCTGTCCATTGGAATCTGCGGGAAACCTCGGGGTTAGGACGACAAAACCGGGAAGATTATTGCTTAAACTGCCGAGGCCATAGGCTAGCCAGGATCCGATGGAGGCCTTCCCGGGAACCTCGCTGCCGGTCATGACAAAGGTACAGGCGGGGTCGTGGTTGATGGCATTGGTATTGACTGTTTTGATCAAGGCGATCTCATCGACCACCCGCGAAGTGTGGGGCATAAGGTCGGTATTAATCCATGTTCCGCATTTGCCCGCCCTCTGAAAGGTGAATTTGCTTGGCGCTACAGGAAATCGGGCCTGACCCGAGGTCATCGTACTAAGGCGTTGGGCCCCACGAATGCTTGGCGGTATGTCCTTGTTGAAATACTCCTGCAGTTTGGGTTTGTAGTCCCATAGGTCAATCTGGCTTGGGGCACCATTCATATGGAGGTAGATGAGTGCCTTGGCCGTAGGCTTGTGGTGGGGTAACCCGGGAAGGGCCGGATTGACCAAATGGCTCGGGTCAGGATTGGCCTTTGCGTTTTTGTGAGCCATCATCCCAAGGGCCAGGGCCCCCATGCGAAGCCCAGGCCCGGCAAAAAACTGGCGGCGTGTCGGATTGTCAGGCCATAGTTGAAAACCACTCATTATTTAACTCCGTGAGCAATCGATTCGTTAATTTCGGTTGACTGTTTCATCAAGGTTAAGGAGCAAGTTTACCATAAGAGTTAGGGCAGCAAGTTTAGGCTCGTCCATTGCTTTAGGGGGGGCTGACTCTCCCACACGGACCAACTGGCCTGCCGCTGCCGGTTCGGTTTTATAGCGAGCCTCCTCACGCAATAGAAACGCAAGCAACGCCTGTTCCTCCGGATCGGAAGGATTTCTGGCAAGGACGGTCCTGAATCCCAAGCGGATTTGTGCCATGGGATCCTTTCCGGTGGTTAACAATTGGGTAGCCAAGCCTCGTGCCGCCTCTATATGTTGAATGTCGTTCATCAGTTGCAAAGCTTGGAGCGGGGTATTGGAGCGCTCCCGTTTGGTGCAGGGAGTTTCCCGATTGGGTGCATCAAAATTGCTCATAAATGGGGCGGGCGCGGTTCGCTTCAGAAAGACATAAATGCTGCGTCGGTAAAGGTCCTCCCCCTTGGACTGCTTGTAATTTTGGGTGTTGGATCCGGCAAATCCAACCGGCTCCCAAATGTTTGGGGGTTGATAAGGCATGGTTCCCTTGCCCCCCATTTCAAGGTTGATCAGACCTCCGACAAAAAGGGCATTGTCCCGAATTTGCTCGGCATCCAGGCGGATGCGTGGACCACGACTCAAAAGCCGATTTTCCGGGTCAAGGGTCCACACACTTTCGGGAGCCCCTGAGGATTGTTTGAAAGCACTGGAAAGTAGCATTGTTTTTAACAAGCCCCGCACATTCCAACCTCCCGCCCGAAACTCGCCGGCCAATTCATCCAACAGTTCCGGATGGCTGGGCAAATCCCCTTGGGTGCCAAAATCCCCGGAGGATTTGACAAGTCCCGTTCCAAAGACCTGTTGCCAAAAGCGGTTGACCACCACCCTTGGGACCAATGGTTGTTCTGCGGACACAAGCCATTTGGCCAGGTCCAACCTGTTGGCACGCCGCGAGTCAAGTCCCGTAAGTTTGGGCAGAAAACGGGGCGTGTTGGGTTCAACCTTGTCACCTGGTTTGTCATATTGCCCCCGCATCATGACGGAGCTTTGCCTTGGCTGGGGCAGGTCAGCAAAGACAAAGCTACCGGGAAGGTCGGCCTCTGTCTTTGTTAAAGCGGCTTGAAGGCTCAGTCTTTTGGACCGAAGGTTAATCACCTCGGGCGGGGCATTTTTCCATATTTCCGATACAAAATAGGATTGTACCTGGGCCTTTTCCTTTTCCGCCCGCTTGGTATCGGGCCCCCCCTTGATCCAGCCAGCCAATGGCCCAGAAACACCGGCAATGTCTTTTCCCTTTTGCGATTTCCACCATGCGATTAACGATTGGCCGGTATCGGTGGCTGGGTCGGTGTTGGCCAAAACGCCCGTTTTATCCCAAAATACGGTACCCCCCTGTTGGGTCAAGGCAAACCCGGTCACCAAATCGCCCGCTTTTAACCCCAATTTTTCTGCCTCAATTTCCAGCCGGACCCACTTGCCCAATTCGGGTAGGGGGCCAACCTTGACCTTTTCTGTCGTTCCCGGCTTTCCCCATGGGATGGCGTCGTAATCGCCCCAAACCGCCCGATGCAGCCACCCCCCTTTGAAGTATTGAAGCATCAGGGTTTTGGGTTTGTCTGTTGGCTCGATATAAACATGGGCAAACAGTTTGGCTCCCGCCCCAATCGATTTTGGTGGCATATCTTCGATAACATCCTGAGCCAAACCCACATCCTTGCGTTTCAAGGCCTTGGAGCCTGAAAAAACCCGACCTTTTGTGGCATCCACATATTCCGTGGGATGCCCCGGACTGGCAAAAACCCTTCCCGTCGGAAACGCATCATCAAACCAAATATCCTCGGTAACCTTTTGACGGGTTTGGCCGGTTTGGGACGATGGATCCAAATAGGTTACTTTTCCACCCATCGCCACCAACTCTTGGTGAACCCCATCCAAATCTTTTTGCAGTGCGGCCCGGCGTTTCTTTATCTCCTCGGTTTCCAATTTCACCGTGGGTGCGGTCAAAAGGGCGTTCCCATCCATCGCCGGATCCGCGGCAGAATGAAAAAACGCATAAAAAGAATAGAAATCTTTTGCCGTAATCGGATCAAACTTGTGATCGTGACACTGGGCACAACCCCCCGTTAATCCCAGCCAAGTCGTGAACACGGTGGAGGTTCGCTCCACGGCATTGCGAAATATCCATTCGGCATCAATCGAACCACCCTCCCCGGTGGTAACATTGCACCGGGAAAACCCGGTAGCAATTCTTTGGTCAAGGGTTGGATTGGGGAGAAGGTCACCAGCGATTTGGTTCACCGTAAATTGGTCAAAGGGCATATTGAAATTGAACGCCCGGACTACCCAGTCGCGGTAGGCCCACATCTGCCTCTCATTGTCCAAGTGCAAACCGTGGGTGTCGGCATAGCGGGCAACATCCAACCAGTGCCTGGCCATTTCCTCGCCATGCCTTGGCGAGGAAAAATAGCGATCCACCATCCGCTCATAGGCACCGGGGGCATTGTCCTTTTGAAACTGCTCCACCTCTAACAGAGTTGGTGGCAACCCGGTTAGGGTAAACGAAACCCGACGGATCAAAATTTCCCGGCTCGCCTCGGGTTGCATGGCTTGGCCCGAAAACAAAAGTCGTTTTTTAATATGCCGGTCAATCAGGGATTCAGGGTCGCCCTTTTTAATACCGATCCCTACGGTTTTCCTGATCGGCTCAAAAGCCCAGTGGCCCTCATAGGTTGCCCCCCGGGTAATCCATGCCTTAAGCGTTGCCTTTTCCTGGTCCTTGAGGACTTTTTTGGATTTTGGCGGGGGCATCATTTCCGAGGGATCGCTGCTGGTAATGCGACGGATCAACTCGGATTGATCCGGTTTTCCAGGAATAACGGCAGGGCTGCCGGATTTCCCCCCTTTTGTGGCCGCAACCTCAAGATCGAGCCTCAATCCCCCGTTGGCCTTGCCCGGTCCGTGGCAAGAGAGGCACTGCTCGGCAAGGATAGGCCGAATATCCCGATTGAACGAAGGCGAAAGGGCAACATCTGCCGGGGATCCCTGGGGAACTACTGCAAACAACAACCCAAGGGATAAAAGCCAGCGCACCATAAAAAATATGCCTCTTAGGGAGGAAGGCACCAATTGGGCACCAAAAAGGTAGGTGCCCCTATTTTACCAAGCGATTCCCGGAAGGAAAATAGTCATTGTGCCGATTCGGCTAAAACAGACCCGTTGCCTGCAATGCTCCCACCCAGATTTCCCTTCTGGATGGGATTTGGGTTTCCCCTAGGTTAGGCCCTAACCACGGAAACCATTCCATGCAAGCTTCGCCTTCCGGCCCGGACCCAATCAGGCTTTCGGTATTTGAATCCTCACCCTCCCAAAGGGGCGAGGTGGGTATTCTTTTTTTCCATGGTGTCGGCCGGAGGGGGCGGGATTTTGCCCCGCTTTTCTCCTCCTTTGCTCACGATCGCTCCTTGTGGGCGGTGGATGCCCGGGGCCACGGCAATTCGGATCGGGCCAAAGGGTCGTATTTAGTCAAAGATCACGCCCAGGACGCCCTTTGCGTTTTGGAAAGAATAACCCAATCGGGGAAAAATCCCGTTGTCCTTTTTGGCCATTCCATGGGGGCCCTTCAGGCGATGGTGGCCGCCTCGCTTCGGCCAGACTTTGTTCGAGGGGTGGTTCTGGAAGACCCACCCGGACCCGGTTTTTTGGCAAACCTTGAAACAACCCCTTATTGGCATTTGTTTGTCGCAATGCGCCAGTTTGCGGGCTGCCCTTTGTCCACCACCGAGGTGGCCCACCAGCTTGCCGAGGTTCAATTGCCCGGGGCAACCGGTACTTCACCTATCCGCCTTGGGGATGTGAGGGACATGGCCTCCTTGCGTTTAAGTGCAAGCTGCCTAAAGCAAGTGGATCCGGCTGTTTATGATCCCCTTTTGACCAATACCTGGTTAGCGGGGATCGACCTTGACACCATGCTAAAAGCGATTCGTTGCCCGGTATTGCTCATGGCGGGTGAAGAATCCAAAGGAGGAATGCTTCCACGAATGGAAGCGGAACGGATCGCCTCAACCCTGGCCGAGTGCCTTTGGATCCGATTTCCCAACACGGGTCATTTGATTCACTGGACTGCTACTGAGGCATGCCTTGCCAGTGCGCATTCCTTCCTTGAGTCCCTGGACCGATAGCCCCATAAAAAATCTTTTTTGGCTTATTTTTTGTAAAGGAACAAATCCATGAAAGGTAACCTTGGGTTTACCCTTATCCGGAATGGAAAACTCGTGGATGGCACCGGTAATCCTTTCGTGGAGAAGGGTGCGGTGGTTATCGAAAACGATTGCATCCTTTATGCGGGGCCTGAGGCAGGATTCCCTCAGGTTCCTCCCGAGACACGAATCATTGATGCCAAAGGTGGAACGATTCTCCCCGGTTTGGTTGAGGCCCATTTCCACGCAACCTATTTCAATGTATCCGCTCTGGATGAATTGGATATTAAATATCCAGTGGAATATGTAACCCTTTTGGCTGCAAGCAATGCGAAACTTTTATTGGAATGTGGCTACACCTCCGCCCGATCGGGGGGATGCCTTTTCAACATTGATGTTTGGCTGAAAAAGGCCATCGAAGCCGACATCCATTTGGGGCCCCGTTTGTCTACCAGTGGCCGCGAAATCTGCGGCGTGGGTGGCCTTATGGACTGGAATCCCGATTTTCGAAAGATAGGCATGGAAGGGCTGATCTTGTTGGTTAATGGCCCAAACGAAGCGCGTGCCGCCGTTCGCAAACTGGTGAAAGATGGGGTCGAATGGATCAAAACCTATCCCACAGGTGATGCTGCCGCACCAGATGCCAATGACCATCACACACTTTGCATGACTTTTGAAGAGATGCACGCCGTGGTCGCAACGGCCCATAACCATGGCCTCAAGGTGACAGGTCATTGCCGGGCCAACGAAGGAATCAAAAACGCTCTAAGAGCCGGTTATGACGCGATCGAGCACGCCACATTTATGGATGATGAGGCCCTTGAACTCCTCCTTGTCCGGAACACACCTGTCGTATCGGCACTCTATTTTGAACAGGCCACGCTTGAGTTGGGGCGTGGCTATGGCATGTCCCAGCAAATTCTGGACGGGCACCAGGAAACCCTTGATGGCGGAAGGGAAAGTGCCAAAAAAATCATCCAGGCCGGGGGTCGGATGGGCATTGGCGGAGATTTTGGATTTGCCTGGAACCCCCATGGCAATTATGCCCGGGAGTTGACCTATTTTGTTCATCAGGTTGGTTTGGATCCCTTGGTGGCAATAAAGTGTGCCACCAAAACCGGGGCAGAAATCATGGGTCGTGAAAAGGACTTTGGCACTTTGGAAAAGGGCAAATTGGCCGATATCCTCGTGGTCGATGGCGATGTCCTTCACGATATTTCGATTCTGGAAGACAGAAGCCGGTTCGTGGCGGTGCTTCAAAGCGGCGTCGTCAAGGCAGGACAATGGGCGAAACCCCAAGGGCAAACCTAACCACTGGAGTCCCCAGAGTCTATAAAACCAGACCTTTCCAAATCCCTCCTAAATATCCGGAACACACTCTGACCAGGTTATAGGTCCCACCCTTCAGATGTTTTTGTGCTACAATTCAAGGGGTGGACATGACTACAATCGCTTTTCGCCCTCACGGAGTTGGTTCTTTTCCATGGTACAACCAGCCAGCCAAATTCCTGTCACCTCCGTCCCTGGTTTTCCCCGTAGGGAAATGTTGGCCCAGGAAAAAAGGACGATGAATTAAGATATAAATGGGGTGAAAGCCGCTGATTAAAGGTGCAAAGGTTATGAACAAGGTCCGGCGTATTTACACCAGCGAATTCAAACTCGTATTAATCCGTTTGCTAACCAACAAGGAGTTTTACATCCTGGCACTGCTGGCGAGGGTGGTGGCCGAATGACCCCTGGCGAACTGCAAGCCAAGTTGACCGAGTTCCTTTCGCTACCAGCCGAGACGGAGTGGGTCGAGTTCAAGGAAGCGAAGAACAGCTACGACTTCGACGACCTAGGCAAGTATTTCTCGTCCTTGAGCAACGAAGCCAATTTGAAGGGCCAACACTTCGGCTGGCTTATATTCGGCGTCAAGGAAAAGCCAGTTCCCCGTCCTATCGTCGGTACACAATATCGTCCCCAGAGGCCACACCTTGACAGACTCAAGGAGGAGATCGCCAATAAAACCAGCCATCGCCTCACATTTGAGGAAGTCCACGAGATTGGCACCCCGCATGGCCGGGTGTTGATGTTCCAGATTCCGGCGGCACTGCGAGGCTCCCCGACATCGTGGAAGGGACACTTCTACGGACGAGATCACGAGAACCTTTGCCCCCTCAACCTGTACGAAATCGAACAGATACGGAAGCAGGCACTACGGGACGACTGGTCGGCGGTCATTTGCGACGGGGCAACTCTGAACGACCTGGAGCCGAAAGCCATTGCTTTCGCCCGACAAGAGTTCATTAAAAAGTACCCGACATTGACGAGGGAAGTGCCGACTTGGAAGGACGAGACATTTCTGAACAAGGCCAAAGTGTGCATCGGCGGCAGGATTACCCGCACGGCGATTCTCTAAGGTGGACCCCAAATGCTGGACAAAAAACGGGGTCAGCTAAGCTTTGAAATTCCCCCTGTTGAATCTTTCAATCCGTTAACCAAGCATGATTTTTCGGCACCGGACCCCTCACCAAAAGTGGGGGTTCGTGACGAA
>SXGT01715517.1_pt1 | contig 10277 bp, 10 predicted proteins | sample 3176221 | NCBI WGS metagenome assembly SXGT01 (sample SAMN11356862, study PRJNA531348) | freshwater metagenome | isolation source: freshwater sample F1-120 | place: China: Fuxian Lake, Yuxi | collected 2017-12-25
GATGAGGGGCCGCCACGCCACCGGCGTGGAGTTGGAGCGTCTGGTGCACGGTGGTGCACCGTCGGCACGCCGTGAGGGCGGTCGTCAGCGCCCATCGTCGGCCCCGGTGAACGAGGATGCGCCGTTGGCGCCCACGCTCACGGCCGACGAGGTGCTCACGCACGCCCCTCGCCCGCGCAAGAAGAAGCGTCGGGCCTGATCCGCCCGGTACCCTCTGGTCATGGCGTCGAACGGTCACTGGATCACCGAACTGGTCCGCGACATCCCTGATTACCCCACGTCGGGGGTCACCTTCCGCGACATCACGCCGTTGTTGGCCGATGCCGACGGCTTTCGCCGCAGCATCGACGAACTCGTCGCCCGGTTCGACGGACTGCAGGTCGATCGAGTGCTCGGCATGGAGGCGCGTGGTTTCATCGTCGCCGCTCCGGTGGCGTACTCGATGCGTGCGTCGTTCGTGCCCGTTCGCAAGGCGGGCAAACTGCCGTGGGCCGTCGTGCGTGAGGAGTACGCGCTCGAGTACGGTCGCGACAAACTCGAGATGCACCGCGACGCCATTCACCCGGGAGAGCGGATTCTGGTCATCGACGACGTGCTCGCCACGGGCGGCACGGCCGACGCCACGGTGAAGCTGGTCGAGGCACTGGGTGGCACGGTGGTGGGCCTCGGCTTCCTGCTCGAGATCGGCGGCCTCGGCGGCCGCGAGAAGCTGACCGGTCACCGGGTCGAGAGCCTGGCGCTGTACTGATGGCCGCGGTCGACCGTGTTCTGCCCTGGCGTCGCCACCAGAACGCGACGGCCGAGGAACTGACCCCGCTGCTCACGGCGTACCGCCGCCGCCACCCCAAGGCGTCGGTCACCATGATCAACCGCGCCTACGAGACGGCGAAGGAAGCGCATCGCCACCAGTCGCGCAGCAGCGGTGAGAGCTACATCAACCATCCGCTCGCGGTGGCTCGCATCGTGGCCGACCTCGGCCTCGACGAGATCTCGCTGGCGGCGGCGCTGTTGCACGACGCGGTGGAGGACACCGAGATCACGCTCGCCGACGTCGAGAACGGCTTCGGCGCCGAGGTGGCCCAGATCGTCGACGGTGTCACCAAGCTCGAGCGCATCCAGTTCGACTCGAAGGAGGCCCAGCAGGCGGCGACGATGCGCAAGATGCTGGTGGCCATGGCGCGCGACCTGCGCGTGCTCATCATCAAGCTGGCCGATCGACTGCACAACATGCGCACCATCGCGGCGATGCCGGCCGAGAAGCAGCAGCGCATCGCCCACGAGACGCTCGAGATCTACGCACCGCTGGCCCACCGCCTGGGCATGCAGGAACTGAAGCAGCAGCTCGAGGATCTGTCGTTCGCGGCGCTGTATCCGAAGCGGTACGCCGAGCTCGACCACCTCGTGTTCAGCCGATCGCCCGAACGCGAGGTGTACCTGGCGAAGTCGATCGCCGAGGTGCAGTCCCGCCTGCAGGAGCTCAACATCACGGCCGAGGTCACCGGTCGAGGGAAGCACCTGTGGAGCATCTACGAGAAGATGGTGCAGAAGGGCCGCGAGTTCGACGACATCTTCGACCTCATCGCCATTCGCGTCATCGTCGACTCGGTGAAGGACTGCTACGCAGCGTTGGGCTGCATCCACGGCCGGTACAAGCCGGTGGTGGGTCGGTTCAAGGACTACATCGCGATGCCGAAGTTCAACCTCTACCAGAGCCTGCACACCACGGTCATCGGGCCGGGCGGCAAGGTGGTGGAGGTGCAGATCCGCACTCGTGAGATGCATCAGCGCGCCGAGTGGGGCGTGGCCGCGCACTGGGCGTACAAGGACAACGCGGGTGCCGCGGCCACCGAGATCGACTGGTTGAACCGCATCATCGACTGGCAGGCCGAGATCAGCGATCCGGCCGCCTTCATGGAGAACCTCAAGACCGACCTCGAGCAGGACGAGGTGTTCGTGTTCACTCCGAAGGGCAAGGTGGTCACGCTGCCCGTCGGCTCCACCGCCGTCGACTTCGCGTACGCAGTGCACACCGAGGTGGGGCACGCGTGCATCGGTGCGAAGGTGAACGGTCGTCTGGTGCCACTGCACCACAAGATGAAGAGCGGCGACACCTGTGAGATCTTCACCTCGAAGGTCGAATCCGCCGGCCCCACGCGCGACTGGTTGCAGTTCGTGGAGTCGCCGCGTGCTCGCAACAAGATCAAGCAGTGGTTCTCGCGCGAGCGACGCGAGGACATGATCGAGGCAGGCCGCGACGAACTCACCAAGGAGTTGCGCCGCGAGGGTCTGCCGGTGCAGCGCATCTGGGCCAGCGACGCCCTGGCCGAGGAGATCGAGGCCGCCTCGTACGCCGATCTCGATTCGCTGCTCGCCGCCATCGGTGAAGGGCACGTGTCGGCGCGGTCCATCGCCGGCAAGGTGGCTCGGCATCTGCACGGCGACCGCCCCGACGAACAGTTGCCGGCCACGGTGCTGCCGCGCACGGGTCCCAGCCGGTCGCGCAATACGGCCGGTGTGCACGTGGAGGGCATCGACGACGTGCTGGTGCGCCTTTCGCGCTGCTGCACCCCCGTGCCGGGCGACGAGATCATCGGCTTCGTCACCCGCGGCCGTGGCGTGTCGGTGCACCGAGCCGACTGCGCGAACGCAGCCAGCCTGATGAGCGAGCAGTCGGCCCGGCTCATCGACGTGGAGTGGGACGGCGACCAGTCGAAGGCACTGTTCCGAGCGGCGGTGGAGGTGGTGGCGCTCGACCGGTCGAAGCTGCTGCGCGACGTGGCCAACTCGCTGAGCGAGCAGCACGTCAACATCGTGGCGTGCAGCACGCACACCGGTTCTGATCGTGTGGCGAAGATGCGGTTCGAGTTCGAGATGGGCGATCCGTCGCACCTCGAGTCGGTACTGCGCACCATCAAGCAGATCGACAGCGTGTACGACGCCTACCGCCTGGTCCCCGGCAAGGGCGGCTGAGCATCACGGGTTTCTGGGCGTGATTCGTCCCAGAAACCGATCTGGGCGTGATTCGTCCCGGAAACCGGGACGAATCGGCGCCAGAAGTGCCGCTGTCGGGTCTTGTGCGAGCGGGGCCGGCGGGTGCATCGTGAAGAGGCAGGGAGGTGCACGATGATGCTGTCCCGCTGGAACAAGGCCGATCATCCCGTGGCGGTGACCGTGTTCGCCGTCGTCATGGTGCTGCTGGGGGTGGCGGCACTCATCCTGATCTGGCTCGTCGCCGCACTCGACGACCTGCAGATCTTCCCGGAGTGCTTCGGCAACTGCTGACCGGTGAAACCTCCCGGGTCCGACAGGTCCGGCCCGGTAGCCTTGACCACCGTGCCCGAGTTCCAGACCAGCCCCGGGATGCGCGACATCCTGCCCCCCGAATCGGCCCGCTGGCGCCGGTTCGTGGACGTGTTCGCGCAGACCGTCGAATCGGCGGGTTACGGGCAGGTCATGTCGCCCCTCCTGGAGGACCTGGGCGTGTTCCAGCGCATCGGCGACGCCACCGACGTGGTGTCGAAGGAGATGTACGACTTCGTCGACAAGGGTGGCCGCCACATCGCGCTGCGGCCCGAGCTCACGGCCTCGATCTGCAGGGCCTTCGTGCAGCACCGCCCCCTCGCACCGTGGAAGATCTGGTACTCGGGGTCGATGTTCCGGTACGAGAAGCCGCAGCGCGGCCGGTACCGCCAGTTCGACCAGGTGGGCATCGAGGTGCTCGGTGCCGACGACCCGAACCTCGACGTCGAGGTCATCGCACTCGGGTGGGAGTTCTACCGCGCCCTCGGGCTGCAGCAGGTGAAGCTGGTGCTCAACTCCCTCGGCGAGCCCGACGACCGCGCCCGGTACGTGCAGGCACTGCAGACGTACTTCGAGGCCAACCTCGACGCGTTGAGTGCCGAGAGCCGGGTCACCCTGCAGAAGAACCCGCTGCGGGTGCTCGACTCCAAGCGCGAGCAGGACGCCGCGCTCGTGGCGGGCGCGCCGCGCATCGCGCAGTTCTACAGCGAGAAGGCGGCGTCGCACTTCGAGGCGGTGCAGGCCGGTCTCACCACGCTCGGCATTCCGTTCACGGTGGAGCCGAAGCTGGTGCGCGGCCTCGACTACTACCGCCACACCACGTTCGAGTACCAGGGCGGCACGCTCGACTCGGCGCAGAACGCGCTGGGCGGCGGGGGCCGGTACGACGGCCTGGTCGAGTCGCTCGGCGGCCCGGCCACCGCGGGTGTCGGCTTCGCCATGGGCCTCGATCGCACGCTGTTGGCGTGCGACGACGAAGGCGTGTTCCCTGCCCCGAGCGCCGCCGTCGACGTGTTCGTGGTCGACACGACGGGCGGTGCCGAGGCGCTGCGCATCACCGCCGAACTGCGGGCCGCTGGTCTGCGTGCCGACCGGGCGTACGAGAACCGCAGCATGAAGAGCCAGATGAAGGCCGCCGACCGCAGTGGTGCGGTGTTCGCCGTCATCGTCGGCAGCAACGAACTCGAGGCCGGCTCCGTGGTGGTGCGCCCCCTGCGTGCCGAACCGGCCGGGCCCGACACCGCGAGCGGCCAGGTGGCCGTGCCGCGCACCGATCTCACCTCTCACCTCACGAAAGCAATGTCATGAGCTCCACGTCCATGCGTACCCATCAGTGCGGCGCACTGCGTCCCGAGCACATCGGCCAGACCGTCACGCTGGCCGGCTGGGTGGCCACCCGTCGCGAACACGGCGAGAAGCTGGCCTTCGTCGACCTTCGCGACCACAGCGGTGTCACCCAGTGTGTGGTCGACAACACGGTCGACGTACGCGCCGAGTACGTCGTGCGCGTCACGGGCACGGTGGCGGCTCGTCCGGCCGAGAACGTGAACTCGAAGCTTCCCACCGGCGGCATCGAGCTGCAGGACTGCCAGGTCGAGATCCTCAACGCTGCCGAGGCGCCGCCGTTCCCCATCAGCGAGCGCGCCGACCAGGTGGCCGAGAACACCCGTCTGCAGTACCGCTACCTCGACATCCGTCGTGAGCGCATGCAGCGCAACCTGCGCCTGCGCGCGGCCGTCAACAGCGCCATCCGTGGCGCGATGGAGGCTCAGGGCTTCGTCGAGGTCGAGACCCCGATGCTGGTGCCCAGCACGCCCGAAGGTGCTCGCGAGTTCATCGTGCCCAGCCGTCAGCAGCCGGGTTCGTTCTACGCGCTGCCGCAGAGTCCGCAGCTCTTCAAGCAGCTGCTCATGGGGGCCGGCATCGACCGCTACTACCCGCTGGCCCGCGGCCTGCGCGACGAGGACCGGCGCGCCGACCGCCAGTACGAGTTCATGCAGCTCGACGCCGAGATGAGCTTCGTCGATCAGGACGACGTGCACGCCGCCATCGGCGCGGCGGTGCTGGCCGCAGCCGAGGCCTGCGGCAAGGACACCGGCGGCGAGATCGTGAAGATCACCTGGCACGAGGCCATGAACCGCTTCGGCATCGACAAGCCCGACCTGCGCTTCGGCATGGAGCTGCAGGAGCTCACCGACGTGTTCGCCGCCACCGAGTTCAAGGCGTTCGCCGGTGCGGCCGCCATCAAGGGCATCAACGCCTCGGGCAAGGCCGACGAGTACGGGCGCAACAAGCTCGACGCGATGACCGACAAGGCGAAGAAGATCGGCGCCAAGGGCCTGGTGTGGTTGAAGGTGGCCGCCGACGGCACGTTCGAGTCGCCGGTGGCGAAGTTCCTTTCGGAGGCCGAGACCGCGGCGTTGCGCGAGCGGCTCTCGGCACAGCCGGGTGACCTGCTGCTCATCGTGGCCGACAAGTGGGACATGGCCTGCGAGGTGCTCGGCACGCTGCGCAACGACATCGGCCGCCCGCCGGTGTTCGAGGGGCCGTACCGCTACCTGTGGGTGGTCGACTTCCCGTTGTTCGTCGGCGTCGACGAGGTGTCGGGTCGTCCTCGCCCGGGTCACCACCCGTTCACCCAGCCGCACCCCGACGACGTGCACCTGCTCGAGAGCGAGCCCCTGAAGGTGCGCAGCCAGGCGTACGACCTGGTGCTCAACGGCTGGGAGCTCGGCTCGGGCTCCATCCGAATCCACCAGCCCGATCTGCAGGCGCGCATCTTCTCGATCCTCGGCATCAGCGACGAGGAGGCGCAGAAGAAGTTCGGCTTCTTCCTCAACCCGTTCCGTTACGGCGCCCCGCCGCACGGTGGGTTCGCGTTCGGCATCGACCGTCTGGTGGCCATCCTGGCGGGCGAGGAGAACATCCGCGAGGTCATCGCGTTCCCGAAGACCCAGTCGGGCATGGACCCGATGACCAACGCGCCCACGCCCGTGGTGCAGAAGCAGCTCGACGAGCTCGGCATCCGGGTGCTGCCGCCGAAGGCCTGAACCGAGTGGGCAGCCTGTTCTTCCGCGCGGGCGTCGTGATGGTGGTGCGCCACCCCGATCTCGAACACGTGATGGCATTCGAACGCGCCGACGCGCGCGGCAGCTGGCAGCTGCCCCAAGGTGGCATGGACGAAGGGGAGACGCCCATCGAGGCGGCCTGGCGCGAGCTGGCCGAGGAGACCGGGCTGGGCCCCGAGCACGTCGACGTGTTGGCGGAGTATCCCGACTGGGTGGCCTACGAGTGGCCGGAACACCTGCGCAAGGGCAAGGCGAGCCGCAAGGACCGCATCGGCCAGGTGCAACGCTGGTTCCTGTTCAACGTGCACTCCATCGACGTGCAACCGGCTCCCGACGGCAGCGAGTTCGTGGCGTGGAAGTGGGTCACCACCGACTGGCTCATCGAGCACGTGCCCGAGTTCCGCCGAGATGCGTACCACCGCGTGTTGAGCACGCTCTGACGGCTACCGTCGTCCACGTGTCCGACCTGTTCAGCGCTGCCGCCGAGGACCGTCTGCGTCAGCAGGCTCCGCTCGCGGCGCGCTTGCGCCCGCGCACGCTCGACGACGTGGTGGGCCAGGAGCACCTGGTCGGGGCGGGCAAGCCGTTGCGTCGGCTGGTCGAGCAGGACCGCCTCACCAGCGCGATCTTCTGGGGGCCGCCGGGGACCGGCAAGCCCACCCTCGCCCTGGCGGTGGCGGGCAGCACGAAGCGGGCGTTCGAGCAGCTCAGTGCCGTGACGGCCGGTGTGAAGGACGTGCGCGAAGTGATCGAGCGCGCCCGCCATCGGCTGGGCGAGCAGGGGAGGGGCACCATCCTGTTCCTCGACGAGATCCACCGCTTCTCGAAGAGCCAGCAGGATGCGCTGCTACCGGCGGTGGAGGACGGCACGCTCACCCTCATCGGTGCCACCACCGAGAATCCGTTCTTCGAGGTCAATGCGCCGCTGCGCAGCCGCAGCACGTTGTTCCGCCTGGAGCCGTTGCGGCACGACGACATCGTCACGCTCATCCATCGCGGCCTGCAGGCCGAAGGTCGACGCGCCGCCGACGACGCCGTGGCGTACCTCGCCGACCGGGCCGGCGGCGACGGGCGGCAGGTGCTGACGGCGCTCGAGGTGGCATGTGCGTTGTCGCACCCCGACGTGGTGACGCTCGAGCACGTCGAGGCGGCACTGGGCACGAGCGCGCTGCGGTACGGCCGCGACGACCACTACGACGTGGTGAGCGCGTTCATCAAGAGCATGCGCGGCAGCGACCCACAGGCCGCCGTCTACTACCTGGCCCGCATGCTGGAGGCGGGTGAGGACGCCCGCTTCATCGCCCGCCGGATGATCATCTTCGCCAGCGAGGACATCGGCATGGCCGACCCGCAGTCGCTGCTGGTGGCCGTGGCCGCATCGCAGGCACTCGACCACGTGGGCCTGCCCGAGGCGCAGTTGAACCTCAGCCAGGCCGCCATCCATCTGGCCACGGCGCCGAAGAGCAACCGAGCGGCCTTGGCCATCTGGAACGCACGCAGCGACGTCCAGGCCGGTGCGGTGGGCGAGGTGCCGCCCCACCTGCGTGATGCGCACTACCAGGGTGCGCAGGTGGTGGGCCACGGTGTGGGCTACGACTACCCTCATGACCACCCGGATGGGTGGGTGGCGCAGCAGTACCTGCCCACCGAACAACTCGACAAGCGCTACTACGAACCCACGTCCCACGGGAACGAGGCCAGGGTGGCGCAACGAATGGACGAACGCCGAGAGGAGGGCACGGGATGACCGCAGGTGAACTGGCCGTGCTGATGGCGGCGGTGTTGTGCTGCATCGGCTTCGCCGCATTGGTGGTGGTGCTGATGCGCGTGCTCGACAGCCTGAAGGCACTGCGCGGCGAGGTCGAGTCACTGCGCGCCGAGACACGGCCGCTGCTGCAGGAGTTGCGCAGCACCACGCTCGACACTCGCGCCGTGGTCGAGGAGGCCCGCGACGACCTCGAGCGATTCGACCGTGTGCTCGGCTCGGCCGAGGCCATCAGCGGCGCCGTGGCCGGCGGCAGTCGGGTCGCCCGCGCCGCACTCTCGGCACCGATGATCAAGACCGTGGCATTGGGTACCGGTACCTCGCGTGCGGTGCGACGACTTCGCCGCAAGGAACGGAAGAGCGCATGATCAAGCGACTCACCTGGTTCGTGGGTGGTGCCGTGGCCGGGGTGGCCGGCGCGAGCATGGCGAAGAAGAAGGCCAAGACCGTGGTGGTGGAGTACGCGCCGGCGCAGGTGGCGCACCGCACCGCCGACCGGGTTCGCGACGCATTCGCCGAGGGGCGACGCGCGGCGAAGGCGAAGGAGGCCGAGCTGCGCGCCCGCCTCGACGGCCGCGTGCACAACCTGGCCGATGAGCTCGACGAAGGCGATGCGGTCATGGTCGACGGGGTGCCGGTCGAGCCGGGTCAGGTCATCGTGCTGAAGCAGGTGCGCGACACGAAGGCCAACCAGCCGGGCCGTCGCCGCAAGCACGCATGAGCGAGGCGCTCGCCGCCGACCTACGGGCAGCGCTGTCGCCCGACCGCGTGCGCACCAACGCCACCGAGCTGGGGCTGTATCGCCGCGACGCCTCGAACATCGAGGGCAGCGCTGCGGTGGTGTGCTTCCCGCTCACCACCGCCGAGGTGCAGGCCGCCGTGCTCGCGGCCCAGCGGCATCAGGTGCCGTTCGTCGCCCGTGGCGCCGGCACCGGCCTCGCCGGTGGGGCCACACCCCTCGACCACGCACTGGTGATCGCCACCACGAAGATGAACCGAGTGCTGTCGGTCGACACGGTGAACCGCATGGCATGGGTGGAACCCGGGGTCTTGAATCTCGACCTCACGCGGCAGATGACCCGCTTCGGCCTGCACTTCGCACCCGACCCCAGCAGTCAGCAGAGCTGCTCCATCGGCGGCAACGTGGCGAACAACTCGGGCGGTCCCCACTGCTTGGCCGACGGTGTCACGGCCTCGCACGTGCTGGGCGTGGAGGTGGTGCTGAGCGACGGTTCGGTGGTGCAGCTCGGGGGTGAGGAGCCCGAGGTCGAGGGTCTCGACCTGCGTGGTGCGTTCGTGGGCAGCGAGGGCATGTTCGGCATCGCCACCCGCGTGCTGGTGCGCCTCACGCAGAACCCGCCTGCGGTGAAGACGATGCTCATGGACTTCGCCTCGGTCGACGACGGCGCGCGCACCGTGAGCGCCATCATCGCCGCGGGAATGGTGCCGGCTGCCCTGGAGATGATGGACCAACTGTGTGTGCAGGCCGTGGAGGCGTACATCCACGCAGGGCTGCCGGTCGAGGCTGCCGCAGTGCTGTTGGTGGAGGTGTCAGGTCCAGCGCACGCGGTCGAGGCCGATGCCGAGCGCATCGTCGCGATCGGCAGCGTGCACGGCGCGGGCACGGTGCGCATCGCGCAGGACGAAGCGGAGCGCGCGCTGCTCTGGAAGGGTCGGAAGACGGCGTTCGGAGCCATCGCTCGCATCAAGCCGAACTACTACCTGCACGACACGGTGGTACCGCGGCGCATGCTGCCCGAGGTGTTGCGTCAGGTGTACGAGATCGCCGGCCGTCACCAACTGCTGGTGATGAACGTGTTCCATGCCGGTGATGGCAACCTGCATCCGTTGCTGGTGTTCGACAAGCGCGAACCGGGCGTGATGGAGCACGTCCACGCGGCGGGCGAGGAGATCGTGCGCGCATCGGTCGCCGCCGGCGGCGTGCTGTCGGGCGAGCACGGCATCGGGCTGGAGAAGCGCGACTTCATGCCGATGATGTTCGCCCCTGCCGACCTCGCTGCGCAGGCGGCGATGCGCCGAGCGTTCGATCCCACCGGCATGGCGAACCCGTTCAAGGTGCTCCCCAGTCCGGCAGCATGCGGCGACGCACAGCACGTGCCCGAAGGGGCGTGGGTGTGATCGAC
>SXGT01180988.1_pt1 | contig 10276 bp, 17 predicted proteins | sample 3176221 | NCBI WGS metagenome assembly SXGT01 (sample SAMN11356862, study PRJNA531348) | freshwater metagenome | isolation source: freshwater sample F1-120 | place: China: Fuxian Lake, Yuxi | collected 2017-12-25
CGGGTACGTGGAAGTTTGCTCTCAGGGCCGCGTTTTGCCGGTTTAACTTGACGGAGGCCCGGACTCTCCACGGGCTTACGACGCAATGAGTGCCGGGACCTACGCCCGGACCAGATCGACCTCGTGGCGGGCGTCCTGGGCGTTCCTGAGACCAAGAACGGCAAGCCCTACAGCCTACCCATCACACGGCCATGCGCAAGTTCCTGGCGCGACGCTGCGCGGGTCTGCAGCCGGGCGATGAGCTGTTCAAGGGCGTGGCGTCCGGGCACCTCTCCAAGATGGCCGCCAGGGTCGGCTCGCCCGCCTTCATGCTCCACGACCTGCGCAAGCCGCTGGCGACCGTGGGTGAGCGGCTGGGGATGGGTGACGCGGTGACGTGCTAAACCGGCACTACGTGCAGCTGGGCATGGAGGACGTGCGTGACGCGCTGTACAGCGTACAACTCGAGCTGTGCAGACTGCTCACCCCAGCAGCTCATTCATCTTCAAGGTAGGCAATGAGCCCATAGGCCAGGGCCTGGAGCTCCAACGGGTGATACCGAACCTGGGCCTCGTCGAGTGGCGCCCCCCGAGCAAGCCAGGCCTCACCCTCTTTTCGTTGCTCAGCAGCCGACTGATGCTCGTACAACTCATAGTAGTAGCGCCCCTTCATGAACGCGAAATGCCAGTCATGCAGAAGCGCGTCGAGGTCGTCCAAGCATGCATGTCCTGCGAAGCGGTCACCAGCCACCGCGAGGATCTGCGCGCGGACCTCTGGTGGAAGCGTTCGCCACAGTTCTACATATCTGTGGTGTGCTCGGTATCTCCCAAGCGTGGCGTAATGGACTGCCTTCAACAAAACTTCAAGCGCGAGGATGCGGAGCAAACTACTGCTCGAGCCTCCGGCTACAGCGGTAGCGAGGATGTCAGCGTCATGGAGGCGCTCTTTGGCGTCCCAGAGCATGCGGGCAACGTGATCGTGCATGGTTTCACTTTAATCGGTGGCGGCATTCCCCGAACAGTACACACACCGACTGGGCGCGAAAGCCTTTTTCTCCTGGCATGCGGGACGCGAACCCCAGTTTGCGCATGCGGCGCACTCATCGGCCGCGTCAGCGAACGTTAGGTACCGGATGCCGGCTCGGGAAGCTCCCGATTCCAAGCAGTTCTGCGGGGCTGGTTGGAGCGGGCTCAGCCCCGAAGCCTGGCCGCCGCCGCCAGGCGGCGGAGGGCGCTACAGGGGCCTCTGGAACGCATCCCGACCGGATGGTGGGGATGACCCGCAAGAACTCCAAGAAGAGCACCAGCCGCGATTCCTGGGAGTCCCGTAAGTTGGTTGGGGCCAGGTTGGGCCTCGGGCAGCAGGCCGCCGCCTTCCGGCGGCGGCAGCAGCGATATAGAAAGTCTCATAGACCCGGGTGTGCAAGAGATGAAAAGGATGTCGTTCCGGGTGTGTGACTGGGGTTGGACCGAATCAATCAGACATGGGGAAGATGAGGGTTGGGAAAAGGGTGGTGCCGGATCAAAAAGAAAAGAAAATTAACTCGGTCCGTACCCGGCGTCGATCTGCCACTTTTCCTGTCTGGTTTACCTCTTCTGGTTTTCGACTTCTTCTGTTCCTCTTATTCCCTCCCACATCTGATCTTCTTTTTTCGTTTTATGCGCACAGGTTCACCGGGAGGCTTGGCTGGAACCCGCATGGATACGGGGCTTCCAGGGAGATTGCAGCGACCGACCTCCCCGAGAAGTCCCCCAAAAGTGCCGCAGATCACGGTGTACTGGCGGTCTCCAGAACCGCGTCCACCACCTTGCCCAGAGTCTCGAGCTTGCCGGCGATGGTCTTCCTGTCGAGCGGTTGTGCGCCCAGCATCAGCGCGTGGAGCTCGGCGATCGAATGCTTGGACGCGTCCGGACCGAGCAGCTCGCGGGCCATCCACAGCCGCTCGTAGCTGACCCTGTGCGACTTGAAGCGCGGCTTGCCATTGATCCACTGCCCGATCGCCGCGGTTGCCTTGGCCAGCTGGCTGTGCGATTTCGCCTTGGACCTGCGGTACCCGGTCAAGATGTGATCCACCCGCTCGCGCAGCTCGCGCCCGCGCAGCTGCATGGTTTGGCACTGCTGCAGCAGCGTGAGACACAACGCCTCGCCTCCGCGGTACTCAGCCTTGCGGCGCTGCCCGCTCAGCTCCCACGCCATCTTGAAATCGAAGACGGTGTCCAGGTCGAGCAGGTGTTTGTGAACGTCATCGATGGGCGACAAGGGCATGCGCTTGGCATGACACCAGTGGTAATCGATGACGATCTGGTCGCGGGTGATCAACGTGTTGATCGCCGCCCCGAACGGAGCCACGCCGCGCGGCCAGTCCCGGAACGCTGGTGCGACCGCACCAATGAGATTCAGGCGAATGGAGAGCTGACAGCAGCGAGTCCGGACGACTGGGTAGTCTTTGTAGAGCACCAGTTCGCGAAAAAGAGCGGCCAGCTCGCGGCCAGGGTCATCGATCTCTGGCACCGCGTCGAGGTCAGCCACCGGGAAGCGGTCAAGCCCCGCTGAAGTTTCGGCCGCCGCGAGAATCTCCGCGCTCACTGCCGCAGGCGCTGCCATGGGCTTAACGTCACCGGCTTCACGCGGGAGCGGCGGTGACGGCACATCTTCGACTGGTTGCGCTGCCTCAGCGGACGCAGGCACCTTGCCGTGCCCGCCGGACGTCGGCGAAGACCCTGCGAGCTTGTCCAGCATCCTCTGCAAGTCCTCTGGAATTTCGACAGGCTCCTCTTCATCATCTGTTGGCGAGCAACCCTCAGGCGTGGCTGGGTACATCGCGTCCTGCTTGAGCTCCTCCAAGCGGGATGCGCGCTCGACTTCCTTTTGCTGCCTGCCGCGCACGAAATACGCCTCCATCTCGCGGTCGAGCTGTTCCTGCGAACACAGGCGGAAGTCTTTCAGTTCTTCAGGGATCATTTTTTTGCCTTCGGTTGTGTCGAAGGCTGACTCACCCAAATCGGCCTTCAACGTGATGGTGGTGTTGAAGGCCGGTAGCGAGGTGCTTTCGCTTAGGTGCGTTTTGGCAGGTCGTTGCCTGCCGGGTGCGGACGAGCTGGGTGAACTCGTTTCCCACTTCATGCGTGGTTGCGCAAGGCATCTAACCAAGCCGTTCAGAACCTGGGCCTCGCGCCCCGGCCTGGGGTTGGCGTGCGATCAGACGCTGGGCTGCAGGGTCGCGTCCTGGGGCTACAGCGCTTTGCTGCCGCCTCCGTAGCCCACGCGGTCTGCCGAGGCAGCTTGCGTCGGTTTTGCCACTTCCTTGCGCTCATGAATTGTAGGCAAGCAACGCCGCCCTCCAGCACAGGGCCGCAAATATCTCAGCACTTCCGGGAGTAGCTAACAGTGCAGCGAGCGGTTATGCATCCCACGTTGCCGGGGTGTATGTACATCGCGTCGAGAACGTCATCTTTTTTCTCGCATCATTCCCACGACTCACCCTCGTTTGCTTATAGGGCGAGGTCCTCAGCGGCGTCGGCCAAGGCGCGGATCATCAAGGTCTGGTAACCCGTGCCGGCTTTGAACGACGCGGCTCGGAAGGCGTTGACTACCCGGTTGGGAATGCGCAGCTGAACCGCTTTGGTCCCGCTCGTGTACCCCACGGGTGGAGCGGCGGCCTTGGCCTCGCTGCTCGGCGTGGCCGTGGTCATCAAGCGGTTGATGAAGGTTTCAATGCTTCTGATCTCAGCCTCAACGTCCGGCAGGGAGCCTGGCGAGGTCAAGAGCGTCGGTTTCTCGATTTCGATCATGAGTCGCTTGATCACGTCGGCGACCAAAGCGCGGTCGATGGACTTCATTCGTGCCATCGTCAGCCCCTCAGTGCGAGCGCGTAGGCGCAGACGCGGCCACGGTCTCTGGAAGGCCGCCGCGTTTCGCGTAGATGCTGTCCTTGAGCACTTGGGCTGAGCGTTGTAGCTCGCGTTCCAGCCGGGCGCGCGCCTCGCGTGCTGCAAGACGGCGCAGGGCCGCGTCCATCTTCTGGCTCAATTCGTCAGACCACGTCATGTGATACCCCTTGTTTTTGTTGTTCTTGTTTGGTCTCGGGCTGCATGCATCGACCGGGCGCGGCCCAATGCGGGAGTGTAGAGAAATCGGTCAGAGCCAGGTATAAGCAGTGCCGCTCCGGCGTGGAAAAAAACGGCGCGCAGGGCCAGCCCCGATCGCAGTCCGGCATATGGGGGTGAAGGTCCGCGCGAGTGGCGGTCTGGGCCTCTGCACAGTTGCAGCGCCTCGTCCAAGCAATTGGGGGGCAGCCCGAGTGAAAGCGCTCATAGGTCTCGTGCCCGTCCTCCTGACCGCAAACTGACCGCATAGCATTAGGGCTGGACACTTGGCCGGACGTTCAATGCTTGGGATTTCGGCCAGGACGATTTTTCGAGAGGCCCTATCCGCTGGAACACAAGGATGAGGTCGCCAGCGCCAGAACTTTTGATCAGGGTTTCACCCTGGAGCCGCTTGGTCGAGGGATCGAATCTTGCGAACACAAGGTTCTCGCCATATCGTTCCACGAAGACTAACGTGGGCTCCTGCTTGAGCACCCAATACTCTGTGCGCCACTCCGCTGTACGAAGACCATACGTCTTGACCAGCATGAGACCGGCGACAACACAAAACGCCGCGTGAGACGCCCTTCCAAAGTTTGACCAACGGGCAGGACCCGGGGGAAGACCTTCGCGCTCCAAGTCAAGGATCCGGTGAATGTTGTCGCTTAGCGCCCTTCCATTTTTTCGCGCACGCCAACCGTTGAGAACTGTCATGACCACCATGCCCACGATCAGTCCCAAGGGCAGCCACCAGTAGCTTGGGGCCATTGCAGAGACGAGCAACGCGCTCCACATCCACGGCCAACACGAGCCCACCAACCGGAGCGCTACGGATCGCGAGCTGTCCCACCTGAGCATCAGCGCGCGTAGACCAAAGAAAATCGCCAGCCCCAGCGCGGTTAGTGCGGAGGCTCGAACAATGTGCGAGACGTCGAACGCCGCCACGCTTATGGGCACTCGATAGAACGAAAGAAACCCCCACTCAAAGACCATGGCAAGTATTGTCCCAATGACAGGGACACTTGCCAGGACAACTCCCTCACCCCCCTTGAGCCACCTATCCTGCACTTCGCCCGTGGCTTTCGCAGGATGCGATCGCACTCGCCACGGCAACGCCTTCTTCGTCATATCTTCTCCTCGGGGCCACCCCAAGCTGTAACTCTAATGGACATCTTCGCCTGGCACCTTCCGCGTCCATAAGCCCAGAGCGCGCCTGCGCCCGTTGCTTGATGGACAGGTGGCCAAGGCGTTGGGGCAGCGGGCGATCGGGGTGCAGCCCAATGCATTGGGCATCGGACTGCGGCGGAGTGGAAGTTGGTGGCTGGGTGAGCTACAGCGAGGTATTCGCGCCCCTTACCAATCAGGTCGAATGAAATTGGGCTCCCAGGTGCTCAGTATTGCGCTGAGGATGGGGTCGTACAGGTCCACGCCAGGGAGCAGGACGTAGCTACCGTTTCGCATGTACTTGCGCTCGGTATCGCGGAAACGCGCCCCGAGTGTCCACCAGCCCTTGATGGCGTTGTTGTACCCGCGGCCTTCTTCGTGGGCACGCAGGTGGTAGATCCAGTCCTCCTCCAGCAGCTTGAGCGCACGCCTCGGGCTCGGGAAATCCAGGGGCAGGATGGCGGCCGGGAAGATGACAAAGCACCCAGCCCCCATGAGGCGGAGGTCCCGCCTCACTGTCCCGTTGTTCGACATTCCCGCGGCCATTTCGCTGCGGTGCTGCTGCATCCGTGCCCGCAGCCTGCGTGACGACCCCACGTAGCACCGCCCGTTGACCCAGTTCATGACGACGTAGACGCCACTGCACTGGGAGGTTACTTCGTCCCAACCATCGGAGATGGGGCGGGGGCCAGTGCGCGGTTTTGAGGGCGCGCGGTATCGCTTCATTGTGCGAAGACGATGCCCACGATGGAGGTTCCATCAACGAACATCGGCGTGCTCGGGCGCCCATCCGCCGCCTCACGGAGCTTGTTGATGATCCTGGCCTCAGTCCGGGTCAGGGCCAAAGGGGCAAGGCACTCCTCAATGCTGGCGAGCATCTCAGGGCTGGTGTCGCGCAGCAGCAGGTACAGGACCTCTCCGGGATCCATCTCGATCACCTCAGCCAGGATGCGTGCCTTGGTCATGGGAAGGCGCATCTTCCCGGTTTTGATGAGGTCCATCACAGCCGGCGATTCGTAGCCCAGAGCCTCCGCGAGGGCGGTGTCAGAAAGGTTCAGCGCCTCCTGCTGGTGCGCAATCAGCGAATTCAGGGCGGGTGCAGTAGAGAGGTGGTCGAAGGGCATGGTTGTACTCGGTTGACGATCACACCGCGTGATCGAGCTCAATGATTTCAACCACTTTCAATAGGACTGCGTGCGGCAGAGTCAGCAAATGCACTCATAGCCGAACTTGCTCATGGCCAAATACCTGTGAAGCGGGTGTCGAGGTTGGCGGCGTCCTTGCTCACACCAAGGTGATACCCCTGCCTGCCCAGCCGCTCGTACTCGATGGTCAATGCCACCGCGCGCGATATCACGTCTTCCACTGGCATGTCGTAGTGGAGTGCGAGCTGTTGCAGTTCCTTTGCCGCGTCGCCGGACACGGTCACGCTGAATTGCTGCTTCAAGGCATGCATGGTTTCCTTTCCCATCCGTTCTTCCGAGGAACTGGAGGATGCTGAACGCACGACGCCTTATTTGGGGGAGTAACCCAGTACTGACTGGCCACCACAGTTGACGTCTTTGGATGATCGGTGTACTCGGCCTTGACTCGCCGGGTTAGTCACTCGCGGTCCGGCGGCTTTGTGCGCTTAAAGGCCCCTGTCGCCGTCCAAAATGCCTGACGATCAGCGAGTTCATCCAGCGGATCCTCACCCTCCATGTCATTGATAGCCTGACCCGTCCACACCATCACCCACCAAGTCTGCGGGTGCTGGCTGGTCCTGGACTTCGCGTTGCCGCTGCGCGCAATCGTCTCGGTGCCGCGGATCACCATGCCGTGCGTCGTGATCCGCTTCACCGTGGCCTGGTGCAGGGGCGGCATCATGTCCCTGGTGCCGTCCGTCACCTGCGCGCGCAGCCACGTCCTGTCCCCCTGAGAGAACGGTGCCAGCACCAGTTGGCCAAAGGTGGGCGGGTCCGGCCTGGGCAGCCGCACGCCATGATTCCTGAGTCGATAAACCGATGCCTGCATATACTGTAAATATATACAGTATCTACCTGAGCGGCAGCAAGGCTATGCTTTTCCCATGTGCAACCTGTACACCACACTTGACGGCGCAGACATCGTGCAGTACTTCCGGCGCGATTCACCGATGTGGGAATTCAAGCCCACCGTAGGTCCGCTGGGCACAGCCCCCTTCATCACCGCAGAGCGTGTGCAGGCAGGCCAGTGGGGCATGATCCCACCCGCCTCACGCACCCGCACACCCATGCTCAGCAACGGCCGGCGGATGAGCACCAACAACGCCAGGCGCGAGACCATGACCACCGCGCCCACCTACCGCGGCGCATGGCGCGCCGGCCGGCGCTGCCTCATCCCCGCGTGGACCTACGACGAGCCCTACTGGGGCACCGGCAAGAACATCTGGTGGCGCTTCGCCCGCGCAGATGGCACACCCTGGGCACTCGCCGGCCTGTGGTCCGAATGGAAAGACTTCACCACCGGCGAGATTATCCCCAACTTCACCATGATCACGCAGAACTGCGACACGCACCCCCTGCTCAAGCTCTTGCACAAGCCAGACCCGAAGCTGCCCGCCGATCAACAGGACAAGCGCGCGGTGGTGCCGATCGAGCCGGCGGACTGGGAGACCTGGTTGAAGGGCTCAGCGGAAGAGGCGCAGGCGCTCATCCGGGTGCCGGAGATGGACGTGTTTCGGCATGGGGCTGCGGATCCAGCCCGCCACGTCGAACTGCCGATTGATGTGTCGTAACTCACGCAGTGTGAAAGGGTTCGCCATGTTGACTGACATCGAAGAGAAGGCACTCATTGCCATTCTTGACGAGGCCATCGAGCAGACCGGGGACGATGTGGACCCGGTATACGAAGAAGTTCCCCTTGAAAGCGTGAAACCATTCGGCGACCCGCTTGTCCAGTCCAAGGTCTACGACAGCCTCGCCGCGAAGGGCTTGATCCAATGCAGCGGAGACGAAGACGACCACGGGCGTGCGGTGTTTGAGTTCGTCTGCATCACGCCGGAAGGATGGGATGCTCTTAAGGCCACAAAGGGTCTGCAATGAACTGTACGGCGAACGTCCAACCGCACGTTTAGCTCCCAAGAATTTTGTGCGCCAAGAGTTCAGCCTCCTGCGGTGCCTTCGCTGGAGGCTCTGAGGCATCTCCATGCGCGATTGCATCGCGGGCTATTTTGAGCCGCCTGAAAGTTTCGATGTCCTCTTCCTTGAGATCGGTCCATACACACGCCGCGCACCACACAAACCGGTCTGCCAGCGAACTCAATTTCCTGACTTGTTCTTTCATCAAATCTGACGTGGAAATGAGCGGCGAAGGCAGCGCAGAAGCCAGAGAGGTTGCGTGAGCCACGTGGTCGATACGCTTAAACACTGCATGTGTCTGGACCTCCAACGCAAGAAAGAAAAACAGAAACTTCTTGAGTTGATCGGGCTCGCCAGTTGCGAGTGAGAAATATCTCGCTGCCTTCGGATTCAGCCTCGATGCCGTCCGCCCCACCTTGTTCAACACCTCCGAGAGTGCCTGTTCAGAATATTGGCGAGCGGAGTAGCCCTCGATCTTTGTCTCAAATGCGTAGTCATGTACCAACGTGCCGTCCGCACATTTACCTATCGAAGCCGAATCCAACATTCGCAGACCTACATAGTGGTCGGGCCTGTTGAGTGCGCAAGTCATCGCTGACAGCACCGGAGGGATCACGCGATTCCTTAGTCTCGCAATCTCGGCTCGCATGCTGGGAAAGCCATCAAGGGAACTGATGGAGCCATCCACACCACGTCGCACAGGCCCAGCTTCGCAATCAAAAAATTCTGTCGGACCCACGCCTATAAGAACGTACGGTCCTCGCCTACTTGCGTCCTTTGCCCACACGGCTTCCTGCTCCGCGAAGTCTTGACCAGACAACAGCTGGGATCCAGCATTCACGCTTTCGGCTATCGCGACGCGAAAGCCTGCACCTGCCGCAGTCCCACTGCTTGCACTTGAGTAGCCAACAGGCACCTTCAAGCCCCGAGCTTGGTAGACGGTAAGACTCAAGAAGCTCGAAGATATCTCTCCTGTTGCAACGTGCTCCACCAGCCCTCTCGCGATACGGTCTTCAAAAGGCACTTTCAGGGCCATTCATTTCTCCAGTCGGGTTGCGCTGCCGCAAAGCATACGTACATGTCGCACCTGTAGCCAGCGGTGGCACAACTGCCTTCCCTCGCCTCGCGCGACCTCCAGCAGGACACTGCCCAAGGTGTCCGCAACCCCCTCCCCCGCCACCCCCATTGAGCTGCTCCGCCGCCTCGAAAACCTCCTCCGCCCCGGCACCATCCACTCGGTAGACCACGAAGCCGCGCGCGTGCGCGTGGCGTCTGGTGGCTGGTCACAGACTGGCTTCCGTGGTTCGAGCGCCGCGCCGGCACCGTGCGCACCTGATCGCCGCCTTCGGTAGGAGAGCAGTGCTTGATGCTGAGCCCGGGCAGTGATCCTCCGCGTCTCGCTGGGCTGACGCAGTGCGCCCTAAGAGTGCCCTCCTGCACTGGCCTGCGGGCTTGCCAAGCCAAGTGGGCTCATTGAGCTAAGTCAGACCGGGCCGGCACACCAGTCAGTGGGACATCTGACGCGGCGATTACGTTCAACTACGCTACAGCGGGGTGCTACGATGTCGCTTCGATCTGCGCAGAAGCGTTCTGCGCAGGTGTTTGAAATCAACGATCTGCTGCTGGTTCAAACTATGGGTCGGGTTCCCTTCACCCGCTCCAGAATGAGAAAAGGCCCGTCCGGGCCTTTTCTTTTTGGCCTGGTGTCGTTTCTTCTCACCCCGTCAGTGACGACCCCACCCCCAGCAGCGCCAGCACACCCAGCACCGCAAAGATCAGCGCGGCCACGATGTGCACCACCTTGATCGGCACGCGCCGCGTGAGCGCGTCGCCGAAGAACACCACCGGTGCGTTCGCCAGCATCATGCCGAAGGTGGTGCCCAGCACCACGGCCATCAGGGGCTCGTATTGCGCGCCCAGCGCCACCGTGGCGATCTGGGTCTTGTCGCC
>SXGT01598454.1_pt1 | contig 10275 bp, 11 predicted proteins | sample 3176221 | NCBI WGS metagenome assembly SXGT01 (sample SAMN11356862, study PRJNA531348) | freshwater metagenome | isolation source: freshwater sample F1-120 | place: China: Fuxian Lake, Yuxi | collected 2017-12-25
TCGCGGAACAGATCCGGGTTCACGGCACTGTTGATCGTGTCGATGCTGACCGGGTCGCCGTTCGGCACCGTCGCGCAGTTCTGGCCGTTCACGTAGAACGCGAACACGTCGTTGAAGAGGTTGACCCACTCGAGGTATTCGTCGGAGGCGAAGGTATAGGTGAAGTAGACGATGCTCGCGGTCGGCACGAAGTCGAACTCCAGCTTCGCGGCGTCGAACGTGATCGGGTTGACCGTCTGGCTGTTCGCGATCAACGCGTTGAGGTCCGCGTCGTCGGGGCCGGCCATGTCGCCGGTGATCCCGTCGGATTTGTTGGGCCCGACGACATCGGCGATGTTGCCCGAGGAGAAGATCACGCCGTCGTTGAACGACACGACCGCGGGGTCGACGAGGTGGATGAGACCCGCCTGGGCATTCGCGCCCGTGTAGACGACGTTCGACACCGAGACGCCCGGGCCGACCAGCGTGGCGGCGAGCGAGTCGGGGCTCATCCCGACCGCGCTCAGGTCGGTGGTGACCAACCCGTTGCCGACCGTTGCCAATGCCGCTCCCGCAGGAACGGGCATCGCCGCGAGTCCGATCCCCGCCGCCAACGCGCCGACCAACAGCGACTTCACAACCCGATTCATTGCGACTCCTCGTAGGTAGGAGCCCATAGTGCCTGCCTCGTTCGGGGCGAATAGGGCCCGAAGTCCTACGCGGAACAGAGTTGGCCGCGTCTTGGATCACCCTTCGACAAACCCACCATCGCGAGCGCGCCGAAGGGGTCGCGAGCGCGGCGCTACGACTTGGACGGTTGCCGGTCAGAGCTTCGGGCGCCACATGCCGTGTTGGTCGCGGAACGGCTTGGGCGACGCCGGGTGCGCGAGGGGATACCAGGTGGCGGCGTGGCCCTCGAGCTCGATCGGGACACGCCGGCCGTAGGTGCCGCGGACGGCTTCGAGCTTCTTGGGTGCGTCGGCGGGCACGTCGGCGAGGTCACGGACGACTCGCAGCGCGGCATTGCCGAGCGTCACGACGATGGTCGGCTGCGCGGCGACGATCGCATCGGTCAGTCGCTGCGCATGGTCGGCGAGCGCGACGCGGACGATGTCGCCCTCGCTGGGGTGCGCCGCGAGTACCGGCTGGTCGAGCCCGATCGAGTCGGCGAACGGCGCGAAGCGCTCGGCGAGTGCCTCGGCGACGCCGATGCTCGCGTGGTAGCGATCGATACAATCAGTGATCCAGGCATCGGATCGCTTCGTCGCGAAGCGGGCGAGCACCTCCCGCTCGACCCACACCCCCGAGGATCCGTTGAGGTGACCGACGGGCTCGGCCTCACCCCAGGCGGCGACGAAACCGACGGTCGCCTTCCACCCGGCGATGCGCTCGGCCTCGTCGCCACCCGTCCAGAACGGTTCGGGTTCGTCGTCGACGGGAATCGCGCGGATCGCGCCGCCCGGCGCGCCCGCGGGCGGCGTCCAACGGACGTGCAGCGCGCTCGGGTACGCGCCGAGCACGAACAAGGGACGCGGCCCGGTCACATCGAGCGCACACGAGGTAACGGGCCGGCCGAAGGGATAACGATCGTCGCTCATCGACCGACGGTAGTGCCCTCGGGTGGCGGGTTCACGACCGACGGATCGTGTTGCCGAACAGCGCGGCGGTCGCGGCGACGATCACGAGGGCGAGCACCATCGGCAACGCGCAACCGCTGCGGTACGACAAGCCCGGCGCGACCCGAACCGATCGTCGGCCGCGGCTGTTCCACGTCATCGGTCCGGCGCGCACGCTGCCACTCGCGCCGCGCTTCGAGAGGTTGATCCAACTGTTCTTGCCGACACGAATGCGTCGACGGTATTGCCAGCCCACAGATCCCACTCCCCCGCCACCCGGCCCGGCCAGACGGCTCGCCGACACTACGCCGCCCGCCCATCTCGTGTGCCGCGCATCGCCGTGTCCCACCACGGGTGCATGGTGACGACATGCAACAACCAGCGTGGGTTCACCGGTTCCGTCGTCTCGTCCGCCGGCACGGGCGCCGCCCCGACCAACGCGGCGGCGAACGCCGCCCGCTCCACCACTCGGTGTCGTCGTGTTCGGAGTACGAGCGCTGCCCACGTCGATACCGCTACGGCTACGTGGATCGTCTGGCCGCAGACCGCCTCGCGCCTGCAGCTTGGCGATGCGGCACCGCGCTACATCGTGGCCTCGAGGTTGCCTACCAAGGCGTCATGCAGGGTGACACGAGCGCCGCGGCGATGGTTGCCGCCCGCAACGCGCTCGAGCGATCGTGGGCCGACGAGCAACTCCCGACGGCCGACGGTTGGCTCGATCGTTCGCAGGCGATGCTCGAACAGACGTTGCGCAACGATCGGCTCGGAGTCGAGACGGTCCTCGGGGTCGAGGTCGGCTTCCGCGACGAGTACGAGGGGCTCCCGTTCGCCGGCTACGCCGATCTCGTCTTGCAGCGCGGTCCGGGTGTCATCGAGATCGTCGACCACAAGATCACCCGGTCGGCGCACACGAGCGCGCAACTTCACGACGATCGCCAACTCAACCTGTACGGCTGGTTCGCGCAACGTCGCTGGCCCGACACGCGCACCGTGTTCGCCACCCAGCACTATCCGCCGCTCGACGCGGCAGTCACGGTCCGTCTGTCCGACGCGTCGATGCATGCCGCGCTGACCTCCCTCGCTGCGACAGCGCGAAATGCGTCATCCGACACCGCCTACGAACCGCGCGTCGGTCCGGAGTGCGAGAGCTGCCAATGGATCGACCGCTGCCCGGCGTGGAGCGACCGCGCGGCCGAGAATCGGGTGGCGGTGCGCGGTCAGGTATGACCGGAGCGCTCGACGATCGCTAACCTCCCCGCTTCGCCATCCTTTGGGGGGACCGCGTGGGGGACGCAGCACGGGACGCGATCGAGCGGCAATTGCGGCTCGCGTTCTACTTGTCGAAGCACCGCAGCTTCACGCTGTCGCAGACGACCGCCGACGTCCCCGGCTACGGCGAGATCGACCGCGATGAAGAGGGTCGAGTCGACCCTCGCACCACGTCGGGCGAGGCGGCGCGCCGCAAGTTCAACCGCGACCTGACCGACCTCGATGAGCGTTTCGGCATCGAGACCAAGTTCTCGGCGGAGGCCAACGCCTACACCGCTGCTCCGCCATTCTTCAGCCCTCGGGAGCGTCAGGTCTTGCTGAGCGCGATGGCCCTCGTGCAGGTTGCCGGCATCGACCCCGAGAGCAGCGAGTTCCAACAACTCGGCCATGCGCTCGACGACGCCGGTCGCAGGGTCGTGATCACGGTGCACGAACACATCCGCGCCATCCGCGCGGCGATGGCCGAGGGGCATCCGATCCGGTTCCGCTATCACGGTCGCGACCGCGTCTTGGAGACCTGGGTGATCGGCCAATGGCGCAACAACTGGTACCTCGTCGGCCGCGAGATCGGCCCCGATGATCGTCGCGTGTTTCGCCTCGACCGGATCGAAGCTGGTGACCCGGCGGTGGAGATGCTTACAGACCAGCGCTACGAGATCCCGAGCGATGTCGAACCGCGCGACGAGTTGCGTCTCGATCCCAACGATTGGGGTCACGACCCACCGGTGCACGCGACGATCGACGTGCACCCCGAACACGCGCAGCGGTTCCGCGACGATGTCGGCGGCAACATCGTCAAGGGCGACGGCGACTGGGTTCGCATCGAACTGTTGGTGCGCGACTACGAGTCGTTCCGCGATCGCGTCTTGCGGATGGGGACCTACGCGAAGGTGCACGGACCGCCCGAGATGGTGACGCGCGTGCGCGAGTGGCTCGTCCAGACGATCGCGTCCGCTTGATGGCCGCGCTCAACGCCGCGACACGGTTCGCGATCATCGGCGACGCGCTCACGCATGCAGAGGAAGAGGGTGGCGTCTCGCTCAACGAGCTCGCGGCGACGCATGGCGTCACCCTCGAGACGCTGAAGGACATCCTCGAACCGATCCTCTACCTCGAGTTCCGCGACGCGGCAGGCGACCTCGTCGACGGAACCCGCAACTACCTCGTCACCGAATCCGACTACCTCACGGTCACCGAACAGCATTGGCTCGGCGTCGCGCGGTCCAAGGCTCCGGATCCCGAACACGCATTGCGCATGATGATCGCGGCGATGATCGCGAAGACCGTGCTTCCCGAGACGGCCGGGCTCGACGGAGCGCTCGGCAAGCTCGCTTCGATCGTCGCCGCGCCGATCGTGATCGAGTCGAGTCGGCCCAAGTTCACGGAACTCTGTGAGCAGGCGCTCGCCAATCGGTGCACGATCGCGTTCGCATACTTCTCCGAGTCCAGCGCGCAACGGCACGAGTGGGTGATCGAGCCCGGGTTCGTCGGCTCCAACTGGGGTCGTTGGTATCTGATCGGACATCGCGCCGGGTCGAGTGAGGTCCGCACCTTTCGGATCGATCGGATCATCGAAGCGCGGATCACCGACGACACGTGCGTCCCCGACCTGTCGATCACGCTGCCCGATCACTGGGACCTCGACGAGTACCGCCGGTCGGTGCGACTGCGACTCCCCCGCCGCGCGCTCGATCGGATCCCGACGCCGGTTCAGTTCGACATCGTCGACGACGGCGGCGCCGACATCGTGACCGCCGACATCGAGGTGATCGGCAACCAGCGATTCACCGACCTGCTCGTGCTGCTCGGGCCCGAGGCCGAGATCATCGGCTCGCCCGAAGCCGAGACGCTCCGACGCGCCCAAGCCGAACGGATCCTCTCGAACTACACGTGACGATTGACTGGTATTCCAGTCATATGAGTGTTGTTTCGTTCGGTGCTGTGGCGCTTCGGTGTCCCACCCGGGTGCGATCCTGGTGCTCCCCGAACGGGAGCGCGACCACCATGATCGAGACCACTCCTCACTCGCCTGCAACCCCCGCCGAGCTGCACCAGGCACTCTGCGAGTCGTTCGTCGGCATCGGCATGCCGGAACGGCCGGCGCCCAAGCGAACATCCACGGTGTTGCGCCGACTGCACGACGACGCCGGCGAGCGCGTCGCCGACATGCTGACCGAGCTCGGGCTCGATGGTTCGTCGACTCCGGATCCGGCGCGCGCCACCGCCTTGATCGCGTTGCTCGTCGATGTCAGCGCGCTCGGCGACGACGCGCGCGACGCCGTAGCGCTCGACGATGCGATCGCATCCTTCCGGCGGCTCGCCGGAGCGGTCACCGAATCGACGGAACAAGCCGGCCGCCTGATCGGCGCGGTCGTCGACGAACTCATGCCGTCGGCATTGTCGTGGTGGAGGTTCCAGGTCGAGCTCGAAGTGCCGGGGGCGTCCGAGCGCACCGAGATCGTCCGGTCGGTATGGAGCGAGCTCGCGGCGCGTGGCGTCGCGTCGGTGGGCGAGGTGCTGATCGAGGTGAGCATCGAACAGGCGATGATCCTGCGACACCGGCCCGATCTCCGCGGCTCGCTCGCGCTCGTCGAACGCATCGAGGGGTGGCTCGCGCAGCGCGACGACCGACACGAACAACTGTTGAAGGCACGCTTCCACTGGATGATCGGCGCCGAAGGGCTCGCGGAGTTCGACCGCATCGCCGAACGACTCGACCGGTGGGCGTTGATCGCGGAATGCGACGCCGCGTTCGGACCGACCCACCAGATCGGCGTCGAACTGCGGCTCATCGCCGCGGAAGCAGCCGCCGAACACGACCGCCCCGACGAAGCGCTCGCGTTGCTGCGCGACACGTTGTGGCAATGCGAATGCGACCGCGGACCGACCGACGACCTGACCAACCGGGTCCGTCGGGCGACCACGGTGCAGCTCGCGATGAACGACGAAGTCGACGAAGCGTTGGTGTTCGCGCGCTTCGCCGTCGCGAATCTGGAACCGCGCCGCGAGATGGTTCCGCGCCCATTCGTGAGCGCGGTCGAAGATGCTGCGAGTCTGCTGCGCAGCGCCGAGCGGTTCGACGAGTGCAACGTACTCGCACGGCGCTGGTATCCGTTCGCGTGCGACTACCTCGGCCCGCGCGACGACCTCACCACCGGCCTGGAGTATCTCGCCGAGTGCAGGGACTGACCGACCGACGACCCCGTGTTCGGTCAGATGATCGATCGGAACGTCAGGTTGATCCGGGGCGCGACGGGCTTCGACGTCTTGGGGACCTGGTGCAGCCAATGCGCCTGCGTTGGGCCGCGCATGACGACGAGGCCGCCATGCGCGAGCGCGAGCTCGTGCTGCAGGGTTCGCTCATTCCGGTGGCGGAGCTGGAACCTGCGCGTCGCGCCGAAGCTCACCGACGCGATCACCGGTTCGGGGCCGAGTTCGGGTTCGTCGTCGGCGTGCCAGGCCACGCCGTCGCGACCGTCGCGGTAGAGGTTCAGTAACACGCTGTTGAACCGTTGGTCGCACTCGCGCTCGATGCGTTCGCGGATCGTCGTCAACGCAGGGGTCCACGGCCGTGGCTGCATCGAGATGTTGGAGTACCGGTAGGTCTTGCCGGCATCGCCGTACCAGGCGTTGAGCCGCGGGATCGGCGACGTCTTGCCGTACATCGTGATCGAGTCGTGCCGCCACACGATGGTCTCACCGAGGTCGTGCAGCAGCGCGTCGCTCTCGGCGACGTCGAAGAAGCCCGGGACGTGCGTCACATCGGCGTCGCGCAGCTCGAGCCGCCGGCCTGCAAACAACTCGCCGGTGAACGTCGCTTCGCCGCTCGCGGTCACACTGCCCTCCCCCACCTACGCCCTCGCCACGGCCGCCCGGATCGTACCGAGAGTGTCGCCCCGGCCGTCCCACACGATTACGGCGGGCTACCCGGGGTGATCTGACACCCAGAGCACGGGCAATTTGCTCCCTAGCTCCGGGGTAGCGCGAAGTGCCGGTACGCCCTACCGGATCCGGTAGACGTCGGATCGGTGTTCGATCCGGACCACACGAACGGTGTGTTCGGCGACGACGACGCGGTAGACGATCCGGGACGCGCCGCGACGCGCCGAGTGGTAGCCGGCGAGTTCGCGGAGCAGGGGTTTGCCGACCCGCTCGGGTTCGCTCTGCAGTGGCCCGACCATGAACCCGACGATCGCGGTGGCGACACCCCGAGGGAGCCTTGCGAGGGATCGCTCGGCAGACGGCGCGACCTCGAGTCGCCAGGTCATCGATTCAGGTACTTGGCGCGCAGTTCGTCGGCGGTGAGGGCCTTGCCCTTGTCGATCTCGGTCTCGGCCTTGCGGATCGCGCGCACCGCGGCCGGATTCGAGAGGATCTCGATCGTCTCCTCGAGCGACTCGAGGTCGTCGGGCGAGAGGATGACCGCCGCCGGTCGACCGTTGCGTGTGAGTACGACCCGATCGTGCCGAGCTTCGACGCCATCGACGATCTCCGACAGTCGCTTCTTGATCTCCGAGAGTGGGAGCGTCACATCAGTCATGACCAGGATTGTAGTCAGCCGACGCCGAGGCTCTCGTTGTAGGCCTCGATCGCGTCGGTGGCGCGCGACTCGGCGTCGTCGATGGCGGTCTTCGGATCGGTGCCTTCGAGCATCGCCGACAGTCCGGCCTTCACCGCGTCGCGCACACCCTGGTAGTCGCCGATCCGCGAACCGACCGTCGCATCCGACGACGGTCCCGACACGAGTTGGTCGTACCCGGCTCGGAAGATCGGCTCCTGCTCCCACTTCTCGACGAGCGCCGCTTGCGTGGTCGCGTCTTCGCGAACCGGCGCGTATCCGCCTTCGACCGCGAGCGCGGCCTGTTGCTCCGCGGAGCTCAGGTACTCGATGAACGTCCACGCCGCGCCGCGTTCGGCGGGATCGGAGGCGTTCGGGATCCAGAGCGCTCCGTCGCCGACGGGGACCCCACCGCCTTCGGTGAGCGCGGGGAGCGGCGCGGTGGCGATCTTGACGCCCGGGTACTGACCCGACTCGAGGACCGACCGCACGATGCCGAGCACACCCGATGCCTCGAACGCCATCGCGGCGTCGCCAGTGCCGACGGCGAGCATGTGGTCGAAGTTGTTCGGTTGCCCGCCCGTGTTCAACGCGAGTCCGTCGTCGACCATGTCGGCCCACCATTGCCAGATCGCCGTGCCTTCGTCGCCGGCAAAGGCCGCCGCAGTCGCGCGTTCGGACTGGCCGTTGCCGTTGTTCACGTACAGCCCACCGCTCTTGGCGAGCAGGAACTCGAACACGTAGGGCTCGACTCGCAGCGCGATGCCGTGGTCGGCGGCGCCCGAGTCGACGATCTGCTGCGCGTACTCGCGCACTTCGGCGAGCGTTCGTGGCGGCTTCGCCGGATCGAGCCCGGCCGCCTCGAACTTCGCGGTGTCGTAGATGAGTACCGGGTTCGAGATCGCCCAGGGCATCGAGGCGAGGACGTCGCCGTCGGAGTAGTAGGCGAGGGGGCGCGGCAGGAACGTCGACAGGTCGAAGTCGACCGCGTCGACGCAGGCCTGGAGCGGGACGGTCGACTGGCTGTCGAGCATCACCTGCACGGCCGTCTCCTCGAGTTGCACGAGGTCGGGGAGATCGCCGCTGCTCAGACCGGCGCGGTACTTCGTGAGCGCCTCCGGGTACGACGGGATGTCGATGAGCTTGACGTGCACGTCGCCCTGCGCGGCGTTGAACTCGGTGACGACAGATTCGAGCCAGTCCTTGTTGGTGCGCGCCATCGTGTGCCAGAACGTGATGTCGACCGGCTTGTCGGCGGCCGCGAACTCCTCGAGCCCGCACTCGGCCGGGTCGACCAGCGGCTCGGTGCCGCTCTTGGTCGTGGTGCTCACGCTGTCGCCGGACCCGCCCCCGCAGGCCGCGGCAATCCACACCGAGACACCCAACACCACTGCGCCACGAACCTTCTTCATCCGCGGACGGTACCGCCGCAGCCGGCGCCGCGGGCAGGGCAACTCAGGCCTCTCCCGTGGGCCGAAGGACCCGAGCCCGTGCCGCCGGGCGCGTGCAAGTCAGCCCTTCACCGCACCCGCCGTAAGACCCCGCACGAGCTGCTTCTGGAACACGATGAGCAGGATCAGGAGCGGGAGGACCGCGAGCACGGTGCCCGCGAAGGTCACGTTGAACCGATCGATGCTGACCCGGCTGAGCTGGCGGAGGCCGATCTGCACGGTGCGGAGCCGGTCGTCCTTCGTCACGAGCAACGGCCAGAGATACTGGTTCCACGCACCGAAGAACGAGAAGAGCGACAAGGCCGCGATCGTCGGCCGCGACAACGGCACGGCGACGCGGAGCATGAAGCGCCAATGCCCGTACCCGTCGAGGGCCGCGGCGTCGCGGAGATCGCGCGGCAACGCCATGAACGACTGCCGCACGAGGAACGCGCCGAAGCCCGTGGCGAGGAACGGCACGACGAGCGCGCCGTAGGTGTCGTAACCGGCGAGCGGCCCGAGGATCGGCACGCTGCGAACGTCGGCGACGGTCTGGACGTTCGTGAGGAACGTGACCTCGAGCGGCACCATCATCGTCGCGAGGAACGTGACGAACAGCGTCCGCTTCAGGGGGAACTCGAGGTAGGCGAACGCGTACGCAGCGAACACCGACGTGACGACCTGCGCGACGACGGTGAGCGTCGTCACGAGCGCCGTGTTGAACAGGTAGCGACCGAAATGCCCTTCGCTCCATGCGTCGGCGTAGGTCCCCCACTGCGGATCGGTCGGGAACAACGTTGGTGGTCGCGCCGCGATGAGGTCGGCGCGGAGCAGCGAGTTCACGATGGTGACGTAGATCGGGAAGAGCACGACGAGCGCGAGCGCGCTCAGCCACACATATCGATTGAGCATCGAGGCGCGGCGGGCCCACGGCCCCGAACCGAAGATCGAGACGGCCACCAACACGACGACGAGCCCGCCGATCCACGCCGCCGCGACGAGCGTCGTGCGAAAGCCGGGTGCCATCGCAGCCAGCACCGGGAGGTGAACAACGGCGTCAGCTCCCATAGGTGACCCGTCGCTCGAGGACGCGAATCTGGATCAACGTCAAGACGAATGTGATCACGAACAACGCGATCGCGAGTACCGCCGCCTTGCCCTCGTTCGCCTGCTGGAACGTCGCCCGGTAGATCGCGTAGACGAGCACGTTCGTCTCGTCGCGCGGCGGGCCACCCTGGGTGAGGAGGTCGATCTGGCCGAACGACTGGAACGCGATGATGCCGCCGACCACCCCGGCGAAGAACAGGGTGGGTGAGAGCATCGGAATGGTCACGCGGCGAAATCGCGTCCACGACCCTGCGCCGTCGACGGCTGCCGCGTCGAGCAACTCGTCGGAGACCGACTGGAGACCCGACGACATCAA
>SXGT01867723.1_pt1 | contig 10273 bp, 3 predicted proteins | sample 3176221 | NCBI WGS metagenome assembly SXGT01 (sample SAMN11356862, study PRJNA531348) | freshwater metagenome | isolation source: freshwater sample F1-120 | place: China: Fuxian Lake, Yuxi | collected 2017-12-25
ATGGGAGTGCTGCTGCTGACCAGCGCGCTCGAGCGGCGCCGGCCGGCGCGCGGCACGCTGCTCGGCATCGCCGTCGCCCTGCTCGGCGCCGTCGTCGTGCTGCAGCCGTGGGACTCGGGTCCGGCGGCCGCCCGCATCCGCGGCGGCGATCTGCTGCTGCTGGTGGCCGTGGTGGCGTGGGCCTTCTGCACGGTGGCGACGCGCGCGCTGTCGCGCCGCCACGATCCGCGCGCGGTCACGGCGTGGACGCTGATCCTCGGCGCGATGGCCACCATGCCGATCGGCGCGGCGCAGCTGAAGCAGACCGACTGGGCGGCGATCCCGGCCGGCGGCTGGATCGGGCTGCTCTGGATGATCGTGGTCACCAGCGTGGTGATGAACCTGCTCTGGAGCCAGCTGCTGAAGCACCTCCACCCGGTGGAGGTCGCGGTCTGCATGAACGCGCAGCCGCCGGCGACCGCCGCGCTGCAGTCGGCGCTGGCCGTCGCCGCCCCGGCGTGGCTCGGCGCCTCCGCCTCCGCCCCGCTCGGCTGGCCATTCTGGGGCGGCCTCGGCCTGGTGCTGGCCGGCGTCGTCGCGGTGCAGCGCTCGCGCTGATTCCTCCCGCAGAGCCCACTCCGCGCCGGCCGGCTCCTCGGGCGCATGCAGGTGGTCGGTGGAGCGCCTCACCCGTTCCTTGGATAACTCGATGGGGCCAGAGCGTTCGCACACTCGAGGAGAAATCCGCAGCGGGTCCGATCGAAGCGAGGCGGGTGCATCGGAGGGAGGCCGTCGGGCGACCGGAGACACACCCGGCGGCAGTGGCGGACAGGGTCGCTTCTCCGCGGCCCGGTATTCGAGGCACTCGTCGAAGACCATCGCGATATCGCTGCCGAGCGGCGCCTGGAGTTCCGTCGAGCGATCGGGCGACAGCTCCATCGGCTGGCCGCCCTTCTCGAACTCGAAGGTGACGCCGCGCTCGTCGACGCGCGCATTCGGCAGCGAGAAGACCTGGAACCCGCCGCTGTCGGCGAGGATCGGCCCGCTCCAGCCCATGAAGCGATGCAGCCCGCCGAGCTTCGCGATCTTGTCGGCGCCGGGCGCCAGCGCCAGGTGGTTGGTATTGCCGAGGATGATCCCGGCGCCGGTGGCCGCCACCTGATCGGTCGACACGCCGTTCACCGCCGCCGACGTTCCGGCCGGCATGAAGTTCCGCGTCTCGACGACACCAGTCGGCAGTGTCAGCGCGCCGCGGCGGGCGCCGGTCGGATCGGTGGTGCGGAGGCGGAAGGGGTTCAGCATCGGGTGGACGTAGCGGGGTGCTGGGTGCAACCCGGGACGGGTGTCGAGCGATGGTCGCGTGACCAGGCCACCACACGAGTCGGAGCAGCGATGGACTGCGGGTGATTTCTCGTCTTGACCGCCGGGTCGAAGCGAGCTAGCTCATGGGCCGACCGATCGATCCGCATGAGAGGGACTGCTTGCCCTCGAATCGGTGAAGGGACGCTGCCACTCCGAGTCGTACCGAGCCGCCGCACTGTGAAGTGCAGTGGTTCAATGGGGAGGGCGAGTCGATGAGCCGTTACGAGCCGTTCGCAGCTGGAACGCGGGTTGCCGGGGGGGCTCCGCCGACGATCGCGGCACCGCTCTCGCTCGTAATTCCGCGGAGTCGCGAGCGCCGAGGCGCGAAGTGGGTCGCAGCGGTCGCGTCGATCGCATTGGCGCCACTGGCCGCTGGCCAAGGCGTCGTCGAGGCGTACTGGGTCAACGACGGCGTGAACGACGCACATGACGTGTCGTTCGGCGAGTTCGGTCCGGATCTCGGCGGGACGATCTACTTCGAGCGCTATGGCAATGTGAGCCCGCTCAATGGGCATCTCTACGCGCGCAGCTGGATTCCCCCGCCACCGACCTTTCCGACGTTCAAGGAGTACATGTTCGAACGCTTGATGGATTTCGACCACCTCGTGGCGAACCTGAGCCCGTCCGTCGTGCCGGTCGTCGTCCTTGACCCTCGCGCCTACGGCAACCCGGGACCGCAGCCACCACCGCCGATGCGGGCGCTCGCCTGGTGGAAGAACAGCGGCGGCGCGTACCAGGAGATCCTCTACTGGCCATACAAAATCAACGGCGGATCGATGATGATCTGCATGGGTGGCAATGGCGCCGGGCAGCCGATCGGCGGTGTCCAGAAATCACTGCTCGTCTACAACTACTACAACCACCCCAGCGCCTTCGGCACCAACAAGAACCGCTACGACGACACCAATCCTGACGGATGGGCTCGCGAGTTCTCGCGAGTGCCGAGCTTCAACAACGCGCCGTTCGCGGAGTCCTTCTTCGAGGGGACCTCGTCGGCGCAGCCTTGGCTCGGTCCGAAGGAGCAGGCGATTGCGGCCGGCGACATCGTCGTTATCGTCCAGGAGAACTACGGGATGGCGATCGCCACCGCGCTCGCCCGCACCCAGGAAGCCGTCTGGTGGGCGCGCAACGTCTTTGCCGCAGCGGTCCCGGGAATCTCGCCGCCAACCGCGTTCACGATCGAAGGCGCCTACCTGCATGGCGTTTCGTTCGGCGCCGCCATGGCCGGATTCGTGGCGCTCGCTCAGCCGCAGTACTACCGAGGCGTCGTCGACTGGATCACCAGCGACCTCGGCTTCGAGCTCGGCGACTTCAGCGAGCTTCAATGGCACTTCTCCGCCGGAATCGACAACGGACCGTTCCAGGCGACGACGGACAACTTCTTCCCGGACATCTACGCGTTCGTCGACCAGCTTGGCATCCGGTTCGATCGCCCCGTCCCACCGCAGACGGGGTGGGATCTGGCAGCGTTCTCGCTCAATCGCCGGCCACTCGACGTGAAGATCCCGATCCGCGGACACATCGGCGAGCACGAACGCCAGTTTCCGGGCTCCTGGTGCGTCAACGACCCGGCGCTGTTCGCGTCGAGCGCAAGCAGCTCGATGACCCGCTACCGCAACCGGGCGCACGAAGAGGCGTTTGGCGTCGTCCCCACCGTGAATGAGTACGCGATCTTCGATGGAACCGAATGGGCCACGGCAAAGAACAGCAACCCGCCAGCGTCCTTCAACCGCATTGTCCCTCTGTCGCCAGCGCCGCTGAAGCCATACCCCGACCCCTACAATCACACTCTGCGGCCGCCGCCTTCGGGCCCGTTTGGCGGAAACGTGCTGACCCAGCTCGACGCGCGCGACGGGATGGACGGGAGCGATGCCTACCACGGCGATGGCTACCGCCACCCGGTGGGCCCCCCGGCGGTGCATCCGATCAAGTCGATCGGCCACGGCATCTATCCAGGCTACCGCGATCAGATGCGCGTCGCCGACCTCGACAACGACGGCAGGATGGAAGTCGTCTTCGGCAATCTCGATGGATACGTCCACATCCTCGAATTCGCCGGCTCTGTCGGCAATCCCGCCGACCCCTACCGCTTGATCGACGAGTGGCAAAGCCCGCGGCTCGGGCTCGGTGTCTTCGCCTGTGATGCGATGTTCAACGGTGGATTGGCGACGATGTTCTTCGCCGATTCGCGTGGGCAGATCTGGAAGATCAGTGCGACGGGACCGAACAGCTACTCCATGGGCACGCCGGCGCCTCTCGTGAGTCCGGCGACCGCGAATCAGTTCATCTACGACGGGTCGACGCCGACGTTGTTGGTCGCGGATTTCGATGGAGGAGTCGCCGGCGCAGAGGTCATCGTAATGAATCGGTTCTTCGACTGGTCGTTGTTCAGGGCGAGCAATGGGGCGCCGGTCGGGAGTCTGGTGGATGGGCGTATGCAGCGAAGCACCCGAATCAATGGGCCGACGGATGCGTTTGTCATTGAGAGCTCGGATGGCGATTCGCCGAAGGAGATACTGCTGAGTTCGACCAATGGCGGCGTATGGCTACTGAATCGAAGCGCTGACGCCACCGGTACGTGGATCTGGAAAACTCCTGAACCTGTGATTGCACCATCGACCTGTTCTCGCGACAAGGTCGTGCCCTGCTACTTCAATGGTGGCACGGTTCCGAGCCATCTGCTGTCGTTCTGCACCGACGACGATCGCTATGACGCTCCGCCGCCTCCAGGTGCGGCATCGGGCCCGGGAATCATCGAGCTGTTCGAGATCTCGTTCAACCCGATCGTCGTGACGAAGAAGGCGGAGACCGACGGCGGCGCCGACTCGTTCGCCTGGATCGACAAGCCAAAGGCATCGTCTTCCACTGCGATGTTCGCAACGAACGGCGGGAACAATCGAGTCTCGACCTACTGGATCAACCTCGCCGCCGCGGGTGGTCCCGGCGTCGTTCAACTCAACTCGATCGACCTTGCGCTGGTCGATCGCGAGCCCGAGGGGAAGTTCTCCGATCGCGTCACTTCGCTTGACTGCGCGCTCCTCCAGGGGCCGTCCGGGCCGCCGGCGAAGCAGCTCGTCTACTGCACGTCCAAGGGCCGGATCCACGTCATCAGCACGGATCTCGATCCAGGGACTCTGCGTGATTCGAGTCAGGAGTTCAGCTCGGGGTTCTCACCCGTGCCGCCGACCGAGAATCCCTACGAAGCATGGCGGCTTTGGCCGTCGAGCAGGAGTCTCTCCCAGGCAGCGGCATGCGACTTGGTGCAGCCACGCGATTCCTCGGGAGTCCTGATCCCGCATCAGGGCAACTTCTACTTCGCGGAGTACACGGTCCCGGCGTTCCGGCAGGAGAACAGTGGCGGATTCGATCGGCCGCGGTACCGCGTCGGGCGGATCGGGATCGGGACGGCTGCGGGCGGCAAGAACGAGTGGGAACCGTTCGTCGCGCGGCCGGAGAGTGGAATCGATTGGGAAGGGCTAGCTCCCCAGTGGACTCGGGCGCTCAGTGTGGACGACTTCATCAACGCGACGACGGGAGCGATCACGCCCGATGGCAACCTCGAATTCCGGGTCTTCACGGAGACCGGCGTTGCGTTCGTGGATCCCGATGTCGGCGATGGAGAGTTCCCCGTCCCCGGCGTGCGCGAGTTCCAGACTTCGTCGAACATGCCAAAGTCCCTCGGCGGCGCGGACAAGTGGATTGCCGCCCAGAGCTTGGAATACACCTCCCGCCAACAGTTCGGCGGACGTGTCTTCGAGGTGCTCTCAAACCGTCGAAAGGGGGACTACTGGCACCTCTCCTTCATGTCGCCGCCGCCCGACCCGACGAACTACTTCTTCGACAACGGAGGGGGGGCATCCAGGGCGTCCGGTTGGTGGTATCCACGCGTCGGCAGCGCGATCGTTGATGACCAGATCTCCTCGAACTGCCAGTCAGCGCACGAGCTGAGCCTCGGCACGTCGATGAAGATCGGGATGATCCGGACAAGTTCGATGGCTACCGAGACGACGGCGCACGTCATCGTCGGAATCACCTGCGGCTACGTCTACGCCATCGAGCCCCTCGGAGTCCGGCCAGTCCCAAACCAGTTGGGTGGAATCACGTCGGAACTGCGCCACCTGTCTACTCATCTCGGGACGTTCGTCATCGGATTGGACGCAGATGACCTCGACGGTGACGAGTCGAACGGCGACGTCGACGACGAGATCGTCTGTGGCACGTGGCTGGACACTGGCACGTTCACCGACTGGAACCAGACGCCTCCGGATCTGAGCAAGAACCGGGCGCATCTCTACATCCTCGACCCGAATGTCCTGGCGAGCGGACCAGCATTCCTGACCCAGGCCGAGGTGCTGGACGGCGATGATCTTGCCGGCCCTGGTCTCGGGATCAGCTCTGGCGTGACGGGCGTCAAGATCGACGACGTCGACGGGGATGGGGACAGTGAGATCTGGTGCAGCGACGCGACGGGGTACCTCTACCTCTTCGCGAAGGACGACAGCGAGGTCTGGCATTGCGTTTACCGATCGGACGACCTCTGCGCCTATCCCGGCTTCTACAACAACCTACACCCGATCAAGGGTGAAGACGGCGAGACAATGAAGTTGGCAGTGCAGTCGCCGGGGTACTTCTTCGTGTTCGCTGTCGACTCCGACGCGATCACGGCGGACTGGTGGAATCAGCCATGATAAGCAGATGCAGGCAGTCGCTGTCGATCGTGTGCCTCGTTGCGCTGTCATCTCCAATGTCCGCGCAGCAGCTGATCTGGCAAGTCGAGGCGGCGAAGCCCGAAGACCAGCTGCTCAATGCGAGCGTGGGTCCGGACGATGACGGCGATGGGATCGCCGAGCTCCTGCTTGGATACGCGGGGGAGGTGTGCGACAGTGCGTCGTCGGGTGTTGTTCGGGAGTTCTCGACAGTATCGGGCCAGTTGGAGCAGTGGTGCGGCATGAGCCGCGATGGGTATTTCGGCGCACCGGTACGCTGGATGGATGACATCGATGGCGGAGGCGAAGCTGATTTCGCCGTCGCCGAGCCCTTCTACAACGCGCCGAGCGTCGGATACGGAGTCGGTCGCATTCAAGTGTATTCGGGCGAGACGGGCGCGCTCATCTACGAAGTGGTCGGGACGAAGAACGATGGGTTCTTTGGAGGCTTCTCAGTTTGCGGCGATGTCGATGGCGACGGACTCCGCGACCTTCTGGTGGGCCTTCCGCGTTACGGACCGAACTACGAGGGCGAGGTCTGGGTGGTGGCCGGGGCCGATGGGGCCCTGCTACGCGTCCATCTTGGCACGAACTCGGACATGGCGCTCGGTTGGATGACGGTTGGGCTCGGCGATGTCGATGGTGACGGGGTCGACGACTACGCATTCTCAGCAATCAACTGGCAGGTTGACGTTTGCTCCGGAAGCACGGGTGCACTGATCCAGCGAATCAAGGATGCAACCGCCGGCAACTTCGGTCTCTGGATCGCTCGTTGCGATGATGTTGACGGGGATGGCCTTGCGGACATTCTGATCTCTCACATGGAGTCGGTGGGCGATGGCGCGGTGGACGCCTACTCGGTCAGCACCGGCGTGCGGATCTGGTCGGTCAGAGGGCTCTCGAAAGTCGAGTACTTCGGGCTGAGGACCCTCGAAGTGGGCGACCAGAATGCCGACGGCATCAGGGATTTCCTCTTCTATGCCAGTGAGGACAAGCACGACGGGCGCAGCGCCGGACGCGTCGATCTCATCTCCGGCGCAAATCGACGTGCCCTGTTCCGCTTCTATCCGAACGCGAAGGGCGCGCGGTATTATGGTCAGCTTCTGGCTCCTGGCGCCGACTTCAATGCCGACGGAATCGAAGACCTCGTGATCGGCATGCCCGACGGAGGCGCATTGTCGAAGGACGCCGGCGTCGTGCAGATCCGTGCCGGCAATGACCTCTGGCTCCAGGCTGACCCGATCGCGCCGGTCGACGGCGACACGGTGATCGTCGACCTGCGCGGCGCGCCGGCTGGCCAGCTCGGCCTGATCGCGCTAATCGCGATCGATGGAACTCCGGTCTTCGAGACCCTACTGCTTGCCCCGTTCGACACCAACGGCGAGTTGCAGCTCTGCGCCGACGTCGACGCCTCGGTCTCCGGGATGGAGTTCACGGTGATGGGTTACGCCCAGAACCCGAAGGGTCGTGGCCCGCTTGTGGACGCCAGCCCGTTCGTCGTCTCGGTGAAGTGATCGATGGGGCGCGGTGATCGAATGGAAGAAGACGACCGCTCAGCAGGGACCGATCCGCCACTCCACGGGAGTTCTGACATGAACGCAACCGTCCTGACGATTCCTGCTGACGCGCATCGCAGTCGGGCGCTACGCGAGCAGATGCGCGCCGCTTTCGACTACGCCCCGGTCCTCGACACAGCCGTACAGCACTACGGCCTCGACCGCGCCACCGCCGCCGACCTCTTCGACGGCCTCCTCCAGTGGCTTTCCGCGATCCCCTTCGCGCGACCGGGCCAGCCGATCCAGCAGGTCGAGGCGATCGACCGCCTCTGGCACGCCTTCGTGCTGAACACGAAGCTCTACCGCGGTTTCTGCGATCGGTTCTTCGGCCGCTACATCGACCACGATCCCCTCGATCGGCAGCACGCGGAATTGTCGAAGAAGCAGTACGCCCGCTTCACGCTGACCACTCTCGAGGCGGAGTTCGGGGCGGAGCTGCATCCCGCCTTCCGCGACCTGACTCAGCGTGTCGGCTGCTGCTTCGGCCAGTGCGACGACGCCATCGTGCCGCGCTGACAGTCACTCGTGGCGCTGCAGCGCTCCGCGGTCGATGCGGCCGCCGCGCCGCGAGGGCCACCAGGCGGCGATCAGCGCGATCGCCACCGCCGCGGCGAAGGGCGCCAGCGCGCGTCCGGGCGAGAACCACCAGCGCAGCTCGAGTCGGCTGATGACGCGCACCGCGTCGAGCACCAGCTTGCTGACCGGCGCCGCCAGCAGCGCGGCCAGCACGCCGCCGACCACGCCGATCGCCAGCGCCTCGGCCAGCAGCATCCGGCCGACCTGCCGTCCGGTCAGCCCGATGGTGCGCAGCAGCGCGATCTCGCGGCGCCGCTCGAGCAGCGCGATCGCCAGCGAGTTGAGCAGCCCGACCGTCGCCAGCGCCGCGGTGCTCCAGAGGATCACGTCGAAGACGTGGAAGTCGCGCCGCCCGTCGGCGAGGTAGAAGCGCTTCACCGTCGCCGCGCTGCGGATCTGCCGGTCGGGCGAGGGTGGCAGCGCGGCGGCCAGCTTGCGCTCGACCGCGCCGCCGTCGGCGCCGGGCTTCAGCGTCAGCACGAAGTGGCGCCCATCGGCGTCATCGACGCAGAAGAGCTGTTCCATCCGCTGCATCTCGAGCGCGGCGAAGCTGCGGTCGTCGGGCCAGTAGCCGATGGCATCGGTCACGGCACCGACGCGGAACGGGCGCGGCCCGTCGAAGGTGGCGAGGTTCACCGTGTCGCCGGCGCGCCAGCCCATCTGGTCGGCGAGGAAGCACGACAGGAGCAGCGACTCGCCGCGCTCGAACTCGGCCACGACCGCCGGCGGGAGGCGCAGCGCCGCCGCCTCCGCCCGCAGCGCCGCGCCGTGCAGGCCGCGCAGCGGGAACGGCGTCAGCACCTCGGCCGAAGCGCAATCGATCCGCGCGACCTCGGGGAGCCCGAGCAGCCGTTCCGCCTCGGCGCGCGGCAGCGGTCGGGTGCGGACGTAGACGCGCTCTGCCATCGCCACGTCGGAGAAGCGGGCGACCTCGTCGAGGAAGCCCTGGTTCACCGCGCGCACGACGAAGACCGCGGCGACGACGACGGCGAGCCCGGTCAGCGTGCCGACGATCCGCTGGCGCGCGCCGCGCACGGCCGCCTCGGCGAGCCGCGCCTCCACCGGCAGCAGCGCGCGCAGCGGGAGGAGCGTCCACTCGACCAGCCGCTGGATCAGGCGCGGCGCCGCGATCAGCAGCAGCACGAACGCCGCCACCACCGCCGCCAGCTGGAAGATCAGCCCCTCCACCTGCGCCTGCCGCTCGCCGAGCGGCGGCGTGACCAGCGCGAAGAAGAGCGGGATCAAGAGCGGCGTGCCGAGCAGCAGGGCGACCCGCAGCTGGAAGCCCGGGTCGGCGCGGAGCGCGAGGCGGCCCGCCTTCAGCGCGTCGAGCACGGAGAGGTGGCGCGCGCGCAGCAGCGGCGCCGCCATGCCGAACAAGGCGAACAGCACGCCGAGCGCCGCCACTCCGAGCACCAGCGGCCACGGGATCTCGAGGATGCGCAGCGGCTTGCCGGCGCCGAGCGTGGTGATGCCGAGCGCCTGCATCCCGGCCACCATCCCGCTCGACAGTGCCGCGCCGATCAGCACGCCGCCGCACGCGAGCAGGAACCCCTCGAGCAGCACCGCGCGGGCGATCTCGCCGCGCGTCAACCCCAGCGCGCGCAGCAGGCCGATCTCGCGCACCCGCTCGACCAGCGCCATCGAGAAGGCGTTGTAGATCACGAACAGCCCGAGCAGCAGCGCGAGGCAGCTGGTGATGCCGAGCGACTTGCGGAACGCCTTCTGGTCGATCCGCTCGCCGATCATCGCGCCCTTCGGCTTGGCGACCGTGTAGCGCTCCTTCAGCCGCTCGGCGAGGTCCTGCCAGACCGCGCCGTCGCGCAGCCGGCCCCACCAGATGGGGTGGACATGCGTGCCGGCGTAGAACTCGGACGCCGTCTCGAACGGCAGCACCACCAGCGGCTGGTCGCCGACGCTGCCGGGCGCCAGCACGCCGACCACCGCGAACTCCATCGACGCGCCAGGAGCCGCGCCGCCCTGGCGCCCCAGGCGGATGCGCTCGCCATCGCGGCAACCCTCGCGCACCGGCACCGCCGCGCGCAGCGTCACCTTGTCGCCGAGCGCGACGCCGGTGGCCAGCGCCAGCGCCTC
>SXGT01258932.1_pt1 | contig 10272 bp, 5 predicted proteins | sample 3176221 | NCBI WGS metagenome assembly SXGT01 (sample SAMN11356862, study PRJNA531348) | freshwater metagenome | isolation source: freshwater sample F1-120 | place: China: Fuxian Lake, Yuxi | collected 2017-12-25
CGATCTGGAGATACGCGGCGCCGGCGAAGTGCTGGGCGACAACCAGAGCGGCGAGATGCAGGAAGTCGGCTTCAACCTGTTCAACGACATGCTGGCCGGTGCAGTGAAATCATTGAAGGCCGGCAAGGAGCCGGATATCGATGCGCCGATGGCGGTGACCACCGAAATCAATCTGCATCTGCCCGCGCTGCTGCCGGCGGATTACTGCGCCGATATTCACGAGCGCCTGGTGCTGTACAAGCGCCTGGCGAATTGCGACTCGACCGCGCAACTGGACGATCTGAAGGAGGAACTGATCGACCGCTTCGGCCTGCTGCCGGAACCGGCGCATACCCTGCTGGCCCTGCATCGTCTGCGCCTGGAGACCAAACCGTTCGGCATTGCCCGCCTCAGCGTCGGTCCGGATGGCGCCAACATCCAGTTCGAACCGAATCCGCCGATCGACCCGTTGAAGCTGATCAAGCTGATCCAGACCAGGCGCGAATACAAGCTCGCCGGACAGGATCGGCTGAAGATCGCGAAGGATTGCCCGACGCTGGAAAAACGGGTGCAACTGATCAAAGACCTGCTGCGCGAAATTGCCTGAGCGTCTCAGCGCCGCTGGCGTACCCGCTCGAACAGAAATCGTAGGGTGGATAAGCGCAGCGCATCCATCCTGCACATGATCAAGGCAGAGGATTTGCTTTTGGTTCACGTTTTGCTGTGGGCACGGGCCGCATTCAGGGTGACCAGCGCTTCCGGGTAATCGAAGGCTGCTACCTGGCGCTCGAAGGTTGCCGCATCGCTGCCGAGAACCGATGCCAGTCCGGCGGATCGTTCCAGTACCAGCTCGCCAACCAGTGTGTTGCCCTCCGCAAGCAGCATGGCAATGCGATCCAGCTCGGATTCGATGTCCCGCAGATTGTTCTGCCGGGGAGGCTGCGATTCCAGTTCCTGGACCGCCGCCGCGATGACTGACAGATCTTCGTCAATGGTCGCCGCCAGGCTTGCCACTACGTCATCCTGACCAGCCTGCATGGTCGTTTCCAGATCGATGACCAGCCTGCGCAAATGCTCCAGTCCCAGCATCGCCGCCGTTCCCTTGAGGGTATGCGCGATCCGCCGCGCAGTGTTCGTGTCACCCGCACTCCGTGCATGCCGGAACTCCGCCATATCGTTGGCATGAGTCGAGACAAAGGCTTGCAGCAGCCTGAGCAGAAGTTCTGTTTTACCCCGCACCGAACGCAACCCGGCCCCGACGTCCATACCGGGAATGCTCTCCAGGACGTTGACCGGCACCCGGCTTTCGGCCTTCGGCCTGATCGCTGGAGAAGACAATTTCTCCGTTCGTCCGGCTGAAACGGGCAGCCATTTCAGCAGGGTGGCATAGAGCGACTGCGGGTCCACCGGTTTTGCGACAAAATCGTTCATCCCGGCGCTCAGGCAGGCGTTGCGGTCCTCTTCAAAAGCATTTGCGGTCATCGCCAGAATCGGCCGCTCCGCCCAGCCGGGCAGCAGGCGGATCGCCCGCGTAGCTGCCAGGCCGTCCATTACCGGCATCTGCATATCCATCAGGATCAGGTCGTAAGCACCAGCCGCAGCCTTATCCAGCGCCACCCTGCCGTTTTCGGCGGTAGTCACCGCCAGGCCGGCGCCCTGCAGCAATTCCAGCGCCACCTCACTGTTGATGATGTTGTCCTCGACCAACAGCAACCGGGCGCCGGAATGATTGCGGCGCAACACCTCATCGGCATGTTCCGGTGTGCTTTCCAACTCGGCGACCATGACACCATGCCCGCGCATCAGACGCACCGTGAACCAGAACACGCTGCCCCTGCCGGGCTGGCTTTCAGCGCCGGATTCGCCCCCCATCAGACCGGCGAGGCGACGAGTGATGGTCAACCCCAAACCGGTGCCGCCGAATTTCCGGGTCGTTGAAACGTCGGCCTGGGTGAAAGCCTCGAACAGACCGGCCAGCTTCTCCTGCTCGATGCCGATGCCGGTATCTTCGACCTCGAAACGCGCGAGCAGATGTTCGCCTTCATCCTCCAGCAGTCGGGCGCGCAGGGTGATGCCGCCGGTTTCGGTGAACTTGATCGCGGTGCCTGCGTAATTGAGCAGCGCCTGGCGCAGACGGGTAACGTCGCCGCGCAGCCAGCGCGGCACATGGTCGACATCCACTGTCACACTCAGGCCCTTGCTGCGCGCCGCTTCGCCGATCATCGAGGCAACATGATCCAGTAGCGACTCCAGAGAAAAGTCGGTCTGCTCCAGCTCCATCCGTCCCGCCTCTATCTTCGACAGATCCAGGATGTCGTTGATGATGGAAAGCAGGTGCCGGGCGGCGCCGTCGATCTTGGTCAGGCGATCGGCCTGGTGCGGGCTGACATCGTCGCGGCGCAGCAGATGGGTCAGGCCAAGGATGGCGTTCATCGGGGTACGAATCTCGTGGCTCATGTTGGCCAGAAAGGCGCTCTTGGCCTGGTTGGCTGCTATCGCAGCGGCACGCGCCTCCTCCAGTTGTCGCGTGCGCTGTTCAACCAGTTCTTCCAGATGGTGGCGATGCAGAGTCAGTTCCTGCCCCATCAGCTTCTTCTCGGTGACATCTTCCTTCACCGCCACGAAATGACTGATCCGGCCATCGGGCTGGCGGATCGGCGAAATCGTGGAAATCTCGTAATAGATCTCGCCGTTCTTGCGCCGGTTGATCAACTCGCCATGCCAGGAATGCCCCTGTTTGAGTGCGGTCCACAACTCGGAAAAGGTTTCCTGCCGTGTCAGGCCGGATTGCAGGATGCGCGGGTTTTGTCCAAGCACTTCGGCGCGGGGGTAGCCGCTGTTGTGCACAAAGGCATCGTTGACATACTCGATGCGGGCGTCGGTATCGGTGATGACGATGCTCTCCGGGCTCTGATCCACCGCCAGTGAGAGCTTGCGCAACTGCTCGGCCTGGCGCAACTCGTCGGTGATATCGATGGAGAGGCCGATCAATGCCTCGGGTTCGCCCAACGTGTCGCGCTTTACCGCCTTGATGACGCGCAGGTCGTGAATCTGCCCGTCAACAAAGGGAAGCTGTTGCAGGCTGACCGTCACGCCGGGATTGTCCAGCGCCCTGGCATCCGAGGCCAGGCACTGGGGGCGGAAGGCTTCCGGCATCAGTGCCGAGTAATGCGGCGCTTCCAGAAAGCGCGTCTCGGAAATACCCATCGCCTCACAGAAGGCGCGGTTGACGAACTCCAGCTTGCCGGCGCCGTTCTGCAGCCAGATGCCGATGGGGGCGTTATCGAGGATGAGTTGCAGCCGTTCGCGTCCACGCACCAGTGCCTGCTCATCCCGCTTGCGTTCGGTAATGTCGCGATTGCTGCCGGTACGGCCGATGAACTTCCCGGTCTCGTCGTGCAGGGGTCGGCAGCGGTGGGCGATCCAGCGCAAGGTTCCGTCCCGGTGGAGGATGCGGAAATCCAGTGTGGCATCATCCTGGTCATCGTGTTTGAGATGAGCGAGATAACTCCCCAGGTCATCGGGATGCAGGATGCGTTCCATCAGCCTGGAATCGGACAGAAATTCCTCGGCCCGATAGCCCGATATCTCGAAGCAGGTCGCGGAAACATAGTTGAAGTGTTGATTCGCGTCGTGCCAGAAGATCCAGTCGCTGGCGTTGTCCGCCAACAGCCGGTACTTGGTTTCCGATTCCAGCAGCGCCGCGTGTGCCGCCTGAGCGTCCTCCATCAGGCTCAAGGCAGCCAGTCGCGCCTGACGCTGCTCCTCCAGGGCGGCAGCCTGATTTTCCTTGAGCGCCACCTCTGCGGCGAGCCGGGCGCGTCGCTCGGCCACCCTCTCCAAAGCACCGCGAATGGCCGTGGAGAGGCGAGTGAGATTGTCCTTCAGGATGAAATCGGCCAGCCCCAGGTGCAGCAATTCGACTGCCCCCTCGTCGCCGATACTGCCCGACAGCAAAATCACCGGCAGTTCGGGCTTGCGCTCGTGGATCAGGCGCAGGGAGTCGGTGAACACCATGCCTGGCACCTTGTAGTCGGACAGCACCAGATCCCAGTCCTGCTCCAGGGCGGCTTCCAGATCGGCCCGGCTGTCCACGCGACGGCATTCCACGCCGAGCCCCTGCTGCTGCAGGGCCCGCCTGGTCAACAGATAATCGGCCTCGACGTCCTCGATGGCCAGAATACGCAGGGAAGGATTCATTTCAGCTTCACCTTTACCGGGGGGCTTCGTTGGTGGCCAACCAGTACACGCCAAGGCGGGCCACCACTGCGGCGAACTCGCTGAAATTCACCGGTTTTCTGACGAAGCTGTTGGCGCCGTTCGCGTAGCTGAGCATGCGATCCCGCTCTTCATCCGAGGAGGTCAGGATCACCACCGGCAACAGCCGGGTGCGCGCATCGGCGCGCAACCGCGCCAGCACCTCCAGGCCGGACAGGCGCGGCAGGTTGATGTCCAGCAGCACCACCGTCGGCAGTTCCAGCCCGTCTCGGCCGGCAAACTCGCCTTCCCGAAACAGGTAGTCCAGGGCCTGCTGGCCGTCGCGGACCACGTCGATGCGATTCGAGATATTGGCCTTGTGCATGGCGCGCAGTGTCAGCATCTCGTCCTGGGGGTTGTCCTCTACAAGCAGCAGGGTCTTGTCGTCGCTCATATTCCCTCTCCGGAAATGCCGCCCGTGTCCAGGCGGAAACAGAATGTCGCACCCTGGCCGACATCACCCCGCGCCTCGATCTCGCCCCCGTGGCGGTGGACGATGCGTGCCACAGTGGCGAGCCCGATGCCGATGCCGGGGAATTCGTCCTCCCGGTGCAAGCGCTGGAAGGGCTGGAACAACCGGCTGGCGTGGGCCGGTTCGAAGCCGGCGCCGTTGTCGGCGACACAGAACCAGGGCTCGCCGCCGCGCGATTCGGCGTACACGTCGATTTCCGGCTCCGGCGTCCGGCCGGTGTATTTCCAGGCGTTGTCGATCAGGTTTGCGAGGGCAGCCTCGATCATGCGGGCGTCCCCCTGCACCACCAGACCGTCCTCGACCGTAGCGCTCACCTCGCGCCCCGGATTGGTAGCGGCAAGGTCACCCAGGCGACGGCGCGCCAGGGCGGAGAGGTCCACGGCATCGCGGCGCAGTTCACCCCGGGTGCTGCGCGACAGGGTCAGGATGCCCTCGATCAATTCGCGCATGTGGTGGCTGGCCAGGCCAATCTGGTCGAGGTACGCCCTGGCCTCGCCTTCCAGCCGGTCGCCGTAGTCCTCTTCCAGAGCCTGGGCAAAGCCGTTCATGGCCCGCAGCGGTGCGCGCAGATCATGGGAGACGGCATAGGCAAAGGCATCCAGTTCCTGATTTGCGGCGATCAGTTCGGCCGTCCGCTCGGCCACCCGGCGTTCCAGACCGACGTTGAGTTCAAGTATCTCGTGACGCGCGTCGATCAGATGGGTGATGTCCTCGGAGAAGATCACGATGCCGCCGATTTCCCCCGCTGCGGTGTGCCAGGGGCGCATTTCCCAACGCAGCCAATGCACCGCGCCGTCGGCCCGCGCGAAACGGTCCTCGTCCGCCGAGGCGATTTCGCCGTTGAGGCCGCGTCGGTGTACTTCCAGGATGTGATCCGGGAGATCCGGAAAAATTTCGTAATGCGAATGGCCGAGAATTTCGCGCGCGCCGAGAAGGTAGTCATCGCGCCAGCGCCGGCTCACCGCCAGATAAACCATATTCCGGTCGAACATGGCCAGCGCCGCCGGTGCGTGGTCGATCAGGAGTTGCAGGCGTTCCTGGCTCTCCAGCAGTGCGGCGGCAGCAATTTCACTTTCCTGACGCGCCATGTTGGCGTCTTCCATGCGGTTGAGCGCCGCCAGGCGCGCCGCCTTCTGCTCAGACAACGCCCCAGCCAGGGCCTGCTCGGCCAGGCGGCGATCGGTCACATCAAAGCAGGTGACGAGAAAACCCTGACCCAGGGTGCTGCCTGAAATCAGCATTTCGCGTTCGCTGCCGTCCTTGCAGGTCACCTTGTATTCGTTGGGGGCGATGTCGAAACCCCGCTTGGCCGCTTCTGCCAGGGCGGCATTCCAGGTTTCCTTCACCCAGGCGCGGTAGTCCGGGTCGGGATAGGCCAGGGACCACCAGTCGTCGAAGGTTTGCAGTTCTTCGTGGTCATAGCCGAAGGTCTCGTCGAAGCGACGGTTGCGGTCGCGCAGCACCCCATCCTGATCCACGAAGCACAGGGGAATCGGGGTTACATGAAATAGCCGCGCAAAACGTGCCTCGCTGTCGCTGCGGGCCTGATCCAGCCGTGCGTTCTCGGCTGTGGCCTTGCGCTCCTGGCGGGCCGAGTGCAGCACGATGCCGATGATGAGCCCCAGCGCGAGCAGCGAGCCGGCCAGACTCCAGACGTAGACGCGGTCGCTGTCGGCACGGAGTGACGCGATATGGCGGTGGCCCAGCTTGTCCAGCCTGCCGGCGCGCCGTTCCAGATCGGCGAAGGCGATGCGCAGCGCCACCAGGGTCCGGGTATCCGGGGCGGCGGCGCTACGCCAGTCGGCGAGGCGCTTGCGGAACCCTTCCACGCTGCGGCGGAAGGCCTCCGCCTCGCCGCCATCCCGCATGTCCAGATCGGCCAGGGTGTGCTCGAAGGTGTTGATGGATTGTTGCAGCAGGGCCAGGCCATTGTCGCGGCTGAACGGCGAGTCGGATTTCTCCGCCAGGCTTGCCTGCAGGAACCCTTTGGTCAGTTCCAGCCGCGCCTGCCGCAGTTCAGCCAATTGCTGGCTCGTCTTCTGCATCGCCTGGTGCTGCGTGTAATGCAGCCAGGACAACAAGCCGATGACGACCATGCCCAGCAGACCCGTATAGGCCAGCCAGTTGCTCAATATGGGCAGAGATGAAGGGAAGGCCTTTGGTTGATGGACCATCATCGCGCCTCCGCGGGTTGCTCCATGCCCCCGGCCATGCCGAAACTCGCCAACAGCGCGGAATGAGCCGCGCTCCCCAGATAGTTACGCAGTGCCGCGTCCCATGCCTGCCGCAGAGCTTGGGCGTCCAGGCGGAAGGCGTAGGCGGTGCGCCCGTAGATGTCGTCCTGCCCCGACATCTGTTCTGCGATGAGCGTCTGGGTGCGCCCCAGTTGTTCGAGTTGCGCCATCAGTCGCACCGTCGGCTCCGACAGCAGCAGGGCGTCGGCCAGGCCGGATTCGACGGCCTTGCGGCCCGTCAGGGCATCGGGCGTCACGAGCAGTCGCGCATCCGAGACCCCTTGCCGGCGCATGATCTGCTCTTCCACCGCCCCGGCGATGACGGCGATGCGCACATCCTGGCGAGCCCCCGCCTGCTGATAGGACTCGATGTGCATAGGGTTGCCCCGCGCCACCAACAGGCCGGGACGCACATGGAAGGTCGGAATCGAGAACAGCACCCGTCGCTGACGGTCCGGCGTGATGAACATGCCGGCGGCGATCACGTCGATCTGGTCCGCTTCCAGCGCGTCGATCAGTTCGCCGAATTCCATCTGGCGCCAGGCGATATCCCGGATGCCCAGCGTCTTCGCCATGCGCCGCGCAATTTCCGGCGCTTCGCCGGTGACCCCGCCCTGGGCGTCCAGATAAGCGTAGGGCGGCTCGACGGCATAGCCGACACGAAGGCTGCCAGCTTGCCGCAGGCGCTCCAGGGAGTCGTCCCGGTCCTTAAACGCATACGCCAGTACGCCGGCGAGAACGACTGCCGCCAAGACCAGAATGAATCCTGCTGATCTCGGCCATCTCATGATTTCCGGCCCTCGACGTCATCCACGAAAGCCAGATCGTAGGGCGGGGCGCGTCCCAGTTCCTGCGCCAGGCCGTTGACCTCGCGCTTGAGGACGATCATGCGCAGCTCGCGGCCGGTGGCGGCGCGGTCAAGGCGCTCCAGTTCCTCGTTGCGGCGCTTCAGTTCCAGTTCAGCCAGCTTGCGTGCGCTGATGTCCTGCACCGTGCCATGCAGCACGATGACCTTGCCGTGCGCGTCGCGCGTCGCCTCACCGCGCGCGGTGACCCAGAGATGCGAACCATCCGGACGCACCACCTCCACATCGCATTCATAGGGCAGACCATCGGCCATGGCCTTCTCCACGGCCTCCGAGAGACCTGCCCAGCTCTCCGGCGTGAAATACCGTTGCACCTCCGGATAGACCGCTGGCTGCAGGGTGGGGTCGCGGCCATACAGCTCGAAGATTTCCTCGGACCAGTGGTGGTCGTTGCTGACCAGGTTCCAGTGCCAGTGCCCGAGACCCGCCAGACGTTTGGCCTCGCGTAGCCGCGCCGCGTTGGCTCGCGCATCCGCCTCGGCCGCCTTGCGAGCGGAAATGTCGTCCACCACCGAGATGAAGTAATCCGGCGCACCTTCGGGCTTCCACACCAGGGATACGGTGAGGTTGATCCAGACGATGCCGCCGTCCTTGCGGATGTAGCGCTTCTCCATCGAATAAGTGACGATCTCCAGCGCCAACACCCGGCGAACGTGGTCGAGGTCGGCATCCAGATCGTCGGGGTGGGTGATGTCCTGGAAAGTCTTCGCAAGAAGTTCGTCGGTCGTGTAGCCGACGATGGCGCAGAGCTTGCGGTTGACCCGCAGCCATTGACCGTCAGGCGCCACCAGGGCGATGCCCACTGCAGCCTGTTCAAAGGTGGCCTCGAAGCGGCTGTCGGCCGCTACCCGACCCAGGCGCAGGCGCTCGAACAGCCAGGTGAACAAGCCACCCATGACCACGAACACCACGATGGAAAAACCCGCCGACGACGAGTTCAAGGCGAAGGAAAACTGCGGAGGGATGAACACGAACCAGACCAGCCCGGCGCTGATCAGGGTGGCGCCGATGCCTCCGGCCACGCCGCCCAGCCAGGCGGCGAAGAAGGCCACCGGAAAGAACAGGAACCAGACATAGGGCTTGATCCAGTGATCCCAGAGCAGCCATTGGATCAGGCCACCGGCAAAGGGCAGCAACAGGGCAAGCGCCAAGCGCGGTTTCACTGGTTTTCCTCCTCCTTCAGGAAAGCCAGCGGATAGGGGGCATCGCGGCTCAGCTCCCGGGAGAGGGCATTGATGGTCTTCTTCATCTCCAGCATGTCCAGTTCCCGCCCCATGGTTGCGCGGTTGAAGCGCTCCAGTTCGGCGTTGCGCTCCTTCAGTTCCGTTTCGGCGTGTTTCATGTCGGTGATGTCCGAGCAGATGGCGCCGATGCCATACACCGAGCCATCGGCTTCCTGCAGCGGGAACTTGACGGACATGAAGTAGTGCTGCCGGCCGTCGACCATGGCCGTCTCCTCGAAGGTCTGCGCTTTGCCGGTGGAGAGGATCAGGCGGTCGTTGTCCACGTAGGCATCGGCTTCCGAGAGGGAGAACAGGTCGACCACGGTACGCCCGTGGATGTCCTCCCTGGATCGACCCAGCAGATTGACGAGGTACTGGTTGGCCAGGAGAAACCGCCCATCTCGATCCTTGATCCACATGATGCTTTCGGCGTTGTCGAAGAATCCCGTCAGCCGGGTCTCGCTCTCCCGCAATGCATCCCTTGCCTGTTTGTGCTCGGTGATGTCGGTGGTGATCGAGAGCACCCGGTCCTCGCCGTTGAGCACCATGTGGTTGAGCAGTACCTCCTCCCAGAACACCTTGCCGTGGCGGTCGGCATTCTTCCACTCGAAGCGTTGCGGCTCGCCGGCGGCGGCGCGGCGGATCAGCGCCAGCGCATCGGCCTGGCTGTAGGGCGGCTCAAGCCAGAATTCGTTGGATTGAAATTCTTCCAGGCTGGCGTAGTCGTAGGCCTCCAGGGCGCGGTGGTTGGCCTCGAGGATCGCGCCGGTCTCGCTGTCGTGAATCATGATGGCGACGGCGGCGTTTTCGAACAGGGTACGGAAGCGCGCCTCGCTCTCCAGCAGGGAGCTCTCCGCCTTTTTCCGTTCGCTGATATCGCGGGCGATGCCGAGGACGCCGACAACTTTGCCGGCGTTGTCACGGATCGGGGTCTTGAGGGTGTGCAGTATTTCCCGGTGCCCGTCGCTGGCGAAGGTGACTTCCTCCTCGTTGCTGCATGGGCCGTTCGCCTGAATGGCGGCCTGGTCATGGGCGCGGAAGAAATCGGCCAGTTCCGCCGGCACGAAATCATGGTCGGTCCTGCCGATGATGTTCGCCTCCTGCGCGCCGAAAAACGCTTCAAAACGCGGGTTGCAGGCCTGATAGACGCCATGGATGTCCTTCAGCCAGACCAGATCGGGCAGGGTGTTGACCAGTGTGCGCAGACGATTGCCGGTTTCTTCCAGCGCCAGTTGGGCCAG
>SXGT01242034.1_pt1 | contig 10271 bp, 8 predicted proteins | sample 3176221 | NCBI WGS metagenome assembly SXGT01 (sample SAMN11356862, study PRJNA531348) | freshwater metagenome | isolation source: freshwater sample F1-120 | place: China: Fuxian Lake, Yuxi | collected 2017-12-25
GCCGGGCGCGAGGGCACGTTCGTCACCAGCCGCCAGTTGCGCGAGCGCCTGGCGCGCGAATGCATGAGCAACGTCGCGCTGAAGGTCGAGGAGACCGCGGACGCCGACGTCTTCGTCGTGCACGGCCGCGGCGAGCTGCACCTCACCATCCTGCTGGAGAACATGCGCCGCGAGGGCTACGAGCTCGCCGTGTCGCGTCCTCGCGTGGTCACCAAGGAGATCAACGGCGAGCGCTGCGAGCCGTGGGAGATGCTGTCGGTCGACCTGGAGGAGGCCAACCAGGGCGCCGCGATGGAGGAACTCGGGCGCCGCCGCGCCGAGCTGCGCGACATGCAGCCCGACGGGCGCGGCCGCGTGCGCCTGGAATACCGCGTGCCGGCGCGGGGCCTGATCGGCTTCCAGGGGGAGTTCATGACCCTGACGCGCGGCACCGGCATCATGAGCCACGTGTTCGACGACTACGCGCCGATGGCCGGCGACATCGCCGAGCGGCGCAACGGCGTGCTGGTGTCGCAGGACGAAGGCAACGCGGTGGCGTACGCGCTGTGGAAGCTGCAGGAGCGCGGGCGCCTGTTCTCGGTGCCGGGCGACGCGGTCTACGAGGGCATGATCGTCGGCGTGAACAGCCGCGACAACGACCTGGTGGTCAACCCGATCCGCGAGAAGAAGCTCACCAACGTGCGCGCCTCGGGCAAGGACGAGCACATCGACCTCATTCCGCCGATCCAGATCACGCTCGAGTCCGCGGTGGAGTTCATCGCCGACGACGAGCTGGTCGAGATCACCCCCAAGTCCATCCGGCTGCGCAAGCGCCACCTGCAGGAACACGAGCGCCGCAGGGCGGAACGCGCGGCGGCGTGAGGCCGCCGGCCCGCGTCCTTCGCTAGAATCCGGGGCAAGGCGCGCCCGGACCACCGGGCGCCGAAGCAACGCCTCGCCGAGGATCTCCGTGCAGGCATTCTCGAGCATCAAGTCCCGGGTCGTCGCGGTCGCCTCGGCGATCGTCGTCCTCGGCATCTGGGCGCTCGCGCTGCGCGTCACCGCCTCGCTGCAGGACGACCTGCGCGCCCTGGTCGCGGCGCATCTGGAGGGCAGCGCGGCCTACGTTGCCAGGGATCTCGACCGCGGCCTGCAGCTGCGCATCGCCACGCTTCGCGGGATCGCCGCAGGCATGCCAGCGGAGGCCGTCGCCGATCCCGCCGAGGCGCAGCGGCGCCTCGAACGAAGCAGTTTCTCGCCGTCGCTCTTCTCCGCCGGCTTCGTCGTTGCCAACGCGCAGGGCGTGACCGTCGCCGACTATCCCGGGATCCCGGGCCGCACCGGCAGCTCGATCGCGGAGCGCCAGTATTTCCGCGATGCGATGCGCGGCGCGGACCTCGCGATCAGCGAGCCGCTCGTCGGCCGCTTCCTGAAGCAGCCGGTGGTCACCTTTGCTGTGCCGATCCGGGATGCGACTGGCCTGGTCGCCGGCGTGCTCGCGCATTCGATCTCGGCCACTGACACGGACCTCTTTGGCCCGATAGCCGGATCCAGAATCGGTCGCAGCGGGGAAGTGTTTGCCATCTCGGGTCGCGACCGCATGGTCGTCGCGGCGACCGATCCGTCGCGCGCGATGCAGGCGCTCCCGCCCCGGGGCGCCGACGCGCTGCTCGACCGGCGCGTCGACGAAGGTTTCGAGGGCGCGGGCGTGGCCATCGACAGCCGCGGCAACGAGATGCTGGGCGTCGCCCGCCGGCTGAAGTCCACCGGCTGGATCGTCATCGCGACGATTCCCACGAGCGAGGCCTACGCGCCGATTTCCACTCTGAAGCGGCAGATCTACCTCGCCGCGCTGCTGCTGTCGGTCGGCGTCGCGCTGATCCTGCGCGCGCTGCTCGCCCGGCAGCTCGCGCCGCTCGAGGAGGCCAGCGCGGCGATCCGGCGCATGACCGGCGGCGGGCAGGCGCTGGCGCCGATTCCCGTGCGGCGCGACGACGAGGTTGGCGAGCTGCTGCGCAGCTTCAACCGGCTTGCCGAGGACCGCGCGCGTGCCGAGGGAATGCTGCGCGAGCGCGAACAGCGCATCCGTGCGCTGGTCGAGCTGTCGTCTGACTGGTACTGGCAGACGGATGCCGACCACCGCTTCACGTACCGCGAAGGCGCCGTGCTCGGGCGCATGGGGCTGCCGACCGCGCTCGACATCGGCCGGACGCGCTGGGAGATCGGCTATCCCAACATGACGGAGGCCGGGTGGCGGGCGCACCGCGAAATCCTCGATCGGCACGAGGAGTTCCGCGACCTGCTGCTCGAGCGGGTCAGCCCGGACGGCCGCCACAACTGGGCGACAATCAGCGGCCGCCCGCTGTTCGACGACGCCGGCGCCTTCATCGGCTACCACGGCACGGGACGCGATATCACGGCGCAGGTCGAGGCGCAGCAGGCGCTGCAGCAGCTCAATGCGGAACTCGAGCGCAAGGTGGCCGAGCGCACCGCGGAACTCGCGGCGGCGAACCGCGAACTCGAGGCGTTCTCGTACTCCGTGTCGCACGACCTGCGCACGCCGCTGCGCGGCATCGACGGCTTCAGCCAGGTGCTGCTCGACCAGCAAGCGAACCGTCTCGACGCCGATGCGCAGCGCCTGCTCGGCCGCATCCGCGCCGCGGCCCAGCGCACGGGCCGGCTGATCACCGACCTGCTGGCCCTCTCCAAGGTGACGCGCAGCGCCGTGCAGCCGGAGGACGTGGACCTCTCCGCGCTGGCCGCGCAGGTCGTGGAGGACCTCGCGGCCGAGGCCTAGGGGCGGCTCGTCGAGTGGCTCATCGCGCCGGGGATGCGGGCGCGGGGCGACGCCGGGCTGCTGCGCATCGTGCTCGCCAACCTGATGGGCAACGCGCTGAAGTACAGCCGCGACGCCTCGCCCGCGCGCATCGAGGTCGGGACGGGCGGCAGGACGGGCGATCGGATAGAATTTTTCGTCCGCGACAATGGCGCCGGTTTCGAGATGGCCTACCGCGACCGACTGTTCCAGCCGTTCCAGCGCCTGCACGGGGCGCACGAGTTCGAGGGCAGCGGGGTCGGGTTGGCGACGGTGCAACGCGTGATCGCCAAGCACGGTGGCGAAGTTGGCGCCGAGGGCGAACCGGGCGCCGGCGCGACGTTCCTGTTCACGTTGCCGGCCTGAGGGCCGGCGGGAGGGGTGTGGTGCAGCAGCCTGCGATCTTGCTCGTCGAGGACAACGCGGACGATGCCGACCTGACGGTGCTCGCGTTCAAGAACCGGCGCATCGCCAATCCCATCGTCATCGCCCGCGACGGCGCGGAGGCGCTCGAGCGCCTGTTCGGCAAGGCCGGCGACGAGAAGCCGCCCGAGCTGCCCGCGGTGGTGATCCTCGACCTCAACCTGCCGAAGATTCCCGGCATCGAGGTTCTCAAGCGCATCCGCTCCACGCCGCGCACGGCGGCGCTGCCGGTGGTGGTGCTGACCACTTCGGTGGAGGAGGCGGACGTGCTCGGCAGCTACCGCAGCGGCTGCAACGCCTACGTGCAGAAGCCGGTCTCGTTCGACGACTTCCTCGAGGCCGCCGGGCAGCTCGACCTGTTCTGGCTGGTGCTCAACGTCCGGCCGGACGCGGATCCCGCGTAGCCGGCGCGCGTTTCAGAGCATGAAGCCGTCCAGCGGGATCGCCGCCGGACGGCCGCCGACGAGGTCGGCGACGATGCGCGCGCTGCCCAGCGCCAGCGTCCAGCCCAGCGCGCCGTGCCCGCAGTTCAGGAACAGGTTCGGATACGGCGTCGCGCCGAGCAGCGGCGTGCCCTTCGGCGTCGCGGGCCGCAGTCCCGCCCAGGGTTGCATCGCCTCGACACCGATGCCGTAGTCGGTGGCTGCCGGAAACGCGAGGCGCGACTCGGTCACCAGCTGGCCGAGCCTGGCGGGGTCCGGGCGGTTCGAGTGCCCCGCGATGTCCGCCATCCCCGCGACCCGCAGCGCCGGGCCGCCGGGTGCGGCGAGCGGCGCATAGACCACCTTGCGCTTGAAGTCGGTGATGCTGATGCGCGGCGCGGCCGCCGACGCGGGAAGCGTCACGCTGTAGCCCTTGAGCGGATACATCGGCAGCCGGATGTCGAGCGGCCGGACGAGGAACGGGCTCTGCGCGCCGAGCGTCAGCACGCAGGCGTCGGCCTCCACCGGGCCGCGGTCGGTCTCGATCCGCGACACGCGGCCGCGGCTCGACTGCAGGCTGGCGATCGACGTCCTCAGGCGGAAGCGCACGCCCATCGCGGCGAGGCGTCCGGCGAGCGCGACGCAGAAGCGGTAGCAGTCGCCGACTTCCTCGCCGGGGGTGTGGATGGCGCCGACCAGGCGGCGCGACAGCGCGGATGCCGGGTCGCCGAGCGCGGGCTCGAGCGCGATGCACGCCTCCCGGTCGAGCGCCTCCTGCTCGCAGCCCAGCGACCGCTGGTAGTCGAGCAGCCGCCGCGCCGCGTCGAACCCGGCCTGGTCGGAGAACGCCACCAGCTTGCCGTTGCGCGCGTAGCCGAAATCGAATGCTTCCCGCGCCACGAGCTCGTGCATCATGCGCCGGCTGTAGAACGACAGCGCGAGCAGGCGCCGCGTCGTCAGTTCGCTGGTCGCGCGGTTGCAGGCGAGCACGAAACCGGCGAGCCAGCGCCACTGCCCGGCGTCCAGCGCGGGAGTGAAACGCAGCGGCGAATCCCTCCGCAGCAGCCAAGGCGGCACCTTCGGCAGCACGCCCGGCCCGGCGAGCGGCGCGACGTAGCTGTACGAGAGCTGCGCGCCGTTGGCGTAGCTGGTCTCGAGCGCCACGCCTTCGTTGCGTTCGATGACCTCGACGTCATGCCCGTCGCGCGCGAGGTACCAGGCGGTGGTGAGGCCGGCGACGCCGGCGCCGAGGATGGCGATGTGCAAGAATCTGGCGGATCGTGGAGGCAGTGCCCGTCATGGTAGCCGCAACGTGAGCGACAGGTGGCGTCGATCGATCGCGGCGGCTGTGCTGTTCGCGGCGGTGCTCGCGCTGTACTGGGGCACGCTGCGATACCCGCTCGTCTTTGACGACGCGAGCCTCACCGAGGAGTTCCTGCGCGCGTACTCGGAGTCGGCGTTCCGGCTCGACCTGCGCCGTTTCGCCTACGCGTCGTTCGGCTGGACCTACGCCATCGCCGGCATGGACCTCTACTGGCTGCGCCTCGGCAACGTGCTGCTGCATGCCGCCGCGGCGGTGGTCCTGTTCGGGTTCGCGACGCGCCTCCTCGGGGTGCTGCTGCCGGGCGCGGATGGCCGCGGCGTGTCCGCGTTCGGGTGTGCCGCGCTCTTTGCGCTGCATCCGGTCGCGGCCTACGGCACGGCCTACATGATGCAGCGCTCGATCGTCATGGCGACGCTGTTCAGCCTGCTCGCGCTGTGGCTGTTCCTCGAAGGGCTGTTGCGGGGGACGCGGCGCTGGCACGCCGCCGCCGGCGTCGCGTTCTTCATCGCGGTGTTCAGCAAGGAGCACTGCGCGATGCTGCCCGCCGTTGCGGTCGCGCTGGCGGTGCTGGTGCGCGGGCCGTCGTCGGAACTGGCACGCGAGATCGCCATGCCGGTGGCCCTCCTTGGCGCCATCTCGCTGCTCGCGCTGATGATGCATCGCGGGCTGATCGGCGTCGCGTACGAGCCGTTCGCCCAGGCCGCCATCGCGCAACTTGCGGAGTCCCGGTCCGGTATCCCCGCGCCGATTCAGGCGACAGGCTCCCCTGCGGCGTCACTGCAGGCGGCAAGCATGGTGAACCAGGGGTGGTTGTTCCTGCGCTACGTCGCGACCTGGGCGTTGCCGTGGCCGGGGTGGATGTCGATCGACCTGCGCCCGGTATTTCCCGCGCAGTGGCTGGCGTGGCCGCAGCTCGCCGGTTTCCTGCTCTGGCTGGCGTGGCCGGCGGCCACCGGCTGGCTGCTGCTGCAACGGGGTGCGCGCGGCATCGCCGGCTTCGCCCTGCTCGCGCCTTGGCTCTTCGGCATCACGGAGTTCGTCACCGTTCGCATCGCCGAGCCGTTCGTCCTCTATCGCAGCTATCTCTGGATGATCCTGCTGCCGCTCGCGCCCGCGGCATTGCTTGCCGGCGCCTCCGTCCGGTTAGTCCTGGCCTGCGTCGCCGCAGCCTGTGCGCTGCTGGTACCCGCGACGCTTGACCGGCTCGGCACCTTCTCCAGCGAGAGGGCCGTCTGGGACGACGCGGTGCGCAAGGCCACGGATGCCGCGGCGCCGCTTGCCGAGCGCCCGCTGCGTTTCCGGGGCGCCGCGCACTTTCGCGCCGGAGACCTGGACGCGGCGCTGCGTGACTTCGACCGGGCGATCGAGCGCAATCCGTCGGACGGCGACAACTGGCTGGCGCGGGGTACGCTGCACATGCGCGCCGGCCGCAGCGCGGAGGCGCTCGCCGACTTCGACCGCGCCTTGCGCGCCGAGCCGCGCCTCGCGGACGCGCTGGAACGGCGCTGCATCGCGCTGATGCGCCTGAAGCGGCTCGACGAGGCGCTCGCCAACTGCGGGCGTGCTCTGGAACTCGCGCCGCACACCGCGCTCAACCACACCAGCCATGGCATGGCGCTTGCACTGGCGGGCCGGGTGGCGGAGGCAGAGTCGGCGTACCGCCGCGCGCTGGCGATGGCGCCCTCCGGCGCCGATTCGCACTACCAGTACGGCGTGCTGCTGGCCGGCACCGGGAGGACGGGCGAAGCGCGGTCGCATTTCGGCGCGGCCTGCGCCGCGAAGCACGAGCCGGCCTGCCGCCGGCTGGCGGCGTCGCGCTGAGGGCGGTCAGTCCAGCAGGCGCAGGCTGCCGCGCTCGACCTGCACCAGGCGCAGCGACTTCGGGTCGAGGGTGCGGTGGTCGGTGGACCAGAAGTTGAAGGTGCCGGTGACGCCGACGAATTGGCGCGTGCCATCCAGCACCTGGCGCATGTGGTTGAAGTCCAGGCTCCTGCCTTCGCGGATCGCGTTCACGGCGAGCATCAGCGCGTCGAGCGCGTAGCCGCCGGCGGGCGGCGGCGCCTCGCCGTAGCGCTCGCGATAGGCCGCGATGTAGTCGAGGATCGGCTTCTTCTGCGGATCGCCGTCCGGCAGCAGCGCGGCGACCATCATCGGCGGCACGACGAGGCGCGCGCCGTCCGCCTCGGCGCCGGCCGCGGCGAGGAACGCCGGCGTGGCGCTTGCCTGCGAGAAGTAGAGCCGCGCCTTCACGCCGAGTTCGCGATGGCGGCGGGCGATCGCCACGGCGGCATCGCCGAACGCCACTGCGATCACGCCGTCGACGTCGCGCGCGCGAGCCGCCTGTTCCATGGCCCGCGAGGCGGCTGCGGCATCGTCGCCGGGAAACGCGACATCCGCAGCCAGCGCGACGCCGGCCTTGCGGAAGTACAGGCTGTCCGAATCCGTGTACTGGCGGATGTCCCGGCGCGCGGTGCGCCCGGACTCGGTCTCCATGGTGAGCAGCGCGACGCGCTTCGCGCCCGCGCGCGTCAGGTCGTCCATGATGCGCAGCATGGCCATGCCCTCCGAGGGCGGCGTGCGGAACACCCATGCGCGGTTCGGCTCGGTCACGCGGCTGCCGGTGGCGAGCGAGATGAACGGGATCCTCGCCGCCTGCATCACCGGCAGGATCGCCAGCGCGGTCGACGTGACGCTGCCGCCGATGAGGATGTCCGCCTGTTCGGGCACCGCGAGCCGGCGCGCGATCGCCGCGGCCTTTCCCGCGTCGCCCGCATCGTCGGCATGGTTCAACTCGACCTGGTGGGTGAGAAGGCCGCCCTCGCGGTTCAGCCTGTCGACGTAGAGCTGCAGCGTCCTCAACTGCGGCGTGCCGATGCCGGCGGCCGGGCCGCTCAGGGACAGGATCGCGGCGATCTTGATGGACCCAGGGGCATGGTGCGCGCGCGCGGGCGCCGCAGCGGAGAGCGCGGCCGCGAGCAGCAGCGTGGAGGTGAGTCGGAGCATGGCGGTTTCTCCCGGGACGGATGACGTGCAGCCCCATGCTGGCGCCGGCTGGGCGATGCGTATTGACGGAGGTCAAGCCCTGCCGCGGCGGCGGCGGTAAGGTGTGCGTGCAGGCACCCGATCCACCATCCCGCGGAGAGTTGAATTGATCCACGACGTCGAAGGCGACATCCTCCTGTCCAAGGCCCGGGCCATCGCGCATGGCATCGCGCCGAACGATGATTTCCACAGCGGCCTCGCGCTCAGCCTGAGGGAACGCTGGCCGGGGATGTACAAGGACTTCCGCCACTATTGCCAGACGCGGCACCCGTCGCCGGGCGAGGCGTGGACATGGGCCGGGCCTGACGCGCCGCGCATCGTCAACCTGTTCACGCAGGAGGGCGCGCAGGGGCACCATGGCGGCAAGCCGGGCCGCGCGCAGGTGAGCCACGTCGGCAAATGCCTGCGCGAGCTGCGCCACATCGCGGAGAAGGAGAAGTTCGCCAGCCTCGCGCTGCCGCGCGTCGCCACCGGCGTCGGCGGCCTTGACTGGGCCGAGGTCCGGCCGCTCATCGACAAGCACCTCGGCGACCTCGCCATCCCGGTCTACGTCTACGGCGTGTTCCACAAGGGCGTCGCCGCGAGCGAAACCCCCTAGCGGCCGGGCGCGGTTCGCGACGGCGAATCACGCTAACATGGACGCATGGCTGTCCGCGGCATCGGGCGCAGGCTGTTGCGCGTCGTCCTCCTGTTCGTCATTCCCTGCGCGGTGATCGTCGCTGGGCTCGTGGTCTACGCGCGCGGCGGCCGCTATGCCGAGACCGACAATGCCTACGTCAAGGCCCGCGTCATAGCGGTGAGCGCGGAGGTCGCCGGGCGCGTGGTCGAGGTGGGCGTGCGCGACAACGAGGCGGTGAAGGCGGGCACGCCGCTGTTCCGCGTCGACACGGCGCCGATCGAGCTCGCGATCCAGCGCGCCGAGGCGCAGATGGCGGTGGTGCGCACCGAGGTCGAGGGCATGCGCGCCGAGTACCGCGTCGCGATGGCCGAGGCGGCCGAGGCGGAGGAGCGCATCGGCTTCCTCGAGCGCCAGCTCGAGCGCCAGCTGCGCATGAGGGAGCGCGGCATGAGCCGCGAGGACCTGTATGACGAGGCACGCAGCAACCTCGACACCGCGCGGCGCCGCGTGGCCGCGCTGCGCGAGCGGGCGATGCGGGTGCTCGCCTCGCTCGGCGGCGACGCGCGGCTGCCCGCGGAGCGGCATCCGCGCTACCTCGAGGCGGTGGCGGCGCGCGACTCGGCGAAGCTCGACGTGGCGCGCGCACAGGTCGTCGCGCCCGCGGCCGGCGTGGTCAGCAACATGAAGCTGCAGCCGGGCGAGCACGTGCAGCGCGGCGTGCCGGTGTTCAGCCTCGTCGAGGGCGGCGCGCCCTGGATCGAGGCCAACTTCAAGGAGACGCAGCTCGCGCACATGCGCGCCGGGCAGGCGGCGACGATCGAGGCGGACGCGTATCCCGACGTGCGCTGGCGCGCCCGCGTCAGCGCGATCGCGCCGGCCACCGGCGCGGAGTTCGCGGTGCTGCCGCCGCTGCGCGCCGGGATGACGGTGACGGTCAGCGTCGACACCGGCCGCGAGCGCTCGGTGCCCGGCGTGCTGCGCGCGCTGGCCGGCCAGGGCAGGTGACGGCGGGAGGCGAACGGCCGCGGCACCGCGCGCTGATCACCTTCTCGGTGATGCTCGCGACGATGCTGTACTCGATCGACTGGACGATCGCCGCGGTGGCGCTGCCGCACATGCGCGGCACATTCTCGGCGACGCAGGACCAGATCGGCTGGGTGATCACGTCCTACATCGTCGCCTCGGCGATCATGATCCCGACCGCGGGATTCCTTTCCTCGCGCTACGGCCGGAAGCGCGTGTTCCTGTGCGCGATGGCCGGCTTCATCCTCGCCTCGGTGGTGTGCGGGGCGGCCGACACGATCGAGCTGGAGGTGGCGGCGCGCATCGTGCAGGGCATGAGCGGCGCATTCCTCGTGCCGCTGTCGCAGGCCATCATCCTCGACACCTACCCGCCCGAGGAGCAGGGCAAGGCGATGGCGCTGTGGGGCCTCGGCTCGGTGTTCGGCCCGGTGATCGGGCCGACCCTCGGCGGCTACCTGACGGATGCGCTGAGCTGGCGTGCGATCTTCTACATCAACCTGCCGGTCGGGTTGCTCGCGCTCGCCGGCACGTGGATCTTCGTGCCGGAGACCAAACGTGACCCGGCCAAGCGCCTCGACTGGTTCGGCTTCCTCGCGCTCGCGGCGGGCCTCGGCGCGCTGCAGC
>SXGT01229657.1_pt1 | contig 10270 bp, 6 predicted proteins | sample 3176221 | NCBI WGS metagenome assembly SXGT01 (sample SAMN11356862, study PRJNA531348) | freshwater metagenome | isolation source: freshwater sample F1-120 | place: China: Fuxian Lake, Yuxi | collected 2017-12-25
GGTGCCGAGCCGCATTCAAAATGGTTTGTTTTACGCCTTGCCGCAGTCGCCGCAGTTGTACAAGCAGATCTTGATGATCGCCGGTTACGACCGTTACGTGCAGGTTGCCCGCTGTTTCCGCGATGAAGACTTGCGGGCCGACCGCCAGCCGGAGTTCACGCAACTGGACATGGAAATGTCGTTTGTGAACGCGGACGACGTGATCGGCATCCTCGACGGTCTGGTAGCTGAGATTGCCCACGACGTACTTGGGCTGGAGGTCGCGCTGCCGCTTCCTCGCATGACCTACGACGAAGCGATGGAGCGGTTCGGTCACGACGCGCCCGATCTGCGATTTGGCACGGAATTGAAGGACCTCACCGATCTTGCCCGGGAGTGCGAGTTCCGCGTGTTCAAGGCGTGTGCTGAAGGGGGTGGCCGCGTGCGCGGCATCAACGCCAAGGGGGCCGCGGCCAACTATTCGCGTAAGAATATCGACGATCTGACCGGTTGGCTCGTCAAGGATTTCGGAGTAAAAGGACTGGCGTGGTTGAAGGTGGAAGCCGACGGAACGCCGGCGTCACCGATCGCCAAGAACTTTGCGCCCGAGATGCTGGGGAAGATCCGCGAGCGGCTGGACGCCGCGCCTGGCGATCTGTTGCTGTTCGTGGCAGACACGTTTGAGACGACCAGCAAAGCCCTGTACGCGCTGCGGAGGAGACTCGCCGAGGAGCTGAAACTTTACGATCCCCGGGCGTTGCACTGTTCGTGGATCGTTGAGTTTCCGATGTTCGCCTGGAACGAGGAAGAGAAAACCTGGGCTGCCATGCACCACCCCTTCACGGCCCCGCGCGTGCAGGACCAGGAGCTGCTCAAAACCGATCCCGGCAAATGCCGCGCTCAGGCGTACGACCTGGTGATCAACGGCAGCGAGGCCGGCGGCGGCACCATTCGAATTCACAGCGCGGAAGTGCAGTCGCAGGTCTTTGACTTGCTGGGGATCAGCCGCGAGCAAGCCAAAGAGCGATTCGGATTTCTGCTTGATGCACTGGCGTTTGGCGCTCCACCCCATGGCGGCATCGCACTGGGCATTGATCGCTGGGTGATGCTGTTCGGCGGCTTGGACAATATCCGAGATTGCATTGCATTCCCCAAAACCCAGCGCGCGACTGACCTGATGACCGAAGCGCCAGGCGCGGTCGATCCGAAGCAATTGCGCGAGCTGGGCATTCAAATCAAACAACATGACGGAGCGCGACGATGAATGCGACTCGTTACGCGTTGCTGATAGCCATTGCCGTGGGGGGTGGCTGCGGAGAAAAAACCTCGCCCCCCGCGCCTGGAGTGCCGTCGCATCCGAAACCGCAAGCGGTGACGAAATTGCAACCCGACGCGGCGACGACGCAGGTGCCCCCCAAATCCGCCACGCTCGCCACCAGGCATGCGATCGAAGATCCACCGGTGATTGGCCAGCCCCAAGAGGCCTTCAACTTCCCACACCGGCCGCTCGAGATCCCCGCTGTGCTTTTGACTGCGGCGGAGACCCAAAACTCACTCATTAAAGCGGGCGACACATTTCCCGATCTTTCGCTCCCCGACCAGGACGGAAAACCGCAGCAGTTTGCAAAGTTAATGGGGCCCAAGTTAACGGTCGTCGTGTTCTGGAACTCAACCAACCCCTATGCCGTGGAACAGATCGGCGACATGGGACCTGTCATCGGTGAGCGATTCGGGCCGCACGGGGTAAAGATCGTCGGCGTCTCTGCCGGTCCGGCAGCCGACGCGAAGGCCACGCTCCAGCAAGTTGGCGCAACGTTTGTCAATCTGCTGGACGTTGACGGTGAGGCGTTTGAACAAGTCGCCACCGCCGACCTGCCACGAACTTACTTGCTCGATGCGAACCGCAAGGTGTTGTGGTTCGATCTGGAATATTCCCGCAGCACGCGCCGCGACCTGGTGCGCGGAATTCAGTGTGCGTTGCTGAAAGACCGGTAGGGCGCTCAAACTCCGCCGCTCGGCGGCCTTCACGGGCCCTCTTGCGGCGGAACTCCCGCCACCAATTTCTCCCAGAACCCGTGGGTCGCCTGCCAGCGATCCTGTTCCGCATCTTCGGGTTTGAGCATCCGCATTCGCTCTTCCGTCCAGTTCAGAAAGAATTGGGCCGATTCGCGGCTGATATGCGGTTGGTAGCCAATCTCCACATAGTAGGGCGCGGTCATTGCGAAGCGGTGTGTTTTCTGGTTGTTCGTCACAACGCGCAAGACAAACCAGCCGCTGGTCTTGAATACCACTTTGGGCAACCGGCCTCCAGACTGCTTAAAGGCATCGAGCCGCACCGAATGCGCGACCGCGCCATTTTGCACGATTTCGAAATACTCGATCTTTTCTCGCGTAGCCAGGTTGACGCTGACTTCCAACTCCACTTGCTGTCCTTCGTCGGCGCGGAATACGTGACCAGGATATTCACCTTCGACCGTGGGACGAATCATCGGGCCGTTCGTAATCACGACGCGACCCGCTCGTAGACCTTCAAGCCAGGCGTCGTAGCTGAAGTCGCCGTTGACGTGCACATAGACGCGGTTGTAGCCAACGGGGTTGGGCGCCGCGCCGGAACCGCTTCCAGCCGAGGGGGGAATCCGCAGGCCGCAATTGAGCAGATGGAAGTAAACCCGTTCGCCCCACCGAGCGATACCCTCGGGACCGGGAAATAAGGTTGGATCGCGCGGTTTGCAGTCCTTCTCGTCCTTTGCAACACCGCTGCGATGAAGCTGAGACGATGCCAGCTCGATTGAGTCCACCTCATGATGCGCGATGCAAAGCGGCAACCGCCAGTCGGTTGGCCGAAGAACGTCGCGCCATGGGGGCGCGCCTTCGGCGTCACGGAAGCAGCGACTCTCGCCGAACCGCGTGATGCCCGGCGGAATGGCTTGTCGTTTGGGACCGACTCTCGGCCCCGAGAAGACATGGGCCACGTGCAGATCGTCGGCGCGCATCAGCAGTTCCAGGTCTCTTACGGGGCGGCGCAGATCCAGGTCGCCGCTGTACCACTCCTCCTTGGCCATGTCGACGAATCGGCGCATTTCGAGCGTCTTTTCGTCGTCCGCGAAATCGTTGATTTCAAAGTGTCCCTGTTGATCGAGAAACTCGGGGCCGCACTCAAGTTCAAACTGATAGTGCCCCTTCGGCAACGTCAAGGTTATCTCGCCATCGAACACAAAGTGATCGGCCCAAACCGGAACTTTTGGCACCTTGGGCATTCGCCCGGCGGCGTTCTTAAGGTGCATCCGCGCCGGCAATGGCATGCTGGTGTCCTTGTCGACGACGCTCAATTTAAGCTGTCCGCCGACGGCGAGGGGGGGCGCGCTTACCGAGTGTGCGATCAACGCGGTGAGCAGAAAAACTGCGAATCGGTGATCCATGATGCATTGAGCGACCCACGGCCGCGGCTTGATCGGTAAAACTTCGATTATAGTCGCGGTTCTGGCTGTCCGGGCCCTGATCCGCGGCGCCTTGTCGTCGCCGGCTTGCTGGGTGGGCGGTGTAATTCGTAAAATGCACAGATCCCGACCGCGCACCGCCACCTCGAAGACTTCTCGCATGGCTGAAGACGCTTACTACAAGACCCTGGGCGTGAAACGCGATGCTTCCGCCGACGAGATCCAGGCCGCGTATCGCAAGTTGGCCCGCATGTATCACCCGGACTTGCATCCCGACGACAAGTCGGCGAAGCAGAAGTTTCAGGAAGTTCAGGCCGCCTTCGACGTGCTCAACGATCCGAGCAAGCGCGAGCTCTACGATCGTTACGGAGCATCTTTTGAATCGATGGGCGCGGGGGGCGGGCCACGCACGGGGGCCGGACCATGGACGAACGCACCGGGCGGCAGCTGGTCGGGCGGCAGTTGGACGGGGGGCGCTGGCGCAGGTGGCGAGGAATTCGATTTCAGCCAGGTATTTGGCGGAGGCGAAGGTTCGTCTTTTGGCGACATCTTCAGCCAGTTCCGCCGTTCCTCCGACGGGGGCCGCCGCTCCAAGGCCGCATCCTCCAAACACGGCGCCGATGTCGAAGCCGAAGTCACGATCCCCTTCCAAACCTCCGTACTGGGGGGTGAGTCAGAATTGGGATTGCAGGATGAAAAAGGGCATCTGAAGCGGGTCGCGGTCAAAATCCCCGCCGGCATCGAGGACGGAAAAAAAATTCGCCTGCGCGGACAAGGCAATCCGGGCCCGCGTGGTGGCGCTGTGGGCGATTTGCTGATTACCGTCCACGTCGCTGCACATCCCCACTTCACCCGCCGCGGCAAACACCTGGAAATTAAAGTGCCCGTCACGCTTGCCGAAGCGGCCTTGGGCGCCAAGGTAGATGTGCCTACGCCGCAAGGCACGATCAGCCTGCGCGTGCCGCCTGGCACATCAAGCGGCACCAAGCTGCGGGCCAAGGGCCGGGGAGTGTCGCCGAAGACCGGGGACTCGGGTGATCTCTTTGCGGAAATCGAGATCGTAATACCCAAAGAGATCGATCAGAAAAGCCAGGAGTTGATTCGCGATTTGGATCAGCACTTCCATAAGCATAATCGACCACACCCGCGAGAGGACTTGCGATGGTAATGCCGCGCGTCGCTGAACTCTTCGGAGCTGGGAGTTGAATACTTCGGTATTCCGCCACATTGCAATGGGTTTTCCCATGATGATCATTCCCATCAACGTGCTTGCCGCGGTACCGGTCTGGGAGCGGCTCTCGGCGCTCGATCGCGCACGGCTGGGGCTCGCCTTGCTGGCGTTTATGGTACTGTTTTTTGACGTGATTGCCTTCGTGATCGTCGCGGCCCGATTGGCGCGTCGCGAAATTCGCAAGCCGCTGCCCCCCATGCGGGACATGACCGACGCTTGGGCCCGCAAGCCATTGCAACTGGTCAACAAACGTGCCGGCGGTGGCGAAACATCGCCCACCGACGGTACCGGTCCATGATGGCTTCCAGGTTTCGATTTTTGCCTGCGTACCGGCTCAAGCGACTGGCGGAGTTCAAGCGGGTGTTTGAAGCGCGCCGCGTGGCGTCTGACGAGCGGATCGTGGTGTACGCGGCCGACAACGGCCTGGAGCATCCGCGGCTGGGACTATCGGTGTCGCGAAAGGTCGGCGGCGCGGTGAAGCGGAATCGCTGGAAGCGACTCTTGCGTGAGGCATTTCGGTTGAACGTCGCCCGGCTGCCGACGGGCGTCGATCTGGTCATCGTCCCCCGATCGAATTATGAACCCCAACTCGAGCCGCTCGCTCAATCGCTCGTTCAACTTGCCCGCCGCGCTGCCAAGCGCCGTCGGCAACCATAATCGAATGCGTTGGATCTGTGCTGGCATTGGTCGGATACCTGCGATGCTGTTGATCGTCATCGTACGAGCTTACCAACTTCTCATAAGTCCTTGGCTTGGGCCGCAGTGTCGTTTTCACCCTTCGTGCAGCCAATACATGATCCTCTCGGTGCATAAATTCGGAGTTTTTCGAGGTCTGCCCCGGGGCGTGTGGCGAATTTTCCGCTGTCACCCTTGGAACCAGGGCGGAGAGGATTGGCCGTGAGTTGACCATGCAACGGTGGGCAGATGACGCCGTTGTCCAGTCATCCCACCATCGGCAGCTGGCACAATACACCTTGACCAGTGCACGAGGTGCCGTGTATCCTCCCGCCGCTTTATTCGCCCATCTTGAGGCTCTGCAAGGATGCAGATCGCCGCCGATTGACATTTCTATTCTACAAGGAGCAATGGCATGAAGCCTTGCCGCCTTTGGTCGTGGTTCGTTTTCGTAACCATCGTTGGTTGCGCGGGCCCTGCGCTTCGTTCGCAAAGCCCGGAGGACGATCTGGACATAGCCGTTGAATCGACCACGCAGCTGGTCGGCGACATGGCCAAGCCGTATGGCAACACGTATATCAAGGTGGAGTCCGTGGCGCTTGTCACCGGGTTGGCAGGCACGGGGGAGGACCCACCGCCGTCGCCGCAGCGGGCCGTTGTGCTGCACGAATTGCAAACGCGCGGCGTGCCGAATCCCAACGCATTACTCGCGTCGCCCAACACGGCGATTGTGCTGGTACGGGCATTTCTGCCCCCTGGCGTGCAAAAGGGGGACAAGTTTGATTTGGAAGTGCAGGTTCCCTCGCGCAGCGATACCGAATGTTTGCGCGGCGGTTGGCTGATGGAGACACGCCTGGCCGAGCTGGCCGTGCTGGGCAATCAGATTCGCGATGGCCACGTCATGGCGCTGGGTGAGGGAGCGATTCTTGTCGATCCCTCGGCTGATGGCGAAAACGACCGCCCCGCGCTCACCCAAGGTCACGTGCTGGGCGGCGGCACCGCGCTCAAACCACGATCGCTGGGACTGGTCATCAAGAGCGAAGACAAGTCGGTGCGCATTAGCTCGCAGATCGGCGTGGCGATCAACAAACGCTTTCATACATTCTCCCAGGGAATTAAGCAGGGAGTCGCCAAGCCCAAGACAGATGAGTACATCGAGCTGGCGGTTCATCCCCGCTACAAAGACAACGTTGCACGCTACCTGCGAGTCGTACGGTCGGTGGCAATCAAAGAGGCGCCTGCCGAGCAATCGGTCCGGCTCGAGCAGCTCGAACGCCAATTGCTCGATCCGGTAACTGCCGCCACGGCCGCATTGCGGTTGGAAGCCATTGGGTCGGAGGCCACGAAGGTGCTCTCCAAGGGGTTGGAGTCCAAGGATCCGGAGGTTCGGTTTTACTCGGCCGAGGCGCTGGCCTATCTCGATCAGTCGAATGCCGCGCCGACGCTGGCCGCCGCCGCCAAAGAGGAATCGGCCTTCCGCGCCTACGCCTTGGCCGCGCTCGGAGCAATGGACGACGTGGCTGCGTTCGACGAATTACGCTCCCTGCTGGACGTGGCCAGCGTGGAAACGCGCTACGGCGCCTTCCGTGCGATGTGGGCAATGAACCCCAACGAGCCGCTGGTTCGCGGAGAGAATCTGGGTGGGCAGTTCAGCTATCATCTGCTGACAACCTCCGGACCGCCGCTGATCCATGTGACCCGCAGCTTCCGTCCGGAGGTGGTGCTCTTTGGCCACGAGCAGAATTTCAGTACGCCGCTGGTGCTCGACGCGGGCAAGTCGATCATGATCAATGCCGCCGAGGGCAGCAATAAGGTCACGATCAGCCGGTTCGCCGTGGGTGAGCCCGATCAGAAACGTGCCGTGAGCACCAAGATCGACGAGGTGATTCGAGCGATTGTCGAGCTGGGCGGTTCGTATCCCGACGTCGTGCAAGCACTGCAGCAAGCCAAAGCCTGTCACGCACTACCAGGTCGATTTGAGATCGATGCAATTCCAGCGGGCAATCGAGCCTACACGCGCAAGGAGGTTGAGGTTGCCGAGGGCCAGCCGGCAGGCGTCACGGAGGCACCCGATCAAATCGAAGTTGCTAACCCGCTGCCTGAACTGTTCGGCCGAAGGGGGTCGAAACTGCAATAGCAGGGCAAAATTCGCGGGTCTGAATCTCGAAGTCCGAAAACACGCAGCTCACGGGCCGGGGACTGGCTCATCTTCCCGGCGAATTCGCGAGAGGCGCATCGCCTGGTCAGGAGGTTGTCCAACGTGGTTCCCGGGAAAATGTGCCTGTCCCCCTGTCCCGTGAACGGTTACGTGGCTTTAAGTGCCGCTGAATAATGTCCCGATGCCGGGTATAATGCACGGTTGAGGGCACATGGCTTCTCTTTTCCCCCTCGCGGCGAGGGAAAGGGAGAACGCTCGACTCCGCCGGTTGTTTCCACTTTTTGCCATGCTCAAAGCGCTGGAACTCGTTGGCTTCAAGAGCTTTGCCGATAAGACGCGATTTGAGTTTCCCTCGGGCATTACGGTCGTTGTTGGTCCGAACGGCTCTGGCAAGTCGAACATCGTCGACGCCATCAAGTGGGTGCTCGGCGAACAGAGCGTTAAGAGCCTGCGGGGCAAGGAGATGGCCGACGTCATCTTCAACGGCTCGGCCAGCCGAAAACCGCTCAATTCCGCCGAATGCACGTTGACGTTCGACAATACCAGCAAACTTCTGGCGATCGACACCTGCGACGTTCATATCACCCGGCGGGTGTACCGCAGCGGCGAAGGCGAGTACCTGATCAATCGCCAGCCGTGCCGTCTGCGAGACATCCGCGACTTGTTTGCCGGCACGGGCGTCGCGACGGAAGCCTACTCGGTGATCGAACAAGGCAAGGTCGACGTGATGCTGCAAGCCAGCCCGCGCGACCGGCGGATGATCTTCGAGGAAGCCGCCGGAATCAGCCGATTCAAGGCAAAAAAAATCGAAGCCCAACGCCGCTTGGAAAGGGTCGATCAGAATCTGCTGCGATTGAAAGACATCGTCGACGAGGTGGAAAATCGCCTGCGCATTGTCCGCGGCCAGGCGGGCAAAGCACGGAAATACCAGGAATACTCCGACCACTTGCAGTCTCTCCGCACGCAAGTGGGTTTGGCCGACTGGCGGAAACTCTCGGAGCGGCTCTCGGAATTCGAACGGGAGGTCTCCGATGCCCGCGATGAATCGGCCGCGGCCGCGGCCGAGGCAGAAGCGCTCGAAGCACAAGCGCTGGAACTCGACCTGAAGGTTGGCGACTGCGACGTGGCGATTCGCGCCGCCGAGGCTCGCGTGGCCGAGCACCGCGAACGGATCGCCACCAACGAGTCAACGATCGAACATGAACGAAAACGCGCGACGGAATTGGAAAAGGAAATCACTCGCCACCGTCAGCATCTGATAACGATGAATCTGCGCGCAGGCAACCTGGAGCATCAGGCACGCGACGTGCAATTGTCGCTGGCCGACGCGGAGGCACGCCACCTGCAGCATGGGCAGCAGCTGGCCGAGGAGGAGCGGGGCTTAACGCGGCTGACGGTGGAGTTGGACGAATTGCGCAGCGTAAGCGAACAGCGCCGAGCAGCCCAGCTGGAGCAGCTGCGCATCGCCGCGGCGTTGGGCAAGGAAATCAGCTCGCTCGATGCCAGGCTGGCCGCCGTAACCAGCATTCGCGAGCGAGGTAGCGCCCGGATTGCCGAACTAGATCCACTTCGCGGCTCCCTGGCCACGGAACTTTCACGGCACGAACATCAACTAGGAGAAGTGACCGCCGAGGTAACGCGGTGCGAACGCGAACGCCACGCGGCGGAAGCTCAGCTGGCCCAACGACGCCAGCTGGCCGCACAAGCGCGGCAGTTCCTAGCGCAGGTGCGAGAGCGGCTTTCCGCGGCCGCGGAACGTACGGCCGTGCTGGAAGAGCTTGAACAACGACTGGAGGGCGTCTCGGCTGGCGCCAGGGAACTGCTGATGAGGGTTCGTGATGCGGAGACGGGTCCGCTGACGCGAATCCGCGGTTTGGTCGCGGATTTGTTGAACGTGGAGATCGAAACTGCCCGCATCATCGAGGTGGCATTGGGCGATTTTGCCCAGCATCTGGTGGTCACTTCCAGTCGCGAGCTGATTGACCACTTGCAGCAAGAAGGCATGCGCCTGACCGGCCGGGTGGGACTGGTGCGGATGGATCGGATGCCCGCCCCGACGCCGGCGGACGCACTCGATCTCAATGGTCAGCCAGGCGTACTTGGCCGAGCAGATCGGTTTGTTGAAACTACGCCGGACTTCATGCCGCTGGCCAAACGGCTGCTCGGACGCACATGGGTCGTGGAAAAACTCTCGCACGCGCTGAGCCTGCAAGACTCGGCCGGCCGTGGCGTGAGCATAGTCACCATGGCCGGCGAGTTGCTGTCGCCCGACGGCACGCTGCAATTGGGGCCGCGGCCGTCGGCGGTAGGCCTTATTTCTCGTCGCAGCGAACTGCGGGCGCTGCGTTCGCAGGTGGCAGATCTCAAAGCACAAGCGCATCAATCCGAACTTGCCAAAACAACGATCGAGACGCAGATTGGCGAGGATGAGATTCTGGCCCACTCGATCGGAGAGCGCTATCGGGAATTGACTCGCGAATTGGCGGAGCAGCGTCTGGTTACCAGTTCCCTGGCGGAAAGAAAGGCCCAAGTCGACCAGCAGTTTCAGCAATTGACGGCCGAACTGGCCTCCGCGAGCGCCGAATTTCAGTCGGTTACCCTGGCGCTTGGGAACGCTCAGCTTGGCATGGCGGACAACGACACGCGATTGCGCGAGCTGGAAATCTGGCTCAGCGAAGATGCGGCACGCTTGACCGAGCTGGATGCCCTCAGGCAGAAAGCCAATCGCGAGACGAATGCCGCCAAGATTGAACTGGCGCGGATCGAACAGCAGCTTGCCGATCTGCGCGA
>SXGT01323870.1_pt1 | contig 10270 bp, 10 predicted proteins | sample 3176221 | NCBI WGS metagenome assembly SXGT01 (sample SAMN11356862, study PRJNA531348) | freshwater metagenome | isolation source: freshwater sample F1-120 | place: China: Fuxian Lake, Yuxi | collected 2017-12-25
ACTCGGTCATCACCGCGGTCGGCATGGTCGACGAGCTGTGGATCATGATCGCCGCAGTCATGATCGCCATCACCCTCATGCTCTTCACCGCGAAGGCCATCAGCGACTTCGTCAACAAGCACCCCACCGTGAAGATGCTCGCGCTCGCATTTCTCGTGCTCATCGGCGCGAGCCTCATCGCCGAGGGCTTCGACGTGCACATCGACAAGGCGCTCATCTACGGCCCCATCGCCTTCGCGATCGGCGTCGAGGTGCTCAACCTGCTCTACCGCAACCGCCAGGCCAAGAAGAAGGGCGAAGCGCCGACGCCGGTCGAGCTGCGACCCTCACTCGTGAAAGACGCGGCTCCCGAGCACATCACGCCGGTTCCGCTCGGTGCCGAGCGTCGTCAGGCGAGCAACCCGCTCAACACGCCAGACGGGGCGCCGTGAACGCAGCCCCCTTCGGGCAGACGGTCGCGGGCGTGGAGTCGCTCGTGACGCGCATGCTCGACCTCGCGCCGAGTCTCGAGATTGGCATGCACCGCGTCTCGCAACTCGTCGCGGCAGGGGGCGCCGTCACCGAAGACCTCGATCTCTCAGCTGCCCTGCAGCGCATCGTCTCGGTCGCTCGCGAACTCGTCGGCGCTCGCTACGGAGCCCTCGGCGTCATCGGCGCAGATGGCCGGCTCGAGCGGTTTCTGCATGACGGCCTCAGCGACGACCAAGTGCGCATGCTGGGCGAGCCGCCGACCGGTCGCGGCCTGCTCGGAGCGGTCATCACCGAAGGCACGAGCATCCGTCTCGATCGCATCGATGCCGATGCCCGCTCCGTCGGCTTTCCCGATCACCACCCGCCGATGGGCTCGTTTCTCGGCGTCCCGATTCCCGTGCAGGGCTCCGTCTACGGCAACCTCTACTTGACCGAGCGCGACGGCGGGCCGTTCGACGATGTCGATGAGGAGATCATCGCGACGCTCGCGGCCATCGCGGGCTCGGCCATCGCCAATTCGCGTTCGTTCGAGCGTTCGCAGCATGACCGCGCCTGGCTCGAGGGTGCGGAGCAGCTCACGCAGAGCATTCTGGGCGGCGAGGTGCGCGAGCACGAGACAGCCGCGATCGCCGCCGAGGTCATGCGGCTTTCAGGGGCACCGCACGTCGTGTGCGTCGACGCCACCGTGGATGCTTCTGCCGACACTCTCGCGCGCGAGTCGCTGCTCGCACTCGCCCCCGAAGCCGAGCTCGGCCCTGTCATCGTGCTGCCGCTGCAGGGTGCCGCCGCAGAGCCGTCGGGCGCCGTCGCGATCGGTCGGGGAACACGCGGGCGCCCCTACTCCGAGTCGGAGCGCCGCCGGATGGAGCGGTTCGCCCGCTCGATCGGCATCGCCCGCGAGCTCGCGCGCGCCCGCGTCGACGAGCAGCGCGTCGCCCTCGCTGACGAGCGAGATCGCATCGCTCGCGACCTGCACGATCACGTCATCCAGAGCCTCTTCGCCGTCGGGCTCACCCTGCAGAGCGCGGTCGGCGACCCGACGACGCCGACGGGTGGTCGCATCGCGAGTCAGGTCGACGCGATCGACTCGACGATTCGGCAAATTCGTCAAGCGATCTATCGGCTCTCCGCTCCGCCCTCGGCGAGCGCCTTCAGCCTGCGAGCCCGCATCAACACGATCATGCGCGAGACGCTCGACGATGACCGGCTGGTGTCGCGGCTCGAGTTTGCTGGCCCGGTCGACACGCTCGTCGACACCGAGCTCGGCGACGAGGTGGCGGCGGTGCTGCGCGAAGCGCTCTCGAATGTCGTGCGGCACGCTGGCGCGACGACCGTGGAGGCGAGTGTCGCTCTGCGGGGCGCCGAAGTGGTGGTGACCGTGCACGACGATGGCACGGGCATCCCCGAGGGCGGTCGACGCAGTGGGCTGGCGAATCTTGCCGCGCGTGCTCACGAACGTGGCGGCACCTTCACCGCAGAGCCCGTGACTCCGCACGGCACCATCGTGCGGTGGAGCGTACCCTGGGAAGCACGATGACTGCTGTCTCTGTCTTCCTCCTCGACGATCACGAGATCGTGCGCCGCGGCATTGCCGACCTTCTCGAGCAAGAAGAGGGCATCACCGTGGTGGGTGAGTCGGGTGTCGCGACCGGCGCCGCCCAAGCCGCCCTCGATTCGGGCGCGACGGTCGCCGTGCTCGATGGCCGACTGCCCGACGGCAGCGGCATCGATGTGTGCCGCGACATCAAGTCGCAGCGGCCAGAACTGGGCTGCCTGATTCTCACCTCCTACGACGATGACGAAGCGGTGCTCGCGGCTGTGCTCGCCGGCGCGAACGGCTACCTACTCAAAGAGGTGCGGGCGACGGGCCTCGTCGAGGCGATTCGTCGCGTGTCGGCGGGCGAGACGCTGCTCGACCCGGTCGTGACCGAGCGCGTGCTGGCCCGTGCGCGCGAGACTCCCCCGGCCAACCCTCTGCAGGCGCTCACGCCTCGCGAGACCGAGATTCTCTCGCTCATCGCCGAGGGGCTTTCGAACCGAGAGATCGGCGCGCGGCTCTTTCTCGCCGAGAAGACCGTGAAGAACTACGTCAGCGGGGTGCTGTCGAAGCTCGGCATGCAGCGGCGTACTCAGGCTGCGGTGCTCGCGACCGAGTGGCTGCCCAAGAGCGACGCCCGCGACTAGTCGCGACGCTCAGTCGCTGACGGGCTGCGCCCGACGCGACGTGATCTCGTGGTGCCCCCAGCGCACGCCCTTGAGAATCGGGTAGATCGCCAGAAAGACCCACGCTGGCGCCCGCAGTCGGCGGCTGCGCACCCCGTGGTGGTCATAGGTGCGGTCAAAGCGCCCGACGTAGTCGACGTAGTCGCGGGGGCTGTCTTCGAGCCGACGTGCTGACATGCCCGTCACCATCGACGAGACATACACGGCCTTGAGCCCGGCATCGGCAAGGTGCACCGAGATGTCGATGTCTTCGTGAAAGCGATCGTCTTCGTCGCGGCAGACGTCATCGCGAATGGCCTGCCACGCCGTGGCCCGCAAGGCCATGTTGCTGCCGAAGACGAAGTGATACTCCTGCGCGAGCTTCAACATGGCGCGACGCAGAGTGTCGTCGGCCTTGAGCCCGAACCGGCGCAAGGGCATGTCGTAGTAGAGAACCGGACCCGTGGCCGCGGCCACCGACTCGTCGGCGAAGGCTTTCTGCACTTCTTCGACCCACGTGGGTTCGAGCACCGAGTCAGCGTCGATACGACCGAGCACGTCGCCCAGCGCGGCGTCGAGCCCGAGATTGCGCGTCGGCACCAAGCCCTGCTCGTCGAACTGCGGCAGGTAGCGCAAGGGAGCATCGGGGTTGACCGCCTGCAGCTGCCGCACGATCTCGGCGGTGCGATCAGTCGAGCGGTTGTCGACCACGATGATCTCGAGCGCGGGCACAGTCTGCGCGAGGGCGGCGAGCACGCACGGCCGAATCGTGTCTTCTTCGTTGTAGGCGGGAATGATGATCGAGACGCTCGGCAGCGCACTCACGCCGCACCCGCTTCGTGACGCCCGACGGGTGCCGCGAGCAACGCCACCGTGACGGCGCCGCCCTTGGTGGGCTGAGTGCCCACTTCGTCAAAGCCCATGCGACCGTGAAACGCCATGCTGCCCGGATTCGGCGGGTCAAGGTTGACCTCGCACGTGACTTCGGCGCGACCCTCTCGGCGCGCGACATCCATGACGAGCCCGTAGAGCAGTGCTCCAAGTCCCGTACCGCGCTCGCTCTCGGCCACGACGATGCGGTCGACGTAGCGAAAGTCGGTGCCGCGCTGCGAGAACCAGACATAGTTCTCGCTCGCATACGCGCGGCCAGGCGGAAGGGTGATGAGCAGTGCGACGATCGCGCTCTCTCGCTCGAGGGCGACCGCGCAATCAGAGTGCTCGAGCAGCGCTGCCATCTCTTCGGCGGGCGTGATGGGCACCGCCGGGTACGCGGCGTCGTTGAGTTCAACGATGAGGGGCGCGTCAGCGACGGTCAGTGCTCGCAGGGTGACCCCGTGGGGCAGCACGACCGCGGCGAGCGCCTCGGCGATCGACGTCGAAGGCTCGGTCACACTGTCAGTCTACTGAGGCGGGTACTCTCGCGGCATGACCACCACGACTGCCGCACCCACTACCGCTCCCGCTGTCGGCGGCGTGCGCGGGCTCGACCCCCTCGACCTCGACCTTCTCGTCATCGGCGGCGGCACGGCGGGCCTCGTCGCGGCGAAGACCGCTGCGAGATTCGGCGCTCGCACGCTGCTCGTCGAGGCGCACCGCATGGGCGGCGACTGCTTGTGGACCGGCTGCGTGCCCTCGAAGTCGCTCATCGCGGCGGCGCAGGCGGCCGCGGCGACCCGCAACGGTGGTGCTTTCGGCGTCTCGAGCGCGTCACTCGACGTCGACTTCGGGGCCGTCATGCGGCACGTGCACGCGGCGATCCATGAGATCGAACCGGTCGACTCGGTCGAAGCGACGGAGGAGTCGGGGGCGCGCGTCGTGCTCGGTCGCGCTCGTTTCACCGGTCATCGCACCGCCGAGATCACGATGCTCGAGGGCGGCGAGAGCGTGGCCGTGCGCTTTCGGCAGGCCGTCATCGCCACGGGCTCCGCCCCCGCGGTGCCCACACTCGACGGCATCGAGGCGCTCGAGGTGCTCACGAGCGACTCGGTGTGGAATCTCGAACAGTTGCCCGCGCGATTGGCCGTACTCGGTGCTGGCGCCATCGGCTCAGAACTGGGCCAGGCCTTCGCGCGCCTCGGCTCAAGCGTCACGCTCGTGCAGCGGGGCGAGCGCATTCTGCCGAAAGAAGACCCCGACGCGTCGGCGATCGTCACCGCGGCGATGCAGCGCGACGGCGTCGACGTACGCGTCGGCAGCGCGGCAGTGCGAGTGCACGCGGCCGACGACGGACTCAGTGGAACCTTGCACCTCGCCGATGGTTCCGCGATCGAATTCGACCGCTTGCTCGTCGCCCTCGGGCGTCGTCCCCGCATCGACGGGCTCGGCCTCGAGGCAGCGGGAGTGCAACTCGACGACGCCGGTTTCGTGCGCGTTGACGACACGCTGCGCACGAGCAACCGACGCATCTGGGCAGCGGGCGATGTGAGCGGCCTCCCCCAGTTCACCCACCTCGCCGGGGTCAACGGCAGCCTCGCCGCCACGAACGCGGCGCTGGGTCTGCGGCGACGCGTGGATGCTGATGCCGTGCCGCGCGTCACGTTCACGCACCCCGAGGTCGGCGCCGTCGGGCTCGCGCCCGCCGACGCCGAGCGTGAGGGCTGCACGGTGAGCGAAGTGCGGCACTCGCACGTCGACCGCGCCATCGCCGATGACGAGACCGAGGGCTTCACGCGCCTCGTCATCGACCGCAAGGGCCACGTGCGCGGCGCCGTCGTCGTGGGGCCGCGCGCCGGCGAGACGATCGGCGAAGCCTCGCTCGCCGTGCGGCAGGGACTGCGCACGAGCGATATCGCGTCGACGACCCACCCCTACCCCACCTACAGCGACGCCTTCTGGAACGCGGCGATCGCCGACGTACGCGCTCGACTCGAGCGCGGCACCGTGGGCACGGTGATCGGGCTGCTCCAGCACTGGCGTCGATTCTCGAGCCGCTGAGCCGGGCGCGGCGCCGATTCAGCGCAAGGCGCGGTAGCCGACCACCATGCGCTGCACGGCGCTGACGGCGACGATGACGGCCCACACCACAGCGATGGGGGCAGCCCAGAAGGGCACGATGAGCCAGAGCGAGTGCACGATGATCGTCTCGGTGCCCTCGGCGATGCGGCCGAGGAACGAGAGCGAGCGGCCGTCGTCGATGCGACGCCCGGTGCGCTCGGCGATCGACGAGAACGCCAAGAAGGCCGCGCCATTGAGGTAGTAGGCGAGCAACACGAGCAGGAACGGCCACCAGGGCGCATCAAAGGCCGCTGCGGCGCCGAAGGCCACCCCGACGACCGTGGCACCGTACGCGGCGAAATCTGCCGTGATGTCGAGGAACCCGCCGGCCTCACTCTCACCGCCGCGCCCCTCGGCCTTGCGCCGTCGGGCGAGCGCACCGTCGAGACCGTCGATCACGCGCGAGCTCAACCACAGCACGAGCGCGAGCGCCCACAGCTGAAAACCGGCGGCGACCGCAGAGCCGAGACCGAGTGCGAGACCGAGCAGCGTCAGGCCGTCGGGGGTGATGCCCGGGCGATCGACGGCGCGCGCGAGGGCATCCACCGGTCGCGCGATGAGGGCGCGCACAGGGCGATCGAGCATCAGGCACTCTCCTCGGGGGCGGCGGCGCCCGTGCGTGCTGCACTGACGGCTCTCGACGAGGTTCGGCGCCGACGGCCCGCCCAGATGGCTCCGGCGAGCGTCAGTGCTCCGAGCACACCGATCGCGACCCACGCGGGCCACTCGAGCTCGAACCCGAAGGCGCCCAGAGCGACGTAGGCCGCCGTGCCGGGAATGATGCCGAGGGCGGTGCCGATCGCGTAGTCGCGTCGCCGCACGGCGGTGAGCCCCGCCCCGTAGTTGATGGCGGTGAACGGGATGACCGGAATCAGTCGCACACCGAGCACGGCGGCAAGACCCCGACGACGCAGCAGTTCGTCGAGCCGCGCGACGCGAGATCCGGTGAAGCGCTCCACGGCTTCGCGCCCGAGCCACCGGCCGAGCACGAATGCGAGGGCCGCACCGAGCAGAGCGCCGGCGTAGACGAGACCCACGGCCCACCAGAAACCGAAGGCGAGCCCGGCCGCGATCGACAACACGTTCTTCGGCGCGGGGGTCAGCGTGATGGCGGCGTAGAGCAGCACGAAGAGCACCGCACCACCCACCCCGAGATCGAGCACGGTATCGCGCCACTGCTCGAGAGCATCGAGTGGCACGAGCACCCCAACCGCGACCGCCACGGCTACGAAGAGGCCGAGAGCGATCGCGCGCGCGATCACGGCGGTGCGAGACATCGATGATGACTCGTCTTCCGTGTCGCGGCGCTCGACTTGGCTCATGGTGCGTCAGTCTAAGAGCCGTCGCACTGACACCCGACACATCCCGCATTCTGCATAGCCCGCGCATAGCGCCCATCAAGGAGCCTCGATGTCACCACAGCAGCCCATTCGCCGAGCGGGGGTCGCTGCGGCGATCGCGCTCGGTCTCGTCATTCCGCTCGCCGCCTGTTCGGCTCCTGCCGAGAGCGACGACCAGTCGTACGAGACCTGGGACGAGGTGGTCGCGGCCGCCCAGGGCCAGACCGTCAAGCTGTGGATGTACGGCGGTGACGAACAGGGCAACGCCTACGTCAACGATGTGCTCGTACCCGCCGCTGCCGAGCTCGGCGTGACGCTCGAGCAAGTGCCGATCGCCGACACCCCCGACGCCCTCAACCGCATTCTCAGCGAGGTGCAGGCCGGTGAGACGAACGGCGAGGTCGACCTCGTCTGGGTCAACGGCAACAACTTCGGCACGGGCAAGGAAGCCGGCGCATGGGAGTGCAACTGGACCGAGATGCTGCCCAACATGGCACTCACCGACCCCGCCGACCCGCTGCTGCTCGACGACTTCGGCACGCCGGTCGACGGCTGCGAAGTGCCGTGGCACAAGGCGCAGTTCACCTTCGTCTACAACAGTGACACCGTCACCGACGTGCCGTCGTCACTCGATGAGCTGCTCGACTGGGCGCGCGCGAACCCGGGTCGCTTCACCTACCCCGCTCCGCCGGACTTCACCGGCTCGGTCTTCGTGCGTGAGGTGCTCTACAGCGTCAGCGGTGGCTACGAGAACGTGCCGCTCGCGTTCAGCCAAGAAGACTTCGACGCCCTGACGCCGGCGCTCTACGATGAACTGCAAGATCTCGAGCCGAGCCTCTGGCGCGGCGGAGAGACCTACCCGCAGGACTCCAACGAGCTCAACCAGCTCTTCGCTGACGGCGAGGTCGACTTCACGATGACCTACGGCCCCGCGACGCTCACCGAGCTCGTCGCGAACGGCACCTACCCTGCCGGCACGAAGGTGCTGACCCTCGACGAAGGCACCGTCGGCAACGCGAGCTTCCTCGGCCTCGCGTCGACCTCGGGCAACAAGGCCGGCGCCATGGTCGTCGCGAATCTCTCGCTCTCGGCTGAGCAGCAGGCGGCGAAGGCTGAGCCCGACGTGTGGGGGCAGTTCACCGTGCTTGACCTCGATCAGCTGAGCGACGAGCAGCGTGCGCTGTTCGAAGCACTGCCCACGTCGCCCGTCGTGCCGACGTACGACGTACTGAGCGAGAACGCCAACCCCGAGCTCGCCGCAGCATGGGTGACGCCGATCGACGAGGGCTGGCGCCAGCTGGTGCTCTCGCAGTAGGGCGCTGCACCATCGTCGCGATCGACTTTCCCTCGTCGGGGGCCCGTGCTGCGGGCTCCCGACGATGGGTGTCGGTCGCGCTCCTCGCTCCGGCCGTGCTCATCGCGGGCTTCGTCGTGTTCGGCGGAGTGGGCATGTCCATCGTGCAGAGCATCGGACTGCTGCCGCTCGTCGGCGAAGCACGACTGAGCCTCGACGCGTACACCGCGAACGCCGACGAGCTGCTGACGGGCCTTGGCCTGTCGCTCGCGATCGCGACAGCCTCGACCGTGCTGTCATGCGTCATCGGACTCACCGCCGCGATCATCATCACGCAGGGTCGGCGCACGGGGCGCATCGTGGCAGCAGTCAGTGCGCTCACCATCCCGATTCCGCACCTCATTGGCGCCGCGGCGGTCGGCCTCCTGATCTCTGACGCCGGCATCATTCCTCGGATGCTCGGCATTCCCGGCACCGAATGGCCCGACCTCGTGGGCGGCCCCTGGTGGGTCGCCGTCGTGCTCGAGTACACGTGGAAAGAGTCGGCCTTCGTCGCCCTCGTTGTCGCCGCGGTGCTGTCGTCACGGGTCGCGCGCTACGACGAGACCGCCGCACTGCTCGGCGCGAGCCGAGCACGACGACTGCGGCACGTCGTCATTCCGCTCGCTCGACCCGCCGTCATCGTCAGCGCGATCATCATCTTCGTCTACACCTTCGGCTCGTACGAGGTGGCGTGGCTGCTCGGCCGCCCCTACCCCGAACCTCTGCCGGTGCTTGCCTTCCGGCTCTTCGACTCGATCACGCTGACCTCTCGACCCGAGGCAGCCGCCGTCGCCGTCATCACGACCGCCGTATCGCTCATCGTCGTCGCGCTTGGCATGGCCCTCTTGCGGCGCACGCCGCTGTGGAAGTGACGGTGCTCCCATGGCCATGCTGATTCCCTACGGGCAGCGCGTCACGCCCGATGACGGCACCGTTACGAGCAGGGGGCTCATGCGGCCGCGCCCCGCCGGCCGCGCGCTGCGCCTCACCGTCGCGTCACTGCTCACCGTGTGGTTCGCGCTGCCACTCGTACCGCTGCTGCTGTGGTTCTTCGCCGATCGCTGGAGTGCACCCGCTGTGCTGCCCACCGAGTGGGGGTTCGACGGCGTCTCGTCGGCGTTGGCGAATGGAGCACTGCCGGCCTTCGGGCGCTCGCTGCTGCTCGGGCTCGTCGTCGCAGCTATCGCGACACCCCTCGGAGCCATGGCTGCCCGGGCGCTCACCCGTGGAGCAGTGCCGGCCGCGCGGCTCGTGAGCGGCATCCTGCTTGCCCCCCTGGCCCTGCCCGCGTTCGTCGCCGTCATGGGGCTCACGATCGTGTTGCTGCGCGCCCGCGTGCCCGGCATGGTCGGCGTGGTCATTCTGCTCGTCGCCGCCGCACTGCCGTACACGGTGTACACGATGCGGGTCGCCTACGCCGCGCACGACCTCGCCTATGAAGAAGAAGCCCGCACTCTCGGAGCATCGCCCTGGCACGTGCTGTGGAGAGTGCACCTTCCGCTCGTCGTGCCCGGCATCGCCCGGTCGGCCTTTCTCGCCTTTCTTGTGGGGTGGAGCGACTATGTCATCACCGTGCTCGTCGGCGGCGGCACGATCGTGACGCTGCCCTTACTCGTGGCATCGTTCGCGGCGGGAGTCGGCAATGACGCAGTGATCGCCGTGCTCTCGGTGAGCGCGATCGTTCCACCCCTCGTGCTCTTGCTCGCCCTCGGGCGCTTCGGGCGTCGCTACCCCACCGCCCACTTCCTCAACGGCCCGACTGCGAGCCGATCACCGAAAGGCTCACCGTGAGCGCCTCTCTCGCCCTCGACGCCGTCACGAAGACGTTCGCCGGCGCTGCCTCCCCCGCCCTCAACGCGGTGTCGTTCGACGTCGCTGCCGGCGAGTGCCTCGCCATTCTCGGGCCCTCGGGCTCGGGCAAGAGCAC
>SXGT01595374.1_pt1 | contig 10270 bp, 8 predicted proteins | sample 3176221 | NCBI WGS metagenome assembly SXGT01 (sample SAMN11356862, study PRJNA531348) | freshwater metagenome | isolation source: freshwater sample F1-120 | place: China: Fuxian Lake, Yuxi | collected 2017-12-25
CTCCACGAGGACTGGGAGTGCGAGGGCGACGGCCCCGGACGCGAACAAGGCGACGACCCACCGCGCCTGTTCGAGGGTGCGCTGCACGCCGATGCCGGCGGCGATCACGAGCGGGACGAGCATCGGCAGGTAGTAGTAGGGCCCGAGGTAGAGGCCACCGTCCCAACGGAAGATGTAGCTGAACGACCCCCAGAAGAAGAAGAACCCGACGGGCCAGACGATCAGCCACGACGCCAAGAGCCACCGGGACTTCGCGACGGGCTGCGTGAACACGCCGTACGCGCCGAGCACGACGAGCATCACGCTCCCGAACGACCACGTGAGCAGAAGTCGCGCGTTCTCGCGGGTGGCCCGCCATGCGTCCTTGGCCGTGTAGTCGAACAGCGGCTCGAGGGTGTTCGTCCTCCGACCGCCGAAGCCGAGGTTGTCGCTCTGCTCCTGGAGTCGGAACGGGAGCCGGAGCATGTTGCCGGTCGCGACCGCGTTGTAGCCGAGGAACCCGATCAGCCCCGGTACCGCGCCGAGTGCGAGCCAGCCGAGGAACGCGGGGAGTGTCGTGCGGTCGTCGTGACGGCGGCACCGGGCGCCCTGCCACACGACCATCGGTGCGCCGAAGAGGAGCGCGTCGTAGGGACGGGCCCAGAACGCGAGGCCGAGCGCGAGGCCGCCAACGGCGACGAGCGCGGCGGAGCCGGTGCGCGCGCCGCGGCGCACCGCGACGCCGAACGCGAGGAGTAAGGCGAGGTTGCCCAGGTAGGGGAGGTACGTCCCCGACTGCACGATGACGACGGGCGACAGGGCGAAAAGCGCACCGGCGATCAGCGCGCCCCGACGGCCGGCGCCCAGCTCCCGGGCGAGCACGACGACGAGGAGCACCGTGGCCGCGGCGATCAGGCCGAGGGCGGTGCGGGTCCCGCCGAGCACCTGGGGCACCACGGCGAGGGAGGCGGGATGGACGGGTGCGTACTTGAACACGTAGTGCCCGTCGCGCAGCACGCTGAACCACGGCTGGTACAGCTGCGGCAGCGACTGCGGTGCGTCGGGGACCAGGTTCCCGCCTCGGAGGGCGCTCGCCTGGGTGAGGTAGGCGCCCTCGTCGCTGTTCTGGCTGAGGTAGGGGAAGACGAGCGCGGATCCGGCGATCGCCACGAGGCCGGCGGTCGCAGCGAGCGTGGTCGCGGCCACGCGGAACCGGGTCCGGGCCGACCACCGGCGCCGTCGGACGGCACTTCCCGGCCCCGGATCCCCCGCGACGGGTGCGGAGTGGACGTCGACGACCGACACGCGCGGAGCGTAACCGTCGGTCCCGGGTCCGCTCGGGCCCCAAACCTTTCGGATGTCCACGTCGTGTCGTATGCTCCGTTCGACACCGCTGGGTGGTACTCCGGAGGACCCGGGCATGGTGGAGAGCGGGACGACCTCGAGGCAGGGCGCGCGGGTGGCGGGTCTGGCCGTGGCGGTGTGCTTCGCCGCCCTCGTGGGAGCCGTCTTCGCGGTGGCCGACATCGATACCCCCGGGTGCGGCTACGGCGTCGCCGATCCCGCTTACTGCCAGCCGGTCGGCTCCGCGGTGCTCACCGGCACGGTGCTCCAGCAGGCAACGGACGCGCCGCTCCAGTACGCGAACGTCACGGTCCGCGAGGCGACGACGGGCGCGGTGCACGGTGCCAGCACCGACAGCTCTGGGAGCTACGTGGTCGGCGGGCTCCCGGCCGGGACCTACACAGTGCAGTTCTCCCGGTACGGGCACACGGCCCAGTGGTTCGACGGTGCGGCCGACGCCGGCGGCGCCACCCCGATCGCGCTCGCCGACGGCCAGGTCGTCTTCGCCTCGGCCCAGCTGGCGGTGCTCCCCGCGGCGATCCAGGGCACGGTCACCGATGACCTGACGCACCTGCCGGTCGCCGGGGTCTGCATCCAGGCTTCGTTGGTTCCGGAGCTCCCGAACCTGCCGGTCCCCCCGCCCGCGCAGCTGCCCGGGTCGTGTGCCGGTGCCTTCACCGGCCCGACCGGCGCGTACGCCCTCGGTGTGGGAGTCACCGGCCCGTTCACGTACATCCTGCAGGTGTCCGACCCGCAGGGTCGCTACGCCACCGAGTACTACCTCGACCAGACCGACCCGGTGGCTGCCACCCAGGTCTCGGTGCCCGCAGCCGCGAACTTCGCCGTGGGTGGCGCGGGCGATGATGACGGCGACGGCGTGATCGAGCCGCCGGGCTACGACGGCAACGGCGACTTCGTTCCCGACGACCAGCAGGACAACGTCACAACGCTGCCTGCGGCCGACGGCGGCGGTGCGCCGGTCACGATCGTGTCGCCGCAGGGCGACGCGACGCTGATCGAAGCGTTTGCGCAGCCCGCATCCGCCGGGCCGCCGCCTCCGCCGGGGGTGGACTTCCCGGTCGGTATCTTCGGCTTCACCCTCCAGCTCGCGGACGGTGTGACCGCGGTCGACGTGGACGTGATCCTGCCCCCCGGTACGAGCCCGACCCGCTACTACAAGCTGCAGGGTGGCGTGTGGATCGACTTCACCGCCAACGTCTCCTTCTCGGGCGACACGGTCACGCTGCACCTCGTCGACGGTGGTGCCGGTGATGCCGATGGTCTCGCCAACGGCGTGATCGTGGATCCGGGCGCTCCGGTGGTCGGGTACACCTTCTCCGGATTCCTCTCGCCGAGCGGGGCGGACACGCCGTCCAAGGCGGGGAGCACGGTGCCGGTGAAGTGGCGGATCACCAGCGCCACTGGCGCGCCGGTCAACGATCCGGCGAGCTTCGTCGGTCTGACGTCCGCGCCGTGCGGCGGGGGTCTCTCGGAACCGGCAGTGGCACCGGGTGCTTCCGGGCTCAAGAGCCAGGGCGGCGGGTCGTGGCAGGTGAACTGGAAGACGGCCAAGGGCTACGCCGGTCAGTGCCGGACCCTCACGCTCCTCCTCGCCGACGGTCTCGGCGGTCGGACGGTCGACGTCCGGTTCAAGTAGGTCACTTCCGGAGAGGCCGGCCGCTGGCCGGCGTTCCGGTCACACCGGGTCGAGCGAGCCGAGCTGGCGCGCGGTGGGCTCGGCGCAGCAGAACCACGGCTCGGTGAGCCTCGGGACCGAGCGCGGCGCGGCGGTGATGGCCGGCGGCGGGTCGATGCCGGCCGCCGCGCACACGGCGCGGTAGACGTCGACCGTGGGGCTGTCGTCGGCGAGGAGTCGCTCCACGAGGTCGGCGAGGTGGACCTGCAGGGCGTCGACGGCGGGATCCGGATTGCGCCACGGGTAGGCGCCGAGGTCGTCGTCGTACGGCTCGACCACGAGATCGGGGACCTCGAGGACGAGGGAGCCCTTCGGCACCAACAGTCGGATCGTGTAGTGGACCGCGTCGACGTTGTCGACGAGGTCGTGCTCGGCCACGAACCGGAGGAGTGACTGCACCGAGCCGATGGTCGTCCACGGGGTGAACGGGAGCCACGTGGGCCGGACCTCGATCCCGTGACCGCGCAGGATCGCGATCGTCGTGGCTTCATCGGCGGCGGTGTGGCCCTTGTCGAGTCGGGCGAGGACGGCATCGTCGGTCGACTCGAAGGCCGAGACGACGAACAGGCAGCCCAGGTCGCGCAGCTCGCCCCACACCTCGGCGTGGCGGAGCACGTGCTCGACCTTCACCGTGCAATCGAATGTGAGGTCGGGGAAGCGCTCGTGCACCGCGCGGGCGACCCGGAGGGAGTGGTGCACCCCATTGAGGAAGTCGGGGTCACCGAACGTCACGTGCTCGGCACCGGCGGCGACCTGCTGCGCGACGTCGGCGACCACGTCGTCGACCGCGACGATGCGGATGCGGCCGTCGTAGATCACCGGGACCGGGCAGTGGCGGCAGCGGTGTGCGCAGCCGTGGCTCGCCTCGACGTAGCCCGCGACGTGCTCGTGATCGCCGACCGCGAGCTTGGCGTAGCTCGCCAGTGGGGGGAGCAGATCGCGCGCCGGGATCGGGGCGCCCGGCGTGGCGGCATCGCGACCGAGGAAGACGACCGTCGCGTCGTCGACCCCGCCGACCCACGCCGCGAGCGGTCCGTCGGATTCGCCGGCGATCACCCGGTCGGCGACGTCGGCGAGCATCGGCGCGTAGAGCCCGTACGCGCACACGGGGACGTCGGTCCGCTCGGCCCGGATCATCCCGATCACGCGGCGCGCGATGCGCGTCGCGGTGTGCATCGGCACGGAGACCGCGATGCGTTCGGCCCACTGGGCGAGGTCTCCGTTCCACGTCTCCATCGACAGGTCGATCGTGCGCACCTCGTGACCTGCCGCGCGCAGTCGTCCGGCGGGCGCGGCAACCTGCAGGGGTTGATGGCCGAGCTCGTAGCAGCCGATGAGGAGGATGCGCACGCGTGCAGGCTACGGGGCGGGCTCGATCACCACTTCGAGGCGGGCGTGCGCGGCGCGCAGCGTCGCCTCGACCTCCTCGGCCGTATCGCCTCGGGCGAAGAGGAATCCCAGGTAGCGATCTCCCTCGGGGAGCGCGACCACGGGGCGCCCCGGGTTGATCGAGATCTCGAGGCCCACCACACCGGGGACGTCTCGCGCGTCGTCCTGCCCGTGCACGGCGCGCAGCGTGCCGGTGTTCGGGATCGGAAGCATCATCACGCCGCTGGCCGAGCTCTCGCGCCGGACGTCGTCGAGCGGGAGCCCGAGCGCGTGGCGCAGGATGACCTCCTCGAGCGAGATGCCCGCACCGAAGCGCAGCGCGCGGGCGCAGAGCCCGCCGATGGAGCGTGCGGCCACGTCGATCACCCGGACGCGCGCGCGGTCGCCGGCCGGATCCTGGTCGACGCGCAGCTCGGCGTGGACCGGGCCGTCCGTCAGCCCGATCGCGGCCGCGGCGTCGCCGGCCACGCGCGTCACCTGGGCCAAGGTCGCCGCCGGGAGGCGCGACGGCGTGACGTAGATGGTCTCCTCGAAGTACGGACCGTCGAGCGGGTCGGGCTTGTCGAAGACCGCGAGCACGGTGAGCGCACCCGCCCGCACGATCCCCTCGACCGCGACCTCCGCGCCGGGGACGAACTCCTCCACGAGCAGCGGCACTCCGCACCCGATGTCGTGGGCGCGCTGCGCCGCCGCGCGCGCGGCCTCCGGATCGTCGGCCCGGATCACCCCCTGGCTCCCGGACAGGCTCGCCGGCTTGACCACGCAGGGGAAGCCGACATCGGGGAGATCATCGCGGTCGACGACCTCGGCCCAGCGCGGTTGGGGCACCTCGCCCGCGTCGAGGGCGCGCCGCAGCGCGCGCTTGTCGCGGGTGCGGGCCGCCGCGTCGGGGGGGTTGTGGGGGAGGCCGAGGAGCTCGGAGGTCCGGGCGGCGAGGACCACCCCCACGTCATCGACCGCGACCACCGCGTCGACCGGTCCCCGGCCGTCGAGGTCGGCGAGCATCACCGCCGCGCGGTCGGGGTCGTCGAACGGCAGCTCGATCGCCCGGGTCCCGGCCGGGTCGAGCGCCGGGGAGACCTGGTCGGACGCGACCACGACCTCAGCCCCGAGTGCCTTGGCCGCCGCCACGAACGCGGTGGCCCGGTACGAGGAGGACGGGAGGAGGAGGACGACGCGCACGCCCCTATCATGGAGCGCAGCGAGCGTCCGGACCTGTTCGAGGACGTGGTTGGAGCGAGCGCAGCGACCCGTGGAAGCGAGCGCAGCGAGCCGTAGAAGCGAGCGCAGCGAGCCGTAGAGTGGACGCATGACCGAAGCCGTGGAGCCGATCCTCACCCTCACCGATGCCGCGAGGGACAAGATCCTCGAGGTCCGGGCGGCCGAGGCCGACGCCGAGACGCTGGCGCTGTGGGTCGTGGTCACCGGCGAGTCGGCCGGCGCCTACACCTACGACATGTCGTTCCGGGCGCTCGACGACGCCGGTCAGATCGACGTGTTCCAGCACCACGACGACCTGCCCGTGGTGATCGACGGCGACAGCATCGAAGCCCTCGCCGGCGCCACGCTCGACTTCACCGCGGCCGGCATGGTGATGCAGAACCCCAACAAGCCGGCGCCCAAGGTGGCGGCGCCGCGTCCCGCAGCCGACCTCTCGGGCGCGGTCGCGCAGGCCGTGATGCAGGTCCTCGAAGAGCAGATCAACCCGGCGATCGCGTCACACGGTGGGCGGGCCGAGCTGGTCGCCGTCGAGGACTCGATCGCCTACCTGCGCCTGTCCGGGGGTTGCCAGGGCTGCGGCATGGCCTCGGTCACGCTCAGCCAGGGCATCGAGGTCGCGATCCTCGACACCGTCCCCGAGATCACCGAGGTGGTCGACGTCACCGACCACGCGTCGGGGTCCAACCCCTACTTCGAGTCCGCGAAGAAGTAGCGCGGCGCCGGCGTCGGTTCAGGAGAACCGCGCGGCGTCGTCGGCCGCGTAGCGCGCCACCACGCTGTCGACCGCCGCGGTGCGGGCGAGCGATTCCGCGAACTCGGCGAGGCGCGGGCCGGGGATGGCCATCGTCATCTCGGCCACGTTCATGGCGGTGCGCACCCGGCTCAGCGCGCATCCGACGCTGGCCGCGAGCTCGCCCTGCTCCTTGGCGATGGCGACGATGTGGCACTGCGGCTTGCCCTCGACCCGCAGGCCCGGCCACGCGTCGGAGATCGTCATGAGCTGCTTGCCGTTGACCCGCAGGAGGATGACGTCGGGGTCGACCGGGGTCTCGGCGAGCGGGCCGTAGACCACCGCGCCCGGCTTCTGCGTGACCACCGGGATCTGCGGGACGACGTCCATCGTCACCCAGCCGCTCTCGAGGAGGGCGGCGACATCGGAGGTCCCGCCGACCTCGTTCAGGGTCTTGAAGCCGTGGGTCACGCTCCCGACGCTGCAGTTGCCGTGGTCCTCGGCGACCGTCGAGAAGGTGCGCTCGGTGCCCCGCATCCAGAAGACGCAGCCGGCCGGCACGCGGCCCCGGCGCCCGTCGTCGGCCGGCTCGCTCATCGGTGCATCGAACGCAGGGACTCCGGCGGGGGTGTCGTCGGCAAACGTGATCGCGATCGGTGGCGCGAGGAGTCGCAGCGAATCGGTGAGGGAGGTGGCGAGGGCGGTCCAGTCGGAGGTCATCGCCGGAGCCTACCGACTGCGGATCGGGGCTCAGCCGAAGCGGGCGACCTCGGCGTCGAGGTCGAGGCGCTGGACCACGGCAGTCCGCTCGTGCTCGCCCCAGTGCTCGCGCGGCACCATCCACATGACCTCGAGCTCGTTGCCGTCGGGGTCCTTGGCGTAGATCGACTTCGTCGCGCCGTGGTCGCTCTTGCCGACGTACGCACCGCGGTCGCGCAGCGTGTCGCGCGCGGTGACGAGGTCGCGGATCGAGCCGACCTGCCACGCGAGGTGGTACAGCCCGACGCGGCCTGGCTCGGGGCCGGGCGCGCCCGCGCCCACGGAGAACAGGCCGAGGTCGTGGTGGTTGTCGGTGCCGGCCGCCTTCAGGAACGCGGCGCCCGGCATCCGGGCGATGATCTCGAAGCCGAAGACCTCCGAGTACCACTCGGCCGCCGCCGCGGCGTCGCGGACGTAGAGGACGGCGTGGTTGAGCCGCTGGACGGGGATCATCGGTTCACCTCTCGTTGGTCGGGGCGTTGCGGAGCCCCCGGAGCCGGGTGACGACGGCGGGGAACGCCGTCGCGAACGTGTCGACGTCTTCCTCGGTGGTGCACCACCCGACGCTCACCCGCAGCGATCGGTCGGCGTCGACGCCCATGGCCTGGAGCACGGGCGACGGCTCCAGGAGCTCACTCGAGCACGACGACCCGGAGTGCACCGCCACGCCGTGCTGGTCGAGGCCGAGCACGACCGGTTCGGCCTCCACGCCCTCGATCCCCACACACACGAGGTTCGGGAGCCGGGACTCGGGGTCGCCGAAGCGGACGACTCCGGGTACCGACGTCGCCGCGGTGGCGATCGCGTCGGTGAAGGTCCGGGCCCGCTCGGCTTCCCGAGCCAGCCCGTCGCCGGCGAGCTCAGCCGCCGCGACGCCGAAGCCGACGATCGCCGGCACGTCCTCGAGCCCGCCTCGCCGCGCTCGCTCCTGCGCCCCTCCCACCACGAACGGGGGGAACCGCAGCCCGCGCCGCACCAGCAACGCAGCCACACCCTTGGGGGCGCCCCACGGCTGACCGTCGACCGAGCAGAGATCGGCACCGAGCTCGATGAAGTGCACGGGGAGGTGGCCGGCGGCCGCGCACCCGTCCACGTGCACGGTGATGTCGCGCTCGCGCGCCGCGGCCACGATCTCGGCGACTGCGGTCTGGATCGTGCCCACCTCGTGATTGGCGAGCTGCACGCTCACGAGCGCGGTGTCGTCACCGAATGCGGCGATGACGTCGCCAGCCGCGAACCGACCGGCGGGATCGACCCCGACGACGGTGCAGTCGTCGGTCGCGCGGGCGCACGCCTCCAGCACGGCGGAGTGCTCGACGGCGGTGGTCACCACGTGTCGGTGGCCGTCGCCCGCCCGGGCCCGTGCGAGCGCGCCCCAGATCGCGGTGTTCACCGACTCGGTCCCGGTGGCGGTGAACACCACCTCCCGTGGTCGGGCCCCGAACAGAGCGGCCACCTGCTCGCGTGCGTTCTCGACCGCGACGCGGGTGGTGCGGCCTTCCTGGTGGATGCGGCCCGGGTCACCCGGGTGGCCGGCCAGGTACGGCAGCATGGCCTCGAGCGCGGCCGGGCGCAGGATCGAGGACGACGCGTGATCGAGGTAGGCGCGCGCCACGGCGGGGCTCAGACGCGGGCGACGCAGTGGTCGTCGCCGCCGGGCCGGCTCTCCTCGAAGTGCGGCGACGTCTCGCCGTAGAGCCCGGCGAGCATCCCGCGGATCATGCCCCGGTCGAGGGCGCACACCACGTGGGGGTACTTGTGCGCGGTGTCCCCGAAGGGGCAGCACTCCGAGACGATCGACAGCGATCCGGCGTGCTCCTCGGTGTGCGCCGCGAAGCCGTGCGCGGTGAGCGCGTCGGCCACGGCCGAGACTGCGGCGCGCACCGACCGTTGGCCGGCGTTGGGGTCCATCCGGGCGGCGAGGCTGCGTCCGTACTCGTAGCCGACGTCGTCGGCGAGGGTGGCGGCCTGGTCGGGCCCGAGCGCGTCGAGCGCCGCGGCGAGGAGGTTGGAGAGCACGTCGTCGTGCTTGAGGGGCATCGAGAAGGTGGTGTCGAGCTCGACTGCGCAGTAGCGCGTGGATGGCCGCCCGGCGCCGCGCGCGGTGGTGTCGTCGGAGCGCCGCCCGATCTCGACCACCAGGTAGCCGCCGCCGGTGAGCTTCTCGAGGTGGTGCCGGGCGACGTTCGCATGGAGCGCGAACTGCTCGGCCACCTCCGACGCCGTGACCCCGTCGGTGCCGCGGTCGCGCACGAACAGGTAGATCTCGCGCCGGGTGGGATCGCCGAACGCGTTGGTGACGGCCGCGACCGCGGCGTTGAACTCGTTGGCGCTCAGGTTTCGCTCGGCCGCGGTGGCGGTGGCGGCAGCGGTGGGGGCGGTCGGCGGCACGGTCGGTATTCTACCTATGCCGATAGTGGAAATCAGGTGGAACGCCGCCAGGAGCGGGAGCAATGGCCGACGAGAGCGAGGTACGGGCTGCCCTGACGGGGGTTGCCGAGCCCGAGCTGCACCTCCCGATGCTCGAGCTGGGCATGGTGAAGGGCATCGCGATCGACGGCGACACCGCCGTGGTGGCCGTGGCCCTGCCCCTCGCCGGTGCGGAGCGGGCCGAGGCGGTGCACCAGGCCGTGGCAACCGCGGTGCTGGGCGCGACCGATCTCGCCCGGGTCGAGGTCGACCTCCGGGAGATGACGCCCGAGGAGCTCGTCGTCTGCGCCCGGGTGCTCAAGCACGAACCGCCGCCCAACCCGTTGAAGATCGTCGACGCCAACGCCCCCGCCCGGCCCGAGCCCCGGGTCAACCCGTTCACCGACGCCCGGACCCGTGTGATCGCGGTGTCGTCGGGCAAAGGCGGCGTGGGCAAGTCGTCGGTGACCACCAACCTCTCGATTGCCCTGGCCCAGCGGGGTCACTCGGTGGCGGCGGTCGACGCCGACGTGTGGGGCTTCTCGATGCCCCGCATGCTCGGTATCTCGCGCCCCCCCGACCTCATCGACGACGTCATCGTGCCGCCCGAGTCCTACGGCGTCCGCCTCATCTCGATGGGCTTCTTCGCCAGTGAGGAGCAGGCCGTCATCTGGCGTGGCCCGATGCTGCACAAGGCACTCGAGCAGTTCCTCACCGACGTCTACTGGGGTGAGCCCGACTTC
>SXGT01892938.1_pt1 | contig 10270 bp, 9 predicted proteins | sample 3176221 | NCBI WGS metagenome assembly SXGT01 (sample SAMN11356862, study PRJNA531348) | freshwater metagenome | isolation source: freshwater sample F1-120 | place: China: Fuxian Lake, Yuxi | collected 2017-12-25
CGGACGCAGAGCAGGCCCCACGCAAGCTGGTCGACGCTTGTTCCCGCAATATCCGCGCGCCCAACCAAACTCGCCGTGCCGATGCCGACGTCGCGCGTCGTGGTGTAGATCGCGGTTCCGTTGTCGATGAGCCCCGAATCCCCCAGCGTGCTAGCGCCCGTCCAGCGCGGGATCGTGTTCGCGGTGCCGGAGCCGCCGACGGGGGAGCCGAGCGGGGCCGCTACTGCCTTGAGCGCCATGTTACATGCCCTCGCCAGGGATGAGCTGGAGCGATCCGCCGGCGCCCGTCGCGATGTGCGCGAAAAACTGCCAGCTGCGCGGCTTCGTGATCGTCTTCGTCTGCCCGGGCAAGATCGTGTAGTCTGCATTGAGCGACGCCGTGACGGCGTTCGTCTCGCCGAAGCGGATCGAGCAGCGAATCGCGCCGAGGTTCGTGATCTCGACCGCGCTCGCGTTGTTCGGGAACGCTTGCACCGCGGACGCGGCGCCCGGTGCGACGATGACGCCCTTCGTGTAGTCGGGCGCGAATGCTTGCAGGTAGTAGCTCATGGAGTGGCCTCGAGGTCAGAGTGCGAAGGAAGAAAGCTCAAACGAGGTAGGTCGCGAGGGTGTAGCGAATCGACGTGGAAGCAGGCTGGAATGGCGCTGGAAGCCCCGCCGATTTCTGGAACTTCGCCCTAAACGTCGCTCCCGCTTTGCCGACCCAAAACATAACATCGTCCGCCAGCGCGTTACCCGCGAGCATGTCAGCCGCAGGCACGACCGCCGCGGGGAAGTTGTCGAACCAGTCCGTCGCCGACGTGAACGTGAACGACGATGCCGCGCCGACGGTGATCTGAATGTCAACCGTTACTTGGTTCACCGTGCGCTGGTAGCGACCGGCGAAGGTCACGGTTCCGACGATGCCCGCGCCGTTGTACACCGGCGTGAACGTGCCTTCCTCGTAGGCGTCGAGAACGTTCGGGTCCGGGTTGCTCGGCGACGCCGGAAGGCGCACGCCTTGGCCCGCGCCGCTCGCGTTGAAGACCGTGTTTGCCGTCGCGAGCTCGACGTTGCCCGTCGGCGCGATGCGAAGACGATCCGCGGTGGTCCCCGCATTGGTCGTCTGGAAGTAGAGCTCGGACGCACGAGCCGCCGCCCAGTTGCTCGTCGCTCGCGCGTAGACGCTCGCCGCGGAGAAGAACCCCGCTCCGTCGTGCCCCCAAAACGAGAGCGCGCCGATGCGATCGCCGGAAAGCAGCGCCGCGGGAGCCGCGAACGTGCCGCGCGCCGTCGACGCCTCAAAAACGGTTTCGCTCGTTGCCGCGAAGGCTCCGGCGTAGTTGTACGCGCGATAACCCGGGAATCTCGCTGCTGTCGACGAAGAGTTGATCGCGTTGAAGCCGTTCGACTCGTCCGCCGCGGTAGCCTGTACGGTGCCGTAGACCGTCAGGCGATCGCCCGACGGAGCGCCGCCGATGGCGACCGCGGTTCCGTTGTCGCGCACGATCGAGTTCGCGAGCGTCGTCGGGGCCGTCCACTTCGGGAGGTAGTCCGCCGTTCCCGATCCCACCGAAACGGGCTTGTCGGTCGTGTACCACGCCACCGAGAGCGCGTCGTAACGCAGCGTGAGCGACCCGCCGCCCTGAATGCCCGACGGTGCGCCGTTGAGCGCCGTAGCGCCGTTCAGCGTGAACGAGAGCGCCGTCACCTCCTGCGACGTGTAGAGCACGATCTCTTGCCCGTCTGCCGCGCTCGCAGCGGCGGGGAGAACGATCGTCCCCGTCGCCATCGTGCCCGTCGGGGTGAGCAGCACGAAGAGCGAGTTCGCCGTCGTCGGAAGCGCGAGCGTGAAGCCCGCGAGCGTCGGCGACGCCGTGACGCGGGTGAACGTCGGGTCCATCCATGCGCTCTGGATGTACGCGAGCAGCGTCGACGCCGACGCCTTGCGCGCGTCGCCGTTGCCGGAAACGTAGACCGGGAACTGGTCCGAGCCCGTGATGGTGTTCGTCGAGGCGAGTTCGTTGATCGTCGGCATGGTTCACTCAAATTCGATGGGGCCGTCTTGGCCCGCGAGGAGAGGCGAAACGGGCTCGGGCATGAAGGGATCGCCCTGCATCGTCCATGGCTTGTTGCCCGCACCGACGGGCATCGTGCCGGGGAGCTGCATCGGCGTCGGCGTCGCTGCGCGGACCATGATCGTGTTGAGCGCGAAGTGCGCCGTCGTCATCGTGGCGGGGAGAACCTGCTTGCCGTAGCTCGGTGCGATGCGGCACGCGAGGTTCGTGATGATCGCCTCGTTCGCGCGGTCGGGCCCGCTCGTCTGCGCGTCGAGGTCGCTCGCCTGCGGCGACCCTGGGAGCGGGTAGCCGAGACGAATCCCGCGCTCGTTCCAGTCGGCGAGCAGCGCGTCGAGACGACGCAGCGCGCTCGTGAGGTCTTGCGGCGTGAGGTTGAAGACGTAATCGGCAAGGCCGATCTCCGTGAACGCCGCTTCGATGAATTGCCGCTTCGAGTAGCCCATTAGTTCGCCTCGAGAGCCTTCGCGAGCTCGGTCATGAGCCGCTTGTCGCTCCATCGCCCGTCGACCCTGAGGCCGATGTCGGCGGCGTGCGCCTCGAGCTCCTCGCGCGTCGGCGCCACGTCTTCCGCCGCAGGCTCAGGAGCGGCGACGGGCTCGGGAGCTTGCGCGGGCTTCCCGTCGCGAGACGTGACCCACCCTTGCGCAAGACGCCGGTCGAGCGTGCGTGCATCATGCACGCGCTCGGAGACGACGCGACCGGAGACCCTGCGGAAGACGAAACATGGTGCAGCCATCGCCGCAACGGTAGCACGCGCAAAGCAAAAAAGAAGGAGCGACCGAAGCCGCTCCCCCTTTCGCTCAGACGCCGGTTTTCACTGGTCGAAGAGCAGGATGCCGCACATCTCGGGGTTGAGCACGGCGGTGCCGTAGAGCACGTCGACGCGGTACTGCGTGAGGCTCGAGGCGATCGCGAATTGCTTCTGCATCACGACCTCGATGCCCTGGTCGGTGGTCGCGCGCATGACGGCGACACCGGCGTTCTCCGGGATCGCGAGGCGACCGGGGAGGAGCTCGATCGCCGACTTGTGCCAGAAGCAGTTGTAGTCGGCGGTGGTCGTGTTGAGGAAGGTGATCGCCGCAGCGGCGAGCCCGGCGCCATCGCGATCGCAATTCTGGTACTGGAGCTCCGCCTGCGTCGGCGCGTTGTCGGCGCTGGTGATCGGCGGGGTGATGACGACGGTGTTCGCCGCGCCAACGCTGACGACGCGGAAGGTCTTCGGCTGCCCCGTCGAGCTCTTCGTGATGAGGTGAACCGCGGAGATGCCTTCGATCGTGAAGGCGTCGCCAGCCGCCACGCCGACGTTGCTCGAGAGCGTGATCGTCTGGAAGCGGTTGTCGACGTTGAGCGTGCCCGCGGTGCTCGTGGTGTACGCCTGCGGGACGTAGTTCACGTTGCCGCCCGCGTTGAGCGTGTTCACCGTGATCGCGCCGCCGGCGTAGCCCGTCTTGCGAAGGGCGTAGTCCTGCTTGTAGGTTTCGAAGCTCGAGACCATGCCGACGTAAGCGCGTTCGAACGCCTTGTCGGAGCGGTTCTGCGCGCCGAACGAGCGCGTGGTGCCGACGACGTTGCCCGCAAGGCCGTTGTAGCTGCGCGAGGAAAGCGAGAGGTAGCGCGAATCGCCCATCACGCCGGTCTCGTTCATGAGCGAATCGCAGAGCGCGATGTCGTCGAACGAGCCCGCCGGGGTGCCCGTCGTGACGACGAGCGAGCCGAGCGCCGTCGCGGCCTGCATCACCGAGAGGTTAATGTCGGATGCGAGCTTCTGGTTCGCGCCAGAAGCGAGACGGCCCTCTTGCAGCGCGTCGCGGAGCTCGACGCTGTTGAGCCCCCACGCCACGGTCTTCGTGTTCGTGATGCTCGCGGGGACCGAGAGCTGCTCCTTGTCGGTGAACGACACGGGCGAGCCGGGCACGCTCGTGACCGAGGTCATGATGTACGGCTGCGGACGCCAGATGGTGCCGTAGTTAGGCGAAACCGAGGAGGGGAACGCGTTCGTGCGCGCCGCGTCGGTCTGGTTGTAGTTGTACACGTTCACGTTGCGGCTCATCACGAGCGCATCGTTAAAGCCCTCGAGGAGCTGCTCAAACGCGACTTTCTCTTCCTTGCTGAAATCGTTTGCCATTGTCTTTTCCCTTGAAAATTACTTCGCCTGCTTTGCCTTGAGCTGCTGCTTGTAGCGAAATACCTGAGTGTAATCGCCCGTGCGGTCAGCCTCGGCGCGGAGGCGTTCGAGTTGCGAATCGACGGAGCCTGACGTGCGCGTGTTGCTCTTCACGACGGCTTCGGGTGCGGATGCTGGTTTGCGCGGCGTAACCTTCAATTGAGTCTCCAGCTTCGACACCGCGAAGGCGAACTTCACGGGATCGGTGATGGCCTTGATCTCGGCGAGCTTCGCCGAGTCCTTTCCGAGAGCGTAGGTGACGAGAGCGGGGTTATCCGCGCCGCTGACGATGATGCCCTGCTGGGTCACGTCGAGGGCGTCGGTGACGGCGTGTTCGGCCTCCTCGTAGTCGCGCACGCGAAGGGATGCTTTCGCCTTCGCGTACCCGTCGAGGCGGGCTTGCCACGCTTGCCGCTGCGTTTCTTCGGCCTGCTTCTGCTTCTGCGCGTGCTCGTCAGCGGCGCGCTTTCGCTCGAACCATGCCGCGATCGCGGTCTCGTACTTCTCGGCGTCGTAGTCGAGATCCTCGAGCTTCGGCTTCGCCCCGAGCACCGGCGGTGCGTTCTCGACCGGTGGGGCTGCTGCCTTCAGCTTCGTCTCGTACTCGCGCACCTTGCGTTCCTGCTCGCGCAGTAGCTTCCGTAGCTTGTTGACGAGGCGGGGATCTCTCTCCTCCTCGGCGGCCTGCGGCGGTGGTGCGTCTCCGACGCTGACGATGACCTCGTCCTCGACTGCATCCTCGTCCGGTTCGGGGGCCTCGGCGGTTGGCTCGCCTGCGGGCTCCGGCTCTTCGGCCTCGGGTACTTCGACGACTTCTTCGACCGTCTCCTGCTCTTCAATTGTCATCACGTCGCGCTGTCACTCGGGCATCGGCTGCCCGGAGGCCGGCGTCTGCGGGCGCGCGGAAGTGGCTCGCGCGATCGCTTCTGCCGTCTTAATGGCTTGACTCTGCGCGGAAATGTTGACGTTTGCAAGCGTCTCGACGGTCTTCGCCTTCGTCTCTTCGCTCTTCGCGATGGCGAGCGCCGTGTCAGCCTGCGCCTTCGTCGCGCGGGCCTGCATCTCGGCGGCGGCGCTCTGGAGGTAGAGCGTCTGCGGGTCGGGCTGCTGCTGCTGCGCCGCTGCGGCCATCTCCTGCGCCTCTTCCTGCGTCGGTTCGAGCACGCCCATCGTCACGAGCTTTTTGCGGAAGAACGGGCGAACGTCCGCCATGCCTTCGCCCTCGATGTTCATCGCGAGCATGAGCTCGAGCACGCCCTTAACCTGCGGGTCGGTCGATGCGGCGAGAGCGCCAGCGATCGTGCGCACCGTCGCGTCGCGCTTGCTCTGCGTGCTCGGACCGACCTCGGCCTTCACGTCGAAGGACGCGCGCGAGAGATCGTTCTCGAGCTCCATCGTGCCCGCTTCGGCGATGATCGGGCGCTGGAGCTCGACGGACGACACCTCGCCGTCGGGGCCCACGCTCTTCATCTTGCGCCCCTCCTCGACGTAGATCTCGCGCGCCATGCCGAGCCACACCTCGCCGCAACGCTTCATGGCCTTCGCGAAGTTTGAGGTATACACGAAGTTCTGCGCGTCGAGCCGCGTCTGGATCGCCTCGACGGTCTTGCCCGAGATGTTCGACACGAGCTTGTCGGCGTTCTGCGGGCTGCCGAGCGTGTCTTGCATGTCCTGCTCCGTGACTTGGAGCAGCGCCGCCATCGCGGGCGGAACCTGCGCGGGCTTCGTGTACCCGACCGGCCCCATCGGGTTCGTCGACCCGTCGGCCTGCGTGACCGGGTTCAGGAGCATGAACGGGTAGTTCACGAGGTTGTCGTTCGTCCACATCTGCTGATGCCCCGCGACCTGCTCGGGCAGGAGGATCGGCTTCTCGACCGACGAGAGTGCGGAGATCTCCGCGAGCTTCGACCGCTGCATGTTCGCGATGCGCTGCGCGTCTTTCGCGAGGCGGACGTGCCCGTTCGCGCGCTCGATGTTGTCGATGAAGCGACGCTCGGCGAAGGCGATGATGACCGGAATGTTCGGCCCTGCGATGTAGCCGTGATCCTCGAGCACCGACCCGCCGCTCATGACGTACTTGTGCACGCGGCGCTTTTTGCGTCGACGCTGCGGGAGCTCGGTCGCGCCCGTGCTCGAGAGCATCTGCTCGAGCGTCTCGTCGGCGTCGAAGTCCTCGCGCGTGTAGACCTGCTCGGAGCCGTCGAGCAGGCGGAAGACGCGCTGCACCTCGGTGCGCTCTTCCACTTTATAGTATTCCGCAACGTATACGACGGCTGGACTGCACCAATCGAAGTACGTCTCTTGCACCTCTTTCGGCCAGCTCGTCGGATCGTCACCGTACTCGTCGCGGTACGCCTGCACCGTCATCGACGAGATGACGAAGCAGAAGCGCGCGTCGCTCTTGTCCTGACGCTTCGCCTGAAGGTCGAAGAAGACGCTCGTGTCGGCGTCGAAGATCGGCTCGATGCGAATGCGCTGCTGGTCGTTCTCCGGGTCGAGCTCGTCCTCGAGCACCGAGCGAAGACGCCACGCTCCGATGCCGCCCATCACGGCTTCTTCGAATGCGTTGTCGTACGCCTCGTCGGCGACCGAATCGTCCTCGTCGGCGCGATAGAGCCCATCGCACACGTCGGCAAGACGGTCTTCGGCGCCGTCCTTCGAGACGAAGTCCACCGTGATGCGGTTCGCGCGGTACTCGGAGACGATGCGCTTCACCGCAATCGCAACCTTGTTCACCTCGAGGCGCGGCTTGTTCTCGAACTGGCGCTGAAGCGGGCCTTCCCACTGCGCGCCAGCGATCGCCGTGAAGCGTCGGTCCTCGAGACATTGACGCCGCTCGTCTTGGAGCGCGCTCTGGATCTCGTCGAATTGCGCAAGCGCCTCTTGGTGGACGCGCGCGAGGCGCTCGGTCTTCGTCTCGGCCATGCGGCGACGGTATCACTTCCGCCAAGCGTGCGCCACGGGGGCGACGTTCAGCGCCGGGGCGGGCTTCGCCGCAGCCGTGCGGCGTGCCGCTTCGCACGCATATCTGAGGGCGTCGACGCAGTTTGACACGAGCACGCCGCCGGCAACGAACTCGTGGTGTTCGTCAACCGTCAGGTCGTAGACGCGCGGCGATCGTCCTGCCGCGCGCACGCGCTCCACACGAGCGGGAGCAAGTCGCGGTAACCGCGTATCGGTTGGTGGTGAATGAAGCGTTGCACTCTGCACAAATCCGTTGCTCATTGTCGACGCCGGAAGCGCGGCGGTGGGCGGACTTGCAAGCGTTGGAGCAAAACAGGTCGGCATTGCCGATCTTCCGAGGGCTGAAGATAGCTGCGCATTGCATGCAGGGCTTTGGAACCGGAACGAAGCTTGCGCGAGCCATCGGGCCAATGCGGCGATGCAGCTCGCGGCCTTCGTCGCTACGATGCCACGCGCTTGCAAGAGGGCGGATGCGCTCGAGACGCGCTGCTTGTTGAGCTCGTCGCTCGTCGCTGTATGGGTGGCGCTTGCCGAGGTGCTCGGCTGGAGATATGCACTCGAGGTTCTCGATTGCGTTGTTCGACGGGTCTCCGTCGACGTGGTGCACGTGGTGGCCGTCTGGAATAGCGCCGTGGTGATGCGCCCACACGTCGCGGTGCAGATATTCCACGCCGCCGCCGCTCTTCGAGCGATGCCAATAGACGCGTTCGGAGCGCCCTTTCGCATCGGGGTATCTGCGATACTTTCGCCCGTTCCACTCCATTCGCTCTGGCATGACGACTCCGTGAGTAGCTCGTCATCGTAGCGCAATGCATCGGCACGCGCAAAGCCGCGGGCGGTCCACAAGCGATGGTCTGGCGTGCATCGTACGCGCTTCCCGTCGGAAGATTCTACCTCGACTATCTCCCGGTCATAATCGGTGACACCTGAGAACAAGACGCGTCGCCATCCACCGCGCGTCCACACGCGGTCGCTCGTCGTCACGTGCTCGATCGGCACGTTACCGCGCTCGCAAAGCACGAGCTCGCCCTCTGCGATGCAGTGGTTATCGCGGTCCTCGAGCACCGGGAGCACCGCGCCCGTGAGCGGGTCGGCCTTGTAGCTGTAGAGCGTCAGCTCGTCGATAAGGTGCACGCAGCGCGGGTGCACGACGATGTCGTGGCTACGCAGCCACTCGACGCCTTCCTCGAGCGACTTCGGGCCTTTCACCGCGCCCATGATCTTCGGGTAGCCGTTACGCCGCATGTGCGAGATCGTCTCGGGCCTCGCCGAGTCGGCGACGATGGGCCAGCGTTCGGAGCCGGGCACCGTCGCGAAGAGGTCGGGCGTGTCGGCGATCTCGCACCCGACCATGTACGCCTCATGGTCGACGTAAAGCGTGCGCCCGACGATGTGGCAGCGCACGAGCACCGTCGGGTCGACGGCGAAGCCCCAGTCTGCGCCGAAGCGCAGCACGGCGTCGGACGGCGCTTCGAACTCCTCGACGCGCCAGTTCTTGAAGACGCGGCGTTCGCTGTTGCGCAAGTACTCGCCTTCCCAGACGTGGCGGTACTTGTCGGGGTCGCGCCGCTTGTCGTACTCGAGCTCGGCGCGGAGGACGGAGGGGAACCAGGGGTTGTCGGCGTGGTTTACCGTGAGCAGTTTCGAGCGCGGCGGCATCGTCGCTCCGCAGAACATCGCGTCCACCGGGTCGGTTTCGAGCCGCGGATTCCACGAGAAGATGAGTTGCGATCCAGGCTTGCGGATCGTCGGGATGAGCACGTCGAGCGAGCCTTGCGATACGCTCTGCGCCTCTTCGATCCAGCAAACGTCGATGCCTTCCATCGACTTCACCGAGTCGATGTTCGTGCGGAGACCAGCGAAGAGAAAGAGCGACCCGTTCGCGCCGCGAATCTCGGTGTCGGTCGACGTGAAGAACGCGCGAAGGCCCGCGCGATCGATTTCGTCGTCAAGCAGGCGCTTGACGGAATCCTTGATGCTTTTCTGAATCTCGCGAGCGCAGAGAATGCGCAGCGGCTTTTGAGCGGCGCGGAGCACAAGCGCGCTCGCGATTGAGCGCGACTTGCCGCCGCCTCGCCCGCCACGAATGGCGATGTTCCGAAGCGACTCGTCGAAAAGCGCCGAGGCCCACTCGGGGAGCTCGACGCCTACCATTTGCCGCCGGGGTGGAGAGTGTAGCCCCAGGCGGTCCCAGGCGGCGAACGGTCGAGCGCCTTCACGCACAACGGGCACACGTCGACGTGACGATCGCCGCGGCGAAACATGCGCCAGCCATTCGGTGACGACTCTTCGACCGAGCACACCTCGCAGCGCCTCACGGCTTCGCCTTCACGAACGACACCGTGACCGCCGCTTGCAGCGGGGACGAAGCGTCACCCGCGACCTCAAGCCGGTCGCCGTACTTCTTCGGGGCGAGCTTGCTCAGGAGCCACTTGCGGGTGTCGACTTGGAGCCGGTGCTTCTGAATCCACCCGCCGTCGACCTTGCCATCTGGGCCGAGTGGCGGCGGTTCGTCAGCGATGTCGGCGAGCTCTTGCGCCATGTTGGCGACGAACTCGTCTTTTGCGCGCGCGTACAGTTCAGTTTTCTGCGGGTCCGACGAGGTCCAAAGGCTAAACGTCGCGAACGGAATCCCAAGCGTCTTGCACGCCTTGAACGCCGACATCCCGCCTTCCATCATCGAGATGACCTGAAGGAACTTTGCGTCTCGCTCTTCCGGCGTTCCGTGATGGCTCTGGTTCTTGCGGCCTGCCATGAGCTTACCCTACCTCAATTTCAACGAAGAGCCCGCCTGCATTCCGCAGCCGAGCCTCTGCAATCGCAACGTGCTTCGGGTCGAGATCGACTCCGATGAAGTCGAAGCCGTCGAGGAGCGCGGCCTTTCCGGTCGAGCCGGAGCCCATGAACGGGTCGAGCACGAGCCCGCCGGGCGGCGTAATCAGCTTCACGAGCCAGCGCATGAGGTCGACGGGCTTCACCGTCGGGTGCGTGTTGCGCATCCCGCGCGGGAGCCCTTCGTTCCGGTCTTCGGCGTCGGCCTTCGGCGAGTAGAAGAAGCGGGCGGCGTCACCGAGTAGGCCGC
>SXGT01763299.1_pt1 | contig 10269 bp, 10 predicted proteins | sample 3176221 | NCBI WGS metagenome assembly SXGT01 (sample SAMN11356862, study PRJNA531348) | freshwater metagenome | isolation source: freshwater sample F1-120 | place: China: Fuxian Lake, Yuxi | collected 2017-12-25
CATGGGCGAGCGGGTAGTGGATGCAATCCAGGGGCACGCCCCGCGGACGGCTGGCGATGGCTACGGGGAGGTGACCGTGAAAGCCATGGCACTGGGCATGGCGAAGTTTCCGCGCATCGGTTGAGTTGGGAGAAGAAAGCCTTGAGCAACGACGATGCTTCGCTGGCCCACCTTAAGCAGCGCATCGAGGCGGCAACCCGAGAGCGGGACAGGGCGTGCCGAGAGGAAGCGCAGACGATCGAGAGGCAGGCTGCGGCCAGGGGAAGGCTCGCTTCCGGGAACACCGTCGCGCAGCTCGTTCGCCAATCGGTTGAAGACATCCGCATACGCGCCACGATGTTCACCCAGGCCCTCGGGGATACGTGGCTCAGCCAAATGCCCAGCCCCGGTGCGATTCCTGCTGCGAAACAGATGCTTTTGGTCGCCCTACGCGATGCCGTCGAGGCGCGGGAGCACGGCATCAATGAGAGTGCCCCGGCAAAAACCCTCGGTCGAATACCGGCTTCGGTTATGGAGCAGCTCCGTGCGGACTATGAGCACGAGGTTCATAAACTGGACCTCAAGCTTTGTGAATGGGCACTGCTACAGCAACAAACTGCTTCCGATCGGGGCACAGTCCAAACTACCACGGTGAACTTCACGGGCAACAACAACGTCGTGAATGCCGGTCTAATCAACTCAACCGCAAACATCCGAATCGATCATAGCTCGACCCAACGCTTACTTGAGGCACTTGTTGCTGTTCGGGTGGCCATTGAAACGTCTCGCTCTTTGCAGCCTCAAGATGCCCTAGAGATACTGGAGCTAGTCGCTGACGCAGAGCATGAGATACAGCGTGAACAGCCAAACAAGAAGAGGCTGAAGGCGAGCCTTGAGGGTGTCGCCGCAACGATTCAGACGGTCGGGGCGCTCAGCGGGGCCTACGAGGTCCTCAAAAACGCAATGGCGATGATCGGTATTCCGCTGCCGTAGCCCCGCTTTGCCCAAGGGGTCACTCACGCGAGAGGTGACCCTACGCGGGGCAGATCGGACTTTCCCCCCTACGCCCACCCCCGCCTCCCTCCAGGCTAATGTGGTCCGGATCGGGGTGGGTGCTGGCCTGTCGCCCCGCCTCAGGACGCTGACGGCAGGAGACTGAGCGCCAAGCCGGCCAGCGCAGCTGCGCCCATCGCTGCCAGCTTCATGACCGACAAGACGATGGCTTCCGGCCCTTGAACCGCCCGCCGGTTGTCGTTGGCTGTCGAGCGCCCCGGCCCGCGGGATCGGAAGTGCACCTCGGGCAGCCCGCGCCGGTAGCCGCCCCTCCCCGCTCCGCTCGCACCGCGCCCGACGCACATGGTTTCGTCCTCCGGGCTGGCAGCCGCATGGCGCCGCCGGAGAGACAAAGCGCAGCAGGGCGAGAGGCTCCGACGCTAAGCCTTCAGCATTGTGTCATCGCGCATCGACGTTCCTGGATGAGCTTGGAGAAGCACGCCGGGTCACGCACGTGAGACACCATGCCTGACACGCAGCGGCAGAGTTTCCCCCGTATACCCCCCGCCCTCTCCAGGCCAACGCGACGCCGGGTCAGGGTGCGTGGCCTACCGCCCGGCCTCAGGACAACGAAAGCAGGAGGCTGAGCGCCAAGCCGGCCATCGCAGCGGTGCCTATCGCTGCCAGCTTCATGGCCGACATGATGACGGCTTCTGGGCCTTGCGCTGGGCTCCAGCGCCTCAGCGGTTAGCAAAGGTTCGGCCATTCCAACGGACGAAGCCTCGGCTCCCGCCGTGAGCGTTCATAAACACCTTCGGGATCTGGCCCGTGCCAACGGTCACATCAGCGCCAAGCATCTCATGGACCTTCTGAAGCAATTCCCCGCGTCGCAGGTAGAATGTGACCGAACAGACCTGCATCCCGCAATTCAGGCTTCTCTCGGATTGTCCTGAGCAACTGAGGGCATCGTCAGCCAAAATCAAGTCTGACAAGCCATCTCCGTTTAAGTCGCGCTCGATGATGCCGGAGGGGCCCATCGTTCCTTTACCACCTTCGCAGCCCTCGGCGATTGCCTGCTTCACCAAATAGGCCGCCGCCTTGGATTGTGCTTGCGCTTGCGCCGCAGGGGCAGTGATGATGAGGGTCGCTGTGAGCAGAGCCGCGCGAATCATCTGCGATGGACCTCACTCATACGGCCATCCGCTCACGGTGATTGAGGAACGCCAGTAAAGCAACAGTCCGGACGGTGTTAGGCACTGAACCGTCCGCAAGGGTATACCGTAGCGAACACCCGCCCTGCTGTCTGAAGAGCTGTCCGTAAGGGTTGACTTCAGCTTACGGACAGCCAATCTTGCGGACAGTGCCCTTTCGGACGGTGGTCGCGCTCATGCAGACGATCCTTTATGCTCGCGTCTCGACCGCGGAACAGACCCTCGCCCACCAGCGCAAGCAGGCTGAGGCGGCAGGCTTCACGATAGACGAGGTGGTGGCTGACGAAGGCGTGTCGGGCCTCACCACTACCCTCCGCGAGAGACCGCAGGGCCGCCGGCTCTTCGACATGCTGCGCCGAGGGGACTTGCTGGTAGTTCGGTGGGTGGACCGCCTCGGGCGCAACTACTCGGACGTGTGCGACACCATCCGGGAGTTCATGCGGCGAGGCGTGATCGTCCGCACCGTCATCAACAATCTCACCTTCGACGGTGCCACGGCAGACCCAATGCAACAAGCTGTGCGGGATGCGCTCATCGGCTTCATGGCGGCCACGGCGCAGGCCCAGGCGGAAGCTACCAGGGAGGCGCAGAAGGCCGGCATCGAGCACGCCACGGCGCGGGAAGACGCCTACCGGGGGAGGAAGCCGAGTTTTACCCGGGATCAGCTCGAAGCGGTCCAAGGGGCACTCGCGGAGGGGCAAGGGGTCTCGGCCATCGCGGCGGCCACCGGGCTGTCCCGGAAGGCCGTTTATCGGATCAAAGAGAGCCCAGAGGAGGCCGAGGCAGCGTTGGCGCGGTGGGCGGCTTAGTGCTCACTGCTCGCGGCGGAGCACTGACATGGCCGGTCGAACGCTGTCGGCCGCGGCGATCCCGACCCCGGGACCGTGGCTGGTGCGCGGGCAAGCCGATCCGGAGGCGCCGCCGCATGAGGTGATCCTCGGGATCGAACCGGCAAGCGAGGGACGCTCGGGTGGCTGGCCCTACCTCGTGCGGCGCAACGCTTCGGTCGAACTCGGGGCTTGCCCGCTGCACATCGCCACCGGGATCCAGCGCTTGGCCGATGCCCGGCTGGTCGCCGCGGCACCGGACCTCGCCGCGGCGCTGCCAGGCGTTCTCACTACCCCCGCATTCATCCGTCACGACCTCGACGCCGCCACGCGCGCCGCCTTCGACGCGACGTGGGAGTTGCTGATCCGGGTTGCCCGTCACCTGGAGAACGAGCCGTAGGCCGAGCGCGCGGCCCCGCCCGCGATCCTCGGCACCGGCGGTGTTGGCGTCGCGCCGGTCAGCGAGGCTTGGCGCGCCGTCCGGCTTTCAGAGGCTGGGGCGTGGCGCCGCCCGGGGCCGGGGCGGTCAGCAAGCGTCGACCGGCACCAGCACGGCCGCGGGCAGGGCCTCCAAGGTCGCGATCGTCACGTTCTCAGAGCCGCGTTCGACCCGCTCGACATGCCCTCAGGCCACAACACTGATCGACGCCTGAACCACCCGCCAGCACCAAAAGTGCGGATCAACCAGCATTCCACGCTTTTTGACAGATCAGTCGAAGATGACAACAGCATCGCCTACGGCAATCGCCCACGACGCGCCTGTCACCGAATCAATGCTGCAGCGTGTCGTCACATCGGTTCTCAGGCCTGACCGGATAGGCTCGGCAACAGGGTTCCTGCGGCGCTGACCCGGCCGCCTTCATCGGCAGAGATGATCCGCGAGGCGCAGGGCCATCGCGACCACGGCGAAAGTTGGGTTCGCGCTGGTCGACGTGGGAAAGATGCTGGCGGAGGCAATGGATAGGCCGGCGACGCCGTGCACCGCGCAATCGGTATCCACCGTGCCGTCCTCGGGCCGCTGCGCCATGCGGGTCGTCCCGATCTGGTGATAGCCGTCCTGGGCTCGTGCCCGCACCGCGTCGTGAAGCTGCCCCAGCGGCACATGGTAGTCGAGGTGGCCGATGTCGGCTGCGCGCAGGGCCCGGTCGAGATGCCGGTGCGCGCGGACAACGGAGTCGATGTCGGCGTCGTTGTAGCGGAAATTCACCACGAGGCAGGTGGGGTCCGCCTCGTCGAGGAACACCCGGCTCGCGGGATCGGGCGCTTGCTCCGCATGATAGCGCAGCGCGTAGCGCCCGCTCGCGGTGCCGGCGAGGATCGGCAGGTTTTCGACGCGGAATTGCCGGGCCATGCTGGCGATGCCCTCCAGGGTCGCGGCTGGACTCCGTACGATGTTGCACAGATGGCGCCAGTAGGTGCCGCGCAAGGATCTATTCGCGCTGCCGCGCCAGCGCTCGGAGCGGATCCGGCCGGCGAGGCCCGGAAAGGCGCCCAGCAACGCGATGATCGACAGGGCCCCGTCCCCATGTGTCGGATCAACAGGGGAAGGCGCGCGCAGGGTGAAGGCCGTGCCGAGCAACCCCTCCGCCGCAAGCAGGCCCGGCGCGAGTTTGAGCCGCCTCTGCGCCCAGCGGGCGCTGCTGTCGCGCGCGTAGAGGAACGGGCCGGCGGCGCGGGGATCACGGAAGACCACGGTCGCGATCTCCCCCGTCAGATGGCCCATATAGGTGCGGCCCAACGAGGGACGCGCATGGGCGAGACTGCGCGGATACCGAGCGGCGAGGTCGAGGAGCAGCCGCGTGCCGCGCAGGCCCCCCGCCGCGACGACGTAATGGCCGGCATTCACACGGGTGGGCGCTGCCGTGTGGTCGCCGAGCGGCGCGACCTCGGCCCCCAAGACGCGTTGCGTGCTCTCGTTGCAGACGAGCCGGACGACCGGCGCCGACAGGCAGAGGATCAGGCGCGGCGAGCGCGCGATCTCATCCCAATAGACACGATCGAGAGCCGCGCGGTGCGTCAGGCGTCCGAACTGTCGTGTGTCGAGCGTCGCGGATGCAAAGGAGGCGCCCTCGTCCTCGAAGACTGAGCCACAATCGAGGAAGGCGGCGGCCCGATCGTGCCATGCCGCCATCTCGGCGTACCTGATGGGCCAGCCGAGGCGGCCGGCCGCCTCGTTTGCGGCGAAGTCGATGGGATCGAACGGCACGCAGAGCCCGCCCCAGGACGATGTGCCCCCGAAACCCTGCCGCGTGGCAACCTCGAGAGGCGCGTGAAGGGCCGGGCGGAGGATGCGTGTCGGCGGCGAGGGCGGATTCTCGCGCCCCTGGCCGCCGGCCTCCAGCACGATCACCGAGCGGCCCCGGGCGGAGCAGCCGAGCGCCACCGCCAAGCCCGCAGGACCGGATCCGATCACGCAGATGTCGAACCGCTCGTCACCCTGCGGCACACCTTGCCGAATCGCCATGCGCAAACCCGCTGCCGAGCTGGCCGATCAAGCCATGTCAGCACGGCGCATGCCAAACATCGGTGACTGACATCAATCCTGACGGGCTAGGCCCCTGTCATCTATTCAAGCGCTGTCTCGATGAGTCGCTTCGTGGCATCCGATTTGCGCAAAATATATGAAATGATCGGTTTTTGAGATTTGTCTCTTTTGTTAATGAATGATAGATTTTGTGCTATCGGGCGAAAATTGAAGCGCGAAGCGCGTCTATATGCAATAAAAATGAGCACGCTGCGTTTGAGTGGTGGGGACTCAGTCACACATTTGTTGTACCCTCGAACGCAGCAAGTGATGAAACACAATGCCGTTCAGCTTCTGGCCATGGTTTCCGGCGAAGACTGATCCTCTGCGCGGAAAAAGCACGAATCCGGAGGTGGATCAGGCTATTCGCGACGAGAGGGTGCGAATCAGCCGGGATCTTCACGATACGACGGCGCAGCAGATCATCATTCTTAAATACAACTTGGAGTCCATCAGAAGACATCCTCTTCCGGGCTCTGTCGCCTTGCGGCTCGATCAAGCGATCCGCGACGTCGATCGGCTTGCCGACGAGCTGCACGCGACTGTGAGCGGATTGCGGTCGGCCACACTCAGAACCCAGGGTTTGGCGCCGGCCTTGGAGGTTTTGGTGGCAGATTGGAGCCGCAGGATGGGGATCACGGCACGGTTCGAACTGCTGGGCGAGATGACGCCGCTCGAGTACGACCTTGAAACGACCCTCTATCACGTCGTCCAGGAAGCCCTCAGCAACATCGTGAAGCACGCATCGACAGCGACGCTGGTTTCTGTCATTTTGCACTGCACTAAAAACAGAGTCGTTTTAGCCATTAAAGATAACGGCGAAGGTTTCGCGCCGGCGGGATACGCCGCTTCGGGCGATCACTGGGGCTTGATCGGCCTCAGAGAACGGCTCGCCCTGGTGGGAGGAACATTGGAGATTACGGCGAGGCAGGATTCAGGGGCGATCTTGATCGCGCGCGTACTGAAGGGAGTCGAACATCATGGGTTCATGCGCTGAAAGACCCGTCCGGCTGTTCCTCGTCGACGATCATCCGCTCTTCCTCGACGGCGTCCGCTCGCTCATCGACGACGCGCCCGAGATCCTCGTGATCGGGCAGGCCTATTCGGGTGCGCGCGCCCTGCGCCTGATCTCCGAAATGCTGCCCGACGTCGTCACCCTCGACCTCTCGATGCCCGACATGAACGGCACGAACCTCGCCAAGCAGATCGGCGCGCTGCCCGCGCCGCCGCGCATCGTCGTCCTGACTGCGCACGAGGAACGCATCTTCGTGCGCGAGGCCATCGCAGCCGGTGCGCGGGGCTACGTCCTCAAGCGGTCGGCGGGCGACAACCTGCTTCAGGCCATCCGGGCGGTGAGCGACGGCGGCTTGTACCTCGATCCAGCCATCGCAGAGCGGATGCTGCCCCAGCGCGAATGCCCTTCGCGCCATCCGCTCGGGCAGCTCGACGATTGCCATCATCCGCTGACGGATCGCGAACGCGAGGTGATCCGCCTCGTCGCCTTCGGCTACACCAACAAGGAGGTCGCGGCGAGGCTCGGCGTGACCTCGAAATCGGTCGAGACCTATAAAACGCGTGCGAGCAGAAAGCTCGATATCCGGACACGCACCAAGATCGTGCAATACGCCCTGCTCCAGGGCTGGTTCGACGCGATCGCGTCTTAAAGAGTCGTCTCGGACATGAGATCCAGGCCGAGTATCTCGATACTTGTGCCGCATCGGCTTTTTCTGACGAGCCGGCACCCGCTGCTCGGGCCGGTGATCCCGTGAAGACGCGTCACGGATCGGCCTGCGCCCGCCCCTGCCTGTTGGGCGAAACAGAAGTCGCGGTGCTGCCACCCTCACGAAAACTCAGCAGGCGCGCCCGCACGACCACGCCGAGACCGTAGCCGATCTGCAGGGCGACCACCGCCACGACGATCGCCCAGGGCAGCGAGGCCGAGGTGCCGATGCCGAGCCAGCCGAGCAGGGGACCGATCAGAATCGCGAGCACCACCAGCGACACGATCGCGACCAGCCCCGAGAAGCGCGCGACGATGCTCAGGAGCGCACCAGCAAAGCAGAGGCAGATCGCGAAGAGGATCATCGGTCATCGCGCCCCGGCCCGACGCTGCCGGCCGGACCCGCTCCGTTCTGATACAGGCAAACACCGACAAACGCACTCCTTGAGCGTCGCTGACGGTCAGGTGGTGAATTTCCGATCCGCCCACCGAAAAACCTGACACGCCAAACCGGCATCCTGACGGTTTGGCGCCCGGCGAGCGCTCGCCAGTAAAAATCGGTCTTGTTAATTAATAATTCGTGAAGATTGCTGAGGCGGACGCCGTCCGTACCACCAGCAGAGCATCGACAAGCGGATTGGCTCCGCTCGCCCCTCGAAGCCGGGATCGCCGCTGGCCATTCCTTGCTCAGGAGGTTTCTGTGCTCACGAAAAGTTCGATCGATACTTCGACAACCCATCCGAGTGTTGCGGATCTTTCCCTGATCGATCGGGGCGGCGAGGCCGGCGCCCTGCGCGTCAAAAGATGCCTCGACGTCGTCCTCGCCGCTTCGGCCCTCGTCTGCTTCTCCCTCCTGTTCGGGATCATCGCCCTCGCGATCCTGGCGACCGACCGAGGCCCGGTCCTGATCCGGCATCGCCGCGTCGGCCGGAACGGGGTGATCTTCCCGTGCCTGAAGTTCCGCACGATGGTCGTCAACGCGGAGACTGCCTTGGTCCGTCACCTCGCCGAGAACCCCGATGCGATGATCGAGTGGAAGGCGAATCACAAGCTGAAGGACGATCCGCGCATCACGCCCCTCGGCCGGATCCTGCGCGAGACGAGCCTCGACGAGTTGCCGCAACTCGTCAACAGCCTGCGCGGCGAGATGAGCCTCGTCGGCCCGCGCCCGATCGTGACCGAGGAGGCCGTCCGCTACGGCAGCGCCTTCGCCGATTACAAGTCGGTGCGACCCGGCCTCACCGGCCTATGGCAATGCAGCGGGCGCAACGACATCGGCTACGACGAGCGCGTGCTCCTCGACAGCCGCTACGTGCGCACGTGGTCGCTTAAACAGGACCTCCTCATCATTCTCAGGACGGTCCCGGCCGTGATCGGCTCGCGCGGCGTCTACTGATCCAGGCCGGAACGCATGCTCCAGATCAACTCGCTGCGGACCTCCGTCTCGCCGCAGGACGAGGTGCCTGGTCGCCCTGTCACACCGGCCATCCTCGGGACGGTGATCCAGCGCTACGCGGTCCTCGTCATCGTCTGCACCATGGTGGGGGCGGGACTCGCGGTTGCCTACGTCACCCTCAGCGTGCCGACCTACGTCGCGGGGGCGCAGCTTTTGATCGAGCCGCAACGCCAGCAGCAGCTTCTGATCTTCGAGCCGGGGATGCTCGACCTCACCCTCGACAACGCGCAGGTCGAGAGCCAGGTCGAGGTCCTGCGCTCGGAGCGGCTGGCGGGCGCAGTCGTGGATGCGCTCAAGCTGACGCGGGATCCGGAGTTCCAGAGCGAGCCGGGCCTTCTTCCCTGGACATGGGCACCCCGCGCGGACGAGACCGCGCCCGCCCGGACAGAGGCGGAGAAGCGCCGGGTCGCGGTGGCGATCCTGATGAATCGCGTCGGGACACGGCGTATCGGCCAGTCTTACGTTCTGGAAACGACGGCCCGGTCCTACCACCCTGAACGTGCGGCCGAGATCGCCAACGCCTACATGAATGCCTACCTGCTCGACCAGTACGAGGCCAAGGCGCAGATGGCGCGCGGGGGCGTCGAGTGGTTGCAGCACCGCCTTCGCGATGTGCGGCTCACCCTCAAAGACGCCGCCAAGGCCGTCGAGGATTTCCGAACGCAGAACGGGCTCGTCGCCACGAGCAACGGACTGCTCAACGAGCAGCAGTTGAGCGAGATGAACACCCAGTTCATCGCCGCCCGCGCGCAGACGGCCCAGGCCGCAGCGCGCCTCGCCCGCGTGCGGCAGGTGACGTCGCTCGCCTCCGCTGACGCCTCGGTGACCGAGGCGCTGAACAATCAGGCGATCACCAATCTGCGCCAGCGCCAGCAGGACGCCGCCCAGCGCGAGAGTGACCTGCGCGCCCGCTACGGCGACGGGGCCGAGGCGGTGACGAGTGCCCATCGCGACGTCGTCGCGGCCGAGGCGGCCATCGGCGCCGAGGTCCAGCGCATCGCCCAGATCTATCTCAGCGAATACGAGATCGCGCGCGCGCGAGAACGTACCCTGGCGGACGCGATCCAGGATCTGATTGGCGAGGCGGACCGCTTGCGGCAGGCGAAGGTGACGCTTTCGGAGCTCGATGCCCAGGCGCAGAGCTACCGCAAGATGTACCAGAACCTCCTGGAGAAGCTCGCCGAGACGATGCAGAAGGAGACCCTGCCCGTCACCAGCGCGCGGGTCATCGCGCCCGCCAGCGTGCCGCTCAGCAAGAACAGCCCGAAGTCGACGCTCACCGTGGCGCTCGGCTTCGCCATCGGCCTGCTCTTCGGCATCGGCGCGGGGATCGTCCGGCACAGGCTCGATCGCACGGTGCGCAGCGAGGCCGATCTGCGCCGCGCCGCCCCGGTCGCGATCCTCGGCATGCTTCCGTACGTGCCGCGGCGGCGATGGAGCCGGACCGGGCGTGGGCAAGGCGACCCGTCCTGCGAGGTGATCGAGCATCCGTTCTCGGCTTTCAGCCTCGGCCTGCGGGGCGTGAAGGTCGCCCTGGAGGTCGCCCAGGAGAGCCGCCC
>SXGT01156755.1_pt1 | contig 10268 bp, 5 predicted proteins | sample 3176221 | NCBI WGS metagenome assembly SXGT01 (sample SAMN11356862, study PRJNA531348) | freshwater metagenome | isolation source: freshwater sample F1-120 | place: China: Fuxian Lake, Yuxi | collected 2017-12-25
AGCTCTCCGAGGTGCGCGCCATGGCTCCGCGCGCGTGCGTGATTTCGCTGCGCCGCCTTCCATCTCACGGGCGCGCAGTGGCCGATGCACTCCAATCCACCAAATGGGCCCGCGCCATTCCGCTCTTCTTCCTCGACGGTGACCCCGACAAGCTCGCCCTCACCCTCGAACGCTTCCCCTCCGCCCGCCACGCCACCCTCACCACCCTCCCGCGCCTCCTCGCTGCTCTCGGTTGAGCCTCAGTTTCGGCATGGTCCAATTGTGCTCGGTCCGCGGCAAGGCAATCCCCGCGCGAATCACTCGTCCTCTTCTTCTTCGCTTCCGTCTTCAACGATGATGGAACCGGTGCCACGGCGCCGCAGGTAGTCAATGGTGCACTCGAGGTCTAGAACGACGCGTTGATGCGGCGGTTGCGCGTGAGCGCGCCTCCGATCTGGCACTTCCAGTTCAATCATCCGTTTCACGTCCGCGAGGATGCTCTTCAGCAAGCGCTCGTAGCGTCGAACCTCTGGTCCATCCGGATCAAGGAACTCCGGCATGTGTCGCCTGTGCATGAGTAGCAAGAGGAATGCCCGCAATGTGAATCGAAACATGACCTTGTAGCCATGATCCCGGTGCATGAGTTCCAGGCACTCTCGAAGGCGTTCCATGCAATCTGTCACTTCCGAAGCGCTCAGCAACTTGGTTCCATCTCGCTCTCGTGACACAAGCCATGACAAGTGCCGGGCCAAGTTGGTGACACCCGTGAATTTCTTCCCAGGTTGTGAGCGATCCAGCTTCGCGGCCAACTCGCGCGTGATGCACTCAATGGCGGCGGCCATGACTTCAGGCTCGTCCATTCCGCAACCAACCGTATTGATGTACGCCGAGGCCGGGCCATTCAGCTTCCAGTCGACAACAGATTCGCGGACCATGCTCACGAAATCGCTACGCCTGCAGTAGGTCCATGCCAAGATCTTGAGCACATCACGTTGCGGCCATGCACTATTGCTCCGTGGCATGCTTCCTGGTGGATTCAGGTGTTCACACAAGACGCCGTGCAGCTCCTTGATGACGCCGGGCTTTGAACTGGGCTTGCCCTCTGAGCCAACCAGCGCCGACCATGACTTCGACTCAGCATTCCACCGACGGCGTATGACATGTGTGCGAATGACCCGGAGCAAATCAGCGACGTCTCTACCGCGAGCCAGTTTCGGCAACGCCCGTTCGATGTACTCACATGGTGTGACTGCCTCGTCATCCATTCTGATCAGATGAAACTTGGTCGCGATGTGCCATTCGCTTGCAGGCAGCACTGGCTCAAGAGGAGGAAATGCACGCGGAAGTGATGCGATGTATTCGGCTTGTGTCTTGTGGGTCTCCTCCGCTTTGCCCCAGTCAAGCCGAAGTTCTTCGAGCTCCACACCAGGAACAGCGATCAACTGTGGTTCACCAGTGGCCGCTTGGACCTCAACGCGAATCGATAGTGGAACGTCCACATCAGCAACAGACGCAGGGAATGCTATTACGTCTTTGGTGCAACGAACTGTCTCGTGCCCCTCGACAGATGCAGCCATGTGAATCACCCGGGCTACTTCATCGCGCGCTGGCTTCCTGAGCTTGAACCCCGAAACCTCCTTCGACAGCGGTTCACCAGCATCCACCCATTGGGCATCGACGACAGATGTCCATTCCGGCTCGCCATTGCGTTCCGTGAGCAGCGACATCTGTGGCAGGTAGTCCATGTATGTGGCCCAGTGTGCCGATTCCCTCGCGCCGAAAATGGCCGCTCCGCGCGGTTGTCCATCCTGGGCACAGATGAGGACTGGCGTGCCCGGTGCGTCCGCGATCAAGGATTCAATGAGTGGATCTGACCGCGCTGAGAACTGCCCGGAGAGAATCACGGCCTTCACTCGCGGGCGCGCCGTCAGCATCTCCCGACACTCCGATCGAAACGCCCGCGCACTTGCTGAATACCATTCTCCGAGATCTGAGCGGGTGAGCGTTGAAAACCCTCCAAGAGGGCCCTCGAAATGAGGTCCTTCCACCACATCCCATGGGCCTGCGATCCCGGGGTGAAGCATGGTCGACCCCTTCGCTCCTTCCACGGATCCCCAAACACGTGCCCATGTTTCCCCCAATGACAGACTGCCGTGAGCTTCGAGGCGGTCCTTGAACAGTCGCGCAAGCCCGACTGCAGCACTTCTGACATTGGTTCGCCCGGGCGTGAATCGCGGACGTCCAGGAACACGAAGTTGCGGCCCCGCACGACCTTGGCTCAGAAGAACGTGCAGCAAGCTTGCTTCGTAACCATCCGGCCCCGCATGAAGCACCAACACCTGATCATCTTCATTGGTCGGCGGGATGGCCTGCGTCTTGTCGTCAAGCGCCGCCAACAAGGCTGCAACAGGCCGCCATATCAAGCGCACCCGGCCACCCGCAGACCTGAGAATCGCAGACATCTCATGGTGTGTCGTGGCATTGGGGACAGAGAACACAAGTCGTTCGGGCTTCCCGGATCTGCGCAGCGACAGTTCGCCCTCGCTTGCTGCGCCGTACCGACCAATCACCGTACAGGGGTCGAGTGAACATTGTGAACCATCAGAAAGATGCACGCGCCAGTCGGCTGCCAGTCGGAGATTCGATGAGATTCCCTTTTCGTCGTATCCCAGATTCGCAAGCATCAAAGCCAATGGGATGCGCAGGCTGCCTAGGTGCTTGGCGAACGATGCTCCGGGTGGCCAATCCATACCTGTACCGAGGAGCGGCCACTCGCCTGCAGATTCGACCATGGTCACTGGTTGACCTCTTGTGGACCTCACGGGATCAATGAGAAGCGCCGGAAGAACCGAACCTGGTGAATACAGCGGAACGAGATTCTTGGGCCGGTCCGGTCCGGTTGCAAACCAACACCTGGCAAAGCCCCACTCTGTTCCGATCCCAGCAACTGTGGCTGTCATCTTGTGGTGACCACATCCTGCACAATGAGCCGCGCAACGTCGCACATGATGTCTTCAACACTCTCCACAATTGAAGTCCGCACGTTTGCCAGGTCCGGAACTCGCACCGTTGCAGTACCAGCCTTGAACACGACCACGAATGCCCGCACAGAGGCGTCTCCATAAGTGTTCTTGAGACCACGAATGCGCAGATCGAGAACGGCGAGCTCTCGCTCGAGGGTTTCCGCATCAGCGGCACACCAGACCGCAAGGGACCACACAAGCACCAGACGTGAATCAGAGGATCCAGACTCTGTGCGGCGGTAAAGACAGAAGTCCGGCCTGCATTCACCGATGGCCGTCAGCAATGTCGGCAACCGTGGCTTGCTCGAACGGTCGATCAATTGATCCCCGCGAATGAAGTCCACTCGCTGAGTTACCCCGTCAACTGTCGTCACCAACGGCGGCAAATCCTGCGTCCCCTCAAGAAACTCGCCCGATTCGAATTCGCCACACCATGCGAGCGTGGAGCTGCGCGCCGCGCTGAAGCAGGCTGTCCGCAAGTCCTCCACTTCAGCCAAGCATCCGACCAACAGCAATTGTGAAGTGAGCCGTGGCAGCCATGACTCCAGTGCCTGGATAACCTTGTCTTGTCGCAGAATGCGCAGCCAGAGTCTCCAGACCTGTGAGTATCTCTTGTCGGTCAGAAGCGTGTTGTTCGGTACTGGCACGCCACGAAGGGGTGTGATCTCCGCGGCCCATTCATCTGCAGCCAGCTGGGCAACAAGACGTTTCGCATCCCGCACGAGTCGAACGTGTTTGTGGAACGCGTGATGTCCGTGGTTTCGCAGGTATGTACCTGCGAGTTCTCGGGACCGGCAAAGTGCATCCAGAAGAACCTGATTCTCGAGGGTCCGCGTGCTCCGGTAGCGTTGCACTGCGAGGATTCGTTCTCGTGGACCGGCCCATTCCTTGATGGACTCGCCCGGTCTACGCACGAGCCAGCGCAAGCAAGCCGCATCGACCTGCTTGACTCTCGACAGGGGGGTGACGACCTTGCGGCGGCTAAGGCGCACGGCGGGACTGTTGCAGATGAGCTTCATCCTCCCCAAGTGCCTCTTTGCGATCTCAACAATCAACGATTCTGGTGCTTCGTCGCAATCGAGCTCCTTGATCAGCAGATCCCGGATCTTCCGGCAGCTGGTCTCTCCAACAATGCCGTCGTCCGCCATCCAACTGCAAATCGCCGCAGCTCTCTCCGCCAGGATCTCGCCCGGCAGGGCGTTGTCAGAGTCTTCGAGGGGGAGGCGAAGCTGGAACCAATCAGTGCTGCGCGCTGATGCAGCTCCCCGCACAGGACGGAGCACTGGACGAGCCATCTCCCAACAACCACCGTCACCTGAAACGCGCCGCCCCAGTTCGCCATGACCGCCCGTGCGTGGTGCGCTGAAACCGTGGCCGATAGCCACCGGCCTTACGATGCCACCCGCAAGTAGGTGTGCCGGCTGCGGGTCGGACCATGGCAATGGCGCCACATTCATCACAGTGCGTTTCTGTCGACACCGAACCAGACAAACTGCGTGCCTTCATTTGCATCGGCGCCGTGCTTGATGGCATCCAGCAACCTCGAATCCTTCAGGTGCTCCACAATGCCCTTGATCCTGTCTACGCAATCCGCCCCGCCCCTCGTACTCGGATCAATCCCGCGCAGTTTGGGCATCACGCGCTGCTCGACCTGGTCGGCCAAGGCGTCCATCTGGCCCTCGCTTGTCAGGCTCGGGTACTGAGCGACATACTGCGTGATCGCACTCGCCGTCCGGTGACCAAACGGTCGGTTGACTAACCCAAGTGCAGCGTTCAACTCATCGATCCAAGCTCCCAGCTCCCTGCCAGCAACAGGCTTCATCTTGCCCTGTGCTTTGATCCATCCGTGCCATGCGGCACGCGACAGTCGAGCCCCTTGCTTGTTCTTCACTGCGGCGGTTTGTGGCGCCGCCTGCAGCTTGCGTGGGGTAGCAAACCGCAACACGTTTGCGCGATCCACGACCTTGTCTGACAGGGCCTGCGTTGTTTCGTCTTCATTCATCGTGCCCACAAAGAACACGTTGTGGCCGACGTGCAAGTGCAGCGCTTCGGCGCCAGGGCCACCTTCCATCAGGAAAGCCGCTCGCTTGCGGTCTTCTGGATTGTCACTGTTGTAGCCGGAGCTGTTCCGCAACTCCAAACGCGAGAGAAACTCACTGAAGTAGTACTCGACGCGCGCGAGATTCATCTCATCAAGCAGAACCAGCAACAGTTGGTCGCTAGTCTCGGTCTCCTTCCACATCTTCCCAAGTTCTTGGAGCTGTCCGCCCTTCAGAGTGCTGCTCCCCATATAGGGGTCCATTTGACACAGAGCCTGGAGCATGGGCGTCGGGCGGAATCGGTTCTCTAGATGGCTGTAGAAGCCGAGGAGGTCCTGTGGGCTGTCCCAACCGGGCTGGACTGCAACCGGCAGGAAATGGATGCCCAAGGCGTCGGCATAAAGTCTGGGCAACTGTGTCTTCCCTGTCCCGCTGATTCCCGCAAGCACGAGTAGCGGGGACCGATCGCCGATCTTCAACGCAGTGTGGAAGCTCCGAACGACCCGCGGAGAGTACACAAAGCCACATTGCGCGATGTACTCCTCAACGCGCTTGATCGCTTCCGTCTCACCCGGCGAATTGAGCGAAGTCCCATGCTGCAGCGGTGGCTTCTCAAACACCGCAGAGAAACGGTCCTTGGGGTTGGCCGCTGGTGCCTTCCGGGCGAGGTCCGCGTGGAGGTTGTCGAGAGTCTGCTTGCACCGAGCACTCTCCGCCTCGATCTCACGTTGCTTCCGCTCGGTCTTCTCGAGCTCCACACGCGCGGATTTGAGTTCGCCCTGTGCGGAATCCCGTTCGCGCTTCAGTGCGTCAATGCTGCGTTGCAGTTCCTTGAGTTCTGCACCCAGTGTCGCGACTTGCGCAGTGAGTGAAGCGGCTTCGGCTGCGGCTTTCTCGCGCCTCTCCGAGAGTCCATTCACTTCGTCCTGCAGTGCCTTCACACGTTGAGCCAGTTCTTCGCGGGCAGCTGTCAGACCCACCAATTCGGTGTGAATTGCGTCGAGCTTGTCACTTTCGGCTCGGTTCTCCGAGGTCAAGCGATCAAGCGCTCCCTTGAGAGCGCCAATCTGCGATTCAAGTTCGGCGCGCTCGCGGCTGATCTCCAAATTCAGCTTCGTGCGGAGTGCCTCGCACTCGGAGCCGATGTCGCGCAGTTTCTTGGCATTCTCCGCAGTGGTGCGCTCGAGCTCGGCTCGCGCCGTAATGAGTGCCTGCTGATTCTGAGTCAGATCGTTGCGTGTTTCCTCAAGGTTTCCGCGCGCAGCTGCCAACTCAGCAGCGACGGTTGCCAATTGGGCACGCATGGGCTCCAGCTCCCGCACACGAGCCTGGATCTCTTCCAGCTCCTTGCGCGCCAGCTCCGCCTTGGCGACCGCTTCAAACGCATCCGTCAGATCCTTGCGCGCAACCTCTACCTGCTCGCGCAGCGACACCAGCTGTCCCTCAGCCATCCTGACCTGCTCAATGGTGGGCAGCCCTTTCTCTCGTTCGTGACACTCCGCCTGAATACGACGGGTATGGATGAACATGAGGCCAGCCACGCCAATGCTCAGAAGCGTGCCAATGGCTCCCCCAACGAACCATCCAAACAGCACGTCCGGGCTCATGGACGGCCTCCATTTCCTGACGTACTTGACTCACCGGGCGGTTTGGGTGCGAGTTTCTCCAGCTCTGTCAGCTTCTTGGTCAACTTCTCGACCGCCGTCGTGATGACCTGCACCGCGCCCTCAACGCTGGCGGCCAGCCGCTGCGCGGCACCAGCTGCATTGACGCCGTCCGTCAACTGAGTCCTTGTCGCCCTTAGATCATCAACTTCTTTCTGCAACGCTGTGCGCTCCGCGCGCAGAGCCGCCAATGCTCTCTCATCCAGTTGAGCCGCCTTCAGTTCGGCATCGAGGCCCCCAAGCCGTCGCGTGTTTTCGATGAGCGCCGTTTCCACTTGAGCAAGTACTTGCTTCCGCGCCTCAAGATCGGCCACTGCCAAGCGTCCTGCCACGATGGAGGCTTCCACAGTGTCGAGCTGTTTCTGCGCCGCTCCGAGTTCCGAGGCGAGCCGCGTCTTGTCCAACTGCAGTTGGGCTAGATTCGCGGACTCCGTTCGGGCCTGTCCAGCCTGATTCTGCAACCGCTGGAGTTCGTCCTGAGCCTCTGCTCGCTTCCGGACCGCCTCCGCATGATCACGGTTGGCGGTTGAGATCTGCGACTTGGTGTCCGCGAGTTGGTTCTCAGCGGTGGTCTGTTGCGCACCTGCATCCTTGACCGCGCTGCGTGCCACTGCGGCGTCTTTCTCAGCTTGCGCTAGCGTGCGTTGTTCTTGCTCAATCTGCTTGCGCAGGTCTTCCTCTGCTCCGCGCTGCTTCGCAAGCTCTTGAGTGCGCCACTCGAGCTCTGATTTCGCTGCATTCGATGCGGCAACGTTCTTGATGAGCGCGTCGTGAAGCGCCTGCGATTCTGCGATGTCCTTCGTGAGCTGCGCCAAGCTCTTGCGTGCTTCAGTGAGTCGGGATGATTCTGCGGCCATGTCAATCCGCACTGCATCCAGCTGTGCACCAGAGGCGGCCAAGGCCTCGGCGACCTTCTGTGTCTTGTCAGCGGCCGCCTGTGCGTCGCGTAGCTTCGCTTCAGCGTCCTTGATGGTCGCTTCCGCCTTGGCCATGTCTGACGCCATTGCAGCACGGCGGGCCGTGAGGTCTGCAGAATCTTTTCGAATGACCTCACACTGTGCCATACCGGTGGCAAGCTCGTCCCGTCGTTCGGAAAGCTCCTTCCGAAGATCCGCAAGACTCTCTCTGGCGCCATCTAGCTGCCCTGACAGATTGCTCATGTCGGCCAACACAAGACCGAGTGCAATCAAGGCAACGACACCAATGACTGCTGCCACACCGAGAAGCCAGCCAACCCCTCGATAACGAACTGCTCGGCTCTGTTGATGACGCTGCATCTGCCTCTCATGGGGCATGTCTGGTCTGGTATCCATTCGGGCCGGACTATATCATCCAAGACGATTGACGAGCCTCACAAAGCGTGACCGATTCAGAGCTTCTGGAACTTCTTGTCCGCGCGCTCAGCCGTTCCAATGGACTCACATTGGTGGGGCTGCAGAAATCTGTTGCCTTGTTGGATGAACAGCTTCCAGCACTCACTCGCATCGCCAAGGTGCTTGGTACCAACATGACTCAGTTCATGCGTGTACCGCAAAGAGGCACCGCAAGCCTGTGGCGACTGAGTCCTCGCGGTCTATCGTCGACCAGGGAAAGCCATCCTTACTCCAGAGCAAAAAGCAGGACGGATTCATTTGTCGCAGAGCCCCTTGCGAATCGCCCACGCGTCGTCGACACGGTTGTCGACTCTCCAACATCGGTCACTGCGCCTTCCGAGCCGATTGCCACGCCGCGCAGTGTGAGACCAACCAAGTCCTTACATGGGAGCCGCAAGCCGCACGCAACTATCTCTTCCCCGCAGCCACAAGTTCTCTCACAACTGCTGCCAACAATGCTGGCAAAGCTCTCTCTCCGACCTTGGCAACAAAGTGCGCTGGCTGCATGGCAGGAGGCTGGTCGTCAAGGGATTGTGGAGGCAGTCACCGGAGCAGGAAAGACGCGCCTAGCAATCGCAGCGGCAGCAGAAACGTTGCTTGACCCAGCGTCCCGCGTGTTGGTATTGGTCCCGACTCTGGCGCTCGCGTCACAATGGGAGTCCGCGTTTCGCAGCGCCGCATCGACACTACCCCTGATTGCCGGGGCAAAGATCCACATGCGCAATGGCAACGACAATCCGGCCACCGGCGATGCACGCATCCAGATCGCGACCATGCAGTTTGCATACACGCGTCTCATGTTGAAGCGGCCGGGTCCGTCGCTGCTGATCGGAGATGAGGTCCACCGCCTCGGTGCCCCTGCGTGGTCAGCATCGCTGGACGATGCCTTCCAGCGCCGGCTCGGCCTTACAGCCACATTGGAACGCGATGATGAAGGTGTTGAATCCATTTTGCTGCCCTATTTCAAGCGCGTAGTTTTCCAACTTGATCTTCCAGCCGCACTGAAGCAACAAATCGTCTCGGAGTTCCGAGTCGTTTTTGTCGCCGTGAGCTTCACGGCATGTGAACAGGCTGCATTCGACGCCGCCACTTCACTCTTGAGAAGCACGAGGAGCACGTTGCGAGCAAGCGGCATTGTCGCCATGGAGCCGTTTGGTGTGTTCATGCGCGATGTGCAATTGCACTCGAACAACCCGGCATCCAAGCTCTGCAAGTCAGCGCGCGCCTTCTTGACGGCGTTCGCAGAACGACGCGAGCTTGTCGCGAGTGCCGAAAACAAATTCCGCCGGGTTTCAGAACTGGCGCCAGTGCTGCAGAGTGAGGGCCGTGCACTGATGTTCTGCGAAACGGTGCAGAGTATGCAGCGTGCATCAGAGGTGCTCGCCAGAGCCGGCGTGACTGCAGACTGCCTTGATGGATCGACGCCCTTGGACGTACGCAACAGCCGTCTCGACCGCTTGCGCAAAGGAACTGTCCAGGTCCTGCTGGCGCCAAAGATCCTTGATGAGGGCATCGATGTCCCCGATGCTGGCACAGGTGTGATCGTTGCAGCGTCATCTTCACGCCGTCAAATGATCCAGCGCCTAGGCCGCGTCATCCGGCTCAAACCTGATCGCCACGATGCCACCATCTTCGTGCTCTTCGTCGAAGGCACGCAGGAAGACCCGAACATGAACGATCGGATGGAGACCCTATCCCTCCTCTTGGATAACGCGCGCAATGTCCAACGAGTCGGCCCGAGAGAGACGATTGACCTCAGCGCTCTCCGGTGAGTGGGACGCGCGGGGAGTCTCCAAAACACTTCCTCTCACCACCCTCCCGCGCCTCCTCGCTGCTCTCGGTTGAGCCTCGCCTTCTCGCGACCCCAACGAAAAACCCGCGGCGCGGGTGAGGCGACGCGGATTTCGGTTCGGCCGAGTGGCCGAGAGCGGCTTGCGCAGCGCGGTCCTGCGGGTCAGGACGCGCGCAGCCTGATGATCACTTGGCCTTCGAGATGGCTTCCTTCAACTGGTCGCGCAGTTCGAGCGCTTTCTTGCCGGCAAAGGTGCCCTCGTTCTTCTTGATGAAGGCGTCGAGAGCGACCACGCGCTCTTCGGCATCCTTCTTCTTCTTCACGGGCTCGGCCGTGAGCTTCTCGAGGGTCTCTTGAGCCTTGATGCCCTTCTTCGCATCGGCGTTGGTACCGAGTTC
>SXGT01233420.1_pt1 | contig 10268 bp, 10 predicted proteins | sample 3176221 | NCBI WGS metagenome assembly SXGT01 (sample SAMN11356862, study PRJNA531348) | freshwater metagenome | isolation source: freshwater sample F1-120 | place: China: Fuxian Lake, Yuxi | collected 2017-12-25
AAACAGTTCGCCAATGTCGCGGTGCATGCTCATGATCCACCCCATTGTCGCACGATGTCCGCCCAGAGCGGGCTATCCAACACGTGGATCCCACCTGAGCCGTTTCCCTGGGCCAACAATCGAGGCCCCACCACTGAGTGGCTGTCGTAAAACCTCCACTCCTCGGCAATGGACCGGTAGAGCGCGAAAAAGTTGTGCAACCCCGCGGCATATCGCCGGCGGATCACCTCGTCCGCCACCCCATGCCCACCGCGTGCCACCCGATACGCGACACGCGCCGCGGCCATCTCCGGGCTCGGCAGCCACAAGAAGAGTAGATGGACACGGTAACCCGCCATGATGCGCGCTTCGAGCCAGGGGCGGAAGGAGCGACTCGCCAGCGTCGTCTCGAAGGCGAAGCTCACACCCTGGCGCGCCAACTCGTCAAGGCGCGCCAGCATCACCCTCCCCGCCGCGATCGCCACGCTTTGCGGTTGAAAGGCGGATAGGCCGCGGGCGATGTCGTCCGCGTTGACGAATTCACCGATCCCGAGCGTCTGGGCCAAGAGCACCGGAGCCACGGTCGATTTGCCGGCGCCGTTCGGACCCGCGAGCACGACGATCGACGGCCGCTCGATCATCGCACGTTCACCGATTGAGTAGGGTTCTCCGCGAGCGCCTCGATCCGCGGTCATCCGAAGTGCGCGGCGCGCGGCTGATTATCTCGCGACGTGCATCGGCATGATGACGTGCAGGAAGGTGTCGGTGGGGGGGCCCAGGGGGCGCAGCACGCCGGGGCTGCTGGGGCCGGTGATCTCCAGGCGGATTTCGGGGGTGTCGATCGCTTCCAGGGCGTCGCGCAGGTATTTGCCGTTGAAGGCGACCAGCTGCTCTTCACCGGAGACGGAGGCGTCCAGGACTCCCTGGTTGTCGCCCAGTTCATCGCTCATCTCCCAGGGTTCGTCCGGCGCGTTCGTTCCAGGTCCGCACTGTAGGATCCCACTCCGACGTAGCAGCGGCGGTACCGGCGAGGATCGGGCCGAGGAATGTAGAAGCCAACTGGTGGCCTTCCCAGAGGTCGGGCGGAATGCCGAGGGACGTAGCAAGTTCACGGTATTGCGCACGCCATTCCGTTGGCGGGTCCGGCAACCGCGCGGGGAGCGCGTGAGTGCCTCGCCTGGAAAACGTCTCAACCAGCGCCACGCGGAGCGCGCCCGCCAAAAACGTGCTCGTGTCGCTGAGCAGCACGAGATCCACGAGGTCCTTTGCCCGAGAACTCGGCGCGCCGCGTGCGCCATAGACGCGGGAGTAGGCGTGCACCTTCTCGGCAACGTGCTGTGGCAGCGGGAGAACGGGCACACGGACCTCGGGGATCTCGGCGAAGGCCAGCAGGTCGGATGCCACCAACAGGTCGGGATGCGGCACCGTTGGATCTCCGAAGCCCACGTCGAGGACGAACTCCTCGAAAAGCCGTCCTGCCAGCAACATCCTGACGTGGTATCGAACCGCCCCACCAGCGTCCGTGCGGTCGAGGCGCGGGGTACGCGAGACGGTGAGCGCGAAATAGTCTCCAGGATCAGCCTGCTCCGCGGAACGAAAATCACGATTGGCCGCCGCCTCATCGTCCTGCCGGGCGATATCCAGGTCCACCGTCGTGCGGGCACGCTCGCGCAGACGAAGATCGAGTGCCAGTCCGCCTTTGAGGACCCAGCGGCCCGGCGCAACCTGCACGAGTCGGGCGAGCATGCGGTCGAAGGCGACCAGCTTCCTCAAGCGAGCCAGGCTCATACCGGTGGCCTGGCTGCGCGTCAGGAGACGCTGTTCGAGCGCGGTTCGAAACGCCGCGGCGGTCTGATACTTCACCGCCCGCCTTCCCGTTCACCGTCCCGACAAAGGCTAGAGTCCATCTGCAACGCGCGTTCAATCGCAGTCAGCGCGCGTAGTCCTCGCTCGCGTGCTCGTTCGCGCAGCTCCCCGCGTTCCACCCAACCCCGATCGATAGCCTGGCACAGCGCGTAGCCGAATTGGTCATCGGCCGTTCCGGACTCAGCGAGATCCAGAAGCGTGCGGGTAGGCGTGGTGACACGGGCGCCCTCGTGCATGCGCGCGTCGCCCGGCCCGAGCAGGCGGGTGGTTGTATGGAAGCGTACCCCGGGCAGGCGGGGCAGATGACGGCGAGTACGGGGGAGCGTGATATGGATGGCATCGGGGATAAGATCGCCGAGGCCCCAAAAGTCTAGCGCGCTCTGATGCGAGACGACCGCGGTGTCCGGGCCGGCGGCGAGCCACGCCGCCACCACCTCTTCGCGAGGGGTTGAGGGGAAGTCGCGGAATCGGTAGAGTCCGCGAGCCACCCGACGGAACGTCCCCGTCCGAGCATGATAGGCCAGCAGGTCACGGGCGTAGCCATGTTCGGCGGCCTGAGCGGTGGTGAAGTAGCCACGCTGCGCGCTTGCCTGCTCGAAGAGCCCCGCTCGGTCAACCTCGACTCAAGCACGGACAACGGTGTCTCCCATTTGTAGGATTTTACGCTACAAACGGGAGACTTTGTGTTTCAGATTACCGGGCGACGTGCATCGGCATGATGACGTGCAGGTAGGTGTCGGTGGTGGGGCCCAGGGGGCGCAGCACGCCGGGGCTACTGGGGCCGGTGATCTCCAGGCGGATTTCGGGGGTGTCGATCGCTTCCAGGGCGTCGCGCAGGTATTTGCCGTTGAAGGCGACCAGTTGCTCTTCACCGGAGACGGAGGCGTCCAGGACTCCCTGGTTGTCGCCCATCTCGGTGCTGGTGCTGATCACGGTGATCTGGCCGGGGGCGAGCGTCTGCTCGTCGGCGCTTTCGCCGCTGGGTTTGACCTGCAGCTTGACGATGTTGGCGTTGTCGCGGGCGAAGACGCTGGCGACTTTAGTGGAGCGTAGGAAGTCGGCGTTGGGCAGGATCACCCGGGTGCGGGCATCCTGGGGGATGATGCGCTGGTAGTCAGGGAACTGGCCTTCGATGAGCCGCGAAACGATCTCGGTGTCGCCGCTGCGGAACAGGATCTGGTTGCGATTGGCGGTGGCGGCGATCTCCACCATCTCCTCGCCGCCATCCGGGAGCGCGCGGGCAAGCTCGGAGAGCGCCTTGCTGGGGATGATCACCGCCAGGTCTTCGCCCACCGGGCTCTCCAGCTCCACGCTGCGCACCGCAAGGCGGAAGCCGTCCGCGGCGGCCAGGGTGAGGCGGTTGCCCTGCAGCCGAAACAGCACCCCGGCCAGCACCGGGCGGGTGTCGTCCTGCGCCGCGGCGAAGGCGACCTGTTCGATCACTTCCTTGAGCAGCGAGCCGGGCAGGCTGAACGCGGCCCCGCCGCTGACGGTGGGGATGGCCGGGAAATCCTCCGCGTCCAGCCCCGCGATGTTGGCTTCGTAGCGTCCGCAGCTCAGGTGGACCTTGCGGTTCTTCTGGTTGAGCGCCATGTCCACCTGGCTGCCCTTGTCCAGCAGCCCCACGTACTCGGAGAGCAGCCGCGCCGGCAGGGTGATGGTGCCCTCTTCCAGAATGCGGGCGGCGACGCGGGTGCTGACCGCCATCTCCAGGTTCGTGGCCGACAGGCGAAGCTGGCCGGATTCGGCGATCAGCAGCACGTTGCTGAGCACCGGCAGGGTGCTCTTGGCCGGAACAACCCGTCCGACCGCGGCCAGCCCTTCGGCCAGATTCTCTTGCAGGCACGAGACCTTCATGCAGTTGTGCTCCCCCGGGCGTGGTTGGTGGCCCACTTGGCCCGCGCTGGCATTCTACGCCCGCCCTGCCAGCCCAACAATCTCCGGACGGCCGTCAGGCGCGGTCGTGACCCATTCTTGACACTGGGCGCGACAGCGCTGTGACACGCTCCAGGGGGAGGCTCACAAACCCTGTGCTATACTCGGCCCAGGCCACACTCGGGCGGGGAGGATCGTCGACCTGGACTCTCAGGCGCTCGCACGGCGCATTCTTGAGGTCGTTGAAGCCCGTCAGGCGAGCGAAATCGTCCTGCTGGACATTCAGCCGATCTCGATCATCGCCGATTACTTTGTCATCTGTAGCGCTGGCAGTGAGCGTCAGATCCGGGCGATCACCGAAGCGATCCAGGACACGCTCCGCGACGAGTCGAGCGTGCGTGCCTTGCACGTGGAAGGCCAGGCGGATTCCGGTTGGGTGCTCCTCGACTACGGGTCGGTCATCGTGCACGTCTTCGCGCCGGCCCAGCGGCAGTATTACCGTCTGGAGGAGCTGTGGTCACAAGCAGTCCCAATGGTGACGATCCAGTAACCGCGGCTGTAGTCCAGGCGACGCGCCGGTTGCACCCGGAACAGGTGTTTGGATTGGGAATTGGCCTGGGTCTGGTGATGGGGTTCATGCTCGGGGCGGTCGCTACCTGGCGCTTCGGCGACGAAGCCTGGGACGGCGTTCACGGCCTGATCGAGCGCATCACCGGCCGCGACGAGGGCGTCAATTTCGAGCTGCTGCTGCAATAGCGGCATTGGTTCGCGACAAGGCGCCGAGGACGCGGGCGGGCACGAGACCCGCCCCTACGAGATGCCTGAACGCGGCCTATCGCGCTGCGGCGGCACGGTCGTCGAACACTTTCAGGCTGGCGTAGATCGCCAGGTTGACCGGGGTGGGTACGCCGTACTTGCGGCCCAGCCGCACGGTGGTTCCGTTGAGCGCCTCCACCTCCAGCCGCTTGCCGCGTTCGCGGTCGCGCTGCATGGAGGTCTTCATCCCCGGGGTGGCGACCGGCATGGTCATCATCTTCTCCGCCTGGTCGTCGCCCAGTTCGTAGCCGTCGGCGCGGGCCACACGGACCGACTCGCGAACCGTCTCCATCAGCATCTCGCACAGGTCCGGGCTCGCCTTCAACTCGCCCCAGGTCACGTCGGCCAGGGTGGTGACCCCGGCCATCGCGGAGAGCCCGACGAACTTCTGCCACAGCCCCAGCCGCAGATCGCGCATCAGGTGCACGTCCCAGGTGCTCTGCTTGAACGCCTCCAGCAGCCGCTCGGCGCGCGGGGTGGGCGGCCCCATCAACTCGCCAAAATCGATGCGCGCCATCGGGCTGAGCTGGTGGATCACCCCCGGCGCGGCGATGGTGGATTCCACCCGCGCCGCGCCGCCCATGAGCTGGCCGCGGGGCACAATGGCCTCCAGCAGGTCCTCGTTGTCCAGCCCGTTCTGCAAGGTGAGCACGATCGTGTCCGGCCCCAGCATCGGTAGGATCGCTCGACCGGCGGACTCGGTGTCGTAGGACTTCACGCAGAACAGCACCAGATCCACCGCTCCAACGCTGGCCGGATCGTCGGTCGCCCGCGCCGCCACCTGGAAATCGCCCCGCTGGGCGCTGTGCACCGTCAATCCGTCGCGCTGGATCGCGGCCAGATGCGCTCCTCGGGCGATGAAGGTGACCTGGTGGCCGTGGCGCGCCAGCAGGGCGCCAAAGTAGCCGCCAACCCCGCCGCTGCCCATCGCCGCGACGCGAAGCTTCGGGCTGTCAGCCCCGGGGTCAGACAGGTGGTCAGTGGGCGAATCGCCAGCGCTCATGCGGGTATCGTCCTCCTTCGGCGGTTCGGGCGCCGGGTATCTGCGCGAGTTCGGGATTCGAGCTTAGCGGGTGCTGGTCACCTTGCGCAGCCCGCCGGCGGCGCTGGGGTCGAGACCGCCCGCCAGCGCCAGGTGAAACGCCAGAAGCTGGCCGGCCACCGCGTAGGGCAGCGGGCTGAGCGCCTCGTGGCGCACCGGCGGCATCGCCACGCTGGAGTGGGCCATCGCGCGTAGCTCCGCATCGTCGCTCAGCGCGATCACCACCCCGTCCTTGTCGCGCACCGCGCTCGCCGCGGCACGCAGGTTGGGCAGGGTGCGATCCGTCGGGGCGATCAGCACCAGCGGATAGCCCTCTTCCACCACCACGATCGGGCCGTGCAAAAAGTCCGGCACCGCGTACGGCTGGGCGGAGACGTAGGCCATCTCCTTCAGCTTGAGCGCCACTTCCGAGGCGGTGGCGTAGTTGTAGCCGCGCCCCAGCACCAGGCAGCGCTCCATCCCGCCGTGCGACTCGGCCGCGGCTGCGATCTCCGCTTCGATCCCCAGCACCGCCTCCACGTCATCAGGAAGCGAGGCGAGCGCCTTCAGCATCTCGCCCTGTCCGCCCAGCTCCGCCGCCAGCAGGACAGCCAGCATCAGCTCGGCGGTGTAGGTCTTGGTGGCCGGGATGCCGTGCTCGCGTCCGGCGTGGCAGTGCAGGACGCGGTCCGCTTCCTGGGCCAGGGGCGACTCCGGCTCGTTGGTGAGCGCCACGGTCAACGCGCCCTGGCGGCGGCCCTCGGCCAGCACCGCGCGGATGTCCTCGCCCTGACCAGATTGCGAGATCCCGATCACCAGCGCGCGCTTCAGCCGCGGAGTGCCCTGATACAGGGTGAAGACGGACGGCGCCGCCAGCGAGACCGGCAGCTCAGCCAGGATCTCCAGCAGGTAGCGCAGATACACCGCGGCGTGATCGGACGTGCCGCGCGCCGCGATCACCACCAGCTCCACGTCGCGCGCGCGCACCTCGCGCGCCAGCGCCTCGGCGCGGCCCGCCTCGCGCTCCATCACCCGCGCCAACACGCCAGGCTGTTCCGCGATCTCCACCCGCAGCAGCTCTCGACTCACCCCGCCCGATCCTCCGCGGCGAACACGATCCGCCCCGCCTGTAGCGTCCATCGTACGCGCAGGTCCGGGCCGATGACCAGCAGGTCGGCGTGCTGGCCGGGGGCGACCTGGCCGCGTTCGTGGTGGATGCCCAGCAGGCGCGCGGGGGCGTCGGTGGCCATGGAGACGGCGTGCGCTGGGGAGCAGCCGGCCTGCTGGACCATGGTGCGCACCGCGGTGTCCAGGGTGAGCATGCTGCCGGCCAGGGTGCCATCGGGTAGGCGCGCCTCGCGGCGGGTGGTGCGCACCTGTCGCTCCCCCAGCGGGTAGCTGCCGGGCGGCATCCCCATCGCCCCGATGGCGTCGGTCACCAGCATCAGTCCGCCGGGCTCGCGGGTGCGCCAGGCCAGGCGCAGCATGGAAGGGTGTACGTGGACGCCATCGGCGATGATGCCCACCACTGCCTTTGCATCCGCCAGCAGCGCCCCGGCCAGCCCGGGGTCGCGGTGGTGCAGCGGTGGCATGGCGTTGAACAGATGGGTACCAGCCCTGGCCCCGCTGAGCAGCGCCACCCGCCCATGGTCGAATGTGGCCCCGGAATGCCCCAGCGACACCACCACCCCGCGCCGCGCCAGGCTGCGCACCGCGTCCAGCCCGCCCTCCAACTCCGGCGCCAGCGTCACCAGGCGCACCTCGCCCAGCTCCAGCAGGCGCTCCAGGTCCGCGCTGAGGGGCGGGCGCAGGTGCTCGGGCGGGTGGGCGCCGTAATGCCGCGGGGAGAGGAACGGCCCTTCCAGGTGGATCCCCAGCGAGGTCGCGCCCTCGGCGGGGTGGCGGGCCAGGTTCGCCATCGCCGCCGGGTAGCGTTCCCAGGGCAGCGTGACCAGCGTGGGCAGAAACGCGGTCACCCCGTGGGCCAGGATCCCCCGCGCCGCCACCTCCAGGTCCGCGGCCGGGTCAGAGAAATCCTGGCCGAACGCCCCGTTGATCTGCGCGTCGATCAGCCCGGGCGCGATCCAGCCGCTTCCAGCATCCAGCGCTCCCGGCGGCGCCGCCGCATCCGAAGGCTCAACCGAAACGATCCGTCCGTTCACCGCGCGCACCAGCGACCGCGGCAACTCGCGGCCCGCGGTCAACACCCGACCAACCAGGGTGAGGTCGCTCATCCACTCCCCACTGCTTCGATCCATCGTACCCTGGAGCGAGCGACGCGTCGACGGCGCCGCCGCGGAGCGCGGCGGCGGCCAGATTCCCGCCCGCGCGCGTGGCCGCTTGAGGATGCCTCGGCTATAGTCATCGCTGCCAGGGCCGCGCGCCCGGGGCGGATGCGAGAGGCGCGATGGATGGTGTGGTCGTCGTGCTGGCCGGTGGTGTCGGCGCGGCGCGGTTCCTGGAAGGCGTGGTCCAGGTGGTGCCGCCGGAGCGCGTGGTGGCGATCGTGAACACCGGCGACGACGCCCAATTCTGGGGCCTGCACGTGTCGCCGGACCTGGATATCGTCACCTATACGCTGGCCGGGCTGGTGGACGAAGCCCGCGGCTGGGGCCTGCGCGGCGACACCTTCACCGTGCTGGACCAGATCGGCCGTTTCGGTCGAGAAACCTGGTTTTCCCTCGGGGACCGCGATCTGGCCGCCTCCATTCACCGCACCGACCTGCTGCGCCAGGGCGCCACGCTCTCCGCGGTGGTGGACGACATCCGACGGTCGCTCGGCTTGCGGCTGCGTATCCTGCCGATGACCGATCAGCGCGTCGCCACCCGCATCCGCACCCCAGACGGCTGGCTGGCGTTCCAGGAGTATTTCGTGCAGCGCCGCCAGCAGGACGAGGTGCTGGAGGTGGCGCTGCACGGCATCGAGGCGGCGCGGCCCGCCCCCGGGGTGCTGGAGTCGATCGCCCAGGCGTCCGCGATCCTGCTCGCCCCCAGCAACCCGATCGTCAGCCTCGGCCCTATCCTGGCCGTGCCCGGACTGCGCCAGGCGCTGCGGGCCAGCCCGGCGCCGATCGTGGCGATCAGCCCGATCGTGGGCGGGGCGGCGCTGAAAGGCCCGGCCGATCGCATGTTGCGCGGGCTGGGCCACGAGGTTTCGCCGCTGGGGGTGGCGCGCCTCTATCAGGACTTCCTGCGGGTGATGGTGCTGGACGAACAGGACGCCGCGCTGGCTACCGCGGTGCGGGCGATCGGGATCCAGGCGGTGGTGGCGCCCACCATCATGCGCGGCCCCGCGGAGAAGCGCGAACTGGCGCGGCAGGCGCTCGCGGCGGCGGAGGTGGCGGCCTGATGCGCACCTGGGCGGTGGTGCCGGTCAAGGCGCGCGATCGGGCCAAGGAGCGGCTGGCGGACTCGCTCACCCCGCTGGAGCGCGCCGAACTGGTGGACGCGATGCTCTCCGACGTGCTCGCCGCGCTCGGCCAATCGCGCACCCTGGGCGGCCTCGCGGTGCTCAGCGCCGACCCGGCGGTCCTGGCGTTGGCGAGAAGCTGGGGCGCGGAGGCGCTGCTGGAGTCCGAGCCGCTGGGCTACCGCGAAGCCGCGGACGCGGCGGCGCGGCTGGCCGCCACCCGCGGCTGGGAGGCGCTCTTAATTGTCCCCGGCGACGTGCCGCTGGTGACCGCCGCCGACGTGGACGGACTGATCGGATTCGCCCAGCAGCAGCCGCGCGCGGTGGTGCTCTGCCCGGACCGCGGCCGACGCGGCACCAACGCATTGCTGCGCCGCCCGCCCACCAGTCTGGCGGCCCAGTTCGGCGCGGACAGCCTGCATTGTCACCAGACCCAGGCGCGCGCCCAGGGGTTGACCTGTCGAGTGTGGCCCAATCCCAATCTGGCCCTGGACGTGGACACCGCCGACGACCTGCAGGTGGTGCTGGCGCGCGGTGGCGGCGCGGCGACCCGCCGGGCGCTGGCCCATCTGGCGATCTCCAGTCGCGGGGCGCACCTGGAGGCACTGGCGGCGCGGTGAGCGACGACGATCGCATCTCCCTCCAGCCGCTGCGCGGGCTCGGCGAGATCCGCGCTGGCGACGATCTGGCGGCGCTCATCTGGGAGCGCGTGCAGACGCAACAGATCCGTCTGGAACATCACGACATCCTGGTCGTCACCCAGAAGATCGTCTCCAAGGCCGAAGGGCGGGTGGTGGCGCTGGAGACGGTGGAGCCGTCCGACTTCGCCCAGCGCTACGGCCAGCAATGGGACAAGGACCCTCGCTACGTGGAGATCGTCCTGCGCGCAAGCCGGCGGATCGTCAAGATGGACCGCGGGTTGCTGGTCACCGAGACGCTACACGGCTTCATCTGCGCCAACGCCGGGGTGGACGAATCCAACGTCGCCGGCGGCGGCAGCGTGTCGCTGCTGCCGATCGATTCAGACGCCTCCGCGGCGCGCATCCGTGCCCCGCTGGAGGTATTGGCTCAGGTTGAGCTGGGGGTGATCGTCTCGGACACCTTCGGGCGCCCCTGGCGGCACGGTCTGGTGAACGTGGCGATCGGGGTAGCAGGCCTTGCCCCGATCCAGAGCTACATCGGCCAGTACGACCCCTACGGCTACCCGCTCAAAGTGACCGAAATGGCGTTCGCGGACCAGATCGCCTCCGCCGCCGAGCTGGTCATGGGCAAAACCGATCAAGTCCCGGTCGCCCTCGTCCG
>SXGT01869245.1_pt1 | contig 10267 bp, 7 predicted proteins | sample 3176221 | NCBI WGS metagenome assembly SXGT01 (sample SAMN11356862, study PRJNA531348) | freshwater metagenome | isolation source: freshwater sample F1-120 | place: China: Fuxian Lake, Yuxi | collected 2017-12-25
GGTGACGCCGAGCAGGACCTGATCCTGCTCCTTCTTCTCTATGCCGGCGACAAGTTCGGCGATGGCGGTCGGCTGATCGCCGGCGGGTTCGTAATCGCTAACCAATTTGAAGCGCTTGCCGCCTTCGAGCTTTTCCCACGCGCGCTGCGGGCGGTGCGGTGTCCAGATCGCCTGGGTCGCGTCGAATATGGCGGGCGCCTCGGAGACGCCAGGCGGAGTGCTGCGGGAACGAGGCATGAACGGAAAGATAGGGCTCCGCGGCCGCAAACGGTAGGGGCGAAACGGCGTGGACGGGGCCATAGTGAGACGCTAACGCCAGCTTCATGTCGGCGGCCCCGTGGGATCAGTACTGGCGTTCCGGCCAAAAGCATTCGTGCTTCAGCCGCGGCGAGCCGGTGGCGCATCGCGCATTCTGGAACAGCTTCTTCGCGGCGTGTCCGCGCGGCGCGCGCGTGCTCGATCTCGCCTGCGGCGCAGGTGCAGTGGCGAGTATTGCGCGTGACGCGGCGCGCGGCTTCGAGATAACGGGCGCGGACTTCTCGACAGAGATCGCGCCTGTTGAGGGCATTCGCTTCGTGCAGGGCGCGCGCCTTGAAAATCTGCCGCTGCCAGACGCAAGCTTTGACGTCGTGGTGTCGCAATATGGCTTTGAGTACGCAGACGCCGCGGCGGCGACGCCGGAATTGGTGCGGGTGTTGGCGCCCGGCGGGGAAGTGGCGCTCATAGTCCATGCGCAAGAGGGCCCGCCCGTGCAGGACATTTTGGGCCGGTTGGCGCGGGCTCGAAGGATGCTGGCCGCGGATGGCCTGGCCGACTTGGTATTGCGCTTAGGTGAGGCGCTGGCGGTTGGTGCGCCGGCGGACGATCTTCTTGCGGCTGCGGAAGCGGCGCGTGCAGTAGAGGCCAAGGCCGACCACGATCCGACGACACGGCGTGTCCTGGGGATATTGAGCGACGCTCTCTTGGGGCGTCGGATGTTCGGCGGGGCTTATGTCCGCGACACCGCACGCGGCATCAACGATGAATTGCAACAATATGCGACGCGCATCGCGGCGATGACTGAGGCCGCGTTGTCAGAGCCGGATGCGGCCGCGCTCGCGCTTCGCTTACAATCGCTTGGATTGGCGCCGGAACCTGTTGTTGCCGCGCACGCGGATAATGGCGACTTGGCGGGTTGGTTGGTTCGTGCGCGCCGGTTTTGAGCGGCGGCGAATCGCTTGTCTCATCAAAGGGGTGGAATCGTGCGCGGCCTCGACGGAATGGGGTTACGCCGCGCTATCGGCGTCCGCAGAATGGTCGTTTTGTGTCGGCTGCAATCACAGCGGGTGAAATGTTTGCCACTTACGCCGCAGGGCAGGCCTGCGGTTTTGGCGCCAAAGACACACAGGCATGCGCTCCTCGCTCTGTACCTGTTTTGTTCAGGGGGGTATCGGCTCTGGCCGTTTGACCTTGGTTAAAATGTGTCGTTAGCGTTGCCGCAGCATGGCGGGAGTCGCTGTCGAGGAAACTCGGCCGTCCCTGGGGGGACGAAAAAGACTGCTTTCGCACAGCGAGTTCGAGCGAATCGTCGCTCGGAAGAGAAACTAGGCGACGCCATTCCGGCGGCGCCCGGCGCTCTTAGGGGGTTCTAAGTATGACAAAGAAGAAGCAAGGCGGGCAGCGCAAGTCACTGCTCACCGGCGCCTCGTTGTTCGCCGCGGCGGCAGCGACTGCCACGTTCGGCGCCGCCGCACCGGCAATGGCGCAAGACACGACGGTAGATGAAGGCGATGCGATTGTCGTTACGGGTACGCGTATTGCGCGTCGTGACGCGGTGGCGGAAAGCCCCATTCTCTCGGTTGAAGCCGAGGAAATGACTGAATCAGGCTACGTGACGGTCGAGCAATACCTGAACACGTTGCCGCAAGTGACCCCGGGCCTTAGCTCGCAGTCGAACAACCCGAGCTCCAACGGTCGCGCGTTCGTCGACCTGCGTGGTCTCGGCGCGGGCCGTACGCTGGTCCTGATGGACGGTCGCCGTCCGATGGGCTCGCTCTCGTCCGGCACGGTTGACGTCAACACCATCCCGGCTGCTCTGACGGAGCGCGTCGAAATCATTACCGGCGGTGCGGCCTCCACCTACGGCGCCGACGCTCTCGCGGGCGTCGTGAACTTCATCATGAACCGGAACTTCGAAGGTTTCCGGGCTGATGGCCAATACCGCATCACCGAGCGCAATGACGGTGAAGAGTGGAACGCCGACTTTACGTTTGGCGGCAATTTCGCTGATGGCCGTGGCAACGCGGTGTTCAACGCCAGCTACTTCAACCGCGATGCGATGTATAAGGATGCGCGCGAGTTCTCGGCGCAGGCCTCGGGCACGACGGGCATTGCGCCTGGCGGCGGATGGTCCACTGGTGGCGCCACAACGACGCCGACCCAAGCGGCCGTCGACCTGATTTTTGGCCCCAATACCTGTAACGCAAATGGCGGTGACGCTGGCTTCGGCTTCAACCCCGATGGCACCCTGTACTGCACCGGTGTGGCGGGAAACCCGGCGCGAAATGCGGTCGGCTTCACCGGCCCCGCTAGTTACATCGCTACCGCGTTCTACCCGGATCGCTTCTCGTATAACTTCGAGCCGGACAACATTCTCGTCCTGCCGATGGAACGTTGGAGCTTCTACTCGAACGTCAGCCTCGACATTAACTCGCTCTTCCGTCCTTACTTGCAGGCGCTTTATACCAACTATAACGCCTTGCAGGAGCTCGCGCCGACGCCGGGTTCGGGCTGGACCGTTCCGGTCACCAACCCATTCATCCCGGCGCAACTCGCTGGTCTTCTGGCGACGCGCCCGAACGCGGGCGATCCGTTTGCTTACACCCGCCGCTTTAACCAAGTTGGCGGTCGTACGGGCTACAACACGCACGACGTGTGGCAGGTCACGCTGGGTACGGAAGGCGATCTGAACGAGTCGTGGTCGTATGACATCTATGCCTCGATGGGTCGTTCGGTGCAGAACGAAATCCAGGGCGGAAACATTCGTCTGCCGGTTGTTCAAGCTGTCTTGAACAACCCGGTCACTGGTGCCGGCGGCGCCTGCTCGACCTGGAACCCCTTCGCCGAAAACTCGGGCATGACCGCGGCTTGCGCCGCGGCTATCTCGCTCGATGCGAAGAACCTCACGGTTATCGAGCAGGAAATTGTCGAAGGTACTGTGACTGGCGACCTGTTCGAGCTTCCGGCCGGCACGGTCCAGGTCGCGCTGGGCGCCAGCTATCGGAACATTGATTTTGACTTCTTGCCTGACTCGGGTCTCGTCCCGGGCCAAGTCGTCGGCTTCAATGCTCAGCTGCCGATCTCGGGTGAAGTTGATTGGTTTGACGTCTTCGGCGAAGTCTACATCCCGCTGCTGGCGGACATGCCGTTCGTCGATAGCCTGTCGATCACGGCTGGTTATCGCGTGACGGACCAAAGCCAGTCTGGCTCTGACGCCAGCTGGAAGATCACGGGCGATTGGACCGTCAACGACTGGTTGCGTTTCCGCGGCGGCGTTCAAACCGCCATCCGCTCGCCGTCGATCGCCGAGCTGTTCGCGCCGCAAGTGCCGAATTTCCCGAGCATTCAGGCGTCTGACCCGTGCAACACCACTGGCGGCAACCCCGTTGCCGGCACTGGCTCCTTCCACCCGCAATACGGTCGTAACGGCGCCAACGGCGCTCAAGTGCAAGCGCTCTGCGCATTGCAATCAGCCCCTGCCGGCGGTGCGTACAACCAACCGGCCAGCCAAGCGCAAGCCCTGGCGGGTGGTAACCCGAACCTCTCGGCGGAAACGTCGGATTCCTACACCGTCGGTTTCGTGCTCAACTCGCCGATCGATACAGGTTTCATTCAAGATCTGTACTTGTCGATCGATTACTGGAACATCCAGGTGGAAGATGCGATCGGGGCTTTCGGCGCCGTTACCATCATCCAGCGCTGCTTCAACCGTGACGGCGCCAACCCGGGCTACGCTCTCGCAAATCCGTGGTGCAACCTGTTCCAACGCGATGCCGGTGATGGTCGTGTCGTTAACCTGCTGCAGCTTAACGATAACCGGAATTACATCGAAACCTCTGGTTTCGACATCAACCTCGGCTGGGGCATCGATCTCGGTGGCGCTGGTGACCTCGATTTCCGTGTCGTCTCGACTTACATCGAGGGATACGGTGCGGGCACCACTGTGTCGCCGACCGACCCAGTCTACGAATATGTCGGCACGATCGGAACCGGCACGGGTTCGGCTACGCCGGATTGGCGCCACTCGATCAGCTCGACTTGGACGCTGGACGCACTCAGCCTCACCGGCACGGCGCGCTACATCGACGCCATGGATCACAGCAACCCGATCACGGGCGGCGTGGGTACAGGCACGGACGAAGTCTGGTACTTCGATATGCGCGGCAGCTTTGATCTGACCTCGAGCCTCACGGTTCGGGCCGGTGTGAACAATGTGTTCGACGAGGAGCCGCAGCTCTACACGCCGAACATCCAGGCCAATACCGACCCGTCGACCTACGACGTGCTCGGCCGCCGCTTCTTCGTGGGTCTGAACCTACGTCTGTAATCTGCGGAAACAGAAAACTAAGATCGGGGCGGAGGGAAACCTCCGCCCCTTTTGTTTTGGGGAAATGGTTGGTGGCGGACGTCAGGCGAATGACAGTCCGACCATGGTTTCACGCGGGGATGGCGTCGAAGGCGATGGTCATGCGGTGCGCGTCATCGCTGAAAGGAACGGTGCCATGCCACATGTAAGACGGAAACAGCACGAGTCGCCCGACCTTCGGGTGCTCAAGCCGGCGCGGTGTAAGGCCGGTCTCGTAAAGCAGCGGCGGCTGGCCGAACTGGATCCATCCAGGCTTCGATGCGTCGTTGCTCCGTACGCTGGGCGGTAGCTCGATGTAGAAGGCAGAACTCAACCAACCCTGCGGATGATAATGATTGACGTGGCGCCCGGCCGCCTGCAGTCGCACGGACCATGAGCCAGCGAAGCGTACTGTTTGCTGACGGCGAGACAGGAAGGGGTGCCCCTCATCGAAGGGCAGTGTAGCCGTCATCTGCTCGATGCTAGTCTTCAGCGCATCGCGCGCCGCCTGAATGATTGGATCGCGGCGCCCGAACAAGCTGCCCGAGGTTTGGGTGCCGCCGCGCAAACTTTGATTGAGTGGCGCGTGCTGGGAGGTGTGCATCGACTCTAGTTTGTCTTTAACCGCGGCGATGAAGGCGGCTTGATCGGCGTAGCCTGCGGGTGGTTCGACATCGCGCGTCATCACGAAGCGATCGTAATCGCACAGCCAATGTTCGCGCGGATCGTCGAGCATGCGCCAGATAATTGAGAGCATCGCCCAAGCTTCTTGATTGAGGGGCTCACGCCGCGCAGCGAATTCAGCGAACCGCGCCGCTTCCTTAAGGCGCTTTACGCGGATCAATTGGCGCGCGTAGGCGATGCAAAATCCTGGCATGTGCGCCATGCGCGGCGCCGCATGCTCAAGCACTTCTGTCGCCTCATCAACTTTATTGAGCTGTAAAAGCGCCACTGAGTGCGCTGTCGCCAATGGGCCGTCGTCCCTTAGCTCGCGCAACTCGCGGACAAGCGCCAGCGCTTCTTCGGCGCGCTCGGCTTCTAGTAGCGCGTTAACGAGCGCGGCGCGCAGCGGGATGTTTTGCGGCTGTGCGGCGGCGGCGTTATGCAGTTCGGCGAGCGGATCGTTGCCGCCGCCGAGGCCATATTCCCAAAGAATGTGCGCGACGAGGACGTGGCCGGCGACGTAGGTCGGCGCGGTTTCAGTGAGCTTGCGAGCAGCTTCCAGGGCTTGCTCGAAATGGCCAAGATCGAGGTGGGCGCTGGCTTGGGCGTCGGCGAGCTCCGGCGTGTCGTAGCCAAGCGCACGGGCGTTCTCGTAGCAAATAAGTGAATCTTCCGGATCGCCGATCAGCCGGCGCACAATGCCGAGCGCGGTCCAGGCCCAGGCGCTTGGTTCGATCTCGATGGCTTTGCGCAGCGCGGCTTCGGCGCCTTCAAGATCGCCGTTCTCGCGCAGGGCGTTGGCGAGCATATGCAATGCGCGCGGCGTCTCGGGCGCAAGCGCGACCGCGCGACGGGCGCAGTCCAGCATGGCGGGCTTGTCACTGAGCGCTTGGTAGGCGAGCGCGAGATTGAGCCAAACATCAAGGTGCTTCGGATTTTCGACGGCGGCGATTTTCAGTTGCGTCAAGGCTTCGCCATGACGGCCCGCGCGATGCAGCAAGGCCCCGTAATTGTTGAGTAGATCGACGTGCCGTGGGGCGTTCGCCAGGGCGCGCGCGAACGTGTTGAGAGCTGCTTCGTGATTGCCCTGGTTGCGTTGGCAAAGGGCAAGCAGATGGAGCGCGTCGGGCGCCTGCGGCGCGGCGGCGAGCACCCGGTTCACGCCGGCGAGGGCCGCGGCGGTATCGCCGCGCTGCAGCTGCTGGAAGGCTTGGGTGAGCGCGGCGGACTCGGCCTGGGTGAGGGTCAGTCGTGCCTGGGTCACGGCAATCGGCCTAGTTAAGCGGCTCGACCTTATATTCGAAGCGAATGCCCTCGACGTTCATGCGAAAGCCGCCGAGCAGGCCGCGATCGATGACCGCGGTGTAGGTCTCATCTGGATCGAGGTGACGCCGGCGCGGCGCGGCCGTGGTCTCGCGCCAGATCTGGCCGTCTTCGGTGACGAAGCGTCCGAGGCCTTCGGCATCGTAGGCCACGCGAACGATGCGTACGGTGATGGCGGGCGTTTCCTCTGGTTCAGCGGGCCGGCTGAAGGGAAAACGCCGGGCCTCTGGCGCCGCCACTTGCGTCGCGGCGGCGGCTTGTTGCGTCAGGGCTGCTTCAAGGCAGGCGATGTGCGCCGGTGGATTGGCGCTGTGCGTCGCCCGGCATTGGGCGATTTGGTCGGAGCCTGAGGTTTGCGCAAAGGCCGCGCCGCAAAGCGCCAGGGCCGCGAGACCGGTGAAAACAAGAATCCGCATGCGAAGAGCACCCCTGAACAGGCCGGCACAATAGGTGTGGCGATGTGGAGCGTCCAGCGTAACGCGCACGCGAGGAGGCCAAGGTTACGCCTAGTTCCCGCCGCCTTGTCCCGTGTAGAGTCGCCCCGCATGAGCGACCTTAGAGACGGCTACATCACGGCAACGGGTGCGTTCTTGCCAGGCGCGCCAGTCGGCAATGACCAGATGGAAGATCATCTGGGCCGCGTTGGCGGGCGTGACAGCTTGTTTGGCAAGAAGGCGCTGCGCTGGAATGGCGTCGAGAGCCGGCATTACGCCATGGGGCCAGATGGCTCTGTCTCGCACTCGAATGCGCAAATGTGCGCGCTGGCGGTGAGCGCCGCGCTGGAGCGGGCGGGGCTGGCGCCGCGCGATCTTGGAATGCTGGCGGCGGCGACGACGCAAGGCGATCTGCTCGCGCCGGGGCACGCTGCACAGGTGCATGCCGAACTTGGCGGTGGGCCGATGGAGATTGCGAGCTTTCAATCGGTGTGTGGCTCTTCGCTCATGGCGGCGAAAGCGGCGTGGCTCAACGTGCGCGCGGGCGAGCATGACATTGCAGCGGCGTGCGCGGGTGAGTTCTCGTCGCGCTGGTTTCGGCCGAGCTTCTATGAAGGCACGACGCTGGTGGACGCCAAGGGCCGCATCCGCGCCGAGGCGGACTTTTTGCGGTTTACGCTTTCGGATGGCGCCGGCGGTGTTGTGATCGAAGCAGAGCCGCGGCCTGGCGCGCTTAAGGTTGAGTTCATCGACATCGTCTCGCTCGCCGATCGTTACGATCCGTGCATGTGGGCGGGCGCCACGGTGGAGGATCGCACCGATCCGTTGGCGTTCTGGGCGAAAGCCGGCCCGCGCGCGGCGCATGAAGCCGGCGCGATCGCGCTACTGCAGGATTTTGATTTGCTGAAGCGCGTTATTCGCGCGTGGGTCGGTGTGTATCTAGAGAAAGTGGATCAGGGGCGGATTGTGCCCGCGGAGGTCGATCACTGCTTGGTGCATTATTCGGCGAAATCGCTGCGCGCTGAGATCGTGTCGTTGCTTGAAGATACAGCTGGCATGATCCCGCAGGAGAAGTGGTGGTCGGTGTTGCGCGAGATCGGCAATGTCGGCTCGGCGTCAATCTGGGTGATGCTGGATCGGCTCGTGCGCAGCGGGCAGGTGAAGCCGGGCGAGAAGATTTTGTGCGTGGTGCCGGAAAGCGGGCGCGCTTTGGTGGGCTTCATGATGCTGGAGGCTGTATGAGCGACGTCGCAGAGGTTTTGCGGAAGCTCACGATCGTCTTCACCGACTTCGAAGGACGCCTGGAGCAGACGGCTTTGATCCGCAAGCTCACGCGCGGGCGGTTTGAGCTTGCCGACTATCAAGCGTTTTTGGTGCAGTTGCGCCAGCAGGTGAAAGAGGGCGCGCTGTGGATGTCGCGCGCGGCGTCGAACATCGATGATACGCATTTGGAATTGCGCTCGCTGCTGATGCGGCATGCGGTGACGGAGCATCGCGATTTTCGGTTGTTGGAGGCCGATTATGTCGCGAGTGGCGGGGATCTCGCGGTAATTCAAACCGGTGAGAAAAATATCGGTTCAGAAGCGCTTTCGGCGTGGATGTATCATCAGGCGTCGCAGGCTAATCCGTTCGGTTTGCTCGGTGCGATGTGGATCATCGAGGGGCTGGGCTCGATCAAGGCGCAGGAATGGGGGCGGCGGGTGAAGGAGACGCTCTCCTTGCCGGACGAGGCGGTGCGGTTTCTCTTGTATCACGGCGAAAACGACGCCGAGCACATTGAAGAGTTCAAAGCGATGTTGGCGATGGTGCTGCCGGATGAGGCGGTGGCCAAGCGCATCGTGCGGACCGCGGAGGTGACGGCGCGGCTCTATGCGCTGCAGATTGAAGAGGTGCTGCAGTGAGTAGTTTATGGAGTGCGGGCGTTCTCGCCCGCTTGCACCCAATCGAACAAGCGCCGGCGTTTGTCGGTAGCGGCGGCGCCGTGCGGGCGGGGGCGCCCGCGCTCCATAGGACTACGCGATGACGCTCGCTGATCTCAGCACCGCCAATTACGATCCGCGCGATCCTGATCCGTGGTTGGCGCTGGCGTTGGATCAAAGCTTGCCGATCGATCCCGAAGCGAAGGCGGCGTTGTTGCGCGGCTCGGCGTCTTGGTCGCGGCGCTGGATGTTCAACATCATCCGGCCGTTCGTGTTTACGTTCTTCTTATTGGTGAAGCTGCTGCGCGGGATTTCACCGCATCATCCGAACCTGAACGGGCTTCTGCACAAGACCATTCATTGGGGGTTGGCGACGTTCGGCTCGCCCGATGCGAACCTGCTCATTCGCCGGCACTTTCATGTCGGCACTGAACTGCTCGCGTTCATCAAGGCCAATGCCGGGCCGGTGAGCGTGGAGACTGTGCCGCTCAGGCCGCGGACGCTGAAGGATTTGGAGGACAACGTTTTTCTCCAGCACGACCTCAACGTGTTCAATTTCATCATTCAGCTGAACAAGAGCCTGCGCGATCAGGGGCGCGACCTGATGCCTGTCGAGCGGCCGGACTTTTCGATGATCACGGACGGGCCGTTCGATATCCCGCCGACCAAGAAGGGGTGGCTGAATTTCGTCGATGTGCAGACGGCGGTCGAGGTCTACACGCCGCTCTATGCGTTGATGCTGCCGCGGTCGGATTTCATCCGGGCGTCCAATTCGCTTCAGCTGGACGAGCCTGTGGCGATCTATATCGGTAAAATCTTGGGGACCGATTACCACCTCTCTTTCGTCAAAAACGGCCATCCCCTGGTGCCGCTTTCGACCATGCAGGCTGGCTTCCGGCTGATGATGCACGGGCTGGATTGCGAGGCGCTGCACGGCTGGCTACGGCTGCTGAAGCGCCGGCAGGCGGAGGGGTTGCCGCTCGATCCCCGGAATCCGACGGGCTAGGGGCAAAAGCGGTCAAATCGGGCCGCCTTGACGCATCGGGCCGGCTTGACCTTGGGGGCCCACGCTCGTATTTGTCCGCCCTCATTCGGAACGGCTGCGGCCAGCTTGAAGCGCCGCCCCGCCGATTGGCCATGAATTTGGCGCGCCAAACGCGGTTCCAAAAGGACCGCTTGGCGCGCTGTTTGAGTTTGAACGAACGGAACGGAAGAGGCGAATGCCGACGATCAACCAACTGATCCGCAAGCCACGGCGACCGCTGGCGAACCGCAATAAGTCGCCGGCGCTGAAGGCGTCGCCCCAGCGCCGCGGCGTCTGCACC
>SXGT01413655.1_pt1 | contig 10266 bp, 8 predicted proteins | sample 3176221 | NCBI WGS metagenome assembly SXGT01 (sample SAMN11356862, study PRJNA531348) | freshwater metagenome | isolation source: freshwater sample F1-120 | place: China: Fuxian Lake, Yuxi | collected 2017-12-25
GGCAGTCGGCGGCGGTGGCGCTGCGGGCGGCGGCTCCGGGACTGGCGGCGCATCGGCGCGCACCGCGGGCTTGAATTCGACATTGGGCGGCTCCGCGGCGGCCGGCTCGGCGCCCGGTGCGGGTGGTTCACCGCCCGCGGCCGGCGCGTCTTTGGGTGGCAGCGCCGGACCCGGCTGGCCCTCCGGCCGCGCACCGCCAGCGGTCTTGGTGCCGGTGGTCACCATGGGCAGCTCGGGCTTGCACTGCGGCCGCAGCAAGGGACCCGTGCAGCCAATGCCGATAAAGCCGTTGCGTTCAAAAGGCTTGAGCCGCGACCCTGCCATCGACAGCACTTTGGCCCACTTGGCCCGATCGTCGACCGGCGCCTTGTCATCCTCGGCCTTGTCGCCGGTTTTGTCGGCCGCGGCCTTGGCCTCCGCCGCCTTTTTCTTGGGACTGTCTTGGAACTGAAACGCGAAGTGCAGCTGGATGGTCGCCTGTTTGATGCCGCCTTTGCCGGGTGGAATCAGGATATGCGAGCGCTCTTCGGTGAACAGCTGCAGCTCATCGCCCTCGGCCTGCAGCGTCTCGATATGCAGCACGGTGGCCTTTTCGGCCCCGCGTTCCGCGGCCAGCGCGGCAATGTTCTGCTTTAAGCCCATCTTGACCTTGAGCGTCAAGGTGCCGACGCCGAGGTCGGTCAGCTTGAAGCCACCCATCATCGACAACTCTGGCGACTTGAGCACCGCGTCGGCCAGCTCAAGCTCCACGGCGCCAGTCAGGTCGTCGGTCGATCCGCCGTAGTGCACCTGCGCTTTTCCGCCGATTTTGCCGTCCAGGTCGCCGAGTAGCATAGTCTGCGGGCCGAGCGCCCGGCGGCCAATGCCCAGGTCCGCGAGCGCCAGCGCGTCGAGCTGGCCGATCTCGAAGTCGATGACGTCGCCTTTCTTGACCAGGCGGCCGTCGACCAGCTTGCCATCGCCCGCCTCAAGATCGAACTGCACGTCGACCTTGCCACCGAAGATCAGTGGCAAAATCGAAACCTTGGCGCGAACCACGTCGATCTTCAACTCAACTTCCGGCAGCGACGGCCCGACCACACCGCCTTCGCCCGCCTCGCCTGGCTTGCCGGGGAGCGTCAGCCGCAGCCCGTCGATGTGCACCGACCCCAGGCCGCGCAGGCGAATCTCATCCATCGACAGCGGGTAGCCCTGCTGGCGAGCCTGGCGCGAGACGAAGTTGCGCAGCTGCCGCGACGGAAACGTCCACGGTAGACACAGCACCAGCGCGACCACGAAAAACAGCGAGTAGCCGCCGTACTGCAGTCCGGCCAGCAAACGAGGATGGCGCAAGAGACGCTCCATCGGCCTAATCCTCCAACACGCCGTAGCGGAACTGTCCGATCTTGATGGTGGCCTGCATCTGGTCGCGCGTCGGCCCGGTGCGCTGGATGTCCACCGACAGGCCGAACATCGGCTCGGGGTTCGTCTCGAGCTTGCTCATGAACAGCAACAGTGCCTCATCGGGTACGTTCTGGAACACGGCATCGATGGTCGACAAGAATACCTCTTTGCCGCCCTTCTTCTTGGTCTTCTTCTTAGGCGCGCCCTTCTTCTGCTTGGTCGTCAGCTCGGCCAGCACTTCGCTGGCGTTGCTGAACTTGATGACGTCGGCGAGCTTCTCGCTACTGGTCGCGCCCTCAGACTCCGGCACTTTCTTGTCGTACTTGATCTCTTTGGCGATGCCGAGCACGGTCGCTTGGAGCGGCTCCTTGCTGGCGCGCTCCAACTGCTCTTGGACGGCCTTTTCTTCTTCGCGCAGGCGCAGATAGCGCGGCCCCGCCGCCGCAATGTCGACGAGCGCCGCTTCGTTGCCGGCCACCTCATCTTGCAGCCCGCTGACCTTGCGCGACACCAGCACCGACACCGACAGCACCGCTGCCAGAATCAGCACGGCACCGCCACCGAACACGATCTTGCGTTCGCGGTCGCTCAAGCGCTCGATGTAAGCGCCAAGGCGCCCCAGCCGACTCATCAGCAGCATCAGTCGTCCTCGTCGTCGGTTTTCTTGGGTTCGGCTTTGTCGGCCTTGTCGGTCTTGTCGGCCTTGCCGTCACCTTTGCCGGGCTTGGCGGTCGCTTCGTCGGCGGGGCAGGCAATCTCAAACTCGACCGTGAACTTGAACCAGTCGCGGTGGCGCTCAAAGGTGATGCGGTCGCTTGACGACTTGACCTTGCCAAAGCAGCGGTGGCTGTCCACGGCTTGCTGCAGCGCCAGCAGGGCATCCTGGGTGTCGGCGTCGCCGCGCAAGGTACCGTGATTGCGGTCGATCTGCACGCTGGACAGCTCGATATGGTGGCCGTCTTTGCCCGGCGGCTTGGGGTCGCCCTCAGCGCCTGCTGGTGCGGCAGCCGGATCGCGCACTGCGCCCAGCACGCTGCCGCCTGCGCCAGGGACATCGCGGCCTGGAGCAGCAGCCGGCATCGGCATGCGCTCAGCCGGCGGCGCACCGCCGATGTCGGGTAGGCCGCGAAAACTGGGCGGCGGCATCGCCGGCACTTCGGGCGACGAGCCGGCCGGGCTATCGGTGCGCGGTGGCGGACGCACGGCCTCGCCCGGCGCCAACATGCCGGGATTGGGCGGCGGCGTCTCCTCGGGGCCACCCGGCGCCTTGTACTCGGGCGGCTCCGTCACTTTGTCCAGGATGTTCGACACGTCTTCGAGCGCCCGAAACGCGCTGATGTCGGGGTACAGGCCGCTGATGTCCACAACCGGCGCCCGCTCCAGCTCTTTTTTGACGGCGTCAAAGTCCGACTGCGCCTTGCCGGTCAGTTGCTTGGACAGCGCCTGCAGCGTCGACAGTTGCTGCTCCTGCTCGATGACCAGCGCTCGATAGGCCAGCGAGTTCTGGATACCGAGCAGGCACAACGCGACCACCAGAAACGCGGCCAGCTGCGGCAGTCGCTGGCGCAGCACCTTGTAGTCGCCTTCGTAGGCGAGCTCGCCCTGCCGAAAATCGACGTTGTGATCGCTCTCGGTGTCGGCCGCCGACATCGCCAGCGCCACCGCCAGCGCCGCGCGGTCGCCGACATGGCGCGCTTCGGCGATGCGCACGTCGGGCATGTCGCCCAGCTTGACGGCTTCGACCGGCAGGTCGAACGCGCGCTGCAAAAACGCGTGCAGACCGTTCAGCTGCGCCAGACCCCCCACCACCACCATGCGGTCGGGCCGCGAACGCGCCTTCTTGGTCCACGCCGACAAGGTCAGCCGCAGCTCGCGCAGCAGCGGCTGCAGCGCCTGTTGGGTGGCCTGCGCCAGGCCGCGCTCGCGATCGCCTTCCAGTTCTTCGTCGGCCAGCAGCACAGCATGTTGCCGCCACAGGTCTTCGGGCGGCAGGTCGCTTTGCACCAGTTGCGCGTACGCGGTCGCGACCGTATGGCCGCCCACCGCAAAGCTGCGCAGAAACTGGGTGCGCCCATCGGCGACGACGACCACCTCGCTGCGCGCCGCGCCGACGTCGCACAAAAGCGTCGTCCCTTCTTTGGCCGCCGGCATGCGCGACACCAGCGCGGCGTAGCACAGCGATTGCAGGCCCAGGTGGCGCGCTTCGAGGCCCAGGTACTTGTAGGCGTCGAGCCAGTTTTCGACCTCGTCGCGGCCCGCCGCCACCGCCAGCACTTCGGTCTGGCCGCCCTTCTCGCCGGTGCGCACGAAGTCGACCACCAGATCGGCAATCGGCGTCGGGATGTGGTTCTCCAGCTCAAAACCGACCGCTTCCGCGATCGCCTTGTCGTCCTTGAACGGAAAGCTCAGCGTCCGGTGCATTGCCAGTCGGCCCGGCAGCGCCACCACCACCTGATCGTCCGGCCGCACGTTGCGGGCCAACAGACGCTTGGCCGCCGCGCACTGCTCGGCTGAGAGCGGCAGCTTGGGGTGGGCGTCCAACTCAGCAGCGGGCACGGGCGCCAGCGCCTCTTCGTCGTACCCGGCCAGCGCTGTCTGGCGCAGCGTCTTGTCGACGATCGCCAGCCGCACCGCGCGTGCGCCGATGTCCAGACCTAGGATGCGGTGGGCCATCTAGTCTTCCCTCCAGTACACGTAGCGCTGGGTGGTGGTGTCGAGCAAGGCTGTAATACGCTTGGTGACCTTGCCACTGGTGCCATAGGCTTGGATGCGCACGATCTTGCCGCTGGTGCCCACGTCGTCGAGCATCCGGCTCTGGTTGATCTGCAACACCTGCGCGTAGTCGGCCGGCAACACCGTGCCGAGCTTGTCAAAGAACTGCACGAACCGCCCGGGGTTGGCAAACGGCGGCGAAAACACCATCTTTTTCAAGGTTCGGCACACTTCGATGTACTGGCCGGCGACGTTGACCGGCACGAAGGCATTTTGCGCAAAACCGCGGGCGCAGGCGATCTGCTCGTTGGCCGGGTTGGCCAGGTTCTTGCAAATCAAGGCTTTAATGACCTCGACCGGCGCCGTGTTCACGTTGAGCTTGTCGGTGTTGTAGACCGTCAGCTGATCCTTGAGTTTGCACCACATCTTGTCGGTCATGCCGTCGACCAAGCGGACTTCCTCGGTGGTGTCAAAGGCCGCGTCTTTGCTCTTGTAGTTGTGTTTGCGCATGTTGGCGCCTTCCGCACCCGATCCCTCCAAGAGCTTGCGCGTCGTCGGCTCGATGTCGGTCTTGACGGTGTCCTTGTCGGCCCAGTCGATGACGTTCAACGCCAACTGCGCCATGTCCTTGTCGAGGTCGCCGATCTGCGTGACCGCTTCGTTGCGCTCCAGCACTTTGTAGAGCGTGTCGAACACGGCTTGTTTGGTGTTCAGGTCGGTGACGCGGTTGATGTTGATGCGGCCGTCATCGTCGCTCGACTGGCAGCCGCAAGTACCGCGTTTGAGGCCCACCGCCGGATGACCTTCCAGGTTGACCAGTTGCAGGCCCATCAACGTCATCTCGCCTTTGCAGAAGGCGTTGACGAACTCGCACGCATAGTTGGCGGTGTTGATGCTCGGTCGGCGCCCGCCCATCATGGTCGCGTACTTGGCGATGATCGATTCGATGATATCGGTGGAGCCAATCACCAGCGCCGCGAGTTCGACCGCCGCACGCGCGTGCAAATGCGCTTCGACCTCGGCCTCGACGTAAGTGGCCGTGCGCACCGCGACCCGCGAGGTGTACGTGAACTCGAGCGAGAACAGCGTCAGAATGGCAATCGCCGCCATCACCAGGATCATGGCCACGCCGCGCTGGCGGTCCGACTCGCCGGCTGCCGCCGATCCAGTCGCACGCTGGCCCGCCGCGAATGCGTCGCGCAGGTCGGCAACAACGGTGGCCAGGCGCACCCTCATCGTCCGCCCCCTCCCGGTGGCGGCGGCGCACCCATGGCGCTCGGCACCTGGAAATTGGCGGGCGTCTGCGCCGGCATCGCCGCGTAGGGGTTGAGCGTGTTCTGGAATGCCACGGGCATCTGCACGCCGCCGAGATCGAGCGGCTGCATGATGCGAATGCGGGTTTGCGTTTCGAACGTCAGCTCGCGGTCCTCGTCGGCTTGCAGCACCAGCGTCACGCGCACCCGCGCCGGCAGCCACTGGTCGCTCGGGCCGTGGGTGTCCTCTTTCTTGGCGCCCGCCAACGCTTTGCCCAGGGCGACATTGCCGGTCGCCGCTGCCACGCCGGTCGCCGCCGCCGCTTTGGCCCGCTCTTGCTCCAACGCGTTGTCGATTTCGACCTTCCAGTCGCTCTGCCAGCTCTCCTTGTCCATGTCCCAGTAGGCAAAGGTCAGCTTGCTTACGCCCCAGGCCAGGATCTGCTTGCGGCCGCCTTTGTACGGCTGGTCGTCAATCACGGTCTTTTCGCGGCGCACCAGCACGTTCTTGCCCGATTTGCTGTCGCGCTCGATCTTGTACTCGACCACGCCTTCGTCCGATTCATCGACGCCGCGCATCATCCGGCGGTGGCCCATGTAGGTGAACGTGATGCTGTTCGGCTTGCCCAAGAACACGGTCTTGGTGGTGCGCTTTTCGCCCTGGTGTTTGCTCAGATACGCCATCGCCACTTCGCGCTCGATGCGGGTCAACGCCACCCGTGCCGTGTGGTACAAGTCCTGAGTGGTCCGCGTGTCGCGGATGCTGCCCATCAAGGCACTGGTCGAAGTGGCCAAAATGACGCCGAGCATGGCAAGCAGCGCCACGGCGACCAGGATCTCGACCAGCGAAAAGGCGCGGCGACTGACCATCAGCGCCCCCCAGGCGGCGGTGGCCGCATGCCAGGCGGCGGACCCGCACCACCGGTCGGATCGAGTGCACCCTCGATCTTCTCCTGCAGCTTCATGGCTTTGATTGCCTCGGCCTCCTCCTGGCTCACCGCAGTCGTAAAGGTCTCCATCTCCAGCGTGCGCGCTTCGCCTTCGTCGTCTTTCCATTGCAGGCGCACGATGACTTTGCGGGTGCGGTCGCTCGCCCGCTTGAGCACCCGCGGCAGCAGTTCACTAATCATCAGGCCCATCGACATCTGCAATACGCTGATGTTGATGTCGCACAGTTGCAGCAGGTTCAGCCCGGCGTCGCCGCTCATCAAGATGACGGTCAGCAGTTGCATCAAGTCGCCGCCCTTGGCCATGCCAGTCAGGTCTAGACCCGCGTTGGCGGCCTGGTTGGCGGCGTTGGACAAGTCGGCCATCTTCTTGGGGCCGCCCTCGCCCGACAGCTTGTCCAAGGCTCCGGTGGCGGCCATGGTCTCTTGGGCCTTGGCCAAAAGCGTATTGGCGTTGGTGGTCATGTCGCCAATCGCGGCGTCGTCCAGGTTCAGCCCCAGCACATCGAAACGGCACTTGAACTGCTTGCTATACACCTTGGGCAGTTCGCAGTCCTTGTCGGTGACGTCGTTGGTCGGAAAGCCGTCTTTGCGGTACTTCTCTTCGATGTCCAAGATGGTGCCGCGCAGCAAGAGCGCCGCCACCGTGCTGCGGTAGACGCGCTTGCCGTAAGCCGACGAACTCGACGCCGCGCCGGTGATGATGGTCAACGCAAAGGCGAGCACCGCCATCGCGACCATCACTTCCAGCAGCGTAAAGCCCGACCGACGCATCTACTGAAGCTCCTTCTTGAATTCGCGGGCGATGTCGTCCAAATCGATGTCCTCACCGCGGATCTTGGCGGTGCCCTGCATGGCGTCGACTTCGACGGTGGTGATGTCGTCGTCGTCGGCTTTGACCTGGATCATGGCGTGTTCGGTCGTGCCGTTCGGAAAGAAGTACACGTAAGCCACGCCCGACTTGCTCGGCTCGGTCTGGTGACTGGTCATCACGGCCTTAAAGCCGATGCCTTTGTCGAGTTCGGTGCGCTGCAGCAGCAACGACTTGCTGGGCTCGAAGCCACCGCTGTTCGGCATCGGCCGCTCACCGGCAGCCGCTGCGTCGCCGGTTTTGGCGGCCTTGTTGGCGTCGTCTGGCTCGTCCTTGCCGGGCAGCAGGAATGCCTCGCATGGGTCCTCGGTGTTTTGGGCCTCGCCCCACCAGGCGCGGGCCTCGAAGTCGATGACCAGCCGCTGGTTCTTGCCGCTGATGACAGCCAGGTTGTACAGGTACCGCACGGCGACCGCGATCTTGCCGGCCTCGGCGCTGGCCGACGCCCCGCGGATGTTGTTGATCCCGGTGGCGACGGCGGCTGTGACAATCGCGATGATGGCCATGGTGGCCACCAACTCGATCAATGTAAAGCCGCGCTGCCTGCTCACGTGAACCCCTAGCAGTGCCGATTTTGGATGCAGATCCAGGAGACGCGAAGCCCGGAGCGGAGGCGGCCTTTGGCCGTTGAGCACCGGACTGCAACGTCGACGCCGAAATGCGCCAAAAGCGGCGCTGCGCCTACTTGCCCTTGCCGCCGTAGCAAATGTCGTCCTCAGTACCCGTGCGCTTGTCGGCGCCGCCCGAGCACAGCGAGAACGAGTCGCCGCTCGACTGGTAGATCATCTCCTTCTTCCACGGATCCTTGATGTTGTCGGCCTTGAGCTTGGCGTTCTTGCCCTCGGTCAGCTCTTGCAGGCTGCTCGGGTACTCGCCTTTCTTGGCTTCCCACGCTTCGATGATCTGACCGACGTTGGCAATCTGCGATTTGCAGATGTCTTCCTTGGCCTCGCCGAGCGCGCCAAACACGCCGTAGGCCAGCGCCGAGCCGAGCACGCCGATGATCACGATGACGACCATGATTTCGATGAGCGTCATGCCCCGCTGGACGCGCCGACCCCGCTGCCGCTGCGCCAGCACCATCTGAACCTGCCGGGCGATCCGGCCGAAAAACGCTTGCATCCTAGCCTCCTTGTTGCACTGCTTGGGTCAACTTCATCATGGGCAGCAAGATCGCGGCGACCAGAAAGCCGACGACGACGCCCATGAACACGATCATCAAAGGTTCGAGCAGGCTGGTCAGCGCCTGCACCCGGGTATCGACCTGGTTTTCGTAGCTCTCGGACACGTTCTTCAACATGTCTTCGAGTTCGCCCGACTTCTCCCCGATGGCCACCATGTGCACCACCATCGGCGGAAACTGCCCGGAACGCTTCAAAGGCCCCGCGATATTGTCGCCTTCGCGGATCGCGTTGCGCGCCTCGGCGACCACCTTGGCCAGGATGCGGTTGGCGACCACGTTTTCGACGATCTCCATCGCGGTCAGTAGCGGCACACCAGAACTGAGCAGCGTCGACAGCGTGCGCGAGAACCGTGCAATCGCGATCTTGCGCAACAGATCTCCAAGCACTGGAATCTTGAGGATATTGCGATCAAACGTGTCGGCGCCGACTTCGCTTTTCTTCCAGCGCACGAACCCGCGCCACGCCAGCACCGCCGCCAACACCCCGGCCCACCAGAAGTGGGTGACCAGCGTCGACAGGCCAATCAGCACCTTGGTGATGAACGGCAGGTCGGCGCCCATGTCGGTGAACATGGAGGTTATCGTCGGCACCACGAACACCATCATGCCGGTGACGATAACCAACGAAATGCACAGCATGATCAACGGATAGGTCAAGGCGCCAATGAGCTTATTGCGCAGCTTGACCTGGCTCTCGGTAAAGTCGGCCAGGCGCATCAGCACCACGTCCATGTTGCCCGCCGACTCGCCAGCGCGCACCATGTTGTAGTAGGTGTTTTCAAACACGTTTTCGTGCACTGACAAGGCTCGCCAGAACGGCGCACCCTCGTTGACGTCGGTGCGCACCTGCGCCAGCACGCGCTTGAGCTTGGGGTTCTCGATCTGCTCGACCACCGCGCCGAGCGCCTCGACCAGTGGCACCGAGGCCTTGAGCAGCGTCGCCATCTGGCGGGTCATCTCGCTGATGTCTTGCGGCGAAATCGAGGTCAGCAGCTCGCCGAAGTCGACCTCGCGCGAGCCCTGCTTCTGTTCGACGCCGGCCTTGACCTTTTGACCCTTGCCCCCTTTGGCCGCGGCTTCGCGGTACTCGGTCAAAAACACCTTGTCGCGGCGCAGCGCGGCCTTGAGCGCGCGCACGCTGTCGACGTCGAGCGAGGCCTTGACGGTCCTGCCCGCGGCGTCTTTGCCGGTGTACTCGAAGACGGGCATTGGCTAGTACTTCCGGCCCAGGGTTCGCGGCGGGTACCGTCGCGTGACCAGGGCGAAATGCGCGCGGCCGCAACTGCGGCCGCAGGCACGGGTGAGCGCGCCGACGCGCGCGAGGGGGCGGCGAGCCCCCTGCACGAAACAAGCTGGTAGTAGGCGAAACATACAGTGGATTTCCTTCGTCACACCAAACTCCATCCCAGGGCGAACTTCGGGTTTTGCCTACTACTCGGCCTCGTCCTGGTTGGCGATGCGCATCACTTCTTCGACCGTGGTGTTGCCGAGCATGCACTTGATGGCGCCATCGGCGAGCAGCGTCTGCATGCCCTGCGCCACGGCAGCCCGTTTGATGGCACCGGCGTCGGCGCGGCTGACCACCAGACGTTTGATTTCCTCAGTTGGAATCAGCAGTTCGTGCAGGCCTGACCGGCCAGCGTAGCCCGACATCGAGCACTGCGGACAGCCCTTGGAGCGGTAGAACGTCGCGGTCTTCAGCCGCGGATCGGTCTTCTCCAAGCCCAGCTGCTCCAGCTCCAGGGCCGTCGGCACATGCGGCAGCCGGCAGTCCTTGCACAGCGTCCGAATCAGCCGCTGCGCCAGAATACCGGCGATAGAACTCGACAGCAGAAAGGGCTCCACGCCCATGTCAATCATGCGGGTAAAGGTCGAAGCGGCGTCGTTGGTGTGCACGGTGCTCAGCACCAGGTGGCC
>SXGT01330180.1_pt1 | contig 10264 bp, 6 predicted proteins | sample 3176221 | NCBI WGS metagenome assembly SXGT01 (sample SAMN11356862, study PRJNA531348) | freshwater metagenome | isolation source: freshwater sample F1-120 | place: China: Fuxian Lake, Yuxi | collected 2017-12-25
AAGTGAGTCCGCATCGTGCGGCGGTCTTCATGAATCTCATGCCGGTGATTGTGCTGGTCTTTTCTGCCCTCGTGTTGCACGAGCACATTTCACTCGCCCAAGTGATCGGGACGGTCATGGTGATTGGCGGCGTGATTGTCACGACACGATTTTGAGGGCGCAACACTGCTGCGAATGATGGTAGGAAAACGAGGCTGAAGCTGGTCATCCGCTCCAACCTCGCCGTCGCTAGGGAATTTGGAAGAGCGCGTCGCTGGCGTCGTTGATGGCCGGGTTCGCCACGCTTGAGACGCGGATTTTCGCCTGCGACGTCATTGGCTTTCTGACGCGCCAAAGTTGTTGGCCGTCGTTTTTGGTCTTTCTGCGCAAAATTTCCCAAGTGGTGCCGCCGTCGCGGGAGATTTCGATGTTCACGAGACCCGTGGCACCTTGTGGATACCATTGAATGAACTGCTTGGTGCGCACTGGCCAGATTTCTCCACCGTTGGGACTGATGATCTGCAAGGGGGGACAGGCAAGGTCAAGCCCGCTGCAATCTTGATCGATAGTGTCTCCGCACACGTCGATTGCACCGGGATGCACGGCTGCGTTGGCGTCGTCGCAGTCCCCGTCAGTGAGGATGTAGCCTGCCGGAGCGACGCAAGCCTGAACGGCAGCGGCCTGATTGCCGAAGCTATCGTTGTCTGTATCTGGATAGAAGTTTTGACTCGCTAATCCTTCATCGATCGGTCCATCGCAGTCGTCATCCAGACCGTTGCAGAGTTCTGGGGCTCCTGGCCTGCGTGTCGGTGCGGCATCGTCGCAGTCTCCTTCGCGCACTGAGAAACCATCGCCATCGCTGTCGGCATCGACTGTAGTGGTGACGGTTACAGTATTGTTGCTGGGATTAGCATCTATTTCGTTGCCGGTCACTTGCGCCGTGTTGCTGATAACGCCAGCTGCTCTTGGTCGGACTATGATGTTCACGGATGCCGAAGCTCCGGGGGCTAACATGCCGAGGCTGCACGTCAGGGTTGTAATGCCTGGACACGCGCCTAATGGGGAGACTGAGACGAGCGTGACGTTAGGGGGAAGAGTATCCGTGATGGTGACTCCTGTCGCTGGCAGCGAGGCTCCATTGTTCGTCACTGTGATGGTGTACGTGAGGTTTTTGTTGACTGTGACTGGATCAAGTGTATCGATTTTCGTGAGGGCGACATCTATCGAGGTGACCTGAAAGTCGAACACGCCGCCGCCAAAAGTACCAGCATACAGCAAGGCTGAATCTTGCGGGTGGATCGCCAGTGCGCGGACATCAAGCGCACTCAAGCCAGCATTCATAGCGCTCCACGAATTGGCGCTGTTGATACTCTTGAAGACACCACTCGTTGTTCCGACATAGAGGGTTGTCGGGATTTGCTGGTCAACGGCGAGGGCGCGGACGTCGTTCTCGGTGAGTCCGCTGCTCATTTTTACCCAGGTTGCTGCACCGTCCGTACTTCTGAATACGCTATTGCTTGTCCCAGCGTAGAGTATTTGCGGCGTGTGAGGGTCGATTCCTAACGCACGGACATTGAGGCTGCTGAGGCCGTTATTCATCGCCGTCCAGCTTGCGCCGCCATTCACGCTTTTCTGCACGCCACCGCTTGAAGTCCCAGCATAGAGCACTTGCGTATTGGTGGGCTGGAGCGCTAACGCTTGGATCGTTCCGGCTGCGAGTCCTGTAGGGCTCCAAGTCGCGGCAGCATTCGTCGTTTTGAAGACTCCGGCACTGGTCCCGACGTACAGGACTTGTGTGTCGGCGGGGTCCTGGGCCAGTACTCTGGCCGTTAAATTGGTCAGACCGGTGCTCGACTGACCCCAGGTATTGCCGCCATCGGTGCTTTTGAAGACACCGCTGGAGGTACCAGCGTAGAGCGTGGTGAGCACAAGGGGATGAATCGCCAGGGAACGCACCGTGCTGCTCCCAAGTCCGGAGTTTGTCACCGTCCAAGTTTGCCCATCATCTGCGCTTTTGAAGGCACCATTCCCAGCCGTGCCGGCATAAACGTTCTGGAGGATATCTGCGACGAGCGCTTGGACATTCGTTTCGGTTAATCCAGTGTTGGCGCTGCTCCAGGTAGCTGCTCCATTGATCGTTTTCGCGACGCCACTGCCCAGCGAGCCGGCGTAGACGACTTGGGTGTTGGCCGGATCAATGGCCAACGCGCGGATGTCCACGGTGGTAAGGTTCGTGTTGACTGCACTCCAGTTGCCTGCGCCGTCCGTGCTTTTGAAGATGCCGCCAGTCGAGGTCCCGACATACAGCAGGAGGGAATTGTTGGAGCTCACCACGACAGCGCGGACGTTCGTTGCTGTGAGTCCGGTGTTGGCGGCGGCCCAGTTGCTCGCGCCATTGACGGTTTTGAAGACGCCAGCTGAGGTGCCAGCGTACAAGGTTTGTGGACTGCTCGGTACCAAGGCCAAGGAGCGGACATTCGTCGAAGAGAGGCCGGTGTTCATCGGTGTCCAAGTGGCGGCACCGTTCAGACTCTTGAATACCCCGCCAGACACCCCGGCATAGAGAATTTGTGGATTGGTGGGATCAATGGCCAGAGAGCGGACATTGGTGGAAGTCAGCCCGGTGTTCATCAACGCCCAGCTATTGGTGGCGCTGGTGAACTTGAACACCCCGGTACTTGTGCCGACATAGATGGTAGTTGCTGACTGCGGATCAATCGCCAAAGTTTGCACGTTCAAGTCGGTCAGGCCGACGTTGAACGCTGCCCACGAGCTACCCCCGTTGATGCTTGTGAATACGCCTTCATCAGTGGCAGCATACAGCGTGGTCGCAAGAACCGGGTTGATCACTACGGCACGGATCGTGTTGGAGGTGAGCCCGGTATTGATAGCAATCCAAGACCCGCCCGCATTCGTCGTCTTGAACACTCCGTTGTCGTTGGACCCGGCATAGAGGACTTGCGAGTTGCTTTGATCGACCGTCAACGTTTGTACTTCACGTCGTTCTGGTCCCTGACTTGTCCACTGATTGACCCCGGCTTGGGGCTGGGAGGGGGACGCCATACTGCTGAGTATGACGAGCGCCCCAAGCATGAATACTCTTGCGTGTCGAACAGTTCCGTGAAGCATCGTTGGTGTCCATTCTCCTCTGCTATTGGACATTGAATGGCAGATCGCTGGTATCGCTGACGCCAGGATTCACCGTGCTTGAGACGCGAATTTTTGCTTGGCTGGTGGCTGGGCCTTTCAAACGCAGCGTCCGGAAGCCGTTATTCGTTACTCTTCGTTGCAGCACTTTCCACGTGTTTCCGCCGTCACGCGACAGTTCGAGCTTCACTTGTCCACTCACGCCGGTGGGGTCCCAGCGAATGGTTTGAAGACTCTTGATCGGCCACATTTCCCCTCCATCTGGAGAGATAACGTGTAACAAGGGGCAGGCGACGTCGTGACCATCGCAGTTTTGATCGACACCGTCGCCGCAGAACTCAACCGCACCGGGGTACGTGCTGCTTTGAGCATCGTTGCAGTCGGTGTTGTTGGTTGCATAGCCCGGAGGGACAGCGCAGGTTTGCAAGGGGAGGGCAGGATTACCGAAACCGTCGCCATCCTGATCCCGATAGAAAGTCGTCGGAGATAAGCCTTCGTCAATCAATGAATCGCAGTCGTCATCCAAGCCGTTGCAGGTTTCTGCCACGCCTGGGCGAATAGCGCTGCTGGCATCGTTACAGTCCGTGTTATTGACGACATACCCAGCAGGCTGGGTACATGCCTGTGTTGCATTTGCAGGATTACCGAACCCGTCGCCGTCGGCATCACGATAAAAAGTGAGGCTAACCCCTTCATCGGTTTGGCTGTTGCAGTTGTCGTCGATGTTGTTGCAAACTTCTGGGGCGTTCGGGCGGATAGCGTTATTGCCATCGTTACAGTCACTTTGGTTGGGGACGAACCCTGTCGGCTGGCTACAGGCTTGTGTCGAGTTCGTGGGGGTACCAAACCCATCGCCATCGGCATCGCGATAAAAGGTGGTGAGTGCGCCCTCGTCGGTTTGGCTGTTGCAGTTGTCGTCGATACCATTACAAGTTTCCGTAGCGTTGGGGCGGCGCGCAGGGTTGTTGTCGTCGCAATCCCCTTCGCGTGGTGAGAAGGTATCGCCGTCGGCGTCCGGATCAACGGTGGTCACTGCCGTGAAGTCATTGTTGGTCGGAGCCGGATCGAACTCGTTGCTTTGGGCATGCACGGTATTGCTGATGCTACCGGCTGCTGTCGGTTTGACCGTGATAGTGACGCCCGCCGTTGTGTTGGGCAGTAGCGAGCCAAGGTTACACGACAGATTGGTGGTGCCTGAGCAGATGCCTGGAGGCAGGATCGAGATCAACGTGACATCTTCTGGCAGCGAATCCGTGACAATGAGGCCAGTTGCGGTCACCGTTGTACTCTTGTTCAAGACGGAGATGTTATAGGTCAGGTTCTTGTTGACCGTGATCGGGTCAGGCGAATCGAGCTTGGCCACCGAGAGATCCACGAATGGCAACTCCAACTCGAACACCCCGCCGCCAAAGGTGCCGGCGTAGAGTTGCGCGGAGTTGAGTGGGTCTACGATAACAGCGCGGACATCGAGAGCGGTGAGGCCAGTGTTGATGGCACTCCAATTTCCAGCCGCATTGCTGCTGGCGAACACGCCACCGTCCGTCACTCCAACATAGAGCGACGAAGGCACCAATCGGTCAATGGCAAGGGCGCGAACATCATTGTTCGTGAGGCCAGTGCTCGTCTTGGTCCAGACTCCGCCGCCGTCTATGGTCTTGAACACACCGCTGCTGGCTCCGGCATAGACGATCGCCGGAGAGTTCGGGTCGATAGCAAGAGCACGAATGTTGGTGCTGGTGACACCATTGTTCGCGGCATTCCAATCGTTCCCGCCATTAATACTCACTTGCACACCGCCGGTTGAGGTGCCGGCGTAGATGATCTGTGGATTCGTCGGATGGATGGCCAACGCTTGCACGACGAATCCTGCCAGCCCGCCGTTCGGTGCCCAATTGGCCCCGCCGTCGGTGCTCTTGAACACCCCGGCACTGGTGCCGACATAGAGAATTTGTGGGGCAGTAGGATCGATAGCGAGAGCGCGGGCGACAGTATTTGTCAACCCGGTATTCATGGCTGTCCAGTTCGTGCCGCCGTTCGTGGTTTTGAAGACACCGCTCGAGGTGCCAGCGTAGACGGTTGTTTGTGTGAATGGATCAATCGCAAGCGAGCGAATGTTGCTGCTGCTGATGCCGGTGTTGGTGGGTGTCCAATTCGTGGCCCCATCCGTGCTTTTGAACAGCCCATTGCCGGAGGAACCCGCGTAAATGGTAGCCGAGGAAGAGGGCGGAATCGCGAGGGCTTGGATACTGGTCGTTGCGAGCCCAGCATTCACGCCTGCCCAGCTTTGCGCAATATTCGTGGTCTTGAACACACCGCCGCCGAACGTCCCAGCGTACAACGTATTCGTGTCGTTACGGGTGATGATCAATGCCCGCACGTCGAGATTACCGAGACCGTTGTTGACCGGGCTCCAGGTTGCGCTGCCATCGGTGCTTTTGAAAATGCCCCCGCCTACCGAACCGGCATAGAGAAATAAGGGATTGTCGTGGCGGACAGCAAGAGAGCGGATTTCCGTGGCAGTGATGCCGTTGTTGGCCGCCGTCCAGTTCGTCCCCCCATCAGCAGACGCAAACACGCCGCCGCCCGAGGTGCCAACAAATATAATCTGCGTGTTGATGGGATTGATGGCGATAGTGCGCAGATTGGTAGTCGTCAAACCTGAGCTTGACGGTGCCCAATTGGCTGCGCCATTCGTGCTTTTGAAGACGCCATCGGAGGTGGCAGCGTAGAGGACTTGCGTATTCGTCGGGTCGATGACGAGTGCGCGGGTATTCAGTGTTGTGAGCCCGGTGATCATGGGGCTCCACGCGCCGTTCGCGAACTTAAACACCCCGCCCGTTGTGCCAGCATACAAGATGCTCGGCGTAACGGGGTCGACGATGAGCGCTTGCACGTTGAGGTTGGTCAGGCCCGTATTGAGCGTTGCCCAACTGTCGCCGCTATTCGTGCTTTGGAAAACGCCATTGTCGGTACCAGCGTACACGGTTGTTGTCGTGGTCGGATGGACCACCAGAGCGCGGATACTGTTGGTGTTAATCCCTGTGGTGCTTGGTGCCCATGACGTGCCACCGTTGGTCGTCTTGAAGACCCCGGCGTCGTTTGAGCCCACATAGAGGATCTGCGCATTGTTTGGGTTTATCGCGAGGGCTTGAACATCGCGGCGTTCTGGTCCCCGTGTCGTCCATTGATTTAATCCGGCATGAGATTGTGGCGCGAGCATGGCAGAGAGAAAACAAGCCATGGCCACAAAAGACATACCTCGTCGCAGAGAGAAATTGAGCGGCATTAGGTAGTACTCCTTTAACGTCGTAGTTCCCAGGGATTGTCTCTCTCATTAGGTCTTAGTCAACCCGCTGAGGATGCGAGCCGTGCAAACGAAATGCGGAGGGTCTCCTGCTGAGGAAAAATTGCAGTCTCTAACCTTAAAGCAAGGATTTGGCAGCTACAAGGTCCGAGCGTGCAAGAAAGAATGCGTGGTGAGGATACTGTTGTTGCGTGAGGGGAAGGGGCACTGTGCCCGGCAACGCTTGCTTTTCCCGTGCGCCCGTGCGAAGAAAAGCGCTGACCGTTAAAGGTATCTCCATGAAGGCATTACCTCGTTTGACACTGCTCACGCCGGCTCGCCGAGGTTAGCGAGAACATGGCTGGAAAGCCGTGGGTGTGAAAATGACGGCGGCGGTGGGGTCGCTGGCTTTTCTGACCGTTGGAAGAAGCCGTACGCTTGCGCGGCAGAAAGTGACATTTTTATGGCCATCTTAAAAGTAACGCGCTTAGGGCATCCTGTGCTGCGCCAAGTCGCGCAACTCGTCCCTGTTCACAGCATTCTGCAACCGGAGTTCCAGCAGTTTATTGACGATATGATCGAGACCATGCACGAGTACGAGGGCGTGGGGCTGGCTGCGCCGCAGGTGCATGTGTCGCAACAAGTTGCGGTGCTCGAAGTCAGTAAACATCCTCGTTATCCAGATGCTCCCTCAGTGCCCCTGACCGTGCTTATCAACCCCAAGGTCACGATGTTATCCGAAGAGAAAGTCGATGGATGGGAGGGATGCCTGAGTATTCCCGATTTGCGCGGCGTGGCACCACGCTATCGTGAGTTGCGCGTCGAGGCGCTGGATCGACAAGGGCAGCCACTCGATTTTGTCGCGCGGGACTTTCATGCGCGCGTCATCCAGCATGAATACGATCACCTTCAAGGCAAAGTGTATATGGACCGGATGCCGTCACTCGAAACTTTGGCGCATCTGCTCGAGTGGCAGCGCTACTGGCTCAAGGACTGATGCTTACCTTCATTACCGGCAACGCCGAAAAATTGGCTGAAATCGAGCGCCTGCTCGGGTATACGCTCGCGCACGCTGCGCTCGCACTCGAGGAAATCCAAGCGTTAGACCTTGAAGCTGTAGCCCGACATAAAGCGCGGCAGGCGTATGATCTCCTTCACCGTCCGGTGCTGGTGGAAGACACCGGCTTGGCCTTTGCCGCCTGGAACGGCTTGCCTGGAGCCCTAGTGAAATGGTTCCTCATCAGTATAGGCGCGGACGGGCTTTGCCGTTTGCTACAAGACGAGCCCAACCGCACCGCCACAGCAACGACAGTTTTCGCTTATTGTGATGGCGAACAATTGCACGTGTTTGCCGGACGGGTCGCTGGTGTCATTACTAGGCAACCACGCGGCGACAACGGGTTTGGCTGGGATACCATCTTTCAGCCCCAGGGCAGTGCCCACACCTTTGCAGAAATGCTGCCAGAGGAGAAAGACCGGTTTTCTATGCGCCGTTTGGCTGTGGAGCAACTCCGCGACTCCGGGCTTCTCGCCGTCTGAGGCTACACCTCTTGGGTTGACGCACTTCCTGCCACAGCGTATCTCTTGAGCCCCATGACCGTGACTGGCAGTACGCAAGACTTGTTGTCTGGACTCTTGTCTCGGGTGAGTCGTTCCTTCTACCTGAGTTTACGGATTCTCCCGCGCGAGGTGAGGCAGCCCATTGGCGTGGCCTATCTCTTCTGCCGCGCTGCTGACACGATCGCCGACACGGCGCTCGTCCCGGCGGCACAACGTCTTGCCTGCCTTGAACAATATCGGCGAGGGTTCGATGGAAATGCGGCTGCTGAGCCAGAGATTTTGCCCGAGCAACTCGTGCATTCGCAGCACAATCCTGACGAACGTGAATTGCTGCTGCGTCTGCCCGACTGTTTTGCCGTCTTGGCGAGATTGCCGCAGGCCGACCAAGAGCACATTCGCGCTTTGGTGTTGACCTTGACCCAGGGCATGCAAATGGATCTGCGTCTGTTTCCGTCAGAGAGCAGTGGCATGCTAGCGGCGTTGGAGACTCGGGGTGATTTGGATCGCTACACCTACTTCGTTGCTGGTTGCGTGGGTGAGTTCTGGACGAAGGTGACGACATTCCACGTGCCTTCTTTGCACTCGTGGAATGTCGAAGAGATGGCAGCTTGTGGGATACGATTCGGCAAAGGTTTGCAATTGACCAACATTCTGCGCGATATTGCCCACGATCTGCGCATCGGGCGTTGTTATCTGCCGCGTACAGAGTTGGCGCAGCTTGGCGTGTGCCCCGAAGAATTGCTGGATGCTCAAACCCTACCACGTGTGAAACCTTTGCTGCTGAGGTTGCTCGATGAAACTTTGGCTTTGTATCGAGACGGGTGGCGGTACACTCTGGCAATCCCGCCACGTGAATGGCGTTTACGCCTTGCCTGTGCTTGGCCGCTGCTGATTGGTCTGGCGACCTTGGCGGCAATAAAGACTGCCCCGCAACTGCTGGAGCCAACGATACGTGTCAAAATTTCGCGCAAGCACGTGTATCGCATTCTCTTCCGCTCGCTGGTGACGGTCTGGTCTGATCGCGCATTGGACGGGTATTATCGTCAGTTGCTCGGAAAGCTCGCCGATGGGAAGGTGGCCTGATGCCCAGTCGTAGTAAGGAAAAACCGGGTGCGTCCGCGCCGGGCAAGTCGCTGCCCGATTATTTGCGGCCAGGACTCGATATCGTCTTCGTGGGCTTGAACCCTGGGCTCTACTCCGCGCAAATTGGTCGCTACTTTGCGCATCGCCAGAACCGCTTCTGGCCAGCGTTAGCGGCTTCTGGTCTTGTGCCGGAAATGGTCGGACCGGAAGATGACGTTCGCCTGCCGGATTGGGGGATCGGACTCACAGATGTAGTGAAGCGTCCGACGAGTGGCATTCATGAACTGTCGTCCGTTGAGTTTCGCCGTGGGGCAAAAGCCTTGGAAGAGAAAATTGCCTACTACCAACCACGCATTGTCTGTTTTGTCGGCTTTACTGGCTATCAGTATTGTTGTGGGAAAACTGGGGGTAGTGGTCGTCAAGACGCTCGCTTTGGCGGTGCTCATGTGTTTGTGATTCCTTCGACCAGTCCGCGTAATGCGCATTATTCGCTGGAAACGATCATCGTCGCCCTCCGCGATCTCAGAGAGTATCGTGATCGACTAGGAGAGGATGAGCACGGCGAGCAACTGATATGCTGAATGTCAGCTAGCGAGAGAAAAAAGCAAACGAGCGTGTATCAAGCTTGAGAAAGGAGCGTGGCAGATGACTTCCCTGGTGTGGATTGCTGTAATTGGTATCGCGAGCATGCTGAGCGGATGTGCCGCACGACAAGCGCCACAGGCGAAAAAATCGGTCATTGAAACAAAAACCTTATCGTGCGAAGAGGCCAACCAACTCGCCTATCAAGCGGTAACGACGCTTGGGTACTCTGTTGCTGCAATGCAAGTGGCGACAGCAGGGCAGGCCGGAACGATTGAGGCAAAGAAAGAGGGAGCCTCTGACGGGAAAGTGACGATCACCTGTGCCAGCGGCAACATTGCCGTCGAACCAGAGAGAGCCGGGGTGCCGTTGCCTTCGTTGAAAGGCAAACAGATTGCGTCGTTTCCCCAATTGTTCACTCAGACGTTCAACATCTTATTGATGCAAAAAGGCTATGCTCCACAACAAGGGGCGACGCTGACCATGACCATGACTCGACTCAATAACTTTGAGTCGCAGATGGAGCTTGGCTCGGATCTCCCTGCCAGCGGCGTGTTGCCGGTCAAAGTGGTGATTACCAACCATACTTCGCGCCCATATGGACTCGATACTGGCAAAGTGTTCCTTATG
>SXGT01805286.1_pt1 | contig 10264 bp, 7 predicted proteins | sample 3176221 | NCBI WGS metagenome assembly SXGT01 (sample SAMN11356862, study PRJNA531348) | freshwater metagenome | isolation source: freshwater sample F1-120 | place: China: Fuxian Lake, Yuxi | collected 2017-12-25
CCACGTTAGGCAATTTTCGATACTCGCTCAATCGAGCCGTGAAGGTGCGGAAATTAATCTGTTGCTGCGCGCAGTAATCCCGCTGCGATAAACCACTACTCTGCCACGCTTCGATATGCTGACGCCATTTCGATGGGACGGCCATAACCTCTCCTGGTGAAAAAGTCACAGGATGCAACAAATTAAGTTAGATGCATACGTGGTGCCGATAGGCCGTTACGAATCGTCTAATTGCCCTTTGATCAAATGCGTTACGGATTATCATCATTTGGACTCACCAGCGACATTGCCAACGCGCTAATGTTATCTTCAGCTTCCGTTGTCATAACGCTGTCGAAAATCCGCTTAATGCCCTGGACCAAATTATTGCCGCTTAGGCACTCTTCCAATAATTCATTCGTCAGATATTGGGTCACGCCATCGCTGACCATCAACAACAATTCACCCGGCATCAACTTCACCAGACGCAAACCTATAAAAGGTTCTTCGGCTTCGGTTGAAAATATGAATAAATTATCCAAGGCTTTTCCCGCATTGGTCATGCTGAAATCTTTCAGATTTGCAAATGAGTGTTTGCCTGATCGGCCAAGACAAAAGGCCAGGGTGTGATCGTCTGTCAACAGACGTAATCCTTGTGCGCCGAAGTGATAGCCGCGTGAATCACCCGCATGCCACAAACTCATTTGGCCGCCGGGCGCAAACTCGGCGGTAATCAGCGTCGAACCGGCATTTTGAAAACTCCGCTGGCTTTTGCAGATTTTAAGCAAGCGATTGTGCAGCGGAATCAAGCGTTGCCGGGGTAATAATTGTGGACGGCTTTGATCCAGTTCAGCAAGTTCTTGTAATAACCGGCGACTGGCCGCCGCCGCATTCGGTAAGCCACCCGCGCCATCGGCGATGGCAAACCGCTTCATTTCATCCAGCAAGACCGTCCCATGCCAGAATCCGGCTTTTTGATGAACCGCACCATCCAGCAACAAGGCATCCTGATTTTGTCGGAAGCGTTTGCCAGGATGGGTAAAAGCAGCGTAGTTCAATATGTAGTTGGGCGTGGTCATGATGACTCATCCCCAAAAGCCAGTGGAGACTGCCAATCGCCAGATTTGATATTCAGCGTCGACTGATGTCGAATGGCAACATCCACCCAGATGCTTCCCACGCGCAGGCAGTCATGCAGACTCAAGTCCGGCTGTTGCAGTCCGTAACTGTGATCGTAGAGGTCATGAAACAACCAGCACTGGGCGGTTTCGTTCAATTCCGCGGGGAAATAAGGCACAATTTCGCGATAATCCTGTCCATCGCCAATGCAGCCCCGACTCAAGCCTTTCAAGCTGAAATCCCGCTGGGTCAAAAAATTGTCGTCACTGTCATCGAATTCTGGATCGTCCTCGCGCAGAACAAAGTAGAGGGTGGCGTCGATTTCGTAATCATCCACTGGATTGTTGGGATCAGTTACACGCGCCTGCAGTTTTTCGTTTTCTGTTTTAGCCATATTGCATAAATACAGTTCAAGTTCCCCCAATCGCTGATTGAGGCGCAGCAGATTGCTGATTTCATCGTTAGTAAAATCTTTATTGCTACGAGGAAATGCCGACTCAAACTGCGCGAACAAATTATCGAATTTCCTGCGTTGCCGACGCAGATAAATATCCATATTTTCGATTTGTCTTTGCAGGCCAACCAATGCGCTGAATAGTTTGGGTGTCATTTGATGATCCTTTTTGCTGGGAGTGGTTAGGTAATTGCTAGAATAACTCTGAGTTGCGACATAACGAGTCGCGTAGCTTGACGCTGCGTCAGATAACACCAAGATTACCAAGGAATACTGCTGAGATTTAAGCCATAAAAAAGCCGTCGACTCTTGATGAATCGACGGCCTAATTTTTTACAACAGGTTTAGAGAGCTGCTTTTATTTCGCGTTATTTCAAGACCGGCGTGGCAACCATGGTTGGCATAAAGCTGGCGATTAATGGTGCCGTGTAATTTACCGATTTCGCCTGATCTGAGCTACGAGCAGCGTCAGACTCTGGATAGCCGCAGGGTTGACTTTTACATTGAGTAGTCAACGAAGGCGCACTAAAATACATAATCACGGGTTGTTTATAACTCATGATGGTACCGAAGGATCCTTGGATACCCCAAGCATAGGAATAGTAAAACACACCCGACGCGTTGGAGTATTCCCGATCATGTACCAAACCTAAGCTATGCCCAATTTCATGGGTATAGGTATTGATCGCGCAGTAGTAACCCTTCATAGCGTCTTTCGAGCTGCCGTCGTCGATGGTACCGTAACCCAACCATTTGTTAGCAGGGTTGCCATTTGCAAACTCCAGATAAGTCGTACCACAAGAACCGTGAGTTTGCGCGTATAAAGGCCGAAAAAGAAACACTAGGTCGGCTCCATATTGAGCGCGTTTCGCCGATACACCGGCAAACTCGTTTCGATCATTGGCTAAGTCATCCAATGCCTGAGAATTGCTGACGCTCTCGCTGTAAGCGGTGGACTCGGTATAGACCACCCGTAGCGTCATATTTATACCGGAATCCTTGTAACTTTGATTACTAGCTGTCGTCAACAAAGCAATGCGTTGTTTGGCGTAGTCTGTAGTTTGCGTAGTGGTGGTATAAAGCATCATCACATCGACCACTGGGCCACTTGAAGAACTGCCCCCTCCTGTGCCGTTACCAGAATCGACGCCGCCCGCTTTGGCAGTGTTCAAAGCAGCTACTGCCTGATCATAGTTCGCTTTCGCGGTTTTGGCTGCTGCCTCTTTTTGATCCAGAGTAACTTTGGTTGCATTAATAGTGGCTTGCAGTGAACTAATGTCGACCTTAGAACTGGCAAGTGCCGCGTTGTAATTGGCGGTTGCGGTTGCTAAAGCCGCCGCCGCATTGTTAAAACGTGTAGTCACCGACGCTAATGCAGAGACAGCGGAATTGAATGCAGTCACCGCACCATTATTCGCAACCGTTGCCACAGCAAGGTCAGAATTGGCTTTTGCCAGTGCATATTGAACTGTTAGGATTGCATTGACGGCTGTCGAGTAGACATTGTTGGCGTTATTCGCAATCACTGCAGCGTTGCTGTATGCATTCATTGCGGTTGTGTAAGCACCGGCCGCAGCCCTATAGGCAGCCGATGAGGCCAGATAGGTGGCATTAGCCGCCTGCGCTTTGGCTACCGCTTCATTGTAGGAGGCTGTCGCACTTGCTAGTGTTGCATTGGCTGTGTTCAGCGCGGCTAAAGCCGTATCGTACTTGGCTTGCGCGTCGCTCAGTGCCACATTTGCCTTCGCTAATGCCGCATTGGCGGTTGATTTAGCACTTGCCGTTTTTGCGCCTACCAGCTGGGTATTTGCGGTGGATTGACTGGCTTGAGCCGCCGTTAAAGCGTTCCTAGCTTGACTAACAGCCGTATTAGCCAGGGTTGCAGCCGACTGGGCTTTACTCTTCACACTACTTGCCAGCGTTACTACGGCTTCTGCAGCAGCCTTAGCGCTAATATCTGCCTGGAGCTTAGTGTTGGCGACATTTCTCGCCGCTAACTTGTCATTCATGACCGATTGCAACGCGATCTTTGTAGCGCTAGCTTTATACAAAGCCGCTTTTGCTTGTGTGATTGCATTGTTTTTAGCGTCATACGCTATTTGAGCAGCATTTTTGGCCGTAGTCGTTGCAGTTAATGTTGCCGCCGCTTTATCCCTGGCAGCCGTCGCTGTGGTCAATGCATTAGCTGTGTTAGTTTTAGCAACAGTGGCCTCTGCTAAAGCTTTGGAGGCGTTGTCTTTAGCGGTAGTTGCCGCAGCTAGATTAGGTGCCGTATTCAATTGCGCAGTGTATTGAGCAAGTAAATCAGTGTACTTGGTTACCTCTGCATTGGCAGCATCCAAGGTTTTTTTCGCGGCATCCACAGCAACTTGGAGTTGATCGATTTCCGTCTGTGTGGCATCCATCATCTCCGAATTAAGTGCAATCTGGTTCAACATCGATTCAGAGGGCGCAATTTGGTCACCATCGAACCCGGTATGCTGTAGCTTGGAGGTGTCGATTAAATAGATACCCTGGTTGCTGGATTCAATATTGTAGGTTCCGTCAGGGGTGGTAATCATGCCCATAGTGCCTGCTGCGCCTTTAGACAAGTACACCCGGTAACCTTCACCTTCGTTTTGCAGGTAACCGATCCAGGTTTTACTACCATCCAACTCGGCAACCGTATGGTCATGCGTGACATTGAATTGCCCCATCGGCAGGTCTAGTGTGATAGATGATTCGTCATCGACTTTCATCATTCTATCGACGGGCAGGCCAATCGCCGTTACGGAACCCGCCGGGAAGTCTTTGTATTTCGGGGGTAGCGGTTTCATTTGTGCTTCGATGACGATTACATCGTCGACGCGAGAAGCTCCCTTATGGTTTTCAACAGGATTTTCAGCTGCGGCATTGGTTCTGCCAATGATGATTACTGTTTTGATCTGGTCACCCTCTGTAATGGCTGAATAGTTGTAGCCTGTCAGCAAGGATCTGACAGCGGCGTTCCAGTTGTTAGCGGCAATCGATTGCTGAACGACGTCTTGGCTTAAGTCAGTGCCAATTTTAAAGCTAATGCCCGAACGTTGCGCCACCTGCGCCAGCGTTTCCGCAAGTCCGCTACCCCTGGCAGCGTGATACACAGCGACTGGTTGCACTTTTAGTAGATCGCCTTTGGCGTGAAAGTCTGCGAAGGAGGTGTTGCTAAGGATGGCTGAGATAGCTGCAGCCAATACAGCATTTTTTACGACGTTATGCGTTTTCATATCGGTCACCTTATTGGGTTTAAATTACTGAGCAATCCAACCGATCCAACTCAGTAAAGTGTTGAGTTATCAAGACACTAAATTAATAGTGACTTGAAAGTGGTGTTTCAAAATAGCCCTATTTTTGACTATGCCGTTGCTTGTGTATTTCAATTTATGACAATGCGGCAGGTGATTCTTTTTCAGTGATTATCTGCTTCTACGATCTATAAGTTTTAATGTTTACGAATCCTTTCAAATTGCGAGTTAATTTCATGAACGGTATTTTGGTGATACTGATTTTGTTAAGAGGCAACGTGGCGCCACCCCGATGACGACACGTTTTAACATCCCAAATTTTCCCTGTCAAAATGTGAGGTTACTCGCAAAATTGGCTTAATAACACCTAATTTGATAAGCGATTTAGTACAGCCTGGTGTATTTAGTCTGTATATACATTGCTTACTGGAGTAAGTCCTTCATATAATTGTTCAAAAAGGATTCAATATTTTTAATGCCAGTTATTTTCACCTCATAAAAACCAAGGTTCCAAAACAAATAATTGTTGGTAATGTCTGTTTTTATTTCACGCCGATCTATTAACTGATGAAGCTCTTCTTCTGTCAATTGTAAGCTATTTTCTATTCTAATTTTCACACCCTCCAAATTGATTAATTTCAGTTCAAATAGAACAGAACGGCATCAGCATTTAAAGTCGATGACTTTACATTACTAATGTTATTCGCATCCATGGAGCGCCAAAAGTTTGCTATCGCACCTGATCTCATAAGTAATGAAATAGACAAAGCAAAATACATATGCGCCAACCCCACCGCTGCCTGACTAGTCGCTGTCCTAAGGAATGGTATTGGAATATTCAAATATATCTTTAGATCAATGTTTTTATTTCGTTGCCAGGGAATAACTAGCTGAAAAGTTATATCCACGAAAATATGCCTGAATGTGTCGATTTTAATAAGTATTTTAAAATGCCAGTATTGAGCCCATTGAATGGGCTGATCTCTTTTGAAGTTGAGTTTATCACGTATTTTTTTAGCCGAATCCACCTGAATGTCATTGGATTTAACTTAAATCTATCATATGTGCGATTAAGCTTGACACTCTCTTCTAAATAGGTTTCTGGGGTACGTTCATTTTGTAAATTACCCAGACGCTCGTGTGCATCATGAAAATAATCATTGGTTATTAGATTAAATCTCAAAAAAACTGAAAGCATTCCAGTTGCTTTTCCTTGGAAAAAAGCTAAGTTTTCACCGTCGCCATTTTCAATTTCTTTAATTAAACGAATATGATATTCAATTTTTTCATATGGCGACTTATTGCTAAACGAACTATTCATACAGACTCCAATCTTGAACTCTAAAGTAGATGCGTATTATCGGAAAACTTGTATCTTATTTTTTATGAGCAACCATGTATTTTTACGCTTTTGCCAACGCTGAGCTTTTGATAATTGCGCAAAGAAAAACATCAAATTGAACGCTGCTTCGTTGTATGAGTAAACAGATTTACTATTTTTTATTTGATTTTGATATTTACCATCCCCTCTACTTTGGGCTTCATCCCACTCTTTCTCACTAATAAAATTGAATTCACGAAGAATTTCTGCAGTGCCAGATATCACTCCTCGCCAATAACAAGAAATTCCAATATCAGTTATTTCTTTTTTTATTTCAATGAGACTATCAATAATTTCTATTGGCTTTTGATTGTCAAACAATTTATTCATGTCAATTCCTATCTATTAATATGTATACGGATTGGCGATTAACGATTAAAACTAATTCAATGATAATATTTCAAATAGTAATTTCTATGATGAAACCTGGGGATTTAGGCGCAATACATTATCGTAGATAACCCAAATTTAAAAGAATCGGCGTGTATTTATGATAAAACTACTGAAATATCATTTCTAAATCCTCTTGACCCAGGACTTTGAAAAATTCAACTTTGTTAAAGAGAGTGCCAGATATTATCTGGCAAAATACTGCCTTTCCTTTCTTTACAGCATTTTTTCATTTGCCTAATACTTAGCCTATTGAAACTGCGAAACGCATTTATAGGTAGGCAAATTGCGTCGTTATCCTTTCGGGTAGTCGCTGAGTTCGGCGCTGTTGCGCGCCTTGGTGTCCTTCTCCATCCTATGGGAAGTGTGACCGCTTGAATTTGTTCCGCAAGCCCGGTTGGTCAACAGTGTATTTGCCATTTCTAGCAGGTTTTACAGTCTGTATTGCTGCCTGCTTGATCCGACGGAAGTCATAATAAACACATTGCGCGACAGAATGCGTCGCAGTGTTTTGCCCTTTTAAAATCACTTCCAGCCGCATTAGCAACGCAGATGTTTAACAGTCCATTCCTGAAGGATTTTTCCTGTATGACGTTAGGAAAATGTTGAGCAATCGACAAAATTCAAAATAACACGACGCGTTTTGACGCGGACACAGAGCATGCTTGCCTTACGTCATTCAGCTAACTTATTGAGGAGTGACGAAAAAACTGCTCGGTTAATTTATTTTCTTAATCCAGCATAGAAAGGGCGCTATCAACACAACAAACCAACCCATCTATAATGGTTTGCGATGATCCAACCGTAACGATTTGTTGGCTGAGTTTTGGCTGGATAAAAGCGCCATATACAGAACAACGAATATTTATCACAGGGTGTATTGACACTAACAAAATGCAGGAAATCATTATGACTGGACTTTCTAAATCGCGCATCCTGGCTCATCGTCAATGTCCTAAACGCTTGTGGTTACAAATCAATCGACCGGAATTGCAGGAAGAAAGCAGCGGAGCAACAGCGCGCATGGCGGCGGGAACGCAAGCTGGAGAAGTCGCCAGGGGATTCTATCCCGGTGGAGTTTTAATCGACTCCGAACATCTATCCCAGGCGCTTGATGATACCCTGTCAGTCATGGCCCTTGGCGATAAGGCTATCTTTGAAGCCACCTTTCAAGCCAACAATGTATTGGTAAGAGCGGACTTGTTGCTACCTGACGTTAACGGCTATCGCTTGGCTGAAGTCAAGTCGTCGACATCCGTTAAGGACTATCATTGTGAAGATGCCGCCGTACAAGCCTGGGTTTGCAAAAATGCCGGGGTTGAGGTGACGCGTACCGAAATTGCCCATATCAACAATGGCTTTATCTACCGTGGCGACGGCAATTACCAGGGGCTATTCACTCACGCGGATATTTCCGAATTGATCGCCGAGTTGGAGGCGGATGTACCTGATTGGATAGCGGCTGCGCAGGACACGCTAGCAGGTTCAGAGCCAGTCATTGAGGCCGGAGAGCAATGCGACGATCCGTTTCCTTGCCCTTTCTGGTCGTATTGTTGCCCTGAAAAATCAGTCGAAGACGGCTATCCTCCTGAAATTTTGCCCCGTAGCAAGGTATTGGCGGCCCAATTACGTGCTGAAGGCTTTGATGATCTTCGCAAAGTACCCGAAGAGCGTTTGAATCCAGCCCAACAACGCATACGCCGGGTTTCCATCACTCAAAAAGCAGAAGTCAATCCACAGGCTGGCGAAGTCCTCAAAGACTTGGCTTATCCCCGCTATTATTTGGATTTTGAAACCATCACATTTGTGGTGCCCATCTGGGTCAGCACCCGACCTTACCAGCAAATTCCTTTTCAATGGTCCTGTCATATTGAATCTGCCGAAGGCACCATCCGCCACCATGATTTTTTAGCGGATGGCAAAAATGATCCTCGCCGGGCATTTGCCGAATCCTTGGTTGAAATATTAGGTAATATCGGCGCCATTGTGGTTTACAACCAAACTTTCGAAAAAAGTCGCGTGCGCGAACTGGCTGCCGACTTTCCCGATTTGGCACCAGCCCTTGACGCCATCATTGATCGCATATTTGATCTTTTGCCGCTGGCCAGAGAGCATTACTATCACCCGGACATGTTCGGATCATGGTCAATCAAAGCGGTGCTGCCGACCATTGCCCCCGAATTGGCTTACGACGATTTGGAAGTGGCACACGGCATGATGGCTATGGATAGCTTTGCCGAAATCATGCGGCCCGACACGACTGACGAGCGCCGAGAACACTTAAGGGTGGAACTATTGAAATATTGTGAGCGGGATACTTGGGCGATGGTACGGATTGCGCAATTTTTTCAACAAGGCGGACAACATGCCAGCTAAACAAACCCGTCACACTCTGGTTAGGCAATGGGCGCTTCTTCAGCTATTGCCAACGCGCGGCCCAGGCAAAACCGCTAAGGAACTGACTGATGCGCTGAATAGCGACGGCTATAACATTAGTAAGCGTCAAGTCGAAAGAGACCTGATAGAGTTGTACGATGCGTTTGGATTGGACTTGAATAACGCCAGCGTTCCCTATGGTTGGCGTTTGCCACCGCATGTTCCCATCGATCTACCCAGTATCACACTTGCTGAAGCCTTATCGCTACAACTGGTTGAAGGTACATTAAAAACCCTGATGCCACCTGCCATGATGCACAGTCTGGAACCGCGCTTTCTGCAAGCCAAAAGAAAACTGGAAACACTGGAAGCGGAAAATCAAGCGTCAGAATGGCTGCATAAAGTAGCTGTAGTACCACCTAGTCTGCCCATGTTGCCACCCACTTTTGATTCGGATGTGCTCGAAACGGTTCAGGAAGCCTTATTGCGTAATCAGCAACTAAGTGCCGAATATAAAAAATTCGATTCACAGCAACCCTCCAGTCTAACCTTACATCCCTTGGGGCTAGTTCAACGTGGCCCCGTGACTTATCTGGTGGCGACAGCCTTTGATTACACCGATGTGTATCTCTATGCGCTGCATCGAATCATCACCGCGAGCAAAACCGAATATCCCTCCGTAACGCCTGAGGGTTTCAGTCTGGAAAGCTACATTGCTAAAGATGCGTTGCAATTTGGCAATAACGGAAGCATTTGCTTGAAGGCAGAAATTTGGGATGGACTGGCGCAGATTTTACAGGAAACGCCACTATCGACGGATCAGAAAATTGAAGGACTTGATGGTGCCCTTCGGCTTACTGCAACGGTTACCGACTCCTGGCAACTGCGGTGGTGGATATTGTCGCAGGGGGATGGGATTGTGATAATTGAACCGACTTCACTTAGGCATGATATAGCCCATCGACTTCAAATGGCTGCGGAACAATATCATTAATTTGGTAGAAATCCTCCAAAAATATATTCATCAACATGAATCAACCCAATAGTTACCAAAAACATCTTGATTTTTTAGCTAGTGCCAAACACCTGCTGATAAAAAGCAAACAATTAAAGTTTAATGATGTAAGTCGGCTATTGATTGAGGCTGCTCCACAAATTGAGCGCATCAAAAACAATACGCAAAAACATGCCTTAAATTTTAATGTATTCGATGCACTTGGTGTTACCCGAAAAGAGGTCATTCAATCGAGGTTCCTTGTCTATCTGCTTGATCCAAATCAAGACCATAATCAAGGCATAATA
>SXGT01102815.1_pt1 | contig 10262 bp, 16 predicted proteins | sample 3176221 | NCBI WGS metagenome assembly SXGT01 (sample SAMN11356862, study PRJNA531348) | freshwater metagenome | isolation source: freshwater sample F1-120 | place: China: Fuxian Lake, Yuxi | collected 2017-12-25
ACCGGGAGCAAGACCGAATAGGGACGGCACATGGGCCTCGTTCCGGCTCGCCGTCCGGGTTGGTCGCTTGAGGCGGCGCGCAAGCGTCGTCCTAGAGGAATGGTCGCCCATCCCCTCGCGCCATGCGAGGGGTGGACAGAACCCGGCTTACAGACCCTCTGGCGCCTTTCGGAAGGGAACGCAGGTCTCTCAGTATTCTCGTCACCCCCGGACAGCTCGACGAGTTCGGCAGAGCCTTGCTCCGGGGTGACGCAGGATCAACCCGCCGCGTTCGCGACGCGCTCGTCGTCGGTCAGCAACACCCGGTCCGGGCGTTCGACCTCGTGCGGCACCGTCTCCGCGTCGATCTCGAGCAGCGGCTCGATGTGGCCGTCGCGGATGTCGTAGACCCAGCCGTGGATCCACAATTCCTGTCCCCGCGCGAAGGCGTCGCGGATCGTCTTGGTCTGCGCGAGCTTCACCGCCTGGTCGCGGACGTTGCACTCGACCAGCCGGTTGACCTTGGCCTCCTCGGTCGGTTGCGCGTCGATCTCGTCGGCGTGGTCGTCGCGCACCGCGCGGGCGTTGGCGAGCCACCTGTCGATCGGCCCCGTCGTGCCGCCGTCTAGCGCCGCCTTGATCCCGCCGCAGCCGTGATGCCCGCACAGGATGATGTGCCGCACTCCCAGCACGTCGACCGCGAACTGCAGCACCGACATGAGGTTGAGGTCGTTCTCGTCGACGAGATTGGCGACGTTGCGGTGGATGAACATGCCGCCCGGCGGCGACATGGTCATGATCTCCGGCGACACGCGGCTGTCCGAGCAGCCGATCCACAGGAATTCCGGCTTCTGCCCCACCGTCTGACGGGTGAAGAAGTCGTGCTTCTCCTCCTTCAGCTCCGCGGCCCACGCCTTATTGGCGAGCAGCAGCTGCTTGTAATGCCTCATGCGAACCGCACTCCCGAAATCGGCGCGTCGATCAGCGCGGCGGTGCGTTCGGCGATGTCGCCGCGCAGCGTCACGCGGATGCCGCGGAACGAAGCGTTCTTGATGAACGCATTGATGATGTCGATGTTGTCGAGGTCGACATAGCTGGTCGAGGACAGGTCGATCAGCAGGTCGCAATCGTCGGGCACGCGCCCCAGCGTCTTCTGCAATTCATACTTGTGGATGAAGTACAGGTTGCGCCGGGCGCGGACCAGGCAGTCGTCGCCTTCGCACGCAAAGGTGATCGCGGTGCGGAAGTTGCGCGCGACCACGAAGACGAAGCCGACCGCGAGGCCGATGCCGATACCCTTGAGCAGATCGGTCCCGACGATCGCGACGATGGTCACGACGAAGGGCACGAACTGCGTCCAGCCCTGCCGCCAGCGATCGATGAACAGCTTGGGCTTGCACAATTTGTAGCCGGTCTGGATCAGCACGGCGGCGAGCGCGGCCAGCGGGATCAGATTCAGCACCGTCGGGATCAGCGACACGCTGACCAGCAGCCAGAAGCCGTGAAGCATCGTCGACAGCTTGCTCTGCGCGCCGGAATCGACGTTGGCCGACGACCGCACGATCACGGAGGTGACGGGCAGGCCGCCGATCAGCCCCGACAGGAAATTGCCGCCGCCCTGCGCCAGCAGTTCGCGGTTCTTGTCGGTGGTGCGCCGCATCGGATCAAGTTCGTCGATCGCCTTGACGCTCAGGAGCGATTCGAGGCTCGCGACGATCGCCAGCGTCACCGCGGTGGTCCAGACCACCCCCGTGCCGATCGCGGAGAAATCGGGAAGGCTGAACAGCGACGGGAACTGCGCCAGGCTGTCGACCAGCGGCACCTGCACCAGATGCTCGCGACCGAGCTGCCAGGCGGGCATCACCGCGCCGAGCAGCAGATTGCCGAGCACGCCGATCGCCACCGCGACCAGCGGGCCGGGCACGAAGCGCAGGGGGCCCTCCTTGGGCTTGTTCGCGTCCCACCAGAACAGGAACAGAAGGCACGCCACGCCGATCAGCAGCGCGCCCGGGGTGAGCGCGCCGGTCAGGCTGTTCCACAGCGCGCTGAAGGTGTTCTCGCCGTTGCGCTCGCTGAATTCGAAGCTGCCCTCGTAATCGGCGTCATAGCCGACCGCGTGCGGGATCTGCTTCAGGATCAGGATCAGCCCGATCGCCGCCAGCATGCCGGTGATCACCGACGAGGGCACGAATTCGCCGAGCACGCCCGCGCGGCTCAGCGAAAAGCCGAGCTGAAGAACGCCCGCCAACATGACCGAAAGCGTGAACACCTGGAACGAAGGCATGCTTTCGATCGCGGTGAGCACGATCACGGTCAGCCCTGCGGCGGGACCGCTGACCGACAGCGGCGATCCGGACAGCGCGCCGACGACGATGCCGCCGACGATTCCGGCGATCAACCCGGCAAACAACGGCGCGCCGGAGGCGAGCGCCACGCCGAGGCACAAGGGAAGCGCGACAAGCGCCACGACGATCGAGGAGGGCAGATCGGCCCTGATCGTCGAAAAGAAGGACTTGGATGTTTGCACCGGGGCTCCTCTGTGCTTTGCGGCGGCGGTGTATGGCGCGCTTGCTACACTAACATGACAAACATGTCATAAAAGGGAGTGAACGCGCAACCGGTCCGTTCCATCGCCCAACCGTGCGTGCGGCGCGCCGAGTTGTGCGACGCAGCATGGTGGTGCGCTTACCGGTTGTGAGCGCCGCCCGATCGCTTATGTGACGCGGCGATGGCACGCACGCCCACGCGATCGAACGACTGGGGATTTCCCCGCTGGCGCAGCTATGGCGCAGCGACCGAGGCGACGACCGTCCGGTTGTGCGACCGCCACGGCTGCTCCGAGCGCGGCGATTGTCCCGCGCCCAAGTCGCCCAACAGCCCCGACCGCTGGTATTTCTGCGTCGCCCATGCCGCGGAGTACAACCGCGGCTGGAACTATTTCGAAGGCCTGGACGCGGAGGAGGCCGCGCGTCGTGAGGCGTCGGAGACGCGCGACGCTTCGGGCTTCTCCACCTCTAGCCATTACGCCTGGGGCGGCCCCGGCGACGGCTCCCGTTCGCGCGACGAGATGCGCGCGCTGGATGTGCTCGGGCTGGAGAGCGATGTCGACTTCGACGCGGTCCGCAGCGCCTGGCGCACCCTGGCCAAGACGAACCACCCCGACGTACGCCCGGGCGACGCGGACGCCGCGACCCGCTTTCAGGCGATCCAGGCGGCGTATGAGGTGCTGCGCAGCGCGGAGGAGGCGCGCACCTGGCGGCCGAAGTGAAGCGGGAGGTCCGGAGCGACTGGACTGGCGCGATCCTGGTCTGCGGCAAATGCTCCAAGAAGATCGGCGGCGGCTTCGGCGAGGACGGCCGCACCCGGCTCGCCAAGCTGCTGCGCAAGACGCTGGGCGCGGGCAAGGGCCGCAAGGCGTCGCTAGGCGTGATCGAGACCAAGTGCCTCGACGTATGTCCGAAGCGCGGCGTGGTGGTGATCGACGCCGCACGTCCGGGCCGGTGGGAGATCGTCGCGCCGGGCACGTCCGCCGGAGAGGTGCTCGCCCGGATCGGCCGGGGTCAGGCGTAGCGGGCGGCGGTCTCGCGGATCAGCGCGATCATGTTGGGGATGCCCTGCGTCCGGTTGGAGCTCAACTGCCGCGACAGGTCGAACGGCGCCAGCGCCCCCGGGATGTCGGTTTTCAGAATGTCGGCGGGCGCACGGTCCTGGACGGTTAGCAGCACCAGAGCGATGATCCCCTTGGTGATCGCCGCGTTCGAATCGGCCAGAAAATGCAACGTGCCGTCGTCGCGGCGGGTGGGATAGACCCACACCGACGCCGAGCATCCTCTGACCAGCGTCGCGTCGATCTTCAGCGCGTCGGGCATCGCCTCCAGCTCGCGGCCGAGATCGATCAGCAGGCGATAGCGGTCGTCGGGGTCGAGGAAGTCGTATTCCTCGTGGATGTCGTCGATGGAGGGCATGTTGGGCCGCTACCGTTCCACCGTCCTTGAAGCAACCAGCCCTCTCCCGCTTTCGCGGGAGAGGAGGGGCCCGCCGAAGGCGGGAGGTGAGGGTCTTCTTCTTCTTCTGAGTACGTCGCGCCGAGCCCTCACCCGACCTCGCTGCGCTCGGCCACCCTCTCCCGCTTGCGGGAGAGGGCTGTTTCACAAATCAACGCCCGCCGCGATCGCCTCCAGCTTCCTGATCCGCTCGCGCAGGTCGGCGATCTCGATCCGCGCGCCCGCGCTCGGGCTGGCGGCGGGGCCCGGTTCGTGCGCCTGGGCGAGCGCCTCGCGCTTCAACTGCAGCCAGCCGCGCCAGCCCGACAGCCCCGCCATCGTCACCATCCCGAGCCCGGCGAGGCTTGCCCCCGCCATCGTCACGTAGAAATCGAGGTCGCTCATCTTCCGCCTCCTTGTCAGCGGTCGCGCAGCCGCTCGATCTCGCGATCGAGGCCGATGCTGCCGTGGTTGTCGGTGACGACGCGCTCCAGCACCGCGATCCGCTCCTTGAGCTGGCGAACCTCGTCGCGCATCCCCGCCGTGTCGGCGCCGTCTGCGCCGTGCTGCCGTTGCTGTCCCAGCGCGCGGTAGCGCGTCGTCAGCACCTTTCCCAAGGTCACGATGAACACGATCGCGACCACCATCGAAAACGGACCCATCGATCGAACTCCAGATGCCGGGTGCTAGTTGACCGCGCGCTCGTCGCGCAGCCGCTCGATCTCGTCTGACAAGTCCGCGCCCCGGTCGGTCGCGATCCGCTCCAGCACGCGGACGCGCTGTTCGAGCTGCTCGGTATGTGCGGCGTATTGCGCCGCCTTTTCGGCGGTCATCTGCGCCTGCAGCTCCATCTTGCGCTCCTGGAGCTTGAACCAGGGCCGGAGGAACACGCCCCCGAAGATCGCGAGCAGGCCGCAGCAGATGCCGAGAATGGGGATAAGAAGAGGGCTCATGGTCGGCTCCTATCGGTCACGCAGCGCGTCGATCTGGCGGGCGGTGCGCTCGGCGGGATCGGTGGCGATCCGCTCGAGCACCGAGATCCGCTCCTCCAGCCGCGTCACCTGACCGTTGAGCCGCTCGTTCTCGGTGGTGAGCAGCTGCACCTTGCGTTCCGCGGCGGGGTCGTTGCGGTCCACACGCTTTCCCCAGTCGTCGACCAGCGGGTAGCCGTGCTTGGCCTTTATCGCGGTGGTGATCACCCAGGCGGCCATGCTCATCGCGATGATCGCGAGCACGAATAACGGTCCACCGAAATCCATCGTAAGTCCTCCCCAGGGAGCCGCGCGGTTCAGCGCAGGCTGTCGATCTCGTTGGCGAGCTGCGTGTTGCGGCTGGTGAAGTGCGTCTCCATGTCCGCCAGGCGGCGGTCGATGTCGCGCAGCTTGGACCGCACCTCGGCGCTGGAGCGCTTGGGGTTGCTCCGGACGCCCTGCCAGAACTTCGCGTCTCCCGCGTCGACGTAGAGGTCGGTCGGCTTCGCATGCGCCATCCAGGCGATCAGGAAATAGGCGACGATCAGCCAGGGCATGCCCGGTCCGGTGACCGTCAGCAGCACCGCCGCGACGCGGACCCAGAGGACGTCGATGCCGGTGTAATCGGCGATGCCGGCGCAGACGCCCTTGTACTTGGCGTTCTGCTTGTCGAGGTAGAATTGCGTGCGGGCAGCCATGTCAGTTGCTCCGATTGGGTTGACGGTCGATCTGGTAGGTCGGCTGCGGGCTGTTGAGCCCGGGCTTCCATTCGGGATTGTCGGCGGCGACGATGCGCTCGACGGTGTTGACGCGCTCCTCGAGGCGGCGGGCGAGATTGTACATCTCGTCGAGCATGCGCTCGTCCTCCTCGGTGATCTTGGGAGCCTGACGCCATTTCGTGATGTAGTGGAAAATGATCCACGGCAGCCCGACGAACAGCATCCCGCAGATGACGATCGGGAGAAAGACGTCCTCCATCTCAGTTCTCCCCGCCGGTCTTGCCGCCCATGCGCGCCTTCAAGGCGGCGAGCTCGGCGTCGACGCGGTCGCTCTGGCGCAGTTCGGCGATCTCCTCCTCCAGCGTCTTCGGCACCGACAAGCCCATCGCCTCCGCGCGGCCCTCGGCCTCGTCGGCGCGGCGCTCCAGCACGTCGAAGCGGCTGAAGGCGTCCTGCGTCTTGGCGCCTGCGTACATGTCGCGAAGGCGGAAACGGTTGTTGGCGGTTTCGATCCGCGTCTGGACGTTCGCCTGCTTGGCGCGCGCCTCGCGCAGCTTCACCTGCAGCTTGGCGATGTCCTCTTCCGAAGCGCGCAGCGCGTCGTCGAGTACGCCGACCTCGGCCTTGAGCTGGTCAACCATGTCGACCGCCTTCTGCCGCTCGACCAGCGCCGCCTTGGCGAGGTCCTCGCGGTCCTTGGACAGCGCCAGCTCGGCCTTCTCGGTCCAGTTCGCCTGGAGGTTCTCCAGCTTGGCGATGTGGCGGCGCATCTCCTTCTGGTCGGCGATCGTCCGCGCCGCCGACGCGCGCACCTCGACCAGCGTCTCCTCCATTTCGAGGATGATCATCCGGATCATCTTCGCCGGGTCTTCCGCCTTGTCGAGCAGCTCGGCCATGTTGGCGGCGACGATGTCGCGGGTTCGGGAGAAAATGCCCATCGGATACTCCTGGATGGCGGTGAAGGCGGCGGCGGAAACCCGGATCATGCCGTCAAGCGGGCCGTCGCCGCAACCGTCGATGCGCTCGGCTGCGCGGCGGGGCCGACCGCGGCGACGACGGCGGTGGCGCTGAACACGATCGTGCAGAACACAGCGGCGACCGAGCGGGCGGTGTCGGACTTGAACATGGGAACCTCCGTTTGAACCTGTAGGCCGCCGTGTCGGCGGGATGCTCAGGTCTTTGCAGAGAGCGTGCCAAATGTGCGCGGTACCGTCATGCCAGCGAAGGCTAGCATCTTTGTCGAGGGATTACCGAAGGTTGCGGTCAAGCCGACAAAGACCCCAGCCTTCGCTGGGGTGACGGGTCGGTGGAAAGACTTGCCAACAGTCGGGATTTTGCGCCAACCATGAGGAATGGAGCGCGCCAGTCAGGTCATCGGCCAATCGGGAGTCTTCCTCGACACGCTGGAGCGCGCCAGCCGCGCGGCCGCGCTCGACCGCCCGGTGCTGGTCATCGGCGAGCGCGGAACGGGCAAGGAGCTCGTTGCCGAGCGCCTCCACCGCCTGTCGCCGCGCTGGGATCAGCCGTTGATCGTGATGAACTGCGCCGCGCTGCCCGAGACGCTGATCGAGGCCGAGCTGTTCGGACACGAGGCGGGGGCCTTCACCGGCGCCACCAAGTCGCGCGCGGGACGATTCGAGGAGGCCGACGGCGGCACCTTGTTCCTGGATGAGCTCGGCACGCTCAGCATGGCCGCGCAGGACCGGCTGCTCCGCGCGGTCGAATACGGCGAGATCACCCGCATCGGCTCGTCGCGCCCGATCCGCGTCGACGTCCGCATCGTCGCCGCGACCAACGAGCACCTCCCCGACAAGGTCGACGCGCACGAGTTCCGCGCCGATCTGCTCGACCGGCTGTCGTTCGAGGTCGTGACCTTGCCGCCGCTGCGCGCGCGATCGGGCGACGTCGTCGTCCTCGCCGACCATTTCGGCCGCCGGATGGCCGCGGAGATCGGGCTCGACCGCTGGCTCGGCTTCGGCCCCGCGGCGCTCGACGCGCTGACCAATCACCGCTGGCCCGGCAACGTCCGCGAATTACGCAACGTCGTCGAGCGCGCGGTCTACCGCTGGGAAGGGCAGGGACCTGTCGACGCGATCGAGATCGACCCGTTCCAATCGCCTTACCGCCCGCGCGCGCAGGCGTCGCCGACCAAGGCGTCCGCAACCGAACAGTCCGTCGATCCGCCCGGAAGCGACAACGAGGTCGCCGCGTGCGAGGTCGGTCCGTCCGACTTCAAGAGCCGAGTCGCACGCTTCGAGCGCGAGCTGCTCGCCCGCGCGCTGGCGGAGAACCGCTTCAACCAGCGCCAGACCGCCGACGCGCTCGGCCTCACCTACGACCAGCTCCGCCACGCGCTCCGCCGCCACGACCTGATCTCGGCCGACGGCAAGAATGTGGGCGGGGGGACGGTTGCGTAACGAACGCGGGGGAGCCATTGCGGCGGGCACGCGTTCCACGCGCGACCGATCACAGGAGACACGTCATGGCCTTCGAACTCCCCCCGCTCCCCTACGATTACGACGCGCTGGAGCCGACCATAGACGCCGAGACGATGCGCTTCCACCACGACAAGCACCACAAGGCCTATACCGACCAGCTCAACGAGGGCGTGTCGAAGGACCCGTCGCTGGAGGGCAAGTCGATCGAGCAGATCCTCGGCATGATCTCCTCGCAGCCCCCGCTGGTCCGCAACAACGGCGGCGGATATTGGAACCACGACTTCTTCTGGAACACGATGAAGAAGGGCGGCGGCCAGCCCTCCGGCAAGCTCGCCGAGGCGATCGACCGCGACTTCGGCGGCCTCGACAAGCTGAAGGAGGAGTTCAACACCAAGGGCGCAGGGCAATTCGGCTCCGGCTGGGCCTGGCTGATCGCCGACGCGGGCGGCAAGCTCAAGGTGACGTCGACGCCGAACCAGGACAACCCGCTGATGGACGACGCCAAGGAGCCGGGCACGCCGCTGCTGGGCAACGACGTCTGGGAGCATGCTTACTACCTGACCTACCGCAACGACCGGGCCGCGTATCTGAAGGCGTGGTGGGACGTGGTGGATTGGGACAAGGTGGGTGAGCGGTACGCGGCGGCGGCGCAGTAGGTTCGCCCGCAGCCACAAACGTCACCCCAGCGAAAGCTGGGGTCTCCCAAGACGGCGCGGTTCGCCCAGCCACCAGGAGACCCCAGCTTGCGCTGGGGTGACGGACTTGGCTGAGTCGTCGCGCTCACCCCGCCGGCGGCGTTTCCGCTTCCTCCGTCTGCAACCCGTGCCGCATCAACATGGGCACGTTCGCCACCGCGAACAGCAAGGTCAGCGGGATCGCGCCCCACAGCTTGAACCCGACCCAGAAATCCCACGAGGCGCTGCGCCAGACCAGCTCGTTCAGCGCCGCCATGCCGACGAAGAAGATCGTCCAGTTCACCGTCAGCTTGCGCCACCCTAGATCGCTCAGTCCTGGATACGCCGACCCGAGCAAGCCCTGCAGCAGCGGCCGCCCCGTCGCCAGCCCGAACGCCAGCACCCCCGCAAAGCTCGCATAGAGGATGGTGGGCTTCATCTGGATGAAGCGCGGATCGTGAAAATAGATCGTCAGCCCGCCGAACAGCACGACCAGCGCGCCCGAAATCCACAACATCGGCGCGACGCGACCGAGCTTCACCCGCGACACGATCATCGCGATCACGGTTGCGACCATGAACGCCGTCGTGGCGACGATCACCCGCGCGATCACGAGCGCGCCGGCGCGCTCCATGTCGTCGAGGAAGCCCGTCGTACCGGCGACCAGCCGCAGCACGAACGAGGACGGCGCGAGAAAGTTGACCGCGAAGAACACCGCCAGCGGGGCGTAGTCGATCGCCATGCGCAGGCCGGACTGCTCCTTCGTGGAGGGCTGGGTCATGCCACCCACCCTCCGTCACCCCGGACTTGTTCCGGGGTCCAGCGCCCGGCGAGCGATGCGGACAGAGGCTCACAGGTCATCGCCCGCGGCACGCTGGACCCCGGCACAAGGCCGGGGTGACGAATAGCGCGACTCACTTCCGCACCCCCTCGACACCCGCGATGATCCGGCTCACCTCGCCTGCATCGAACGGCCGCAGGTCGGTCATCCCTTCGCCCACCCCAATCGCATGGATCGGCAGCCCGAACCGCTCCGCCGCCGCCACCATCACCCCGCCGCGCGCGGGGCGGGCGCGCGTGGTCATCACCAACCCGGTCACGCCTGCGACATCCCGAAACACCTCGATCTGATTGAGCGCATTCTGCCCCGTCGTCGCATCGAGCACGAGAACCACGTCATGCGGCGCCTCCGGGTTCAACCGGCCTAGGACGCGCCGAATCTTCGCCAATTCGTCCATCAGCTCGCGCTTGTTCTGCAGCCGCCCCGCGGTGTCGACGATCAGCACGTCGATACCGGTCGCGGTTGCTTGGCGGACCGCTTCATAGACGATCCCCGCCGCGTCGCCGCCTTCCTTGCCGGTGACGATCGGCACCCCGACCCGCTCGGCCCAGGTCCGAAGCTGGCCGATCGCCGCCGCGCGGAACGTGTCGCCCGCGGCCAGCATCACGCCGTAATCCTGCTCCAGGAACAGGTGCGCCAGCTTGGCGATCGTCGTCG
>SXGT01451180.1_pt1 | contig 10261 bp, 5 predicted proteins | sample 3176221 | NCBI WGS metagenome assembly SXGT01 (sample SAMN11356862, study PRJNA531348) | freshwater metagenome | isolation source: freshwater sample F1-120 | place: China: Fuxian Lake, Yuxi | collected 2017-12-25
ACCGGCAGCGGCTGCTCCGCTTCAGAAACTCGACAACGCCGGCTGCCAAAGCTGCCACGACGGCAAGAAGGGCAAGCTCGAAATGACCGGCAGCAACGGGGACAAGCGCCCCGTCCAGACCGTCAGCCCCGGGAAATACGACAAAAGCGTCCACGCCAAAATGGACTGTGTTGCTTGCCACAAAGAAATCACCGACAACACCACCCCGCACAAGAAAGCCACGGGGGTTGCCAAGGCCGAATGTGCCCAGTGCCACCTCGACCTGTGGGAGGACACCAAGAAGCAAGGCAAGGCTGCGGACAAGCCGCGTCTTGGCATCGTTGCCGACAATGTCGCCGCCTACAAGAAGTCCTTCCACGCCAAGCCCGACAAGGACGATCCGACCAAACAGATGGCGATCTGCAGCGATTGCCATAACGTCCATACCTTCGACGTCCCTCCCCGCGGCACACAGGAGCGCAAGGAGTGGCACCTGACGGTAGCGGACATCTGCGGCCGCTGCCACGAAGACCACCGCGAGGAATGGGGCAGCTCCATCCACGGCAAGGAAGCCGAAAAGAACAACCTCAAGACCGCCGTCTGCTCCGACTGCCACACCACACACGACATAGTCGGCAGTTCCACCGATAAAGCCAAGCTGTCGATCACTGCCAGTTGCGGCGACTGCCACCAGGACGCCTTCAAGTCCTACAAGGCCTCCTATCACGGCCAGGTCAATACCCTGGGCTATGCCTATACCGCCAAGTGCTTCGACTGCCACGGCAGCCACGGCATCCTGCCGTCGAAGGATCCAAAGTCACGGATGCACGAGAAGAACCGGCTCAAAACCTGCCAGAAGTGTCACAGCGGCAAGAAGGATCTGCCGCTGGCCACCGCCGGCTTCCTCAGCTTCAGTCCGCACGGCACTAGCGACAATTTCGAGAAGTATCCCGAAATCTGGATCACAACGAAGTTCATGGTGAGCCTGCTGATCGGTGTCTTCATCTTCTTCTGGGCGCATTCCATACTCTGGTGGTATCGCGAATACATGGATCGCAAGCAGGGCAAGCCTGCACCGCACATCCGCACCGATGCACTGCCAGCGGAGTTCAAGGGCAAGCATGTCAAGCGCTTCGGACCGATGTGGCGCCTGGCGCACCTCGCCTTTGCCCTCTCCGTGATGACCCTGGTGCTCACCGGCATGGCGGCGTTCTACCCCGAAACCGGCTGGGCCAAGAGCGTCATGGCCACGCTGGGCGGCCCGCGGACGGCCGGGCTGATCCATCGCATCGCCGCCTTCACCATGCTCGGCATCTTCTTTGTGCACCTGATCGCGGTGTCGATCAACATCCTGAAGAAGTGGAAGGACTTCAAGATCTTCGGGCCCGACTCCTTCGTGCCGAACTGGAAGGACATGTACGACATGATCGGCATGTTCAAGTGGTTCGTCGGCAAGGGCCCGCGCCCGGCCATCGAACGCTGGTCCTACTGGGAGAAGTTCGACTACTGGGCGGTGTTCTGGGGCATGGCGATCATCGGTGGCAGCGGCATGATGCTGGCCTTCCCGCATATTGTTGCCGCCTACCTGCCGGGCTGGGTGTTCAACGTGGCGATGGTGGTGCATGGCGAGGAAGCCTTCCTTGCGGCGGTGTTCCTCTTTACGGTGCATTTCTTCAACAACCACTTCCGGCCGGACAAGTTGCCGCCGCCGGACGTGGTGATGTTCACAGGCACCCAGTCGCTGGATGAGTTCAAACACGAGCATGCCGCGCAATACCAGCGTCTGGTCGAAACTGGCCAATTGGAGCAGTACCTGGTCGATGCGCCATCACGGCCCTTCACCCTGGCATCCAAGATCCTCGGCCTCGTCCTGATCGCCTTCGGATTGACGCTCCTCCTCATGATCGCCATCGGCTTCTTCGGGGGTGGCGGGCATTGAACCAGGCAGGCGGCACGAGATTCGTCTAGGCCTACACAATATGTGGCCCACCAGTCCGGGAATGCATCCCCGGACTGGGCATGGCGACCAATCGCAATCGCGCTGAATCATGCAGGAGATTCCGCGCTCGGGCCGCTTCACCATCACACTGGCGGTCATTGCCGTCATTGCGATCGCAACCATGAGCGCGCTGCTGCTTTGGCAATTGCGCGTTCGGGAATTGCGGCAGGCGGAAGCGGAAACGGTAAGCCTGAGTCAAATACTGGCCGAGCAGACCACGCGTTCATTCCAGAGCGTGGATCTGGCGATCGATCTCGCCCTGGACCGTTTGCAGCAGGCCAAGAAGCTGGGGGTGGGCATCGAAGACGTTGCGATTCATTCGATGCTGCGCTCGCGCATTGAAGGCATGCCGCAACTTCGATCGATCTTCATTACCGACTCCAGCGGCAAGATAACCAGCTCGGCGCTCAGCCATCCGGCGCCGAACTTTTCAGTGGCGGACCGGGATTACTTCACTGCCCTCAAGAGCCAACCGGCGCTGGATCGCTATGTCAGCACCCCAGTGAGCAATCGCGTCGACAACAAGCGCACGGTGTTCCTCTCGCGCCGTATCCGCAGCGCCAGCGGAGAGTTGGTCGGGGTCATCGTTGCCTCGCTGGATCTCGAATTCATCGAGTCGTTCTACAAGTCGATTCGCCTCGATCACATCGGACCGATTTCACTTTACTTAACGCAGGGCAGTCTCGTCGTGCGCGTTCCCTTTGACGCGAATCCGTCGGCGGTACCGGGCTCACTGGCCACATTGGGATCCAATGCGACGACCTTCCGCTCAACCGGCGCCGAGCCTGGCATCAACACGTATCGTCGGGTCAACGGCTTCCCGATGGTCCTCAGCGTGGGGATTTCGGACCGGGACGCACTCAGCAACTGGCAAGGCACGGCACGGCTGATACTCGCTGTTGCCGGCGCCAACATTTTTCTCATGATCGCCGCCACGGTGCTGCTGTTGCGCCGGCTCAGTCGCGAGGAAGAACTGGCTGCCGTTGCCCGCGAAAGTACCGATCAGCTACGCGCCATGGTCAATTCGGCAATGGACGCCATTGTCACCATTGATAGCGACCGGCGCGTGGTCGTGTTCAACCCTGCGGCACAGCTCATGTTCGGCTATACGGACAATGAACTGCTGGGCAAACCCATCGATCTTCTGATTCCCGAAAGATTTCGCCAGGCACATGAAGGCAACATCGCTGCATTTCGCCGCAGCGGCGTCAACGCACGCATGAAGGATGCGCGAATCGACATCGTCGGACTGCGTTCCGATGGCAGGGAATTCCCGATTGAATCGACCATCGCGCGCGTCAGCATCGAAGGCAAGGAAATGTTCACCGCCATCCTGCGCGACATCGGCGACCGGCGCCGCGCCGAGAGCGAACTGCAGGACTCCCATCGGCAGTTGCGTGAACTGGCATCCTCGCTGCAGGCAGTGCGCGAAGAAGAACGCACCTCGATCGCCCGCGAATTGCATGATGAACTCGGCCAACAGCTGCTGCGCCTGCGCATGGACCTCTCCTGGCTTTCCGGCCGGATCAAGGATCTTGCACCGGCAGTCCAGGAAAAGGTGGCCGACATGAAGCAGTTTGTCGCGGGAACGGTGGATACCCTGCGCCGCGTCACCACCCGACTGCGCCCACCCCTGCTCGACGAGCTTGGACTTGCGGAGGCGGCACGCTGGCAGCTTGACGAATTTTCGGCGCGCAACGACATCGCCGTCGTGGCAAGCATAGACATCGACGGCGACAGTCTTGACGAGCGCACATCAATCAATGTGTTTCGCATCCTCCAGGAGTCGCTCACCAATGTCGCCCGGCATGCGGGTGCCACACGGATCGATGTATCGCTGACCACCAGGAATGATGATCTGTTTTTTGAAATCCACGACAATGGCCGTGGCACGGAGCCAGGACACCGGCAGGAGTACGGCCATGGCCTGGTTGGAATACGCGAGAGAACCCTGCTTCTGGGTGGGCGAATGGAGATCGAATCCTCCCCGGGACAAGGATTCTCGCTGCGCATTGGAATACCGCTTGATACAACGGTGGCACCGGGAGTAAAGACATGACACGCGTATTGCTTGCCGACGACCACGCCATCATCCGAGATGGAGTCAAGCAGATCCTTGCCGACACCGACGACCTCGTCGTTGCTGGCGAAGCTGCCAACGGCCCGGCCCTGCTCAAGCTGGTTGCGGAACAATCCTGGGACATCGTGGTGTTGGACATCTCGATGCCGGGCAAGAACGGGCTGGAATTGATCAAGCTGATCCGGCAGGACCACCCTCGGCTGCCGATCCTGATTTTCAGCATGCACCAGGAAGAGCAATACGCGTTGCGGGCACTGCACGCCGGCGCCTCGGGCTATCTGACCAAGGAGAGCGACGGCGAAGTGCTGGTCGCCGCCATCCGGCGCGTAGCCGCCGGCGGCGTGCACGTCAGCGAGAAGTTGGCCGAGCTGCTGGCTCGCGAGCGTATGCCCAAGCTCGATGAACAGCCCCACGCGCGACTTTCCGACCGCGAGTTCCAGATTTTCGAGAAGATCGTTTCCGGCAGCCGCCTCACCGACATCGCCAACGAGTACAGCCTGAGCATCAAGACCGTCAGCACCCATAAGTCGCGAATACTGCAAAAGATGAACATGTCCAGCGACACCGAACTGGTCCGCTATGCAATCGCCAAAGGGCTGTTGTCGACACCTGAGTAGGGCTACCCGTCAGGGGTAGGAATATTCCTACAACTAATTGAATCCGCAGCCGATATGTGACTTTTCTCACATGGCGGACAATTCGATGTGTAAGATTTTGTTAGCAGCGGCTGCGTCAAGCCGAAAGAATTAGGGGACACAGATGAAACAGTGGCAAAGAATGCTCGCCGTTATTGCGGCCAGCGCTGGCTTTAGCATCCTGGCAGCGCCCGCTCAGGCGGCTGCGGATGCCTCCAAAGCAGCGGCAACGAAGAACCTTGCAGCAGATCCCAACGCCAAGGATCTGATCCTCAAAGGTGATGCGAAGTGCACGGGCTGCCACGACGAGGCAGACGAACCCACCGGCGCGGCCACCATGCTGGAGTTGAACCCCTCGGTGCTGTCGATCGGAAAGACCAAGCATGGCACGACGGCCGACAAGCGCACGCCAACCTGTGTTGACTGTCACGGCGACAGCAATGACCACCGTCTGCACAAGGGCAGCGGCAAACCGCCTAAGGTCGACCGCAGTTACCGCAAGGGCACAACCACGGCTGCCGAAGATCGCAACAACAGCTGCATGACCTGCCACCAGAAGGATTCAAAGCGTTCGCACTGGGCCGGCAGCACGCACCAGACGCAGGATGTCGCCTGCAACTCCTGCCATCAGGTTCATGCCAAAAAGGACAAGGTGCGCAACAAGGTGACCCAGGCTGAAGTCTGCTTCACTTGCCACAAGGAGCAGCGCGCCCAGTATCAACGTCCTTCGCGCCACCCGATTCTTGAGGGCAAGGTCGCCTGCTCGGACTGTCACAATGTGCATGGCTCGATCGGTCCAAAACTCGTTAAGCGCGACTCGGTCAACGAGACCTGCTATACCTGCCACATGGAGAAGCGCGGTCCCTTCGCACGACCGCATGAGCCGGTCACCGAAGATTGCGGCATCTGCCACAACCCGCACGGCACCACCGCAGAGAACCTGCTCAAGCAGCGCCCGCCCTTCCTTTGCAACGAGTGCCACTCACCGCATGGCAACACCAATCCGCAACTGGCCGGACAAAATCCGACACTGGCGTTGGTTTCCAAGAACGGGATTCTCTATACCCAGGGTCGCGGCTGTGTGAACTGCCACACCCAGATCCATGGCAGCAACAACCCGGCCCGCCAGGATCAAAACAGTGGCGCGCCCACTCCGCAGTTCCTCTTGCGCTGATCTTCAGGGAGATACGACATGACTATGCATAACAACCATCCCTGCCGGCGGAGCATTCTGCTTGTTGCGCTCGCCCTCGCATCTGTTTCTGCTTTTGCCGCCGATGACGACGTCGCGCAACTCATCAAGCCCGATAGCTCAATTAGTGCTGGCGTAGGCGCCGTATCACGCAACAAGGAAGACCGGGCCTTCTTTGGTCAATACAATGGCATGCGCAAGAACAGCAGCCAGATCTTCCTCGACATTGATTACCTGAAACGCGATGACGCAAGCGGGCTCTGGACCAACCTGAGCGGCCGGAATCTGGGTAACGAAAATCGGGAACTCGGCTTCTCACAGCAAAAGCAAGGTGACTGGCGCTACTTCTTCGAATACGGCGAACTGGTGCGCAATTACTCGAACACCATCAACACCAATATTTCCGGAATCGGCACTGACAATCTGACCGTCAATTCCGTTGGCAACCCCGCCGTTTCAGCCGGAGTAGCGGCCCTGCGCGCAGCTCAAGGCACCGGAAACAATCAGGACCTCAAGACCACGCGCAAGAGTCTGGGGCTTGGCGTCGACAAGTGGCTGACGCAGAACTTGCAGCTAGAGGTCAGCTTCAAGAATGAGGACAAGACCGGCGCCCGCATGTTTGGTATGGGCACCAACTGCTCGGCTGGACGCTACGGTTGTACTGCCAACGGCGGCGCACTGCTGCTGTTGCCGGAGCCGATCAATTCCTCGACCCGGCAATTTGAGCTCAAGCTCAACTATTCGGACGACAAGCTCAGCCTCAACGGTGGCTACTACGGCACCTTCTACGTCAATAAGTTCGGTTCCCTGAAAACGACGATCGCCAACCCGGCCAGCATGTGGGATCCGGACGGAACACAGCTCGGCCCCAACGCGGCAACCGTAACCGCGCTGACCACCCTGATGCAGTTGCCGATGGCTTTGCCGCCCGACAATCAGGCTCACCAGTTCTCGCTGGCGGGTACCTACGCCATTACACCGACGACCCGGACGACGTTCAAGTACTCCTTCACCCGCCAGACCCAGAAGGAAAGCTTCGACGGCATGGGCTTGGTGGGTGGTCCGCGTGGCGCGCTTGATGCGGTGATCGATACGGCTGTTGGTCAGTTCGGTATTACTGCGCGTCCGATGCCAAAGCTTTCGCTAGTAGCCAACCTGCGCTACGAACAGAAGTCGGACAAGACCCCGGTGGACAAGTACAGGCTGTCGCTTACCACCTCGAATCCAGTGAATCTCAACAACACTAATAATCCCGCCTCGCACACCAAGATCAAGGGCAAGCTCGAAGCCAGCTATCAGTTGCCCGCGGGATACCGCGCCACCGCCGGCATCGATTACGACATGAGGGACCTCGGCCGCCCCACCGGCACCAACGATACATCTGGGCAGGCCAGCGCGATCCGCGCCAAAAACGATGAACTCGGCTACCGCATCGAGTTGCGCAAATCGCTCTCGGAAAGTCTGAACGGGGCGGTGAGCGTGGGGCACAGCAAGCGCAACGGATCGAGGTGGATGACGGCAACCAATGGCCTCGCACCGACCACCCCGGACGGTACGTTGCAAGGAGCCGGCTTCAACCTCTTCCCCCTGTTCTGGATGGACCTCTCGCGTGACAAGGTCAAGGGTTCGGTGGACTGGGCGGCAACCAACGACCTCAATTTTCAGGCGTCGATTGAAGGTGCTGCCGAACACTATTACGCTCCGTCCATGCGTGGCGCGCGGGACGGCAAGAGTACTTCTATCAACCTGGATGCCGCCTACAAGATCTCCGACAACTGGAAGGTAAACGGGTGGTATTCGCGCGGCGACACGATCATGGACATTTTCGGCAACAACACTGCCTACATGGCTGGATTGCGACAGCTCGGCCACAATCTGGGCTTGGGAGTGAAAGGTGCACCGACCGCCCAGTTCGAGGTGGGTGGCGATTTGACCTTCTCCTATGAGGTGAACCGGACCGGACTGGGCGTAATCGGTACGCAGGCCGCCTCCAGTGCGACCTCCACGAACGGCCCCGGCGCACTGCCGGCGGCAGCGTTCCGCCAGCTCAACCTTAACCTGTACGGCAAGTATGCTCTCGACAAAAGCAGCGACATCCGGGTCAGTCTGGTGCATCAGCGCTACTACTCGAACGAGTGGTATTGGAACAACAACGGCAATTCCTTCTTCTTCACCGACGGGACGACCGTCACGCAGAAGGATCAGCAGAACGTTTCCTTCATCGGAGCCGCGTACATCTACAAGTTCCAGTAAGTCGCATCAGCTACCAACAAAAAAGCCCGCGATGCGGGCTTTTTTGTTGGTCTTACGCAAGACCTAATTCGCGTCGTAGTAATACGCCTTGTTCGGCACAGTTGCCGTCTCGGTTTCCTTCATCACAGCCAAAGGTCGCGGCGCCTTGTCCCACCACAGGGCACGGCCCTTTTGCTGCTCGACCTTTTCCTCGGGATGCTGCTCCAGCCATTCGCGCATGAACTTGGTGTGCTCGGATTCATAGTGGGCCATCTGGGTTCCTTTCATTTGGTTTTCGGATCGACATAACGGGTGATGCGCACCACCTCCTGGATTCGCCGCATGGCGCGCAGGATGTGGGCAAGATGAACACGGTCGCTTACCTGTAGCGTAAAGAACAGGGTCGTTGCCTCGCCGCTGTCATCGTCCATGCTGATATTGACGATATTCGAACCGGCCTCGGCAATGCCGGCAGCAATGCGCGCGAGAACGCCGCGCACGTTCTTCGCCACCACCTTGATGCTGGCTTCGAACAGACCGGTGATCCCGGGCTCCCATTCGACATCTACCCAGTTGCCGCGTTCGCTGCGCAGTTTGGCAATCGCGCGGCAATCGTGGGTATGGACCACGAGGCCCTGACCCTTGCGGATCATCCCGACGATGGGATCGCCAGGGATGGGGCGGCAGCAGTTGCCCAGCTTGACGGCAACGCCTTCCGGACCGTGGATGAGGATCGCCGACTTGGCGCGCCCCTCGCTGTTGGCTGCGTCGGGATTGGACTCCACACCCTCGGCCAGCCGCCGCGCAACTATGGCGGGCAAGCGCTTGCCGAGGCCGATCTCGGCCAGCACAGCCTTTTGCGAGCGAGCGCCCGAAGCCCGCTTGAATCGCTCCCAGGCCTGCGCCGGCATCTTGGCCAGAGCCAGGCCGAGATCGCGCAGGGCGTGCGATAGCAAACGTTCGCCCAGCGCGGCCGATTCTTCGTTCTGTTTGGTGTTGAGGAAGTGACGAATTTTCGATCGCGCCCGCGCGCTCCTGACATAGCCGAGCCAGGAAGCACTGGGCACCGCATTGGGCGCGGTGATGATCTCGACCCGGTCGCCGTTGCGCAATTCGGTGCGCAGGGGCATGGTCTCGAAATTGATGCGGCAGGCAACGCAACGGTTGCCGATGTCGGTATGCACGGCATAGGCCAGATCGACCGGCGTCGACCCGCGCGGCAAGGCAAATATCTTGCCCTTGGGACTGAACACATAGACCTCGCCGGGGAAGAGATCGACCTTGACGTGCTCGAGGAACTCCGAAGAATCGCCGCTCGCGGATTGCAGTTCGACCAGTGACTGCAACCACTTGTGGGTCTTCTGCTGCAATTGGTCGATCGCCGTTTCGTCCTTGTAGAGCCAATGCGAGGCAACACCGGATTCGGCGACGTGATGCATGTGGGCATCGCGGATCTGGATTTCCACCGGCGTACCAAAGGGCCCGATCAGCGTCGTGTGCAGCGACTGGTAGCCATTGGCCTTTGGGATGGCGATGTAGTCCTTGAACTTGCCCGGCACCGGCTGGTAGAGCGCATGAAGTGCGCCCAAAGCGAGGTAGCACGTCGGACGATCCTTGACCACGATGCGAAAACCGTAAATATCCAGCACCTGCGAGAAGCTCAAGTGCTTCTCGCGCATTTTGCGATAGATGCCATACAGGTGCTTTTCGCGTCCCTTGACTTCGGCATCGATACCCGCCTCGGGCAGTGCCTTGCGGATCGCCTCAAGGATGCGCCCGACTACTTCGCGGCGGTTGCCGCGGGCACCCTTGACGGCCCTGGACAGCACACGATACCGCAGCGGATGGGCATGACTGAAGGCCAGTTCCTGCAGTTCGCGATAGAGGGCATTCAGGCCCAAGCGGTTGGCGATCGGCGCATAGATATCGAGGGTTTCGCGGGCGATGCGCCGCCGCTTCTCGGGGCGCATTACGTCCAGCGTCTGCATGTTGTGCAGGCGGTCCGAGAGCTTGACCAAGATTACGCGCACGTCGCGCGCCATCGCCAGCATCATCTTGCGGAAATTCTCCGCCTGGGCTTCCTCAAAACTCTGGTGTTCGATGCGGTCGAGCTTGGAAACACCATCCACCAGCTCCGCGGCGAC
>SXGT01609988.1_pt1 | contig 10260 bp, 8 predicted proteins | sample 3176221 | NCBI WGS metagenome assembly SXGT01 (sample SAMN11356862, study PRJNA531348) | freshwater metagenome | isolation source: freshwater sample F1-120 | place: China: Fuxian Lake, Yuxi | collected 2017-12-25
ACGGCGGGCGTCGCCAACACCGTCGGCTTCAACGACGACACCCGCGCCTTCCGGTCGATCCCGGCCCGCCACGACGTGGCCCGGCGCATGGACTGCGGCTTCCTGGCCCGGCTGGTGGTCGAGCACCGGCTGGAGGAGGACGAGGCCCACGAGGTGGCCCGCGCCCTCACCTATGACCTCGTGAAACAGGCGTACAAGCTTTGACCATAAACCCCACACGACGCGCCGCCCTCGCCGCGCCCCTGCTTCTGGGGGCCGCGGCCTGCAGCCAGGAGATCGGCGAACGCCCCCTGCGCGGCGCCGACACCCACGCCGCCGGCTCTCCCACGGTCCAGGCCGTCGACTATTTCGGCGAGCTGCTGTCCCAACGCACCGACGGCCGCCTGCGCCTGCGCAACTATCCCGGCGGCCAGCTGGGCGGCGAGGGCGACACCCTCGAGATCACCATGTTCGGCGGTCTCGACGTCAACCGGGTCAATCTGGCGCCCCTGAACGTGATCGAGCCCACCACCTTCGTGCCCGCCCTGCCCTTCCTGTTCAGCACCACGGACCACATGCGCCGGTCGCTGGACGGCGAACCGGGCCGCGCCATCCTTGAGACCCTGCGGCCCCACGGCCTGATCGGCCTGTGCTTCTACGACTCCGGCCAGCGGTCCTTCTACAACCGGGTCCGCCCGGTGCGGACGCCGGAGGACCTGCGCGGCATGAAGATCCGGGTGCAGCCGTCGGACCTCTATGTGGCCATGGTCAGCGCCCTGGGCGCCAACCCCACGCCCATCCCCTTCGGCGAGGTCTATCAGGCGCTGGTGCAGGGCGTGGTGGACGGCGCCGAGAACAACATGCCCTCCTATGACGACACCCGGCACCACGAGGTGGCGCGCTACTACACCGCCACCGGCCACGTCATGGCCCCCGAGGCCTTCGTCATGTCCCGGCGCACCTGGGACCGCCTGACCCCCGCCGACCGCGATCTGGTCATGGAATGCGCCAACGAGAGCGTGCCCTACATGCGCGAGATCTGGGATGCCCGCGAGGCCTCGGCGCGCCAGAACGTCATCGACGCCGGATGCGAACTGATCGAGGACGTGGACGTGGAGCCGTTCCGCGCCCTGATGGCGCCGGTCTGGGACCGCTTCATCGTCACCGAACTGCAACAGCGGCTGGTCCGCGACATCCAGGCCATGGAGTAGCCGATGCTGTCCCTCCTCGCCGCCGTATCGCGCTGGATAAGCCGCGTGACTCTGGTCTTCGCCGCCACCGGCCTGGTGGTCATGACCGCCGTCATCGGCTGGCAGGTGTTCGCCCGCTATGTGCTCAGCGATTCCCCCGCCTGGGCCGAAGCGGCCTCCCTCGCCCTGATGGTCTGGTTCATTCTGCTCGCCGCCGCGGTGGGCGTGCGCGAGCAGTTCCACATCGGCATGACCGCCGCCACAAACGCCATGCCCCCCGCCATGGCGCGGGTGGCGCGCGCCTTCTCCCTGCTCATGGTCGGCGCGTTCGGCGCGGCCATGGGCGTGTGGGGCGGCGAACTGGTGGTCCGCACCTGGGACATCGAGATCGCCACCCTGGGGATATCGCGGGGCTTCAACTACCTGCCCCTGCCCATCGCCGGCTGGCTCATCGTCTTCTTTTCGATCGAACATCTGATCGCCGAGGCCCGCGGCGGAAAGGTTGAACCGCTATGGAGCTGACGCTTCTCCTCCTGACCCTGCTGGTGCTGCTGGTGCTGGGCGTGCCGGTGGCCTTCGCCCTCGGCATCGCCTCGCTGGTGACCTTCATCTACATGGACATCGCGCCCCTGGTGGCGTTCCAGCGCATCGCCGCCGGGGTGAACGTTTTCGCCCTGATGGCCATTCCCTTCTTCATCTTCGCCGGCGACCTGATGCAGCAGGCGGGCATCGCCGAGCGGCTCGTCCGTGTGGCGAACGCCGCCGTCGGGCGCATCCGCGGCGGGCTGGGTCCGGTCAATGTGGGCGCCTCCATGATGTTCGGCGGCGTGTCCGGCTCGGCCATCGCCAGCGCCTCGGCCCTGGGCTCGACCCTCATCCCCATGATGAAGAAGCGCGGCTATGACGCCGACTACGCGGTCAACATCACCACCACCTCCGCGGTGACCGGCCTGCTGATCCCGCCGTCGCACAACCTGATCATCTATGCGGCCGCCGCCGGGGTCTCCATCTCCGTGGCCGACCTGTTCATGGCGGGCGTGATCCCCGGCCTCGTCACCGGCCTGATCCTGATGGTCGTCGCCTGGCTGGTGGCGCTCAAGCGCGGCTATCCGCGCGGCGAGTTCCCGGGCTGGGGCGCCTTCGCCCGGGCCTTCGTCGGCGCCATCCCCGGCCTGCTGACCGCCGTGATCATCGTCGGCGGCATCCTGGGCGGCGTCGTCACCGCCACCGAAAGCTCGGCCGTGGCGGTGATCTACACCATGGTGGTGGGCTTCATCGTCTACCGGACCCTGACCTTCAAGGGCTTCGTCACCGCCGCCATGAACGCGGTCAAGACCACGGCCATGGTCATGCTGATCATCGGCTCGGCGGCGGCCTTCGGCTGGCTGCTGGCCCTCAACCAGGCGCCCGAACAGCTGGCGGACCTGATGCGCATGGTGTCGGACAATCCGATCATCATGCTGCTGATGATCAACGTCATCCTGCTGCTGCTGGGCACCTTCATGGACATGGCGCCCCTGATCGTCATCACCTCGCCCATCTTCCTGCCGGTGGCCATGGAGGCGGGCATGGATCCGATCCAGTTCGGCATGGTTCTCATGCTGAATCTGGGCATCGGCCTGGTCACCCCGCCGGTGGGCTCGGTCCTGTTCGTGGGCTGCGCCGTGGGCAAGATCAGGGTCGAGGATGCGGTCAAGACCATGTGGCCGTTCTATCTGGCCCTGATCGTCTCCCTGATGCTGATCACCTATGTGCCGGCCTTCTCCATGACCCTGCCCAACCTGATGCGATGAGCCCACGACTGTCCGCGTCCGTCCTCGGCGCCCTGCCTCCTGCCGTTGCACAGCCGGCCTATGACCGCGCTGCGGTGAAGACCGGGGTGGTGCATCTGGGCGTCGGCGCCTTTCACCGGGCCCATCAGGCCGTGGTGTTAGACGACGCCCTGGCGGCGGGCGACCTGCGCTGGGGCGTGCTCGGCGCCTCCCTGCGCTCGCCCGGCGTGCGCGATCAGCTGAACCCCCAGCACGGCCTCTACAGCGTCGTGGTGCGGGACGGCGACCGCCGCGACGTGCGTATCATCGGCGCGATCGGCAAGGTGCTGGTGGCCCCCGAGGACCCGGCCGCCCTCGTCGCCGCCATGGCCCACCCGGACGTGCACATGGTCACCCTGACCGTGACGGAGAAAGGCTACCGGCTCGACCCCGCCTCCGGCGCCCTGATGACCGACGATCCGGATGTCGCGGCGGACCTGTCCGACCTGTCGGCGCCCCGCACGGCCCCCGGCTTCGTCACCGCCGCCCTGGCCGCGCGCAGGGCAGCGGGCCTGCCGCCCTTCACCGTGGTCTCCTGCGACAACGTCCCCCACAACGGCGCCCGCATCCGTCAGGCGGTGCTGGACATGGCCGGGCGCATCGACCCCGCCCTGCGCGACTGGATCGAGGCCCACGGCGCCTTTCCCCAGACCATGGTGGACCGCATCGTCCCCGCCACCACGCCCGACGACGTGGCCGCCAATGAGGCCCTGCTGGGCGCTGCCGATCACGGCATGGTCAAGACCGAGCCCTTCACCCAGTGGGTGATCGAGGACCGCTTCGCCGGACCCCGCCCCGACTTCGAATCTCTCGGCGTGCAGGTCACCGCCGACGTGGCCCCGTGGGAGGACGCCAAGCTGCGCCTTCTGAACGGCGCCCATTCCGCCATCGCCTATCTGGGCGGTCTGGCGGGCCTGACCTATGTGGATCAGGTGGTGGCCCTGCCCGCATACACCCGGTTTGTTGAAGCCCTGTGGGACGAAGCCGAAAGCACCCTCAGCCCGCCGCCGGGGCTGGATGTGGCCGCCTATCGTGGCGAGCTGATGCGCCGCTTCGCCAACAGCGCGCTGCAGCACCGCACGGTCCAGAGCGCCATGGACGGCAGCCAGAACCTGCCCCAGCGCCTGCTGGCCGCCTGCGCCGCGCGGCTTGAAAAGGATCAGCCCATCGACGCCCTGGCCCTGGCCGTGGCGGGCTGGATGCGCTGGCAGGACGGCGTGGACGACGCCGGAAACGCCTTCACCGTGGACGACCCCCTCGCCGCCGAGACCGCCCGCCGCGTCCAGGGCGCGGCCGGGCCCGCCGCCAAGGTCGCCGCCCTGCTGGACCTGTCCGCCGTTTTTCCGCCCGCCCTCGCCGCCGACGCCCGGTTTGCGACGGCCGTCGCCGACGCCCATCTGAGCCTCGTGGAGCGCGGCGCCGAGGGCGCCGTCGAAGCCTTCGTGGAAAGCCTGCCCAGGTCATGAGCCGCGTCCTGACCCTGAACCCCGCCGACGACGTGGCCGTGGCCCTCGAGGATCTGGCGGCCGGGTCCACCCCCGACGGGCTCACCACGCCGGTGCTCGATGCGGTCGCCGCGGGCCACAAGGTCGCCCGTCACGACATCGCGGCGGGCGCCATCGTGCGCAAATACGGTCAGGTCATCGGCCGGGCCCGCGCCGCCATCGCCGCCGGGTCCCACGTCCACACCCACAACCTGGCCATGGCCGACGACAGCCGCGACGCCGAGATCGGCGTGGACGCCCGCCCGGTCACGGTCCAGCCCGGCGCCACTTTTCAGGGCTATGTCCGCGACGACGGCCGCGTGGGGACCCGCAACTACATCGGCGTGCTGACCAGCGTGAACTGCTCGGCCACCGTGGCCCGGCGCATCGCCGACAGCTTCCGCCCCGAGGACCACCCCGGCGTCGACGGCGTGGTGGCCTTCACCCATCAGGGCGGCTGCGGGGGCGCGTCCATGAGCCCGGACGTGACCCTGCTCCAGCGCACCCTGGCGGGCTATGCGCGCCACCCCAATTTCGCGGGCATTCTGGTGGTGGGCCTCGGCTGCGAGGCCAACCAGATCCCCGACTTCATGGCCCGCGAGGGGCTTCAGGCCGGGCCGGCCCTGCGCGCCATGACCATTCAGGAGGCGGGCGGCACCTCCCGCGCCATCGAGCAGGGCCAGACCATCGTCCGCGAGATGATCGCCGAGGCTGCGAAGGCGAAACGCCAGACCGTCTCCGCCGAGCACCTGACCGTGGGCCTGCAATGCGGCGGCTCGGAAGGCTGGTCCTGCGTCACCGCCAATCCGGCGCTTGGCGCGGCGGTGGATCGTCTGGTGGCCCAGGGCGGCTCGGCCATGCTGTCGGAAACGCCCGAGATCTGGGGCGCCGAGCATCTGCTGCTGCGCCGGGCCGCGTCCCGGGACGTGGCGGACAAGCTGAACGCGCGGCTGGACTGGTGGCGTGAGTACGCCGAGCGGCACCAGATGGAGCTGAACAACAACCCCTCCCCCGGCAACCTCAAGGGCGGCCTGACCACCATTCTGGAGAAGTCGCTGGGCGCCGTGGCCAAGTCCGGCTCCACGCCCCTGAACGACGTCATCGGCTACGCCGAGCCCCTGACCACCCGGGGCCTCAGCTTCATGGACAGCCCCGGCTACGATCCCTGCTCGGCCACCGGCCAGATCGCCTCGAGCGCCAATCTGATCGTCTTCACCACCGGCCGCGGCTCGGTGTTCGGCGCCAAGCCCGCCCCGTCCATCAAGGTCGCCTCCAACGCCAAACTGGCGTCATGGATGGACGAGGACATGGACATCGACGCCTCGCCGGTCCTGACCGGCGCCTCCCTGACCGAGGTGGGCGATCTCATCTTCGCCCGCATCCTCGCCGTCGCCTCGGGCGAGCCCAGCAAGTCCGAGGCCCTGGGCGTCGGCGACAACGAGTTCGTTCCCTGGCAGGTCGGCGCCTACCTCTAGGCCACGTCATCATGATTGAGGCGGGCGGCCTGCCGAACAGCACACGTTCCGAACCGCCGCAACGGGCTCGTAGCTGACCTTCGGAAGGTCCGCTGTCGGGCAGCGTCAGGCTGCCTATGCGCTGAATCCACTATCCAACTCGGAAGAGCTGCTAGTCTTGTGTCGAGACGAGACCAATCGGACCCTCAATACCAAGGATCGGCAAGGCGACGTCCTCTATCTGCTCTTTCGTCAGCTGACCATTTGCCGCCAAGCAGGCTCGAGCGACGGCACAGACTGCCGCCCAAGCCTCGCTCTTCTCCAACTTCTTGATAGCGATCTGCATACCGTAGTGGAGCGCTGTCGCTTGACCGTCGCTCTGAGCGAAAGGGTACTGGGAACAGAAATCCTTGGCGACCTGCAGGTCGCCCGGCTGGTCCCGAAGCGCCTCCATTGGATCAATGCCCTTGATCCGGGCGTCGGAGGCCGCGCCGGCCAAGGTCACGGCCAGCAGGTTGCCAAGGTCTCGAAATTGCTCGGCCTCGCCCTGAACCAAGTCGGCCTCGAAGGTCATGACCCCAGTCTGTCCATAGGCACCGTCAACGGATGCAGGGGCGTCGATATCCATTCCGTGACGCGATAGGCCATGGCCTACGATCAATGCCATGACCGCATGAGCTGCTTCGTGGTGCGCGACCTGTTCCCGATATTGCATAGTCTCAGCGCTAGCGCGAAAGCCCCAGAATTTCGAGGGAGACCTCGGCCGGCAGGTCCACTCCCAAAGAGGAGCACCGTTAGTCGCAGGCGCGAGTGAACCCCCGACGCAGTGAGACACTCTCCGCCTCGAGCTTGATTAAAAAAGGCAAGCGGCCTGACGAACAAGATTTCACGCCGAGGGCAAGATCAGCAGCCTGTTTAGGCCAGCAGTCCGTCGGGTTGCAGGAACGGACCCAAGGTCCGCTTCTGGCGCTATCAGGCCCGTCGTCGGTCGATCAGGCGGCGATGGCCTTTGCTCTAGGGCGTACCTGAACGAATGCGAAAGCGCGCGGCGCGTCGGGCTTGCCGTTCAGACGGGTCAACCACGCGGACACCTCCCGCTCGCGAAGCCAGCGCCCGACTGTTTCCGCCTGCAGTCGGTTCACATGGCCGATCAGAGCCCCCCCGGCCTCGAATCTGACAGCGTTGGCGTCGTGAAGGTTGGTTGGGTCCGCTATGAGGGCCAAGGGTTGACCAACGACCAAGCGGTCGCGTGTCCCAGCGTTGTGGCGATGACCGGCGACCTCAAACACCACCTCGACGCAGTCGGCCCCCGGATCGAGCCGATCAATCAGGGAGAAGCCGTCGCTAGGTAATTTAGCTTCGGTCAGGGCCAAGAGTTCCATGGTGGAGAGCGACACGCCGCTTCGGAAGCGGAAATGTTCGAGAAACCGGCGGAAGTCCGGACGGCTCGGCGGCGGCAAGCGCCTGGCGAAGGCGTCCAGAACCCCATTGGTAAATCCGCCTCGCGGCTGTTTGGCGATGTCGAAGGCCGGATAGCCGGAGTAGCCGTACGCTTTGAGCACCTCTCGCGATCGCTTGCCGTTCAGGGCCGCGAACTCAGCGTCGTCGAGGTATCGAAAACTGGCCCCGCTTATGGTCTTCTGGAGGGAGCCGACGGCCCATCGAGTGCGCTCTGGTATGGAATCTGGCGCCTGCCACGCCAGTATGAGTTCGGTCGGCTGCGACGGATGTTCGATCCAGTGGTCGATGTCCATGTCCATGTCAGGCTCCAAGCGCATCCAGCAATCTGTCACGACGCGTCTTCAGCTGAGCGGCGACGAAGCCCGCACGTTCCGCGGAGAAAACCGTCGGAAAGGGAATATTGACGCAGCGGGCCAGAAGCGTGTCGATCTCAGAATCAGCAATGCCCAGACTATCACGCATTACGTCGGAGATGGCCGGATAGGTTTGAGCGTAACGAGCGCACAGGGCAATGTGCTGGCCGGACGGCCTGTCGCCGGACGTCCATCCGAAATGGTGATGGCCCTTGTCGATGAAGCTGCCAAGACGCTCGGTCTCAGCGTAGTCGGCCAGCTGACCATCGCGGATGATAAAGCCGAGGCTGGTACCGTTGTCGAAAGCTGGGGCCATGGTCAGCAGAGGGCGTCCGTCTGGCCCCCGCTTGACGAGAAAGCCCCAGTTCTCAGAATGGCGGTCTGTATTGCCGACGAGGGCGTCGAAGGCCAAGGTCTGGGCCCACCAGGCCCCGGCGTGAGGGACCTTATGCGATTTGCAGACCTCAAGGTTGTCGGTAAAGCTGCCGCGATGGAGATCGGTGTTGAACCCTCGCGCCTGCAGGCGCTCGATCCCGTGAACCAAACGCAGATCCGGGTCGCCGAGGTGGCCATAAAAGTATTCGATTAGCACCCCGGGACTGCCGTTGCCGGGGCCAATGGCAAGGAACGCTGGTGGAACCTCGACCCCAATCAACTTTGCTACCTCATAGGCGATCACCTCGGACCAAACCTGTTGTGCTTTGGCCCCTTGCGGCTCCTTGAAAATGTAGCGATGCCCCCCGATCAAAAAGCCAAAGGGCGGCGGGTTGGGGCAAACGAAGATACGCTTGGCCTTGGCGCCTAGAGGTCCAAACGGGAAATCCTCGTCCGGCTCCCAGCCGCCGAGTGAAACGACCTGGTCCCGGCCTTGTGCAATACGGGGCCCGATGGGCATTCGGCGTCCTATCGTTCGATCGGGGTGAGTGTCGCGCGATCCGCAACGGGCCTCAAGCGCTAGTCAGCCTGATGTCAGCCGTTGAGCGTAGATCTCTTACCGTTGCGGAATGTCGTGTTATCGACGGCCGGCCAATGTCAGCTTCTGGCGCATGTCAGCCATTCCACGGCTGGAGAACCGCTGTGGGTCGATTTGCGACGTTGGCTTTCTGCCTTTGAGCGAACCCCGGTCATCGCGATTTTGATGGGTCCACGCCCCGGGCGCGATCAGGTTTCGGGGCCCCGATGCGTAAAAGCGCCGCTAATTAATCCCGCTCGTTTCGCAGGCCTTATAATGCGGCTTCGACCAGAACACGGGAGGGCGATTTCATACGATTGATACGATTCAGACCCTGATTTTTCCGGTGCCGGAGTCCGAAATCAGGGGCGCGATTTCGGACAATTCAGACTCTGTTTTCAAAGCGGATTCTGGGATTTCGGACAATTCGGACCCTGTTTTTTGCGGGCCTGAGTCCGAAATCGATCAGAGGTGGATCATCCGCCCATAGGCGTCCAGCGCGGCCTCGTGCATGGCCTCGGACATGGTGGGGTGCGGATAGACCGTGCCGTGCAGGTCTTCCTCGGTCGCCTCCATGGTGATGGCGGTGACGTAGCCCTGGATCATCTCGGTGACTTCGTGACCGATCATGTGGGCGCCGATCAGGGCGCCCGTTTTGGCGTCGAAGATCACCTTGACGAAGCCCTCGGTGTCCCCGGCGGCGATGGCCTTGCCGTTCACCTTGAAGGGGAAGCGGCCGATCTTGACCTCGCGCTTGGCCTCCCGCGCGCCCTGCTCGGTCACGCCGACCGAGGCCACCTGGGGCTGGGCGTAGGTGCAGCCGGCGATGGGCGAATGCACGTTCGGGGTCTTGAACCCGGCGATGTGCTCGGCGGCGTGGATGCCTTCGTGGCTGGCCTTGTGCGCCAGCCAGGGCGCGCCGGCGCAGTCGCCGATGGCGTACAGGCCCTTGACGTTGGTCTGGCAGTGGCTGTCGGTCTTGATGTGGCCCCGGTCCATCTCGACGCCCAGCGCCTCCAGCCCGATGCCGTCAGTGTTGGCGGTGATGCCCACCGCCGAGATGCAGACCTCGGCCTCCAGCGTCTCGGCCTTGCCGCCCGCCTCAACAGAGACCTTCACACCCTTGGAATCCTTGGTGACTTTGGTCACCTTGGCGCCGACGCGGAAGGTCATGCCGCGCTTCTCGAAGGCCTTCTTGGCGGTCCTGGAGACCTCCTCGTCCTCCACCGGCATGATGCGGTCCATGGCCTCGACCACCGTCACCTCGCAGCCCAGCGCGCGGTAGAAGCTGCCGAACTCGCTGCCGCTGGCGCCCGAGCCGAGGACCACGAGGGACCTGGGCAGGACCTTCGGCGTCATGGCCTCGCGGTAGGCCCAGATGCGGTCCCCGTCCGCCTCCAGCCCGATCTGCGGCAGGGCCCGGGCCCGGGCGCCCACCGCCAGCATGACCGCCTTGGCCTGCACCGTGCGCGACTTGCCGTCCTTAAGGGCGATGACGACCTTCGGGGCGCCCTGCCCCTTCTCCAGCTTCGCGTCGCCCTCGATGACCTCGATCTTGTTCTTCTTCATCAGGAAG
>SXGT01894409.1_pt1 | contig 10260 bp, 9 predicted proteins | sample 3176221 | NCBI WGS metagenome assembly SXGT01 (sample SAMN11356862, study PRJNA531348) | freshwater metagenome | isolation source: freshwater sample F1-120 | place: China: Fuxian Lake, Yuxi | collected 2017-12-25
CCTGGCGGGCCTTGCTGCTTCCGCGTCGGCCCTGGCGGGCCTTGCTGCTTCCGCGTCGGCCCTGGCGGGCCTTGCTGCTTCCGCGTCGGCCCTGGCGGGCCTTGCTGCATCCGGCTTCGTTCGCTACGCGTGTTCGGTCGCTGGCGCTCCCTCACGTCTATGGCTTCGCTTCGGTTCGGGATTGTGCGAACGGTGTCTCGTCGCGTGGCGGCGGACGCTATCCTCGCCGACCCCGAATGGGATCGGGGCGGTTAGCTCAGTTGGCTAGAGCGCGTCGTTCACACCGACGAGGTCGCTGGTTCGAGTCCAGTACCGCCCACGCAGGCGATAGATCGACGCTTTGCAACGGCATCGACTCCCGGACGCACAGTGGGCGTCGGCTCGGTCCGGGTCAACAGCCGGGTCCCGGATTGGTTGTCAGCGTGTCGCGCGGGCAACCACAACATGTTCGAGCCCGGGACGGTCGGGAGCGTCGCGGACCTCGATGATCTCGAAACCGGCCGTCGCCAGGTCCCGTTGGAGTTCATCGAGGTCGCGAAACCGCAGCGTCGAATCCGAGGTGAGCACGGATCCGTCGGCGAACCGGTAGGACCACCGAAACGACACGAACGGCAGATCGACCGTGGTGACTTCGACCCACCCTTGTACGAGGCCGATGCCGACGACCTCGACGTCGCGTCGCGACTGCACGGGAGTCCACTGTTCCCACGCCCGCTGCTTCGTGACGCGAGTTTCGAAGACGAAGATCGCGCCATCGCGCAGCGCGAGCCGGATCGCTCGCAACGTGTCCTGCCAATCGTCGTCGCTCAGGAAGACCTGGGCGACGTTGCCCGTCATCGTGGCCATGTCGGCCGCTACCGCAGGCGCCCGGTACGCGGCGCAGCAGTGCCACGTCACGCGGTCGGCGTCGGGTTTGCGCCGTGCGATTTCGAGCGACGCCTCAGCCGGGTCGATACCGATGACCTCGAGATCACGTTCCACCAACCGAACCGCCAACGATCCGGTGCCGCAACCGATGTCGAGGATGCGCTCTGCGCCGAACTCGTCGACCATGGCAATGTACGCATCGAGGTCGCGCCGGTCGTCGTCGAACGCGTCGTACAACACGGCAAGTCGAGGGTCGGCGAAGATCGGGTCGGGCACGCAATCACCCTAAGGGTGCGTCCGCGCCGACGTCAGGGGCCGCCGCGCAGCACAGTGCGCCACCGCGCCGCTGCATAGCCTGCGAGCCATGTCGACGGTCACCTTGCCCGAGCGCGCCCGGGTCGTTGTCATCGGCGGTGGCGTGATCGGCGCGTCGATTGCCTACCACCTCGGTCACCTCGGGTGGACCGACACGGTGCTCGTCGAACGCGATCAACTCACGTCGGGCACGACGTGGCACGCGGCTGGGTTGATGGTGACGTTCGGGTCGATGTCGGAGACCTCGACCGAACTGCGCAAGTACACCCGGGATCTCTACGCCCGGCTCGAAGCCGAGACCGGACTCGCGACCGGATTCGCACCCGTCGGTTTCATCGAAGTGGCGGGCGACGAGGGCCGACGCGAGGAGTACCGGCGCGTCAGTGCATTCAATCGTCAGTGCGGGATCGAGGTCCACGAGATCTCACCGCGTGAAATCAGCGACTTGTTTCCCGTCGCAGATGTGTCCGACCTACTTGCAGGCTTCTACGTCGAGGATGACGGTCGCGTGAACCCGGTCGATTGCACGATGTCGATGGCGAAGGGCGCGCGAAACCTCGGGGTCCGCATCTGCGAAGGCGTCGCGGTCGAGCACGTGCTCGTCGCCCGCGGCTCGGTGATAGGGGTTCGAACTGACCACGGTGACATCGAATGCGAATACGTCGTCAACTGCGCGGGCATGTGGGCCCGTCAACTTGGTGAGCGCAACGGTGTGAACATCCCGAATCAGGCCGCGGAGCACTACTACCTGATCACCGAACCAGTCGAAGGCATCAGTCGGCACTGGCCAGTACTCGAAGATCCCGCGCGCCACGGGTACTACCGCGAAGAAGTCGGCGGACTCATGATCGGGTTGTTCGAACCGGTGTGTGCGCCGTGGCACGTCGACGGCATCCCCACGGACGCGTCGTTTCTCGATCTCGCGCCCGACTGGGACCGAATGGGCCCGTACGTCGAACGCGCAATGTCCCGGGTGCCGGTGTCGTTCGACGTCGGCATCAAGAAGTTCTTCTGCGGACCCGAGAGCTTCACGCCCGATCTCGCGCCGATCGTCGGACCCGCACCGGAGGTACGGAACTACTTCGTGTGCGCGGGGCTCAACTCTGTCGGGATCCTCACCGGTGGCGGGTGGGGCAGGGTGCTCGCCAACTGGGTCACCACGGGAGACCCCGGTGTCGACGTCACCGGTGTCCACATCGACCGGTTGCACGACTACCAACGCAACCCCGAATACCGCGCGAAGCGCACGGTCGAGTCGCTCGGCATGGTGTACGAGTGTCACTACCCAGGCCGTTCGATGACCACGGCCCGTGGCGCGAAGCGATCGCCGATCCACCATCGTCTTGTCGATCAACGCGCGTGTTTCAAAGACGTCAGCGGCTGGGAAGGCGCCGACTGGTTCGCGCCGTCCGGCGCATCGCCCGAAGTCGGAGCGCTCACCTGGGGACGTCCGCATTTCTTCGAGCATTGGGCGGCCGAGCACCGCGCGTGCCGCGAGGGTGTGATCCTCATGGACATGAGCTTCATGGCGAAGTTCGCGGTCGAGGGCCGAGATGCCGGCCGAATGCTCGAACGTGTGTCGGCGAATCGTGTCGATGGCGAGCGGAACACGATCACCTACACCCAATGGCTCAACGAGCGCGGCACGATCGAGGCCGACCTGACCGTGACGAAACTCGACGACGACCGATTCTTCGTTGTGGCCTCCGACACGGCCCATCGTCACGCGTTCACCTGGATGCGACGAGCGATCGAAGCGGATGATCATCGAGCCCACGTCGCCGACGTGACGTCGGCCTATGCGCAACTGAATCTCCAAGGTCCTGGTTCGCGGGCGCTACTCGCCGCGCTCACGACGGCCGACGTCTCGAACGCCGCGTTGCCGTATCGCGGCGTGGCCGAGATCGATATCGGATTCGCACGCGTTCGCTGCGTTCGTATCACCTACCTCGGGGAGTTGGGCTACGAGCTCTACGTCCCCGCCGAGCAGGCTGTTCACGTCTATGACCGAATTCTCGAAGTCGGAGCTCATCATGGCCTACGTCACGCAGGTCTGAAGGCCCTCGCGAGTCTGCGAATGGAGAAGGGCTATCGCGACTATGGCCACGACATCGACAACACCGATTCGGTGTTGCATGCCGGTCTGGGTTTCGCCGTCGACCTCGACAAACCCGGAGGGTTCGTCGGCAGCGACGCCGTTGCGGCGTTGAAGGCGGCTGGTCCGCTCACGAAACGACTCGTGCAAGTCCTGCTGCGCGATGCCGACCCGCTGCTCTTCCACGGCGAAGTCGTGCACGGCGATGGCCAGCCACGCGGCTACGTGCGCGCCGCCTCCTACGGCCACACGCTCGGCGGGGCGGTCGGTCTGGCGATGATCGATCTGGACGAACCCGTGACCCAAGCTCGGCTCGACTCGATGAGCTGGGAGGTCGAGATCGCGGATCGCCGGGTGGCGGCACGACTGGCGATACGACCGCTCTATGACCCGACCAATGAGCGGATCACCGGTTGAAATGCGGGGATGGTTTCTGCTCTCGGCGGAACGCGGTTGTGGCGACGTCGTTACCGGGCGAGCGCGACGGCCAACTCGGCGGCGTCGATCATGGCTCCTTCGATGCGACGCACCGCGCGGCAATCACCGATTCGATGTACGGGTAGGCCGAGTGTGACGATGTTCGATTCGAGAGGACTGCCGGGAAGGGCACCGTGCGCGACGACGATCGTGTCGGCTGCAACACTTCGGTCGCCGTCGTTCGTGTCGACGACGACCCCGCGATCGTCGAACCGCGTCCACTGTCCGGTGATGAGCGTCGCACCCGCGGCTTCGAGGTCGTGCACGAGCCGGAAGCGCCCAGGGAGTCCGAGTTCGACACCAAAGACGCCGGTGGGTTCGACGACGGCGACGTTTGCACCTCCACGGCGGGCGTGAGCGGCGAGCGTCAGCGCGACCTTCCCGCCACCCAAGAAGACGACGTCTTGACCCAGCCTGGTTCGACCCTCGAGCCAATCCCGAAGATCGTCGAGCGTCCGAACGCGCGCATCGGCCGGGACGTCGTGGGGGAGTTCCCAGTGCGCCCCGGTAGCCAACACGATTTCGTCGAATTGCGACGAAACCAAATTGTCGACCTCGGTGCCGAGGCGGAATTCGACGCCCGCTTGATCGGCTGACCGGATGAGCCAGCCGACGAATCGATCGAGAACCTCGTCAGCGTGCGCGCCGAGCGCCAAACGTCCACCGAGCCGGGTGTCGCGCTCGACGAGCGTCACCGAATGTCCTGACTCGGCGAGTCGCCGCGCGGCCTCGAGGCCGGCCGGCCCTCCGCCAACGACGAGCACTCGGCGTGGGCGGAGGGCCCGCGGCACGGCGAGTTCGCGCTCGCGCGCGGTTTCGGGATTGGCGACGCACGCGACCGATCCCCGCACGAAGATGTTGCCGATGCACCGATATTGGTAGAGACAGGGGCGAACGTCGTCGACGCGATCTTCCGCGAGCTTGCGGGGGAGCGCAGGGTCGGCGAGCAACTTGCGACCCATCGCAACGAAGTCCGCTTCGCCGCGCGCGAGTACCGCCTCGGCGTCATCGGGCTCGAGTCGACCGAACGTGATGATCGGGACGTCGACCACATGCTTGACGGCGGCCGCAACGCCGAGCAAGTGCCCGGGAACATGCGGCGTATGCGACTCGGTCACGCCGATGGCGACATCGTTCGACGCGTACGCACTCACGTGAAGGGCGTCGAGTCCTGCGACGACGAGCTGAGGCGCGAGCTCGGTCGTCTCGTCGATCGTTGCGCCGCCCTCGCGACCGACTTCGAACGCGTTGATCCGCATCCAGATCGGGATGGCCGAGCCGACTCGAGCGCGAACGGCTTCGACGACCTCTCGCATCAGGCGGCTCCGGCCAACGAGATCGCCGCCCCACGCGTCCTCGCGCCGATTCGCAAAGCCGCTCCGGAATCCGTCGAGCAGGTAGCCGTGGCCGCCATGCAGTTTGATGGCGTCGAACCCGGCGGTCACGCATCGCTCCGCAGCGTCGGCGTAGGCGCAAATCACGGCCGCGAGATCGTCGTCGGTGGCCTCGCGGAAGTCGAGTCTCGACGTCGGCGCGGTGAACGGCGATGCCATGCGCGACATCTCGTCGGGCGTGACCATCCGAGAGATCCGATCGGGTCGCGAACGCTGCGGCAGCGAAGGCACCAGAAGTGGACGCCCTTGTTCGATGTCGTACAGCGAATTGCCTCCGTCGTGAACGAGTTGGGCAGCCAGCCGCGAGCCGTGCTGATGCACCCGCTGCGCAAGACCTCGCAGGCCATCGAGGTGCGAGTCGCTCGATGCTGCGGTCTGGGTCGCGGCGAACGATCCGGCCGGGTACGACACCGAAACCGACCCGACGAGGAGCAGTGCCGCGCCTCCTGCCGCACGCGCTTCGAAGTAGTCGAGTTGGGTCGCGCTCACCGTGCCATCGACATTGGCGAGTGAGTCGCCCATCGGACACATCATGATGCGGTTGCGCAACTCCATCGTGCCGATCGTGCCCGGAGCGAGCAGATGTGGGAAACGCGTCACAGCATGGCAGCGTAGGTGGATCCGCGCAGATAGCGTCTCGAGCGATGAGTGTCCTCTTCGCCGCTGCTCTCGGCCTCGCCGGTGCGTTGCTGCGCGACGCGCTCGAGATCGGTGACATCCTTCGCCACCGTCGCGGCGATTGGCCCGAGGAGTGGCGGACCGGCGCATTCGCCGCCGCGGAGGCGACACGCGGTTTGGTCGGAGCGATCCTCGCGGCAGTGCTCGCGCGGTTCGATCAGGTCGGCCCGGTCGGCGCGCTGCTTGCCGGCGGTGTTGGCCCGTCGATCGTGCAGTACCTCCTCGATCCGTTCCGGCGTCATGCCCGCTGAACGACCCTTCGGCGAGCGTTTTCTCGAGTTCTGGATTCGTCGTTCCCCTGCGTTCATTCTCGGTGGCCGCGGACTCGAGATGCCGTACGATCCCGATGGCTTCGTCGACCGGTTCATCACCTGCGCAACGCGGAGCGACCGTCCGACTCGTCGTTATCGTCATCGCCGCGCGGTCCGTCTCGGTCTTGACAGCGAACAGCTCGGTTGGTGGAACTTCTCGGGGCGTGACCTCTCCGGGATTCAGATCACCAAGGGCAACCTGCAGCGTGCGTCGTTACGCGAAGCCGATCTCGCGAGCGCGCGTCTCTACAGCGTCAACCTCGAAGGCGCCGATCTGCACGGCGCGCGGTTGTGGCACGCCGATCTCCGTCGGGCCATGCTCGCGGCCGCCGAGATGTCGGGCGTTGACCTACGCGGCGCTCGCCTCGAAAGCGCCGACATGCGCAACGCCGACCTGCGTGGCGCAAACCTCACCGGCGCACGGGTCGATGCCGCGGATCTGCGTGGCGCTGACCTGCGCGGAGCGACCCTGGGCGATGGATTCGACCGCAGTGTTGTGCACGCCGACGACCGCACGAGATGGCCGGAGGCACCAGCTTCGTGACGCGAATGCTCATCACAGGTGCCTCACGCGGAATCGGCGCGGCTCTGGCCGGTGAGCTCGCACGACGGGGCCACGATCTCGTCCTGATCGCTCGGAGCCTGTCCGACCTCGAGCGCGCGGCAACCAAGATCGGCGGCGCCGAGTGCTTCGTCGCCGACCTCGCCGACACCGAAGGAATCGAGGAGCTCGTCGCGACGATCGAAGCTGCGGGGCCGATCGATGTGCTCGTCAACAACGCGGGCGTGGACTTGACCGGACGATTCTGGGAGCTTGCGCCGGATCGCATCGAACACCTTCTGACCCTCAACTTGGCGAGCCCGCTGCTGCTGGCGCGCGCCGTGCTCCCGGCGATGTTGGAACGTGGGTCTGGTCACATCGTGAACGTGTCTTCGTTGTCGGGTACCAACACGATTCCCGGCCTTGTTCCGTACTCTGCATCCAAGGCTGGTCTGTCGCACGCAACCGGTGTCCTCCGAGCCGAGCTGCGCGGCACGCCGATCACGACGACGTTGGTCGAGATCGGACCCGTCGAGAGCGACATGATGTCGAGCCTGCGCGCACACGGACCCACCCGTCGATCGGTGCAACGTCTTGCCCGACTTCGGCTCACCTACGACCTCGACATGGACAAGGTTGCAGTTGCAGTTGCCGACGCGATCGAGCGCCGTTCGCGCCATGTCCGGCTCCCTCGTCGCAATGCGTTGTTCCCGTTGCTCGCGGAGGCGCCGCGCCGCATGACCGAGTGGTTGCTCACCGGCGTCGATCATCGGCAAGACTGAGCCGATGATCCCGACTTCCATCGACGACGTCACTGCGGAGTGGCTCACCGGAGCGCTCGACCGCCACGAGACTGTGATCGCGGTCGATGCGAAGCCACTGGGCGTGGGAGTCGGCCTCGTCGGTCAGCTCTATCGGCTTGCACTCACCTGGTCCGATGGCGGCGGCCCCGAAGTGGTGATCGCCAAACTTGCGGCTGCGGGAGCAGAGTCTCGCTTCGTCGCGACGGTGCTCAACATGTACGGCCGTGAACACGGCTTTTACACCGAGCTGTCGCAACACACCCGCATCGCGCATCCGCGTTGTTATTACAGCGACCACGACCCCGAGACACAGGACTCGGTCCTGTTGCTCGAAGACGTCTCCGCGCGAGGCCGCGAACTCGACCAGGTCGCAGGTGCGACGCTCGCCGAAGTCGGTCCCGCGATCGACGCGCTCGCGGCGTTCCATGCCGGCTGGTGGGAGTCGCCCGAACTCGAACGGCACGAATGGTTGAAGCGCCTCGTCGATGATCCCTATCCGGGCGCAGTCGCCATGGCCTACTCGGCTGGGTGGCCGAACATCGAGACGATGTACCCCGAGATGTGCGTTGGTCGCGTGCAAGAACTCGGCGATCGGTACGCAGATCTGATTCCGGGCCTGTTCGCGAAACTGTCGGAACCGCCGGTGGTCTTGGCCCACGCCGATTATCGACTGGACAACATCTTCCTCGATCCCTCTGGCGCGCCGATCGTCGTCGACTGGCAGCTCATTGACCGATCGACCGGTCCGCGCGATCTCGCGTACCTCGTGACGCAAAGCCTCGAGATCGTCGACGCGAGCGAGTATCAGGTTGCCTTCGATCGTTATGTTGTGGGGCTTCGGTCCAACGGTGTCTCGGTCGACCGGCGATGGGCCTACGAGCAATATCGCTATGGCGCGTTGCTCGGGTTCGTCTACCCCGTTGTCGCAGGCGGGTCGTTGACGATTGCGGATCCACGCCACATCGAACTCGTTCGGGCCTTGTTGCGCCGCTGCATTGCGGCGCTCGACGCGCTCGACGCCTTCGACCTGCCGACATGAAGGCCTGGCTCGATCACCTCCTCGCGGACGGCGAACGGTCTGCGTTCGACAACGACGGATATCTGATCGTCCGCAACGCACTGACCGAACCATTGCGATCGGACATCGAGTCGATCGTGGACGCGCACGACGCAGTTTTTCGGTCCGAGCCCGGGATCGGGCCCTACAACGTGCTCAACGAGCACGATTTGATCGGCAAAGAGCCGCGATGGCTCGAGCTGCTGGATCTGGCGACGACCTTCCCAAAGGTGTTCGGGCTGATGGGTTGGCATATCAAGTTGTTCCACACTCAGCTGCTCGTCACTCCACCCGTCGGCGGACTCGCCGAGCCCGGCGGATACGGCTGGCACCAGGACAACAATCGCATGAATCGCGACCTCGACACGCGACATCACCCGATGATCTCGCTCAAGGTCGGATATTTCCTGACGGACGTTTCGGCGCCCGGCATGGGGAACCTGTGTGTGGTGCCCGGAAGTCATCGCCTCGCGATCGACGAGTTTCGGGTCGCGGGCGGCCAGCAACCCGACGGCGCGATCGAGGTGCTTGCGCACGCCGGCGATGCGATCGTGTTCGATCGGCGGTTGTGGCATTCGGCGAGTTCGAACCGATCCGACGTCACCCGGAAGTTCTTGACGTTCGGGTACGCCTATCGATGGTTGCAGCCCAAGTCGGCGATGCGCCACGAAGATCTGTACGGATCCCTCGACCCGATCCGCCGACAACTTCTCGGGCACTGCACCTCGGCGAACGGCTACTACGACCCGCAGCCGGACGACGTTCCGTTGCGCGCATGGATGGAAGCCAATCTGTAGGCCTCAGCGATTCGGCCAGAGGTCGCCGGCGCCGCCGACGTAGCCGCCAGCGGCACGCACGGCACGGCCCCAGGGCTCGATGATCGCCAGAAGTTCGTGGAGGTCGTCGGCGAGCGCGGTCAGCGCCGCGGTGAGCTGGCGATCGGTATTGGATTCGATCGCTTCGCGTTCGCGACGACCGATCTCGGTGAAGCTGTCACCTTCCATCCACCCGCGTGCGATGAGTCGCTCGGTAGCGGCGTCGAACTGCTCGTCGCTCCAGGCGCGGGTGCGGGCATAGGTGCGCAACGGCAATCCGATGTACAGCTCGGTGAGCAGTCCGATCTCGGTCGCGTCGACGCCGGCACTGATCCAGGCCGCGGTGTGCGAGTCGCCGCGATACTCACGCAGCATGTCGCCGAGATGGAAGAAGCGGGTCCACGCTTCGGTCGGGTCATCCCAGTGCGTTCGCAACCCGGCGAACAGGGGCCGCCCTTCCTCGCGCAGCGGATCGACGGCGCGTTCGAGCAACTCGCACGCGCGGGCGAGCCCGTCGGGAGCGTCGCCGACGACGCGACGTAGCTGGGCGGCGGCGCCCTCGCGTCGCGCCGCGAAGATCGTCGACGCGTCGGTGATCGACCATCCGAACTGCACCGACGGTACGACCGCGAGCGGGTTGAACACCGCGAATGCCGCGGCGACGACGTGCGGAGCGACCTGTCCCATCAACGATCCACGGCTCGTGAAGTAGGCCGGACCATCGGGCATCGCCACGCCGCCGAGCTCGGCAGGGCTCGGGGAAAAGCCCAGATCCACGTAGTTCGCGTGACATTCCGGCGCGAAGTAGACCTGGCCGATACATGGTTCGAGGTGGGCGGCGAGGTTCCGCGCCGAGGCCGACAACGAGGGTTCGCTCATGGCGGAAATCTAGGCCTCAGGCGGTCCG
>SXGT01335124.1_pt1 | contig 10259 bp, 10 predicted proteins | sample 3176221 | NCBI WGS metagenome assembly SXGT01 (sample SAMN11356862, study PRJNA531348) | freshwater metagenome | isolation source: freshwater sample F1-120 | place: China: Fuxian Lake, Yuxi | collected 2017-12-25
CCTGGCGCACCTGGTGCAGGGCTTCCTTGAGCAGGCGGCCGGGTTTGAAATGGGTCTTGCGGCGGGCGGGCACGTAGATGACCTCGCCCGTGCGCGGATTGCGCGCCGCTGGTTTGGGCCGGGTGTCCTTGACCTGGAACACTCCGAATCCCCTGATCTCGATGCGTTTGCCTTCGATCAGGCCATCGCGCATGGCCACGAAGAGGCTGTCGACCATCTCGGCCGTCAGATTCTTCTTGTAGCCAGTGCTTTCGCTGACGAGTAGGGCGAGTTCTTTTTTGGTGATGGTAGCCAAGGAGATCCCTCCTGAACTCTATAGTAGATTTGCAATTACGGTAAGGTTCGGCCGAAGCCCTGTCAAGATAAATTTGCTTAAAACGATTATTTTTTTATCTAGTTAGGCCCATGGCCCTCCCCGTCCCGGCCCTGCGCCGTCTGCAGGCTCTGATCCGCCTTTCCCGGCCCCTCAACTGCCTGATCACTGCCCTCTCGGTGGTGGTGGGCGGCCTGAGCGCCGGTGCCTCCCTCCCCCCTGCCGGGGTCGGGTGGGCCGCCCTGGCCGCCGCCCTGGTCGCCGGCGGCGGCAACGCCCTCAACGACCTTGCCGACCTGGAGATCGACCGCATCAACCGACCCGAACGCCCCCTGCCCGCCGGTGCTCTGGGACGCCCTGCGGCCCTCCTGCTCAGCCTGCTGCTGCTGCTGGGTGGTATTGGCCTCGCCCGCTGGCAGGGCGAAGCGCTGGGCGCTGTGGCCCTGGCCGTGGCCGCGGGTCTGGTCCTCTACGACCTCTGGCTGAAGCGCACCCCCCTGTGGGGCAATCTCCTGGTCAGCGCCCTGGCCGCCGCCGCTTTTCCCTTTGGGGCGCTGGCCCTCGGCCAGCTGGGACGGGCCTGGATTCCGACCGGGTTCGCCTTCCTCTTCCATCTGGGCCGTGAGATCGTCAAGGACCTGGAGGACGTGGAAGGGGACCAGGCCCAGGGCGCCCGCACCCTGCCCCTGCGGGCCGGGGCGGCCCTGGCCGCCCGTCTGGCCGCCGCCCTATTGCTGGCCCTGCTCGCTTTCACCTGGTGGCCGTTTCTGGCGGGCGTCTACCGCTGGCCCTATCTGTTGCCTGTGGCCGGGGTCGATGCCCTGCTCCTGTGGACGGCCTGGCGCCTGTTGCGGGACCGGACCGCCTTGGCCACCGCCCGCTTGGGCCGCCACCTGAAATGGGGCATGTTGCTGGGCCTGCTGGCGGTGGTGGCCGGCGAGTTTGGCTGACTTTGTTTTTGGCGATGCGATAGCGGATATTAGTTAACCAAAACCCAAGGAGCGATGCCATGAAGATCACCGCGGTGAAGACCTTCCCGATTTTCTGGGGGTCCCGCAACTATCTCTTCGTCAAGGTCGAGACCGACGAAGGCCTGTACGGCATGGGGGAGTTCGGCATCACCTGGAAGGAGCAGGCCGGCATCGGGGCCATCCAGCACATGACCCGCCACCTTCTGGGCGAGGACCCGCTCAACATCGAGTGGATCTGGCAGCTGCTCTTCCGCGGCGACTTCTTTCCCGGCGGCCGCATCAACATGGCCGCGCAGAGCGCCATCGATCTGGCCCTTTGGGACATCAAGGGCAAGGCCCTGGGCCAGCCAGTACACATGCTCTTGGGCGGCAGGATGCGCGACAAGGTGGTCTGCTACACCGGCATCGGTGGCAAAACCCCCCAGGACACCGCCCGCCAGGCCCAGGAGCGGGTAGAGGCCGGCTGGCAGTACCTGCGTATGTCGGTCAACGAGCGGGACGGTATTCTGGAGCCCCGCACGGCGGTGCGCGATTCCCTCGCCCATTTCGCCGCCGTGCGCGAGGCTGTGGGTCCAGAAATCGAGATTTGCATCGACGTACACACCCGCCTCGACCCACCCGACACCATCCGCCTGGGCCGCGAGTTGGAGCAGTACGATCCCTTCTTCATCGAGGACCCGCTGCGCTGCGAAAACCCCCAGAGCTACCGGCAGGTGCGCCAGCACGTCAGCTCCCCCCTGGCCGTGGGTGAACACTACGCCACCAAATGGGAGTTCCGCCAGATGATCGAGGAGGAATTACTCGACTACGCCCGCATCGATCTGTGTATTGTCGGCGGCCTCACCGAAGCCCGCAAGGTGGCCAATTGGTGCGAGACCCACTACGTCAAGATTGTGCCCCACAATCCCCTCGGACCGGTTTCGGCCGCCGCCTGCCTGCACCTGGACCTGGCCTGCGACAACTTTGCGGTGCAGGAGGCGGGCCTGGTCGGCCATCCCGTGATGCAGGACCTCTTCCCGGTACAGGTGCCCTACGAGGCCGGGTACCTCCTGCCCCCCAACCGGCCCGGACTGGGGGTGGAATTCGACGAAAAAGCCGCCGGCCACACCGAGTTCAAGTGGCTCAGCGGCCCCCAACTGCGGCGGGCCGACGGCTCCTTTACCAACTGGTGACGATGATGGACCTAGCCCCCCCGCGCGGCACGCGCGACTTCTTCCCCGAGGACCTGCGGCTGCAGCACTGGCTCTTCGGCCATTTCCGCGAGGTGGCCCGCCTCTACGGCTTCGCCGAGTACGACGCGCCGGTAGTCGAGTCCGCCGAGCTGTACACCCGCAAGGCTGGCGAGGAGATCGTCCAGCAGCTCTACACCTTCGAGGACAAGTCCGGCCGCAGGCTGGCCCTGCGCCCGGAGATGACCCCCTCGTTGGCCCGCCTGGTCCTCCAGCGCGGCAAATCCCTGGCCCTGCCCCTCAAGTGGTTCAGCATCCCCCAGTGCTGGCGCTACGAGCGCATGACCCGGGGCCGGCGCCGCGAACACTACCAGTGGAACCTCGACATCTTCGGGGTGGTCGGGGTCCATGCCGAGGCCGAACTGCTCAGCGCCCTCACCACCTTCTTCAAGCGCGTGGGTCTGGGCTCCCAGGACGTGGGCATCAAGGTCTCCAACCGCACAATCTTACAAACGGCGCTGGAAAAACTCGCGGTGCCGCCCGAGCGCTTCGCCCAGGTCTGCATCCTGGTCGACAAGCTGGAGAAGGTGCCGCCCGAAGCGGTCAAAGAGGAAGTGAAGGCCCTGGGCCTGGATCCGGCGCTGATGGACCGCGTCACCGAGCTCTTCTCCCTCGGCGATCTCGATGCCGTGGCCCAGGTGGTGGGTGCGGACCACGAGGGGGTGGTCCAACTGCGGCAGCTCTGGACCCTGGCCGAGCAGTACGGGTACGGGGAGTGGTTGCGTTTCGACCCCAGCCTGGTGCGGGGTCTGGCCTATTATACTGGGACTGTCTTCGAGGCCTTCGACCGGGGGGCCTCGCTGCGGGCCATCTGCGGGGGTGGGCGCTACGACCGCCTGCTCTCCACCTTTGGCGGCGAGGACCTCCCCGCCTGTGGCCTGGGTTTTGGGGATGCGGTGATTGTCGAGCTGCTCAAGGACAAGGGCCTCCTGCCCGCATTGCCCGAGCACCTCGACGACGTGGTTTTTGCCTTCGATCCCGGGCTGCGCGGCCCGGCCATGCAAGTGGCCGCACGCCTGCGCCAACAGGGCCGTTCCACAGACCTGATCCTGGAGGACCGCAAGCTCAAATGGGCCTTCAAACACGCCGACAGCCGCGGCGCCTCCCGCCTGGTCCTGCTGGCCCCCGACGAATGGGCTGCCGGCAAGGTGCGGGTCAAGGATCTCAAGACCGGCGTGGAGCGCGACCTGAACGTGGAGGAATTATGAGGATCGGCCTCTGTGCCTGGAGTTTCACCGATTCCCACCGCGAGGCCGGCCTCAGCCCAGATCCACACAGCGCCGAGGGCCTGGCCCAGTTGGCCCTCCGGTGGGGCCTGCACAGCATCGAGTGTTCGCCCCAATTCTTCGCCGGCCAGTCCCCCGCCCAGTTGAAGGATTTCTCCGCCTCGCTGGCCGACCAGGGCCTGGGCCTCGTCCTCGATACCGGGGGCCACGACTACAGCCGCGACATCTCCCCCCTGCGCCAGACCCTCGAACTGGCAGCCCGGCTGGGGGTGCGGGTGGTGCGCACCACCATCAGCAACGTGGTCGAGGGCGACCGCCGCTCCTTTGGGCTAGAAGGCTGGAAGGCCTATCTGGAACGCCTGATCGGCCCCTTTCGCCAGCAGATGATGCTGGCCGCCGACCACGGGATCTGGGTCGGCATCGAGAACCATCAGGACCTGTGTTCCTGGGAGTTGCGCTGGCTCTGCGAGCAGGTGGACAGCACTCACCTGGGGGTGACCATGGATTGTGGCAATGCCCTCTCGGTGGGCGAAACCCCCCTGGCCTTTGCTGCCCGGGTCATGCCCTTCCTCAAACACGTACACCTCAAGGACTACACCGTGCACCCCACACCCTCGGGGTACCGGCTCAAACGCTGCGCCATGGGCGCTGGGGTGGTGGATTGGCCGGCGCTGATCGGGGCCTTCGACGCCGGCGCCCCCCAGGTACAGGGGTGTATTGAGCTGGGCGCCTCGGTGGCCCGCCACATCCGCATCCTCGAAGAGGACTACTGGGCCACCTTCCCGCCCCGTCCCCTGGCCGAGGCCGTCAACGCCCTCCGCACCCTGCACCAGGCAGCCAGTCCTGCCGAGGAGGACTGGCGCACCCCCCATGAGCGGGGCGAGAGCGCCCAGGTCCGGGCCGAGTACGAAATCGCCCAGCTCGAAAGCTCCGTGGCCTATCTGCGGGAGAAGGGATTGCACTGATGGAGAAGGTGTTTCTGCTAGCCGGAGGGATTTCGGGTTTCCTGGCCGTAGCCGCCGGCGCCTTTGGCGGCCACGCCCTCAAGGAACGCCTCGAACCGGAGCTACTGGCCATCTTCGAGGTGGGCGCACGTTACCACATGTACCACGCCCTGGCCCTGCTGGCCACCGCCTGGGCCTGCACCCGCTGGCCCGGGGCTCTTACCAGCGCCGCCGGCTGGTGTTTCGTCGGCGGCACCCTGCTTTTCAGCGGCAGCCTCTACCTGCTCAGCCTCACCGGCACCCGTATCCTTGGCGCCGTCACCCCGCTGGGCGGCCTGGCCTTTATGGCCGGCTGGCTCTGTCTGGCCTGGGCAGCCTGGCGGGGCTGACCCCGCGCCTCAGTTGGGATCGTGCTGCCGCTCCCCGACAGGCCGGTACTGCAGCCCCTTGATCAGGCTGGTCAAGGACTCGTTGTACGGGCAGGGCAGCCCCAGTCTTTTGCTCTCGCGGGCCACGTAGCCGTTGAGCGCGTCGATCTCGGTCTGCCGGCCCCGCGCCAGGTGCTGGAGCATGGACACCCGGTGGAACTTCCGGGCGCTGTATTCCTTGATCTCCTGCAAGGGTTCCGGGTTGGCCAGCCTGATCCCCTTGGCCCTGGCCAGGGCCACCACCTCCCGGACGATATTCGTCTGGAACTCGTCCAGCTCGGGTACCTCGCGTATGTGCCCGGGCCGCAAATCGGTGATGGCGCACAAGGCGTTGATGCTGCAGTTGAGCACCAGCTTGCCCCAGATGGTCGCGGTGATGTCGGCCTCCAGCACCGGACCCATGCCGGCCTTTTCCATCAGTGCGGCCAGTGCCGCCAGGCGCGGGCTCTGAGAGCGGTCGAATTCACCCAGATAGGTGTGGCCCTCATTGGTGTGCGAGACCTGGCCGGGTCCGCGCAGGTCGGCGCTGTGGAAGGTGAGCCCCGCCATCACCCGCGCCGCACCCAGGGCCTCCTGGAGGACCTCGACGTTGCCCAGGCCGTTTTGTAAGGTCAGCGCGTACCCCTCCTCCTTCAGGACCACCCGCGCCGACTCGGCCGCCGCCGCCGTGGCATAGGCGCCCACCAGGATCAGGGCCAGATCGACCTGGCCGGCGATGGTCGCCGCGTCGGTGGTCGCCCCCACGGGAGCGGTGAATTCGCCGTGCAGGCCGTCCATCTGCAGGCCGTGCCGCTGGACCTGGCGCACGTGTTCCTCCCAGGGATCGACCAGCGTCACCTGCACCCCGGCCCTGGCGAGGTTGGCCCCGTACAGGCAGCCCATGTTTCCCGCCCCGATCACCGCGACCTGCATAACCCACCTGCTCCTTCTCTGAGGGGATAGTTAGCTGTTCAGGCCCGCCAACTGCCCGGTGCCCGGCAGCGCCGCCACCGTGTTTTCGAGCACCCCGATCCCGCCCGAGAAACCCATCCGCACCACGTCCCCCGCCAAGAGGCCGCCTTCCAGGTCCCGCTCCCCGAAAACGATGGGAGTGCCCCAGTAGAACACCAGCAGGTGTCTGGTCGGCAGGGGCAGGCGGCTGAAGAGCGAGCGCTCCAGGTGAAAGAGTTTGTCGGGCATGTTCAGGTGCCCCTGCCCGGTCTTGCCCTCCTTAAAACCCGCCCGTTTGCCCTGGCGCAGGATCTCGCAGGAGACGGTCACCGAGGTGTCGTCGAATGCAGAGGCCGTCACCAGCAGCGGCCCGAAACTGGCGCAGGCCCCGGACCAGTTCTTGGCCTGGGGCAGGTTGAGCGGGTTGGCAGCCTCGATGCCGTTGTCGGTGGCGTCGTTGCCGCCGGTATAGCCGAGCTTCTCAAGCAGCCCTTTTTTGTTCAGGCCGTACACCGAGACCAGCTCGGTTTCGGGCACCAGGCGTTGGGTGTCCGCCGGCCGGGTCAACACCTGGCCGTGGCCCACCACCGTGTCGGGGTCGCCTTTGGAGAACAGCTCTGGCCGCCCGCCGGCCGCACACTCGCGGTACTTCTGTTCGTACACGTTCACCGCGTCCCCAGTGGCCTGTTTGGCCTCGATCTCGCGTAGCCGGGCACTGTCGCCGTGGGTCACCCCGGCCAGCCAGACCCGCAGGGCGTGCGGCTCCCCGGGTGGGCCGCTCACCGGTTTCACCAGATGGGGTTTGCCCGGATCGCGGTTGGCCAGCAGTGCCTCCAGCTCCAGCCGGCGCGCCCCGGAGGCGGCGCGTTCCAGGCGGCGCACCGCCTCCTCTAGCCCCAACTCGTCCCCGCCACAGTCGTAGTAAATCTCGAAGAGGGTGCGCGGGGCCCCTGGCCCCTGGCTGAGATCCAGGACCTGCCCCTCGGCAATCAGGCCCACGTGAGCCCCGCTCTGCGGATCGGCAAACTGCAGTAGTTTCATCGCTCCAACTCCTCCTTAGTTGAACAAAGACGCCTCGGCCTGCGGCACCACCCCGGCCCACGCCGCCCGGGACAACAACTCGCCGATGGCCACCTCACCCGCCGGGCCATAGTCGAGGGTGTGTTCGTTGACGTACAGCTCGATGTGGGCCCGCGTCACCGCCGGGTCCAGCTCCTGGGCGTGGGCCGCCACATAGGCCTGCACCTTTTCTGGATGAGCCTGGGCGAATTCGACACTGGCCCGCAGGCTGCGGTCCACTGCGCCGATCAGCTCCGGCCCCAGGCTGCGGCGGGCGACGATCCCCCCCAAGGGGATGGCATGCCCGGTCTCCTCTTCCCACCAGGCCCCCAGGTCCATGACCTGGCACAGCCCGTACTGCAGGTAGGTGAAACGGCTTTCGTGTATGATCAAACCGGCGTCCACTTCGCCTTTCTGGGTCGCCTCCATGATCCGGTGGAAGGGCATCGGCACCAGTTCCACGGGGCCGGCCCCGATGCGCGGATCAAAAAGGCGCAACAACAGCAGCGCGGTGGTCAGCCTTCCGGGCACCGCAATCCTCAGGGTGTGCAGCGCCTCTGGTTCCACTGCCTGGCGGGCCACCACCAAAGGGCCACACCCCCGCCCCAGCGCCCCGCCCGCATGCAAAAGACAGTACTGCTGCCGCAGGTGCCCCAGCGCGTGGAAGGACACCTTGGCCACGTCTAACTGCCCGTCGAGAGCCAGCTGATTGAGGGTCTCGATGTCCTCGAGCCGCTCGGCGAACTGGGGCGCTCCCGGGATGAGACCCTGCACCAGGGCGCCAAAAACAAAGGTGTCGTTGGGGCAGGGCGAATAGCCGAGGCTGAGTTTAGTCAAAAGGGCCACTCCTCGATCAGGTGCTGGGCGGCGCGCTGGGCGCGGCGGCAAGCCAGGGGCAGGTCCCAACCCTCCCGGCGGCGATCCTCCACCAGGTTGCTGATGCCGCGCACCTCGAGAAAGGGAACCTGGTAGAGGCGGCACAGATGCGCCGCAGCGGCCCCCTCCATGTTTTCGCACAGACCGCCGAAGCGGGCGGCCCGCTCCTCACCCAGGCTGGCCGTGCCGCTGCATTCCTGCACGGTGACAAAGGGGCCGCAGCGCAGGCGAGGCTGCCCATTGGCCCACAGCTGGCGCAGGCGCTGCTCGGCGCGGGTGACCAGGTGTGGATCTAGGGGGAAGTGATTGTAGTAGGGGGTTTCCTGTTGCAGCACTGGAATACCGATCAACTCGGCTGGATGCCAGCCGCTGGGGGTGCGCACGCCCAAGTCCCCATAGTTTTCCTCGCTGGCCAGGGCCAGGTCGCCGAGGCCAAGGCCGGCATCGAGGTACGCTCCTCCGACCCCGAGCTGCAAAACCAGGGCCGGGTGCAGGGCCTGCAGAGCACAGGTGAGGGCGTGGGCGGTGTTCACCGCGCCCAGGCCCCCTTCCACCAGCAGGGCCTGGCGCCCTGCCAATTGGCCTGTCCGCCAGCGGCGGCCAGCCACCTCCTGCTCGATTTTCCCGACCAACTGCGCTGCCAGATGATCCTGCTCGAAGCCCGTAGCGCTCAGCAGCAGGACCTCGGGGTTCACCGCCGCCTTCTCTCGGTGGATTCGCCCCGCTCCTTCACCTCTTTCATGATCTCCTCGACGTCCACTTCGAACGTCTCCGGGTCCAGCACCTTGACGATCTCGCGCCCCTCGGCCTCGGAGCGTTTGATCAGGCTGGCCACCAGCGGCACGGGCCGGGGTTTCTGGTTGGGCATGGTCAGCAGGGCCACCTTGGGCTTGCGGGAGTTCAGCGGATTGGGCTCTACCACAATGGCCTGCTCCTTGGTGTTCATCTCCACCAGGCTGCCCACCGGATAGAGCCCCAGTACCTTGATAAAACCCTCCACTGTCTCATCGTCGAACTCGGTGCCCCGATTCTTGATGATGCGCAGCAAGGCCTGGTACATGGGCATACCCGGTTTGTACACGCGTTTGGCCGTGAGGGCGTCGTACACGTCGGCCACCGCGGTCATACGGGCATAGGGATGGATTTGGTCGCCCTTGAGCCCGAGCGGATAGCCGCTGCCGTTCATCATCTCGTGGTGCTGAGTGGCGATGGCGATGGCCTCGTCGGGAAAACCGCCCTCCTCGCGCATGATGTCGCCGCTGTAGGTGACGTGTTTGCGCATCTCCTGCAATTCGTGCGGCTCAAAACGGCCGGGTTTGTTGAGGATCTCCAGCGGCACCCGGGGTTTGCCCACGTCGTGTAATAGCGCGGCGGTGGTGATCATGTTGAGGATGCTGCGGTTCAGGCCCTGGCCGTGGGCCATGGCCACCACCAGGGTACACACGTTCATGCAGTGGATGGCCGTGTACGGATCGTGCTGCTTGATGCGCGTGAGGCTGACCATAGCGTCCATGTTGCGCAGGATACTCTCGGTGATCACCTCGCTGGCCCCTGCCAGCGCCGTAGCATCCACCCCGCGGCCCGAGGCCACATCCTCTAGGGCGGTCTTGAGGGTGTCGGTGGTCTGCTCGCGCGCCTCCGTGGCCCGCTCGATTTCCTCGTCGAAATGGACCAGACGGCCAGGCGGCGGCGCCGGACGGCTGGGATCGGTGAGCGGTTTGACCGTCTCGGGCAGATCCTTGCCCTTGTCGGTATCGATGGCGACGGTGGTATAACCCAGCTCGCGAAACCGGTCTATGTAGGCCGGCGAGGACAGCGTCAGCCCGCCATCCCGCTCGATGCGTTCGTGCATACTCCCGGTCAGCCGTGCCCTTTTGCTGCTCTTGCTGGCCTGGATGGCGTTGCGCGGCACCAGGAAACGCTGCTCCTCGCCGTCCCGCTCCTCGCGGACCACTTCGGCTTCGAGGAACATGCCCACGTCTAGGTGTTTGATGTCGATCAGTTTTTTCATGGGTCTCTTGTCATAATACGGGCTGCAGTCTTCCCAATGCCAGATACGACAATTTAGGGAATTTTGGCTCCGGAATAAACCCCCTGACCCCGGCCAGCTTGGGCCGGCCAGGGCAGCGGCGACAGAATATGCTACACAATACACCCTCCCAGGTCAATCGGCGGCTTGTGCAGCCAGCCGCATCCGCTTTATTTTCCCCATATTTCCGGCCTTTGCCCCCTACCCCCAGCAGGAGGACCCTCCATGCCCAGCCTATTCGGCAGGACCTACAC
>SXGT01385456.1_pt1 | contig 10259 bp, 6 predicted proteins | sample 3176221 | NCBI WGS metagenome assembly SXGT01 (sample SAMN11356862, study PRJNA531348) | freshwater metagenome | isolation source: freshwater sample F1-120 | place: China: Fuxian Lake, Yuxi | collected 2017-12-25
GCAGCCGCAGCCGCAGCCGCAGCCGGATGCTGCGATGGCGGAGGTGATCGAAGCTCTACGGGTCCAGAAGGACCGGATGTGCGCGTGCACTGATACGGCGTGTGTCGAGGACGCCGAGGCGGCGCAATTCGAGTGGGGCTTCGAGCATCAGGAGCTCTTGAAGCGGGTCAAGCCGACCAAGGCGCAGGAGGCCGAGGCCCATGCCCTCGTCGAGGCGACGGAGGAGTGCCGGGAAGCGCCAGGCATGTAGCCTGGCGCTGGACGATCTCAGATCACGTCGCAGAACTCGATGCGCCGCGGGACCTTGTACGGCGCCAGATTGCGCGCGCAGTGGTCGATGATCTCCTCGGCGCCGCACTGCGACTTGGCGACCACGCGGGCCACCACCATCGCGCCAGTCACCGGATCGGTCACCACCATCGCCTGCGCCTGCTTGACCTTGGGGAACGACTCGAGGCATCCCTCGACCTCGCCGAGAGCCACGCGCTTGCCCTCGACCTTGACCACGTCGTCCTCACGGCCGACGAGGAAAAGGCGTCCGGTCTTGTCGAGCCGGCCCTTGTCGCCGGTGCGGAACCAGCCCTGCTTGTCGACCGAGCCGATCGAGGCCGGACTGCGCGACGCCGACTTGGAGGCCTTGCCGTTGTCGCCCTTGCCCTTGGTCTCCGCGTCGTAGGGGCCGAGCGAGACAGGTGACAGCGCCTTGCTGCGCACCCACAGGACGCCGTCCTTGCCGACGAGCGGCTTGCCATCTGTGCCTGTGACGCGTACGTCGACGCCGGGCAACGCCTTGCCGACCGACGTCGGGCTCTTGCCGGTGCCGTCGAGGGCGACGGTGGCCGCCTCGGTCGAGTGGTAACAGGACAGGAGACGCACGCCGTACTTGTCGAAGAAGTCCTCGGCCACCGCGTCCTCGAGCCGCGAGCCAGCGGCGAGGTAGCGGGCCTTGGTCAGGTCGAGCTTCTTGGCCGTGGGCAGTCGCGACAGCTCGGCGTACATCTGCGGCGTGCCGGGGAGGACGTCGACGTTGTGGTCGCGGATGAGCTTGCCCACCCGCCGCGCCGACAGCTCCTCCTCGAGGAACATGGTGGCGCCGAGCTTGAGCGTGGGCAGTAGACCGAGGTCCCAGCCGTAGGCGTGGAACAGCGGCACCGCCACCAGGATCCGGCTCTCGACGGTCAGGTCGAGCGCGGCGATGGCGTGATCGACCGCGGCCAGCGTGTTCTTGTCGCTGCGCAGCACCGCCTTGGGGTCGCCGAGCGAGTCGGCGGTGAACAAGATGGCGATCGGATCGACATCGACGTCAGGGGTGTCGCGCTTGAAGACGCTGCAGGTGAGCAGTGTGCCCTGCAACCGGCGCCGGATCTCGGCCCCGGCCTCGACCGCGCCGACGCCGAGCGCGGCCTGGGCGGCGGCAGCCATGGCACTGCCGGCAGGCGTGGGTGGCACCGTCGTCCGGTTGCCGCGTCCGCGAGGCTGAGGCGTGGGCGGTGGGGGCGTGGTCTGCCCGCTCGCGGTGATCGAGCCCTCGGAACCGCGCGGTCGGGTCACCAGCGCGCGCAGCGGCGCGGCGGTGAGCATCAGCTCGAGCTCGCGGGCGCCGGTCGTCGGGTCGATCGGCACCACGGCGGCGTCGAGCTTGGACAGCGCCAGGGCCAGGATGACGAAGTCGGGGACGTTGCCGAGCATCAGGCCGACCCAGGCGCCGTCCTTGATGCCCATGGCCTTGAATTCCTGGGCGCGACGATCCACCCGGTGGAGCAGGCCGCGCCACGACAGGTAGTTGTCTCTGTAGACCAGGGCTTTGTTATTGCCCTGGACCCGCGCCGCGCGTTGCAGCCACTGGTAAAGGAGGGTCATGTTCAGCGGAAGTCCGAACCCACGTGCCCAACCGGCGGAGCAAGCGACGATGATTGCAGGCTGAGCATCTCGACGGCGCACAGAGCTGCGCCGCGCGCACTGTAGCAGCGGTTACCGATGTCCTCAAGGTGGTCTGTCCAACGTTCGTCATGGGGCTTGATCCGCCGCGGGCGGTCGCCTTTACTCGGGGACCCTGATGTCGCCCGACGGATCCGAAGCGCCTGACCTGCGCACCGAGCTGGAAGCGCTGCGCCGCCGCCTCGACGATCAGGCCACGATCCTGCGCAAGAACCAGCATGCGCTCGGCGAGCTGGCCGAGTCGGTGGGCCGGCTGGTCACCAGCCAGCGGCGCCGTGAGCGCTGGGTCAACGTGAATTCGTTCGTGGCCTACCTGCTGTTCACGGTGGTGCTGGGCGGGGCGTTCCTGACCCTCTACCGCTCGCGGGCTCGCGAGCTGGTCCACGCCCGTGACACCGCCGTCCACGAGCGCGACGACGCCCGGGAGCGCATGCGTACGCTCGACGAGACCCTGGCCCGGCGCGACGCCGGCACCGCCTCGGCGTTCGAGTACTTCCAGCTCCTCCAGGGTGGCAAGCGCGCCGAGGCCGTGGCCCGTTACGGCGAGCTCGATCTCGCCGCGCTGACGCCGACCGAGAAGGCGGTCTTCGAGCAAGGGCACAAGCAGGCCCGCGAGGCGCTGGTCGACGCCGGCTACCTGGCCGGGCTCGACGCCGCCCGCGACGGCGAGCACGCCAAGGCCATCGGCGAGCTGCGCCGGGCCCTCGCCTACGAGGAGGAAGGGCCGCGCGCCGCCCAGATGCGCTACTACCTCGGCGTCGCGCTGGTGAAGACCCGCGAGCCCGAGAAGGGCAAACGCGAGCTCGAGCTGGCCCTGGCTGGACGCGTCGAGCAGAGCGGCGCGCTCGACGCGCGGTTCTGGCTCGCGACCGCCCTCGAGGCCATCGGGGATCTGGCGGCCGCGCGCACCGAGTACGACCGGTTCGCCAGCGCGCAGCCGACCCACCCGCTGTCGGTGGCAGCGCGCCGGAAGTCGATGGCGCTGGCTCGCAAGGCGAGCCCCACCAACTGATGCGGGGGACGGCGGCGGTGACGGGTGGCGGGAGACGGTTGGCGGACGGCGGCGGACGGTGGGCGGCTGGCAGCTGGCGGCTGGCGGCGTACGGCTGGCTGCTGGCGGCCTGCGGCGGAAGCGAGGGTGTGGAGCTGGACGCGGGTGACGTCGACGCGGTGGTGGTGGCCGAAGGCACCTGGGATCGGCCGTTCGTGATCGACGCGCTGCCGTTCGCGGGGGATGGCACGACCGTCGACGTGAGCGAGCGGAGGGCGACGGCGTACGATTGCGCGCCGGCGCTGGCCGAGGGTGGCGGCGAGGTCGTGTACCGACTCGAGCTGGCGGCGCCGACGATCGTGACGATCGACGTCGGGCAGGGCAGCGGCGATGTCGACGTCCACGTGCTGCGAGGGCCGGCGAGCACGGACGGCGTGGCCACCGACTGCATCGCCCGGGACGATCGAGCGCTGGTCGTCGATCTGGCGCCGGGGGCCTGGTGGATCGCCGTCGACACGTACAGCGGCGGCGCCGGCGAGCAGCCAGGCGGATATCAGCTGACCATCGAGGTCCCGACCTCGGCGGCGTGCCTCACCAATCCGATCCCGGCCTGCGCGGCCGGTGACACGCCCGACGTCAACGGCGTGCCAGTCGAGCCGGCCGGCGTCGGCGGATGTCCGCCGGGCATGACCCCGGCCGGCACCGCCTGCATCGATCGATGGGAGGCCGCGCTGGTGCTCGACGAGAGCGGCGCCACGCGCGGCTGGTCGCCATATGCCAACCCCGGCACCCGGACCGTGCGCGCGGTCAGCGCGCCCGGCCTCGTGCCCCAGGGCTACATCAACGGTGTGCAGGCCGGCGCCGCCTGTGGTCGCGCCGGCAAGCGGCTGTGCACCGACGCCGAGTGGCTGCGCGCCTGTCGGGGCGCGGCCGGCACGACCTATCCATACGGCGCCACCCGTGTCGACGGCCGCTGCAACGACGCCCGGCCGTGTCACCCGGCGGTGCAGTACTTCGAATCGAGCGACAGCTCGGTGTTCGGGATGATCGGGCACGCCTGCCTCGATCAGCTCCCGGGCGGTCTGGGCCGCACCGGCAGCCGGGCCCAGTGCGCGAGCGCCGACGGCGCCTTCGATCTGATGGGCAACCTCCACGAGTGGACCGCCGATCCGGCCGGGACGTTCCGCGGCGGCTTCTTCGTCGACACCCGCATCAACGGCGAGGGCTGCCTCTACCGCACCACCGCTCACGACACCTCGCACTGGGACTATTCCACCGGCTTCCGCTGCTGCGCAGCGATGCCGTAGGCCTCGGGCCTCGGGTCGCGGGCCTCGGCCAGAACGCGGGCGTAGTACGATCGACCGGTGGGAGCGTTGCTCGCGTCGCCCGGGGTGCCGTTCACGGCGGCGGTGAGCGACCTCGACGATGGGGTGTTCGCGAGGATGCACGGCTGCTCGTGGAGGGACGATCCGCGCTGCCCGCGACGCGACGAGCTGGCCCTGGTCACGCTCCGCCACGTCACCATGGACGGTGGCGCCGACGACGGCGCGCTGGTGGTGGCGCGGGCGCTTGCCGGCGAGGTGGTAGTGCTGTTCGCGCGGCTCTACGCCATCGGTTTCCCGCTGGCGCGGGTCGAGCCGGTCGACGCCCACGGCGCCGACGACGACCGGTCGATGGCCGCCGACAACACCAGCGCCTTCAACTTCCGCACGATCGCCGGCACCGACATCCTGTCGCAACACGCGCTCGGCGTCGCCATCGATCTCAACCCGGTGGAGAACCCGATGATCTGGCCAGGCGGAGCGCGCTTCGTGCCGCCGGGGGGCGCCGCCTTCCTCGACCGCACGCGCGTCCGGCCCGGCATGATCGTGAGGCCGGGGCCGGTGACGGCGATCTTCGACGAGCTGGGCTGGGAGTGGGGAGGCGACTGGCGTCACGTGGCCGACCTGCACCACATCGCCTGGCCCAAGCGATAAGATGCGACGCCCATGCCACAGGTGATCGAGTTTCCCGCGCTCGGGGTGGAGGCGCGCGCCACGCTCCTCCTCTTGGCCAAGGTCGCGCGCGAGACGCCACCGGCCGGTGAGCCGTTCGGCGCCTTTCGCAGCCGTCTGCGCGCCGTCAAGCTCTGGGACCGCGAGCGTCCGGCCGTGCCGTTACGCGTGCTCGGCGTGGGCGGTGCCACCGTGGTGCCGTCGGCGTTCATGCAGACGCTCGCCGCCGCCAAGACCGACGACGACGCGCTCGACGTCATCGCCGACCGCCTGCTGGAGCTGAATCCGTTCCTGTTCAAGTCGGTGTTCGATCTGGTCGAGCAGCGCGCCCATGGCAAGGACGAGATCTCGAAGTACCTCCAGTCGTTCGCGTACCGCGGCAAGCCGCCGTCGCGTCCCGATCTCGAGTCGTTCTTCCTGGCGCTCATCGCCGCCGGCGTCTACCGCGTGCTCGGCATCGCGCTGGTGCACGGGCCGCGCGCCGATCGCCTCAAGGCGACGATCGCCGGCCTCGACGTCGACGAGCTGCTCGAGAACCCGACGCCGTTCGCCGAGCCGGTGATCCCCATCGCGGGCGACGAGGAGGCCGGCGACGCGCCAGCCGCGGTCATCGACGCCGGCACGGCTGCCACGCTGTCGGCGGTCGCCGCCGCGTCCCCCGAGCCGCCGGCGAGCTCGCCCCTGCCGCCGTTCCTGCGCCACCTGGCCGGCGCCGCCGGCGCCCGGTCGCCGCGCGGGCGCGATCGGGTGACGCCGGTGTCGCGCTTCGCAGCCGGCTTCTCCGACGAGATCCTCGAGGAGACCACCACCCGCATGGGCGCCTGGTGGAAGGAGACCCCGGGCGCGTCACCGCTCTACACGCCTGCCGACTTCGGCTTCGATCCCGAGACCTGGGTCGAGGGCGCCGACGAGGTCATCTACCGCATCGCCGTCGCCGCGGCGCTGGTCTTCCGTCTCGAGACCGATCGCGACGGCGTGATCCGCGCCTACCGCGCGCTCGATCAGGCCAAGGTGCTCGGCGACCTCTATCACGGCACCGTGCCCGAGAGCCTGCCGGCCCAGGTCGACGCCCGCGCGCTCATGCTGGCGTCGCTGGCGGCCCGCCGCTGCGCCGAGACGCCCGAGCTGGCGTCGTCGATCGAGCAGCAGAAGACGGCGGCCGAGGCCTTCGCCGCGCTCGACGCCGCGCTCGGTCGCGGCCTGTTTCGCATCGAGCTGCACTGGATGCTCGGCATGCTCGGGCAGCTCGGCGTGATCCGCTTCGACGATCTGGGCGAGCTGGCCAGCCTGCCGCACCGGCTGGTGCGCGACACCCTGTTCCGGCTCGGCTTCCTGGCCACGCCCTACGCCTCCGACGGCGCCGCCCTGGTCGCGGCCGCGCGGGCGGCGCGCAGGGCGGCCGGTGCCGACCCCGCCGACGAGATCCTGAGTCGGTTCGCGCTGGCGGCCGGTTGCGCCTACGACTGTCCGAACCGTCGGACGTGCGAGTACCCGTGCCGCGAGCGCCTCGAGTGACCCGGCCGACCGGGTAGGTAGGTGGCGCGGCCCTCGGGGCCGAGGTACGATCGACCCTACCGATGTTGCTCCTCGCTCTGGTCGTGTTCGGCGTGACCGCCTGGTTCGTCGGCTTGCGGCCCGGCGGCTACGCCGGTGCGGTGAGCCTCGCCGCGCTGGTGATGGCGCAGGTGGTGCCCGGCACCGCGCTCGCGGTGTACGGCGTCCACGTGCTCTACATCGGCGGGCTGGTGTGGATGGGGCCCAAGGTGTCGCGCCTGTTCCAGGGCAACAAGCCCGAGCCCAAGGGCCCGGCGGCGCAGGTCGGCAAGTGGCTCAAGCGCGGCCGGGCGTTCGGCGAAGCGCTGTGGAAGACGCGCCGCTGATCACATCGCGCGATCCCGTCGGGTAGCGGTGAACCGAGTCGGCAGTGCGTGCCACCGATTCGCCCGGATCTGTGGTCTCCGCTGCGAAAGAACGTGGCGTGAGACACCTGATCCAGGCTTGACGAACGACCCGTAAGGGTTGAGAAAATCGCTGGTCCTGGGGGATCGCTGCGCGTGCTCTGCGCACCGTGCTTTCCCTGCGTCCGGAGGAACCCAGATGATCGATCGCCGCCCCTCGTTCGCCCGCCACTCGTCCGCCTCGATGCTCGCCCTGAGCGCGGCCTTCGCCGCCTCGTGCGGTGGCGGCGATGACTCTCGAACGCCTGAGACCGGGACCACCCAGCAGGCGCTCGTGACCAACGTGGCGTGCGAACCCGATGGCTTCGATCCCGGCCTGGGGCTGGTCGCGGCGATCGACGCCGCCAACGCCGACGGTCCCGGTCCGCACACGATCAACCTGGCGGCGAACTGCCACTACCAGCTCGAGGCTGCGAACAACTTCTGGTACGGGCCCAACGCGCTGCCTCCCATCACGTCGGACATCACGATCAACGGCAATGGCGCCCAGATCGAACGCAACAGCGGCGCGCCCACGAACTTCCGCATCTTCTACGTGGCCCGCGCGGACCTGCCGCCGGGCTCCGCGGGCAAGCTGACTCTCCGCGACGTCACCGTGCGGCGCGGTCGCGCCTTCGGTGGCAACGGCGGCAGCGCGCTCTGGGGCGGCGGCGGTGGCATGGGCGCGGGCGGCGTCATCTTCGTGCATGGCGAGCTGGTGATGGACCGCGCGCTCATCCGCGAAGGCATCGCGCAGGGCGGCAGCGGCGGTGCGGGTGGTGCCGGCGGTGGCGCTGGTGGCGGCGGCGGCATGGGTGGAAACGGCGTGCCTGCGGGCGGCGGAGGTGGCTTCAAGACCGCGAGCGGCGTCAACGGAGGCGCCGGCGTCGGGACCACCGAAGGCGGCCTCGGCGCCGGTGCGGGTGGCACGAGCGCGACGGGATCAGAGCACGGCGTCAACGCGGCGGCGGGGGTCGGCGGCAACGGCGCTGGCGCTCGCGGTCTGGGCGGCGGCGGCGGCGAGACCGCCGGGGGGACCCCGGGCGCAGGTGGCGACGGCGGTGGCGGCGGTGCGCGCATGAGCTCCGATGCCGGTGGTGGTGGCGCCGGGTTCGGCGGCAACGGCGGTGCGGGCGCCAGCGGTGGAGCCGGTGGCGGCGGCTTTGGCGGCGGTGGTGGTGGCGCCGACCTCGACGGCGGCGGCGGTGGCGTCGGTGGTGGTGGTGGTGGTAGCACCAACGCGAGCACCGGCGGTGGCGGTGGTGGTGGTGGCTTCGGCGGTGGCGGCGGTGGTGGCGGCGAGGGCGGCGATGGTGGGTTCGGTGGCGGCGGTGGCGGTGGCACCGACGGAGGAGATCCGGCTGGCACCGGAGGTTTCGGTGGCGGCAACGGTCAAACCGGGGCGGGATTCCACGGTGGCGGTGGCGCAGGCCTCGGTGGCGGCGTGTTTGTTCACCTCGGCACCGTGACCATCACCAACAGCACGATCACCGAGAACTCGTCGCTCGGCGGCACCGCCGGCGGCGCAGGTGCGGTCGCGGGCTCCGGCCTCGGCGGCGGCATCTTCAATCTGAACGGAACCGTCACGCTGACCAACGCCACGCTCTCGGGCAACGTCACCTCGAGCACCGGCACCGGCGTCGGTGGCGCGTCGTATACGCTGTCGTTCGGTTCCGGCGGTCCGGCTGCCAGCGGCACGTTCCGCAACTCGATCCTCGCTGACAGCGTCGATCAGAGCGTCGCCGCGACCGGCGATGTCGCGGTGAACCAGGTCGCCGGCACCGCGTCCCTGACGGTCGCCGCCGATGACCTGCTCGAGGCCGCGATCTTCAACCTGGGTGGCACGGTCACGGGAAGTCCGACCATCGGAGATCCCGTGCTCGGCGCGGTCCAGGGCAACGGTGGCCCCACCTTCTCGCGCATGCCGGGCCCCACCAGCCCTGCGGTCGACGCCGGCGACGACGCCATCTGCGCGGCGGCGCCGATCAGCGGGATCGACCAGCGCTCGTTCCCGCGGCCCGGCACCGACTGCGATATCGGTGCGATCGAGCGCGGCGCGATCGGGCCGCCCACGCAGCTCGTGGTCTCGATCCCGCCGACCGACGAGACCGCCGGCGTGGCGATCACGCCCGACATCGTGATCCAGGCCCGGGACTCGGCGGGCACGCACACGCCGAGCTTCACCGGCAACGTCACGCTCGCCATCGGGACCAACCCCGGCGGCGGCGTGCTGTCGGGCACGGTCACGGTCGCGGCGATCGCCGGCGAGGCCACGTTCTCCGGCATCTCGATCAACAAGAGCGGCACGGGCTACACCCTGGTCGCCTCGGCGACCGGCCTCACCAGCGCCACCTCACCGGCCTTCAACATCACGGCGGGGCCGGCCACCCACCTGGCGTTCTCGGTCCAGCCCTCCACCACGGTGGCGGGCGCGACCATGTCGCCCACGGTCGTGGTGCGCGCGCTCGACGCCAACGACAACCTCGACACCACCTTCAGCGACAACATCGCGCTGGCGATCGGGACCAACCCGAGCGGTGGCACGCTGACCGGTGGCGCGGCCATCGGGGCCACCGGCGGCGTGGCGTCGTTCGCGGGCCTGTCGATCAACAAGGCCGGCGCCAGCTACACCCTGACGGCGGCGACGCCGGCCATCGGCGTCATCGGGGCGACCTCGAGCCTGTTCGACATCACGCCGGGCCCGGCGACCCACCTGGTCTTCAACACGGGGCCGAGCACGACGGTGGCGGGCGTGACGATGGCCTTCGTGCTGGTCCATGCCTTCGACGCCAACGACAACCTCGACACCAGCTTCACCGGCGACATCTCACTGGCGATCGGCACCAACCCGGGCGGCGGCACGCTGAGCGGCGGCGCCGGCGGGGCGGCCACGGGCGGCTTCATCGGCTTCGCCAGCCTGTCGATCAACAAGACCGGCACCGGCTACACGTTGACGGCGAGCACGACGGCGCCGGGTGTCACCTCGGTGACGTCGGGCGCGTTCAACATCACGCCGGGCGTGGCGACCCACCTGGTCTACAACGTGGCGCCGAGCACGACGGTGGCGGGCGCGACCATGACCACAGTCGTGGTCCACGCCTTCGACGCCAACGACAACCTGGCGACCGGCTTCACCGGCGACATCGCGCTGGCGATCGGGACCAACCCGGGCGGCGGCACGCTCAGCGGCGGCGCCGGCGGGGCGGCGTCGGGCGGCGTGCGTTCGTTCCCGGGTGTGTCGATCAACAAGACCGGCATCGGCTACACGCTGACGGCGAGCACGACGGCGCCGGGCGTGACGTCGGTGACCTCGGGCGCCTTCAACATCACCCCGGGCACGGCCTCCCACCTGGCCTTCGTCCAGCAGCCGACCGACCAGACCGCCGGCGTGGTCATCCA